>Ga0256868_10001611_pt1 | contig 12126 bp, 7 predicted proteins | sample RVTome_13_FD_187341 | JGI IMG/M metagenome (GOLD analysis project Ga0256868, IMG submission 187341) | Soil microbial communities from uranium-contaminated site in the Upper Colorado River Basin, Wyoming, United States - RVT92D227 HiSeq ... | reverse complement strand
GCCACGTTGAAGGAGAACGTCGCCGCGGAATAGCGGCGCGAGCGCGCGAGCGGCTGGGCCGCGAACAGCTCGCGGACCTCGTCGAACGCCTTCACGTAGGTGACGGGGTTGGAGCGCGGCGTGCGGCCGATGGGCGACTGATCCACCAGCACCGCGCCGTCGAGCGCCTCGAGCCCCGTGATGCGCCGCACCGCGCCTACAACCTCGCCCAGATGCTGCTTCGCAGAGTGGCGGCCCTCGAAGTGGCGCTCGAGCTGGCGGTGCAGCACGTCGGCCACGAGCGTGGACTTGCCCGAGCCCGACACGCCCGTCACGACGGTGAATGTCCCGACGGGGATGCTCACCGTGAGGTCGGCGAGGTTGTGCGCGGTGGCGCCCTCGATCGTGACCCAGCGCGGCCCCGCGCGGCGGCGCACCGACGGCACCGCGATGCTCTTCTCGCCCGAGAGGTACGCGCCGGTGAGCGTTGCCGCGGCGCGCAGCCGCTCGAACGGCCCCTCGAAGACGACCGAGCCGCCGTGCTCGCCGGCGCCGGGGCCCAGCTCGACGAGCCAGTCGGCGGCGCGCATCGCGGCGGCGTCGTGCTCGACCGCCAGCACCGTGTTGCCCTGGTCCGTGAGGCGGCGCAGCAGGGCGAGGAGCCGGTCGGTGTCCCGGGGATGCAGGCCGATGGTCGGCTCGTCGAGCACGTAGAGGGTATCGGTCAGCTTGCCGCCGAGGGCGTTGGCGAGCGAGATGCGCTGCGCCTCGCCTCCCGAGAGCGTCCGCGTCTGGCGGTCGAGCGTGAGGTAGCCGAGCCCGACGTCGTCCAGGACTCCCAGCCGCTGGCGCAGCTCGGCGAGCACGATCTCGGCCACGGCACGCTCGTGCGGGGTGAGGTCGAGCGCGTCCACCCAGGCGCCCAGCGCGGACGCGGTGAGCGCCGCCGCCTCGCCGATCGTCTTCCCGCCGATCGTGACGGCGAGCGCCTCCGGCCGCAGCCGCCTGCCGCCGCAGGCCGGGCACTCGCTCGCCATCTGGTACTGCCGCAGGAAGACGCGGACGTACTGCTTGTAGCGCTTCGCCTCGAGCGCGCGCAGAAAGGGGAAGATCCCCACGAAGCGTCCCTTCCGGCCGTGCAGGAGGAGGCGCCTGTGATCGGTCTTGAGCGACGTCCAGGGGACGTCGATCGGGATACTCGCGTCGCGGCACGCGTTCCTGAGCATCCTGCGGCGGCCTTCGTAACGGGGCTTGGTCCAGGGGTCGATCGCGCCCCGATCGATGGTGCGCGACGCTTCGGGGACGATGAGCTGCTCGTCGTACTCGAGCACGGCGCCGAAGCCGTTGCACCCGGGGCATGCCCCGCGCGGATGGTTGAACGAGAACAGCGCGGGGGTGAGCGTCGGCGCCGGCGTGTCACAGGCGAGGCAGCGCGGCGTCGCGCTGAAACGGCGTTCCGGGCCGTCCGCGGGGATGACCGCCGCGAGGCCGTCGCCCTCCGCGAACGCGGTGGCGAGCGAGTCGGCCAGGCGATCCGCGTTCGCGGAATCCGCCGCGACCCGGTCCACGACTACCAGCGCGCCATTGGCCTTCGAGAGGTCGAGGCGAGCCGGCAGCTCATCCAACCGATGGAACTCGTAGGGGAGCCTGCGCGTCTGCGCGCCTGCACGTCTGCGCACCGTGAGTATTCTCACGAACCCCATCGCCTGCAGGTTCTCCACGATCTGCAGGTGCTTCGCCTTGACCGCAGGGGGCAGCGGGAAAGCGATCGTGACGAGTTGACTGCCCGTCTGCTCGTCTGCCCGCCTGCCGCCGGTCAGTCGATCCACCACCTCCTGCACCGTGTCCGCCCGCACCACGCCGCCGCACCGCACGCAGTGCACCCGGCCGATCCGCGCCCACAACAACCGGAGGTAGTCGTAGACCTCGGTGGCGGTGCCGACGGTCGAGCGGCTCGACGTCGTGGGGTTCTTCTGCTCGATTGCGACCGCCGGGGCGATCCCTTCGACGCCGTCCGTCGCGGGGCGCGGCATCCGCTCGAGGAACTGCTTGGCGTAGGTGGAGAGCGATTCGATGTAGCGCCGCTGGCCCTCGGCGTAGATCGTGTCGAACGCGAGCGACGACTTGCCCGAACCCGAGGGTCCGGTCAGGACGATGAAGCGGCGGTGCGGCAGGGCGAGGGTGAAGCCCCGCAGGTTGTGTTGCCGCGCCCCCCGGATGACGAGTTGCCGGTCCACAGCCTGCGAAGGCTAGCAGCGCGGCGCGGCCGGCTCAAGCGCGCTATGGCTGCGGTGCGCGGCGGCGGGTAGTTTCCCCCCCGATGGCCTCCCTCCTCGCGCCGCGCACGCTGAAGCGCGGGCTCCAGATCTTCGCCCTGATATCGGCCGTCGGGGTCGCCGTCCTGCTGGTCGTCACGGGCGCGTGGGCGACCACGCTCGACGCGTTCAGCAGGGTGCGGCCCGGGTGGCTGGTCGTGGCGCTGCTGCTGGCTTCCTCGGATTGGATCGGGGGCGGCATCCGGATCTGGCTGCTGACGCGCCACGTCCATCGGCGGACGCCATTCTGGGGGATGGTCGTCGCCGGCGGGATGACCGCCTGGGGCGCCTGCATCACCCCGGCGCAGGCGGGCGGCGGCCCGACGATGGTCCTCACGATGAAGCGCTACGGCGTGCCGATTCCCGAGGCGATGACCTCCGCGCTGATGAGCTTCTTCACGACCGTGATCTTCTTCGCGATCGCGGGACCGCTGGCGGTCGTGTTCGGCGCGGGGCGCTCGCTCGCGGCGCACGGCATCCCGCTGATCAACGTGTCGCTGTACGCCGTGTTCAAGACGAGTGCCGCGACCTTCGGCGTGATCGGTGCGGTGATGATCCTCGCCCTCGGGTTCCCGCGCACGACGGCCGGGCTCTTCCACTCGGTCATCGGGTGGCTGGAGCGGCACCGCGGCGAGCGGATGGCGAAGCGGGTCGAAGGGCTGCGGGCGGGGGTGGACCGGATGCACACCTGCACGCTCGCGTACCTCCGGACGCCCAGCGGCCTGCTGCAGATGCTGCTCGGCGTGGTGACCTCGGGCCTCGCGCACGCCAACCGGCTGGTGGCCGGCTACGTGGCGATGCGCGCGCTGGGGCTGCACGCCGACTTCGTGGACGTGCTCATTCTCCAGACGACCATCTCGTTCCTCCTCTACTTCGCCCCCACGCCGGGTGGCGCAGGCGCCGCCGAGGCGTTGTCGGCCGCGCTCATGAGCGTGTACGTGCCGAACGCGCTCCTGCCGGCGTACACGATCATCTGGCGGTTCACCGTCTCGTACGCCACGGTGCTCTTCGGCACGTTCCTGTTCTACCGGATGCTCCACGGCCGCCTCGACGAGGCCGCCGGCGAGGACGCCGCGCTCGAAACGGCGTGACCGCACCGTTCCACGAGGAAGAGGCCCTCGGCCGCCCATACGACGCCGCCCTGGTGCGGCGGCTCGTGGAGTACCTGCGGCCGCAGCGTGGCGCGCTCGTGCTGGCGCTCCTGCTGCTGCTCGCGTCGGCCGTGCTCCAGCTGGCGGGGCCCTGGGTCACCCGGCTGGTGATCGACCGGGCGATCCCCGATCGCGACGTCGGCTTCGCAACGCTGCTCGGCCTGGCCTTCGCCGCCGCGCTCGGGCTCGAGTTCTTCGTCGAGTATGCGCACACGCTGCTCACCGCGCGCATCGGCCAGCGCGCGATGCTCGACCTGCGGCTCGAGCTGTTCGGCAAGCTCCAGCGGCTCGCTCTCGCGTACTACGACCGCACGCCGGTGGGCCGGCTGATCACGCGCGTCACGAGCGACGTCGAGGCGCTGAACGAGCTGTTCACGACCGGCGTCGTCGCGCTGCTCGGCGATGTCATCACCCTCGCGGTGATCATGACGTGGATGCTCGCGACCGACTGGCGGCTGGCGCTCGCCGCGTTCGTGGTGCTGCCCGGGATCGCCGTCGCGGCGCAGCTGTTCCGGGTGCGGCTGCGCGGGGCGTACCGCGAGATCCGCGTGCGGCTCGCGCGCATCAACGCCTTTCTCCAGGAGCACCTGTCGGGGATGCGCGTCGTGCAGCTGTTCGGGCGCGAGACGTGGACCGCGGCCGAGCACGACCAGATCAACCGCGCGCACCTCGTCGCGCACCTCCAGTCCATCAAGGTGTTCGCGGCGTTCTTTCCGGTGCTCGAGGTGCTGATCGCCGTCGCCCTGGCGAGCCTGCTGCTCTACGGCGGCGTGCGGGTGCTCGACGCGACGCTCACCCTCGGTGTGCTGGCTGCGTTCCTCCAGCTCGCACGGCGGTTCTTCATGCCGCTCATGGACCTGGCCGAGAAGCTCAACGCGGTGCAGACCGCCGTGTCGTCGTCGGAGCGGATCTTCCGGCTGCTCGATGAGCCCGAGGCGGTGCGCGACCCGGCGCGGCCCGCGCGACTGGCGCTACCGGCGCGCGGCGAGGTCGTGTTCGACGACGTGTGGTTTCGCTACCCGGCGCGCGGGCCGCGCGGCGCGGACGAGGGCTGGGTGCTGCGGGGCGTCTCGTTCGCCGCGCGCCCGGGCGAGACGGTGGCGCTCGTCGGCCACACCGGGGCGGGGAAGACGACCGTCATCAACCTCCTGCTGCGCTTCCACGACGTCGAGCGCGGCCGGATCCTGGTGGACGGCATGGACATCCGCGAGTTGCCGCAGCGCGAGCTGCGCGGCCTGCTGGGGCTGGTGCAGCAGGACGTGTTCCTCTTCACCGGCGACATCCGAGCCAACATCGGCCTCGGTGGCGCGGACGACGCTGCCGTCCGCGAGGCGGCTCGGCGGGTCGGAGCGGACCGGTTCATCGGGCGGCTCCCCGCGGGGTACGCCCACCGGCTCGGGGAGCGCGGCCTCAGCCTCTCGGTCGGGGAGCGGCAGCTGCTGTCCTTCGCGCGCGCCCTGGCGGCCGATCCGGCCGTGCTCGTGCTCGACGAGGCGACCAGCTCGGTGGATGCCGAGGCGGAGGCGCAGATCCAGGCCGCCATCGCCGAGCTGATGCGGGGGCGGACCTGCCTCGTCGTGGCGCACCGGCTCTCCACGGTGCAGCACGCGGATGCGATCCTGGTGCTCCATCACGGCCAGGTGCGCGAGCGCGGCACCCACCGGGAGCTGCTCCGGGCGGGCGGGTTGTACGAAGCGCTCTACCAGTTGCAGCTTGGAGGCAAGCTCGCGGCGGCGTCGTGACTTGCGCGCTTGCACGGGGTTCCGGCCCCGACTAGGTTTTTCACGATTTCCCGGTTGAGGCGTCCGGAATGGCCTTTCTCGAAGTCGGCGGGAAGCGACACACGGTCCCGGCGGGTGAGATGCTCATCGGCACCGGGGCGGATTGTCATCTCCGCCTCGGGGGGCCGGGCGTCGCCTTGCGGCATGCGATCCTCGCCACCGCGCCCGACCTGTCCGTCTCGATCCGCAAGGTCGCGCCCGAGGGCGCGATCGAGGTGAACGGCGTCCAGCTCGGCGCGCTGCCCCAGTCGCTGCTGCACGGCGACAAGGTGACGATCGGCGGCACCGAGCTGCTGTTCGTGGACGAGCGCAAGAGCGGCAGCACGCAGTACATCTCCGCGGTCCAGCTTCCCGATGTCCCCGCGACGCCGAAGAAGCCCGGCGCGCCGGGCAAGGTGACGACCGCCACCGGCGGCCGCGTCGTCTCGCTCACGGACGGGCGCGAGTATCAGATCATCGGCGGGTCGCTGAAGTTCGGGCGGGACGCGAACTCGGACGTGGTCGTCGCGGGCGGTCAGGTCTCCCGGCGGCACGCCGAGATCCTCGTCACGCCGCGGGGCTACGTGCTGGTGGACTCGAGCACCAACGGCACGTGGGTGAACGGCGAGCGGGTACAGAACCAGCGGCTCCTGGCGCGGGCCGACATCGTTCGCATGGGCGAAGAGGAGTTCCGGTTTTACGCCGACGTCGCCCCGGCGGCGCCGCCACCCCCGGCCCCGCCGCCTCCGCTGACCCCCGGCGGGGGGCAGCTCGTTTCTACCGGGTACTTCCCTTCGCCGGCGCACCCGTCGTCCACGGTCTCGCCGCGCACTGGTGAAGACCTCGCGATCCCGGAAAAGGCGTCGGCACAACCGGCGGCTCAGGCACCTCCTCCGCCTCCTCCTCCGCGTCCGGCACCGCCGCCTCCGCCGCCGCCACGTCCGGCACCGCCGCCTCCGCCTCCGCGTGCGGCACCGCCGCCGCCCGCTCCGGCGCCGCCGCCACCCGCTCCGGCTCCGCCGCCACCGCCGCCGCGCCCGGCGCCGCCGCCTCCCGCTCCGGCTCCGCCGCCACCCAGGGCTGCCGCGCCGCCCCCGGCCCCTCCCCCGCCGGGCGCCGCAGCCGCACCGCCCGCCGCCAAGCCGGCTGCGGCCCAGGCGCTGGCGAAGTTCCTGGTGCGGTCGGGATCACTGAAAGGGCAGCGGCTGTACGTCAAGGTTCCGATCGTGAACATCGGCCGCGCCGATTACAACGACCTCGTCATCCCGGACGACTCGGTTTCCTCGCAGCACGCCAAGCTGACGCGCCGCGAAGGAGTGTGGATCCTGACCGACCTCGGCTCGACCAACGGGACCCTGGTGGACGGTGAGCGCGTCACCGACGACGTCCCGATCGCGCCGGGCGCGTTCGTCCGCTTCGGCGACGTGTCCCTGGTCTTCGAGCCCACCGACGACGACGCGGGTGTCCAGAAGGGTGGATCGACGCGGATGATCTCGGCCGTGGATCTCAAGGATCTCAAGCCGCCGTCAGGGCAGCACTAGGTCGAGGTCGCGCTTGCACATCACCTGCGCCGCCAGGACCGACGTCGGGCTCATTCGCTCCGGCAACGAAGACAACTACTTGATGGTCCCCGAACGGGGGGTCTTCGTCGTCGCCGACGGAATGGGGGGACACGCCGCCGGCGAGGTGGCGAGCGAGATGGCGGTGCGGCTGATCGCGCGCGACCTCGGCTCCTTCAAGGGGCTCTCGTCCGAGGATGGGGCGGTGCGCGTGACCCAGGCGATCCGCGGTGCCAACGCCGCGATCTTCGAGCGCACCCTCTCCGAGAGCGACAAGCGCGGCATGGGCACGACGACGACGGTGCTCGTGCTGCACGGCAACCGCTACCTCATCGGCCAGGTCGGCGACAGCCGCGCGTACCTCCTGCGCGACGGCGTCTTCCACCAGCTCACCAAGGACCACTCCTACGTCCAGGAGCAGGTGGACTCCGGCTACCTCACCCCCGAGCAGGCCCGCACCCACCCGTACGCCAACGTGATCACCCGCTGCGTCGGCGCGAGCGGTGACGTCCTGCCGGACATCTTTTCGGGCACCGCGCGCGTGGGCGACGTCTTCGTGCTCGCGAGCGACGGGCTCACCGGAATGGTCGAGGACGAGGCGCTGTTCGAGATCCTGCGGACGAAGGGGACGCCGGAGCGGTGGGTGGACCGGATGGTCGCCGAGGCCAACCGCCGCGGCGGCCTCGACAACATCACCGCGATCATCGTGCACGTGGATGCGGTGGACGCGGTCCCCACCGAGGCGATGACGACGGCGGAGTCGCCGGCCGTGAACCCGCACAGCGACTAGCTTCCCAGCACCTCCACCAGCGCCGCCGCTTCCACCACCACCGGCCGCCGGGTGAAGACCCGGAGCCGGCACGCCGATTCCGCCAGGCTCGCCGCGAACGGCGGCAGGTCCATGCGTCCCGGCCACCCCTGCTGCGTGAGCCGGTCCACCGTGCCGTCGCGCCGCAGGATCGGCAGGTCGAGTCCCAGCATCGCCTGCTTGTGCGGCAGGTCGATCAGGACTTCGCACGGCCCCAGGCCGACCGCACGCGCCAGCGCGTCCTCGGCCGTGGCGAGCCGCTGCGGATCACCCGGGAGCCACGGGGGCACACCCACGCCGAGCTCGGCGGGGAGCAGCTCGAGGGCCCGCTTGTAGAGCCGGCGCTCGCGCAGTGCGTCCGCGAGCCCGGTGCGGTCGCTGGCCGCGAGGTCGCGCATCAGCCAGTCGTCCGTCGCCTCGCCGAGGATCGCGGGATCGAGGTGACGGTCCACCACCGCCTCCCGGATCAGCCGCTTGAACATGGCCGTCGCGCTGCGGACCGCGTGGTGCCAGTACACGTTGCGGTACATCTGGTACTTGGCGAACAGCAGCGACTCCAGCGCGGCGAGCCCCTTCTCGCGGATGCCGACCGCGCGGCGAGCGTCCAGTTCCACGACGGTGAGGCAGTGCAGCAGGCGGTCCACGTCCACCTGGCCGTAGGGCACGCCGCACATCAGGGCGTCGCGGCGCAGGTAGTCGAGCTTGTCGAGGTCGATCGAGCCGGAGATCAACCCGGCGAGCGGGTGATCGCTCGCCCCGCGGATCAGGGCGCCGAACCGCGCGGCAGGGTCGGAGAACCCGTGCGCCTCGAGCAGCCCGGCGAGCGGCGCGCGGCCGAGCAGCTCCTCGCCGAGCCGTTCGTGCGAGGTGAATCCGGACTCCTCGAGGGCGTGCGAGAACGGGTAGTGCCCGATGTCGTGGAGCAGGGCGCCGAGGCGGATGAACAGCGCGTCCGCCGCGGAAAAGCCCGCGAGCTCCCCGCGCTGCTCGAGCCTCGCGAGCGCGCGGCGCGCGAGGTGGTAGGCGCCGAGCGCGTGCTCGAAACGCGAGTGGGTGGCGCCGGGATAGACGAGGAAAGCGTGACCGACCTGGCGGACGTAGCGCAGCCGCTGGAAGGCTGGGGAGTCGACGACCTCCGCGGCGGCGGGCTCGAGCGCGATGTTCTGCCAGAGGAGGTCGCGCACGACGACCTCACGCCCGGGCCCGCCCCGCGTCACGTTCAACCTGCCGTCGGCGCCGCGATGGCGGTCATGAGGCCCCCCGGTGATGCCGCCCTGCCGGAAGCTCCAATGATAACGCGGTCCGGCTATCCCGGCAGCAGCCTCACTTGCGCCGCTCCTGCGCGTCCACGGCGGCGATCACGGCCATGTTGATCACGTCCTGGACGCCGGCGTCGCGGCGCAGGACGTGGACCGGCTTCCTGGTCCCCACGATCATCGGGCCGATGACCTGTGCGCCGGCCATGCACTTGATGAGCTGGTAGCCGATGTTGGCGGCCGCCACCCCAGGGAACACGAGCACGTTGGCCTGGCCCTTGAGCCGGCTGAAGGGGAACTGGGCCTTCAGGATAGCCGGCGTCAAGGCGGTCTCGGCCATCATCTCGCCGTCCACCTCGAGGTCGGGCTCCTCCTCGTGGAGGATTCGGGCGGCGTCGGCCATTCGCACGCTGTCGCTCGTCCGGAACGAGCCGAAGTTGGAGAACGACAGCAGCGCGACCCGCGGCACCAGGCCGAAGCGGCGAACCAGCTTCGCGGTCTGCGACGCGATCGTCGCCACGGTGCCCGCGTCCGGGTACTCGACCAGCGTGGTGTCGGCGAAAAAGTAGGAGTCCCGCTCGACCGTCACGATGATGACGCCCGCGGCGACGCCGGCCGCCGGGTCCACGCCGATCACCTGGAGCGGCGCGTGCAGCTTGTCGGGGTAGTACTGCTGGATGCCGCCGAGCAGCGCGTCGGCGTCCCCCTCCGCGACCATTACCGAGCCGAAGTAGTCGGGGCGCCGGATGAGCTCCAGCGCGTGGTGCTCGGTCATCCCCTTGAGGCGGCGCCGCTCCCAGAGCGCCCGGGCATAGCGGCCCTTGGCCGCGTCGCTGTCCGGGTCCACGATCGTCAGGCCCGCGAGCGGGACCTCCGCCTCGGCGGCCGCCCGGCGGATGAGCTCGGACTCGCCGATGAGGATCGGCGCGGCCACCGACTCCTCCGCGAGCACGTGGGCGGCGCGCAGGACGCGGTGGTCGTGCCCCTCCGGGAACACGAGGCGCTGCAGCGTCCGTTTGGCGCGGGCGGTGAGGGTCCGCACCAGCGCGCGACTGGCGCCGAAGCGCTCCTCGAGCTGCTCGCGGTACTGCTTCGCATCGAGCACCCGCCGCGCCACGCCGCTCTGCGCCGCGGCCACGGCGACGGCGGGCGCCACCCACAGCGGCACCCGCGCGTCGAGCGGCTTGGGGATGAGGTAGTCGGGGCCGAAGCGCAGGTGCTCGAGGCCGTAGGCCTGGAGCACCGCCTCCGGCACGTCCTCCTTGGTCAGCGCCGCCAGCGCGTGCGTCGCGGCCATCTTCATCTCGTCGTTGACCGTGCGCGCCCCGGCGTCCAGCGCGCCACGGAAGATGAACGGGAAGCCGAGGACGTTGTTGACCTGGTTCGGGAAGTCCGAGCGCCCGGTGGCGACGATCGCGTCCGGCCGGGCGGCCTTCGCCTCGTCCGGCATGATCTCGGGGGTCGGGTTGGCGAGGGCAAAGACGATCGGCCGCCTGCCCATCGCCGCCACCATCTCCTTCGACACGATCCCCGCCACCGAGAGGCCGACGAACACGTCGGCGCCCTTCATCGCGTCGGCCAGGGTGCGCGCGTCCGTCTTCTTCGCGAAGGCCTGCTTGTACTTGTTGAGGTCGGTGCGGCCCGCGTGCACGACGCCCTTGGTGTCCACCAGCGTGATGTTCTCCCGGCGGACGCCGAGGCGGACGTAGTGGTTCGCCGTGGCGATCGCCGAGGCGCCGGCGCCGCTGAAGGCGATCTTCAGGTCCTCGAGCTTCTTGCCCACGACCTCGGCGGCGTTGATCAGCGCCGCGCCCGAAATGATCGCGGTCCCGTGCTGGTCGTCGTGGAACACGGGGATCTTGAGGCGCTCCTTGAGCGTCTCCTCGACCTCGAAGCACTCGGGGGCCTTGATGTCCTCGAGGTTGATCCCGCCCACCGTCGGCTCGAGCATCTCGCAGAAGCGGATGCAGTCCGCGGCCGTCGGGGCGTTGATCTCGAGGTCGAAGACGTCGATGTCGGCGAACGCCTTGAACAGGACGCCCTTGCCCTCCATGACCGGCTTCCCGGCGAGCGCGCCGATGTCGCCGAGACCGAGCACCGCGGTGCCGTTGGAGACGACGGCGACGAGGTTGGCACGCGCCGTGTACCGGTCGGCGTCGTCGGGGTTCTTCTGGATGTCGAGACAGGGCTCGGCGACGCCGGGCGTGTAAGCGAGGGAGAGATCGCGCTGCGTCTTGCAGGGCTTGGTGATCGCGATCTGGATCTTGCCGGGCCTGCCGCCGGCGTGGTACTCGAGGGCTTCCTGGCGGCTGACAGCCATAGGACCTCCGGGCGGCGGCCCGGAGACGCCCTAGCCGCGGCCGGAATCGAGCAGGTTGATTTTGTCCACGCGCGGGGCGTGGCGGCCCCCACCGAACGCCGTGGTGAGGAATGCCCGCACGATGTCCGTCGCAAGTCGTGTGCCGATCAGCGTGCCGCCCAGCGTGAGGACGTTGGCGTCGTTGTGCTCGCGCGCATTGGCGGCGGTGGTGAGGTCGTAGCACAGCGCCGCGCGGATTCCGCGGATCTTGTTGGCGGCCATGGCGCTGCCGATGCCGGCGCCGTCCACCATAATCCCGCGCCAAGCTCTCCCCTCTGCGACCGCGCGGGCCACGGCCACCGCGAAGTCGGGGTAGTCCACCGGGTCGGCTCCAAAGGTGCCCACGTCTAGGACATCATGTCCCAACTCGGCGAGCAGCGGCTTGAGGTGCTCTTTGAGAGGAAAACCGCCGTGGTCTGCGCCGAGGGCCACGACTGAGGCTGAGGTCTTAGGTCTTGGGTCTTGGGTCTTAGGGGTGTCCTCCCGCACCAGGGCCACACCGAGTTGGCGCGCCAAGTCGCGGGCCGCGGGCGTTACGATCGCATCGGCCGGTACGGCGAGCGTGCGCGCGGGCGCGGCGGCGCGGACGTCGGCCTCGGTGATCGCGCGGCGCCCGCTCATCGCGGTGGCGGCCCGATCGTCGGGGTGGTGTGGTAGAGCACTTGGATCGTGTAGCGGTCGCGCTCGCTGAGCGCGAAGCGCCGCGGCAGCGGGTTCATCAGGTCGTTGGTATCGGCGCTGTGGGAGCCGAGGCCGATGGTGTGGCCGAGTTCGTGGGCGACGACGAAGTGATAGCACGAGCGCACGGCGGCGGTGTCCACCGATCTCGGCGCCACGAAGGCGCGCATCGGGCCGGCCAGTCGCCCGCCGGTGGTGTCGAAGGTGGTGACGCCGGTGCAGGCGCGGACCGAGTCGGCGAGCATGGCGACGGCACGCCGC
>Ga0256868_10001610_pt1 | contig 12134 bp, 5 predicted proteins | sample RVTome_13_FD_187341 | JGI IMG/M metagenome (GOLD analysis project Ga0256868, IMG submission 187341) | Soil microbial communities from uranium-contaminated site in the Upper Colorado River Basin, Wyoming, United States - RVT92D227 HiSeq ... | reverse complement strand
ATTAAAGTGACCATTTTCTTAACAATTATTGCTCTTTTAATCCAGAAGGAAAAATAATCTATACGAAATGGATATACTAATAGATGTATAGGCATAAATAATCTAAATGATATTTCAATTGAGGGAGATCAAAAAGTAGTTTCAACAGTAATTCAATCCTGCTTGTGGTTCTGTATAATTCTTTTTCATAAGTTTATACATTAATATTCATCAAACCCCCCATGAAAGGAAAAAATTCTTTGTATTTATTCTTGTTGTTGTTTATCTCATGCGCTGCTCCCTTAACTACGCCCTGGCAATTGGGGAAATTTGAAAAACCTGCGGAAAACCCAATTCTAATGGCCGATAGTAGTTTCACCTTTATGTGTCCTGTCAAAAAAACCATGGTGAATTGGCAAAAGGCCGATGTTTTCAATCCGGCGGCTGTTGTGAAAGACGGCAAGGTATATGTTCTATTCCGGGCCGAAGATAATCCTGCTGCCGGCATTGGGGGACGTACGTCGCGAATAGGATTGGCTGTAAGTAATGATGGTGTGCACTTTCAAAAAATGAAGGAACCTGTTTTATATCCCGACAGCGGTAGTTTTATTCAGTACGATTATCCGGGGGGATGCGAAGATCCCCGGATTGTGGAGACAGAAGACGGTACTTATGTGTTGGCCTACACAAGCTGGAATAAAAAAGTTGCCCGGTTAAGTATTTCCACATCAAAGGATTTGATCCATTGGGAAAAGAAAGGGCCTGCGTTTGCCAAAGCCTACGACGGAAAGTTTCTCAATATCTGGTCGAAATCAGGCTCCATTGTGACCAAACTTAAAGATGAAAAGTTGGTGGCTGCAAAAATCAACGGTAAATACTGGATGTACTGGGGCGAAACCTTTGTGAATGTGGCCTGGTCGGAGAACCTGACGGACTGGACACCAATGATTGACAGTAATGGTGAACTCACCAGAGCTATTGAACCAAGAAAGAAAAAATTCGACAGCAACCTGACGGAACCCGGACCTCCGGCTTTACTTACCAAAAATGGCATAGTATTATTGTATAACGGAAAGAATGCCGATGGTGAAGATGATGATCCTACCCTCCCTGAAGGCACCTATAGCGGAGGTCAGGCACTTTTTGACAGGAATGATCCGGCAAAGGTAATCACCAGGGCGGATTCCTGTTTTATTAAACCCGATCTGCCTCATGAGATAACTGGACAGTACAAGGCAGGAACCACCTTCATCGAAGGCCTGGTTTATTTCCGGGGCAAATGGTTTTTGTATTATGGTACTGCAGATTCAATGGTCGGACTGGCAATACATTCGGACAACCTTTAATATTTTAAAATATTGTATATGAATATAGTATTGGGAAAACGTAAAAAACCTGGCATTTTTCTTTTGCCAGCTGCATTCATCATCGCCTGTTTGGCTATGATACAATGTAATGGACCTGCAGGGGACATCGCAGACCTTGAAGCCGGATTCCTTAACCCTCCTGATGATGCCAAACCCCGTGTCTGGTGGCACTGGATGAACGGTAATATCACCAAGGAAGGCATCCGGGCCGACCTGGAATGGATGCACCGGGTAGGAATCGGCGGATTCCAGAACTTTGACGCCGCCCTGATGACGCCCCAGATCGTGGAGAAACGACTGGTGTACATGACTCCCGAATGGAAAGATGCTTTTCTGTTCACCACTAAGCTGGCTGATTCTCTGGGATTGGAAATGGCCATTGCCGGTTCTCCGGGATGGAGCGAGAGCGGGGGACCCTGGGTAACCCCTGCCCAGGCCATGAAGAAATTCGTGTGGAGTGAAACCAGGATTGAAGGAGGAAAATCCTTTAAAGGTCTGTTGCCAAGGCCACCTTCCACAACCGGTCCGTTTCAGAACCTGGCGCTGAGAGAAGGATTTTCATTAATCGGTGAAAACGAACCTCCTCAACCGGAGTATTATGCTGACGCAGCCGTGGTGGCTTACCGTGTACCTGAAGGTGATGTATCCGTGGCATCCTTGCAGCCAAAGATATCATCCAGCGGAGGAAGCTTCAATCTTGCATCCCTCACCGATGATGATCTGGCTACTTCCACACTACTACCGGCAACCAGACCTGGTGAAAAATCGTGGATACAGTTTGAATTTTCACAACCCGAGACCATGCAGGCACTTACCATGGTCGGTGGCGGTTACGGTGGATTGTTTGGTATGGGCGCAGATCCGGATAACCGTGCACTGGAAGCCAGTGATGATGGCAGGAATTTTGCTAAGGTTATCGACATTCCCGTTGGCGGAGTGGAACAAAGAACGCTGACCTTCCACCCCGTTACAGCCAGATATTTCCGGTTTACCTGGAAGACCCCGCCACCTCAGCCACCCTTCTCCTTTGGCAGCCTGTTTGGTGCAGATCCCGGAAGCATGCCAAAGGCACCGGCAGGAACACAGATCGCTGAGCTTGTCCTGCATACGATGGCCCGCATCAACCGCTTTGAAGAAAAAGCAGCCTTTGCTGCAGCAACCGATCTGTATACAACGCCAACACCTGCGGTAAAAGAAAATGAAGCCATCCATAAAGCTGAAGTGATTGACCTCTCTGCAAAGATGAAACCCGATGGCACACTGGAATGGACACCCCCTGCCGGTAATTGGATAGTGATACGCCTGGGCTATTCGCTTACCGGGCATCAAAACTCGCCAGCTTCAGCGGAGGCTACCGGATTGGAAGTGGACAAGCTGAATGCTGATCATGTTAAAGCGTATTTCAATAATTACCTTGATCAGTACAAAGATGCCACCGACGGTCTGATGGGCCGGAAAGGGCTGCAATACATGATTACCGACAGTTGGGAAGCAGGTGTGCAGAATTGGACGGATAATATGATTGCTGAATTCAACAAGCGACGGGGCTATGATATGCTTCCTTGGTTGCCTGTACTTTCCGGAAAGATAGTGGAGAGTGCCGAAGCCAGCGACCGGTTCCTCTGGGATTTCCGCAGAACAATCAGCGATCTCACTGCTGAGAACCATTATGACCAACTGACAGAAATCCTGAAAGAGCGTAACATGGCACGCTATACCGAATCACACGAAGGCGGCCGTGCCTTCATTGGTGATGGAATGGAGGTGAAACGCAAGGCAGCCATTCCCATGAGCGCCACCTGGACGCCGGGAGGTTTTGACGGAAATAACAACGAGGTGGCAACCCGTTACAAGGCTGATGTACGCGAATCAGCATCTGTGGCCCATATTTACGGACAGAACCTGGTGGCTGCTGAATCGATGACCGCCATAGGTACAGCCTGGGCCTGGTCGCCTGAAATGCTGAAACCTACAGCTGACATGGAAATGGCAAATGGGCTGAACCGTTTTGTGATCCATACCTCGGTACATCAGCCGGTGAACGATAAAATACCAGGTCTGGGTCTTGGTCCATTTGGCCAATGGTTTACGAGGCATGAAACCTGGGCGGAACAGGCAGGTCCGTGGATTACTTACCTGGCACGCAGTTGTTACATGCTTCAGCAAGGGAAGTTTGTTGCTGACATTGCCTACTTTTATGGCGAGGACAACAACATTACCGCACTTTTTGGAGAAAACCTGCCCGATATCCCGGAAGGCTATAATTATGATTTCGTGAATGCGGATGCTTTGGTGAATTTGCTGGCCGTTGAAAAGGGGAAGATCGTTGCTCCCGGCGGCATGACTTATCGAGTGCTGGCCCTCGATTCGAACAGTGTATACATGTCGCTGCCTGTGCTTCGTAAAATAAACGATCTGGTCAATGCCGGAGCGATGGTCGCAGGACCAAAACCAGTAAGCACACCAAGCCTCTCCGATGATCAGCAGGAATTCACAACCATCGTCGGGAAGTTATGGGCAGATGAAAACGGCATAAATTCCATTGGCATGGGCAAGGTGTATGCCGGACAAACATTGGATGAGGTGTTGAAATCACTTGAAATGCTTCCCGATTTTACCTATACCAAACCACAGGAAAACACAAGACTTTTATTTGTGCACCGCAAGATGAAGGATATTGAGTTTTACTGGGTCAACAACCGTAACAACCGGGTTGAGGACTTGGAGGCCTCGTTTCGCGTGGAAGGTAAGGAAGCCGAAATATGGCACCCGGAGACAGGGAAGATCGAACAGGCATCTTTCGGCATTGCTGACGGACTGACAAAAGTATCGCTGCGACTGGAACCCAACGATGCAATATTTGTGGTATTTCGCCATAAGGCAAAGGAAAAATCACGAACCGTTCCTAAGGCGATTGAAAGTTTGCTGGCTTCGGTCGATGGCCCCTGGGAAGTGAGCTTCAAGCCCAACCGTGGAGCGCCTGAAAGAATTTCCTGTGATGCACTGATGCCCTGGAACGATCATGCAGATCCCGGAGTGAAGTACTTCTCCGGTACGGCAAACTATACCAATACCATTCAGGCACCTGATGAATGGTTCAAGGCAGGCACAGAATTATGGCTCGATTTGGGCAGGGTGAAAAACCTGGCAGAGGTTTCAGTCAACGGTAAGTCAGTGGGCATTGTCTGGAAAACTCCTTTCAGGGTGAACATTACCGATGCACTCAAACAGGGTGAGAATACTCTCGAAGTCAATGTTACCAACCTATGGGTGAACCGGCTGATAGGTGATCAGCAGCCAGGAGTCACAACAAAGATCACCTATACCACCATGCCCTTTTACAGAGCTGATTCACCACTGCTCCCTTCGGGTTTGCTGGGACCGGTTAATGTGGTGAGGGTTGCAGCGCTGAGGTAATTCGGATTCTTTTTCATAGGTTTGAATTCTGATCGGTTAACCTTGTCATCTATCTCACTGATGGCATGGTTTGCTCAACCCCTTTTTGAAAAAATGCTTCTTCCGCTGGCACTGTTTGCGCCACTCGCCGGATGGTTTTCCGATCACTTCAATCTGGGAACAGGCCTGGCTGTTTCCGGCGGCTTCATTCTCATCTTATCGGTGTTAACCCTGGGCCTGTTTATCGGCTATTACCATTATGATGCCAGTAATATACATTAATTGTGATGTACTGTCATTAAAATGTAGTATTATTGATCATTAACCATTATCAGAACCATGAAACATAAATTCTTCAAAACGCTTGGTGCTGTTACTTTGGCCACTATAACAGGATCAGGAACTTTGCATGCTCAAACAGAATCGTTTACCGTAACACTGGATAAACCGGTTAATGGAACGGTTCAAATAAATCCGCCATTGACCGCCGACAGGAAATACCCTAAAGGCACAGTGGTGACTGTTACAGCAACTCCGGATGCCGGATATGTGCTCGATGGCGGCTACTATGCCGTTCCGGGAAGGTGGGGACAGATGTACTACGAATCCATGACCAGTCCGTTCAAGGTTACCATTGACCAGGACAAGCACATTGGGGCATCATTTATTGAGAAAGCAGCAGTTAACCACATTAATGTAACCCAGGATGTGGTATATGCCAAACCCGGCATAAAAACACTCAAATACGATGTATATTCCCCCAAAGGGGCCAAGAACCTGCCTTGCGTCATCATCATCCATGGCGGCGGATGGGAAACCAACACCGAAGACATCATGCGCGGACTGGCCCGTGAACTCTCCAAAGGAGGCAAATATGTGGTATTCAGTATCGATTACCGATGGGCACAGAAGCTTGATGGTGATCCCACAATTAATACCATGGCTAACATTATTGAGGATGTGTTTGGCGCCATTGCCCATATCATGGAGCATGCTGCCGAGTATGGCGGCGATCCCACCAGGATTGCCCTTACAGGCGACAGTGCCGGCGGACACTTGTCAGCGGCGGCCTCCCTCATGCCAAATATGATAGGCAAAGGGGGATTTGGAAAAACAGCGGGAATCTTTGAATTCATGCCTTCTTACCTGCCGAAAAACAAAACCTTTGAACAGGTGAGGACTGAGATGATGGCTTCCATTAAAGCGGCTGCTCCCAGTTATGGTGTATTTGGCGGTAACCTCCTGAACCACTACGCTGATGATCCCGCTGCCAACGATACCTGGAAAGATGCTGTTGCACCCATTAAACATATCCCAAAGGCCTCGGAAAGGTCAGTACCACAGTACCTGACACGAGGTACCAGCGACTTCCTGATCAAGGACGAAGCCATCAAAGCTTTTGTGGATGCACTGGTAAAAGCCGGACAAAGGGTTCAATATGTCCAGGTGGGCGGGGCCGGCCATGCTTTTTTCGACTGGAAACCCGATGCGCAAACCAAGGCCACTTTCGCCAAATATGGTGTCTACTACGCTGCCGAAATGAAAGCGTTTTTTGATTCGGTTTTTAATAAGTAAGATTCCACCCCGACGGGGTGGTACTCGTCATTTTGTATAAAACAATACCCAAAAAACATATTGAAAACCTGTTGTTTTTTTCATAGGTTTGATCTTAAGATCTCTGATCTGAAGCAAACAATTTTAATCGATCATAAAAAATGAATCCCATGAATAAATCACTGATTTTTTTAATGGCCCTGCAGGCTGTTAGTCTGTTTACATTAGGCCAGACAGGCGTTTCTGACCTTCTTACCGAAAACCGGACAAATCCGATGGGACTTGATGTGGCTCAACCGAGGTTTAGCTGGCAGATACATGCTGAAAAGCGAAATGTGATTCAGGCGGCCTATGAAATCAAAGTGTTGTCAGGCAAAACTGTTGTATGGAACAGTGGTAAAATTGCTTCAGCTCAATCGGTTCATGTTACCTATGCCGGATCACCCCTGCAGTCGGGCCGTAAATACACCTGGCAGGTCAGAATCAGGGATAATTCCGGTAAGGCTTCCGCCTGGAGTCCTTCGGCCTGGTTTCAGATGGCTTTTTTGAGCAAATCCGACTGGAAAGCGAAATGGATTGAACCCGAGCCAACCGGGGATCAGGCTTCGCGACCCAGTCCACTTATGCGCAAACACTTTTCGGTTGCTAAAAAAGTCATTTCGGCAACAGCGTATATTACTGCCCGTGGCATGTATGAAGCCCGGTTGAACGGTGAACGAATCGGTGATGCCTACCTTACTCCCGGCTGGACCGCCTACAAAAAGCGTCTGCAATACCAGGTATATGATGTTACAACCATGGTGAAAGCTGGCGGGAATGTACTGGGTGTTACCCTCGGAAACGGTTGGTTCAGAGGCATTCTCGGATGGTCGGATAACATAAACATCTACGGCAAGGACATTGCCCTGCTGTGCCAGGTAGATATAATATACAGTGATGGTACAACGGAGAGTATCATTTCCGATGGATCGTGGAAATCATCTACCGGAGCCATCAGGTATGCAGAAATATACAACGGAGAGACCATTGATGCACGACTTGAAAAAACCGGCTGGGCATTGCCCGGATATGACGACAGCCAATGGCAGGGTGTAAAGGTCGCCAATCATTCCATGGATATCCTGCTGGCTATACGTAATGAGCCGGTCAGGAAGAAAGAAACTTTCGTTCCGGTGAAAATCTTCAAGACACCGGCAGGTGAGCAGGTAATCGACTTTGGTCAGAATCTCGTGGGGTGGGTAGTCATGAAGGTTGCCGGTAAAGCAGGTGATAAAGTGGTCTTAACACATGCTGAGATACTGGACAAGGCTGGAAATATCTATACAGAAAATCTTCGGGCAGCAAAGGCCCAGGATACCTATATCCTGAAGGGAGGGGGAGAGGAAGTTTTTGAGCCGCATTTCACCTGGCACGGTTTCCGGTACCTGAAGATCGAAGGATACCCCGGCGAAATCAAACCGGAAAACTTCACCGCCGTGGCGTTGTATTCCGACATGAGACCTACCGGTATATTCACTTCCTCAAATGCGCTGATCAATCAGTTACAGCATAATATCCAGTGGGGACAAAAAGGCAACTTCCTCGATGTGCCTACCGACTGTCCCCAGCGGGATGAAAGGTTAGGGTGGACCGGCGATGCACAGGTCTTCTCCCGTACAGCTGCCTTTAACATGAATACGAACAGTTTTTTTGCCAAATGGCTACTGGATGTGGAGGCCGACCAGGTCGACGGAAAGGTGCCGTTTGTTGTGCCCAACGTATTGGGTGCCGGCGCAGTGAACAGCACAGGATGGGCCGATGTGGCCACCATTGTTCCATGGAATATGTACCTGGTATATGGCGATAAGCTGTTGCTGGAGCAACAGTATGGATCAATGAAAGCGTATGTTGAAAGCATCAGGAAGGTGGCAAAGGACGATTTGTGGAACAGTGGATTTCATTTTGGCGACTGGCTTTTTTACAGGCCCGATGATGATAACGATGGAAGGGCTGCCGTTACGGATAAATACCTGATCGCTCAGTGTTTCTATGCCCATTCCACGCAATTGGTTATCAATGCTGCCAATGTGCTGGGTAAAAAGGATGATGCTGCCTTTTACGGACTATTATTGCAGAAGATCAAGGAAGCCTTTCTGAAGGTATACCTGAATCCTCACGGGCGCCTGGTTTCAGGTACCCAAACGGCTTACGTGTTGGCACTGAACTTTGATATGCTCCCGGAAGATCTTCGAAAACAAGCGGCTGACAGGCTTGTGGAGAATGTAAAGAGCTATGATATGCACCTGACAACAGGATTTCTGGGAACACCCTATCTCTGTCATGTACTTACCCGTTTTGGCCATACCGATATTGCCTACGAGCTTTTGTTGCAGAAGACCTATCCTTCGTGGCTTTATCCGGTGACCATGGGTGCAACCACTATCTGGGAACGCTGGGATGGTCAGAAACCCGACAGCACGTTTCAAACACCCGGGATGAATTCCTTTAATCATTATGCCTATGGGGCTATAGGCGACTGGATGTACAGGGTGATGGCCGGACTGGACACCTATGAAGACGGAGTCGGATATAAACACAGCAGGATTATGCCCCATATCGGCGGAGGATTTACCCATGTCTCGGCCAGTGTGGAAACCTATTACGGCAAACTGAGCAGCAGCTGGAAATTAGAAGGCAGTAAACTGACTATGGATATGGAGATACCTGCCAATACTTCCGCAACGGTATATGTTCCTTCAGACGAATTGTCGAAGGTAATGGAAGGAGGCAAACCGCTTCCGTCCGTGAAGGAAATTGAGATTATCAGGACAGAACCCGGATACGTGGTGCTGAAGGTGGGATCGGGGAAATACCGGTTTACGCGATGATTTACCATAATGTCGCTCCTAGGAAGCTTTAAAATGAGTCCATATCTTCTGATTTCTACCATAATTTAGCCACGCTGTGGCTTTTTATACTCAATCAGAGCTGCAGGACAACGACATTATGGTCTGAATTCAATAATTATTAATTAAATCATCATGAATAAAATTAACCTGTTTCATTTCATTACTTTGCTTTTTCTCTTGGAAATTCCAGCTCCTAATAATATTAGTTCCCAACCCATCTCCCCCGACATTCTAACCAAACAGTGGGACGCCAAATGGATCGCTGTTCCCGATGAACCGGCTGACGACTACGGTGTGTATTTATTCAGGAAAACATTTGACCTGAACACTTTTCCAGCATCTTTCGTTGTGCACATCTCAGGCGATAACCGGTATAAGCTGTTTGTAAATGACAATCTGGTTTCACTGGGACCTGCCCGCGGCGACCTGTATTACTGGAACTTCGAAACCGTTGACCTTGCTCCTTTCCTGTTGACAGGAAAAAATATCATTGCAGCTCAGGTTTGGAATGAGGGAGAGCTCCGGCCGGAGGCCCAGATCTCCTGGCGTACGGGTTTTATTTTACAGGGTAACACTGCGGCAGAGTCGGTAATCAACACCGGCAGCACCTGGAAGTGTTCCAGCGATGAAAGCTATCAGCCCTTGTTATCACCTGAGGTAATTGGGTATTATGTTACAGGTCCAGGTGAGTTCATCGACATGAAAAAGCATATCAAAGGCTGGACCAAGGCTGATTTTAATGATTCATCGTGGAAGAATGCCCACGAGGCCTATTGGAGAGGAGGATCTCCCAAAGGTCTAAGTGATGCCTTCGGCTGGATGCTGGTCCCTTCTTCAATCCCCCGGATGGAACTAACAAAGCAAAGATTACAGAGCGTTAGAGAAACCAATGTTAAGATCCCGGAAACCTTTCCAATACAGACCACTGCTTTTATCATCCCGGCCAATACAACGGCTAACATTTTACTCGACCAGGGGTTTCTCACCAATGCCTATCCTGCGCTGGAATTCAGTAAAGGTAAGGATGCAGGTATCCTGATCAAATATGCAGAGGCGCTGTTCATTCCGGCGAATTCTCCGGAATACGGATTAAAGGGTGGCGGTTATATGGGTAACCAGTCGATTTATGGCAAGGGCAACAGGAATGAAGTAAAGGAAAAAATATTCCTGGGGAAAAAGGACAGCCTGATCTCCGACGGTACCGATCACCAGTTATTTACATCGCTTTACTGGCGAACTTTTCGCTATGTATTGATCGTAGTTGAAACAAAAAATGAACCACTGCGAATCGATGATTTCTACGGGACCTTTACCGGCTATCCTTTTAAGCTGAAGGCCCGGTTTGAATCGGACAAGTCCGAACTGCAGAAGGTGCTTGAGGTCGGCTGGCGGACCGCCCGGCTATGCGCCATCGAAACCTATATGGATTGCCCATTCTATGAACAATTGCAATACATCGGTGACGCCCGTATACAGGCACTGGTAAGCTATTATAACAGTGGCGACGATCGCCTTGTACGGAATGCACTTAACCTGATGGACCACTCCCGGATTGCTGAAGGTGTCACACTCAGCCGGCATCCTTCCTTCTCGCCGCAGCTCATACCCACGTTTTCACTCTGGTACATAGGTATGCTTTATGACTACTGGATGTATAGGCCTGACCAGGATTTTGTGAGGGAAAAGCTGACAGGAACCAGGCAGATTCTAGATTTCTTCCATAGGTACCAGCAGGCTGACGGTTCCCTGAAAGATGTTCCCTACTGGAATTTTACCGACTGGGTTGACAACCAAAAAGGTTGGTATAATGGCGTGGCTCCGATAGGAAAGGATGGAACTTCTGCGGTACTTGATTTACAGTTATTATGGGCTTACCAGACAGCTTCCGAACTGGAGGAAAAACTGGGTATGGGAGCCTTTACCACAGAATACCGGAAAAGAGCCGGACAGTTAATGGAAACTATCCGACAAAAATACTGGGATACATCAAAGGGACTTTTTGCTGATACACCTGAGAAAGATGTTTATTCGCAGCATGCCAATGCATTGGCCATACTTACCGGCACTGTTACAGGTAATGATGCTGCCCTGTTGGCCAAAAAAATGCTGACAGATATTAATCTGGCACCTTCCTCGATTTATTTCAAATATTACCTGCACAGGTCATTTATCAGATCAGGAATGGGGAATAGTTACCTGAACTGGCTAGATAAATGGTTTGAAAATATTTCCATGGGATTAACCACCTGGGCAGAGGATTCAAATGTGAACGGCGCCCGTTCCGATTGCCATGCCTGGGGATCAAGCCCGAATATTGAGCTCTACCGTACCGTGCTGGGAATTGATACCGATGCTCCGGGATTCTCCATGGTGAAGATTGAACCGCACCTGGGCGCCCTGCAGAAGGCAGGCGGCGAAATACCACACCCGCTGGGTAAGATTACAGTGAAATATGTGGTGGAAAAGGGAAAGTGGAATATTGAGATCAATCTGCCGGGTAATTTAACCGGGAGGTTTGTGTGGGAAGGTCAACAATTTGAGTTGAAAGCCGGAGAGAACAGGATGGTGCTTTAACATAGAAGAGGTTGAATTATCTAAGAAAAGACTTCCATGAAAAAAATAATTTCAATCAGTTTTTCCCTGGTATTGATTTCCATTGCATTCTCCCAAAATCCGATTGTCCCCCCCGGCATATACATCGCCGATCCCTCAGCACATGTGTGGAAGGACGGGAAGCTTTATGTGTACGGGTCAAGAGATGAAAGTCCTGACTACTATTGCTCATGGAACCATCATGTGCTATCCACTTCTGATCTGAAAAACTGGACCATCCATGAAAATTCATTTGCCTCCAAAGGCCCGGGCGACCAGGTGCCTTACAGTGATGACTTCCTCTATGCCCCGGATGTGCAATACAGGGATGGAACCTATTACCTGTATTATTGCCTGG
>Ga0256868_10001609_pt1 | contig 12138 bp, 9 predicted proteins | sample RVTome_13_FD_187341 | JGI IMG/M metagenome (GOLD analysis project Ga0256868, IMG submission 187341) | Soil microbial communities from uranium-contaminated site in the Upper Colorado River Basin, Wyoming, United States - RVT92D227 HiSeq ... | reverse complement strand
TCCTCAAGGCTAATCTTCACAATAAAGATTTTATCGAGAGATGGACAAATATCTCTACTGCTGCACTGGCCCAATACCTATCTCAGTACACCCCTGAGATGGCAGAGAAGATCAGCGGGGTTGCAGCATCGGATATCGAAAGGATTGCAAAAGAATTTGCCCTATCAATGCCTGGTGTGGCCATTTCGGGCCGTGGCGTGAGTAGCCATTTTAACGGAGTCTACAATGAAAGGTGTATATTCCTTTTGAATACCATTGTAGGAAGCATTGATATCCCCGGGGGATATTGTCTTCCCAGGGCTTATCGTTTTGAAGAACCGGACTTGAAACCATCCCTTCAAAGAGAGAAGGCCTCTCCCTTCGATTTTGAAGAAGTTCGGATAACTCCACAGAGGTTTATCTCTTTAGTTAAACGGGGAAAGTTAACCCCGAAGATGCTCTTTGTTTATGAATCCAACCCTGCCTTTACCAACCCTGAAAGGAATTTGACATTCGAAGTACTGAAGAATGAAAAATTGATTCCCTACATTGTCGTCGCAGATAGCTATATGACCGAAACAGCCCTGTTCGCTGACATTGTTCTTCCTGTTGCCACTTACCTGGAGAGTTGGGGAATCGATTCCTCTCCAGCATTAGACCTCATCCCTTTTGTTGCGCTCCAACAGCCCATCATCCATCCCTATCCTAAATCTGTTCCTATCTCCGATATTTGTATAGAACTTGCCCAAAGGATCGGTGGGGGGATCCGGCGAAATTTCCGGTTCAATTCCACGGAGGAATATATTAAGAAAGCAGTCTCAGACATTAATAAATTGGAAGGTTCAGGCGGTTTGAAATATCTAAAAGAGAATGGAGTCTGGTTCGATCCCAATGTAAAACCGAGATACAAATCGTATGAGTCAAAGGGGTTTAACACCCCTTCGAAAAAGATTGAGATTTACTCCGAGAGATTGAAGAGAAGAGGATTCCACCCTCTTCCCACCTATGAACCTGTTCCAGGGCATGGGGATCTTAAAGGCAAGTTCGTCCTCGTGACTGTTGAACCGAATGTGATGGGATCGAGGATAGGAAATTTTCGATGGCTGGCTGAGATCAAGCATCAAAATCCTGTCTGGCTCAATAAGGATGTTGCCAAACAGCTTCATATTGAAGAAGGAGATCGTATTAAAATTTCTACAAAAACCGGATCGTTTGTGACGGATGCTCGTTTAACCTTTGGCATCCACCCAAGGGTGGTCGCTATCGAAAGAAATTTCGGTCATTGGGGATATGGACATATTGCTCGCGCCAAAAGATTCAAGAGTAAGGATCCTAACACCAATTTAGTCTGGTGGGAAAAAGAAGGGAATGGCATCTCACCCAATCACATCATCTCGGGGAATTCAGACCCAATTGGTGGGGGAGAGGCCTGGAACGATACTTTGGTCATTATTTCGAAGGCGTAAGGGAACGAGTCGATGAAAGTATTGAGTATGATAAAATGGTTGATGTCGACGATAAGCGTCAAAAACATCAGGCTCCTATTAAAATCGAAATGGGTTATTTTTGGCGTCGGCCCCATCCTCACTCTGATAGGAGTCGTCTTGGTGATCTGGGTGGGGCACACGTTGACTGCCCATCCGACGCTCTGTCTTTCATGTCATGCAAGACAGAGCAGTATCTCCATGTGGTCGCGCTCTGCCACTCATCCTGTCCGTGTGACCTGTGTGAATTGTCATGCAAGACCCGGTCAATTGTTTCCCCGAGATTTTTACGCCGACGAACAAGTGAATGACAATTGCCTTGGTTGTCACAAGCATGTGGCTGCGAAGGAGATGGAGGAAGCCCACCACATGAAAATTGCCCACAAGCTTCACATCGAAGAATCGAAGCTGAAATGCATCGATTGTCACAGAAATATCGCACATGAAAAAATGGAAGCCGGAACGAACCGGCCCCGCAGATTAACCTGTATTGAGTGCCATGAGGAGGCAATTACTGGAGGACCTGAATCCTGCATGAAATGCCATACGAAGATTCCTGTTAAGTCCACTTCCTAGCCTTAGGGACAGATTTAATATGAATGGACTCTCTAAGCCTTTACTCAGGGTCGTCCGTTTTTTTTCTGAGAGAAAAAAGAAGGCAATCTACGGTATTCTTTTTTCTCTTTTTATACTTTTGTTTGCGGGGATTTTTAGATATTCGGAAAGCCCTTCATTTTGTGGACTCTGCCACAATATGAAGGAATATGTGGAATCCTGGGAAAGATCCTCTCATAATAGAGTGACCTGCCTCAGTTGTCACCGTAGACCCGGTGTTTTAAATCATCTCAAAGGTAAGGGAGAAGACATCCAACTTGCGTTGACTTATATCATTGTTGGGAAAGGCTTCAAGAAAGTCCATTATGAAGTGGATGACGGTAACTGCTTGCAAAAGGGATGTCATAAGATCGAGGATCTCCAGAGGGATATGGTCCATAAGAATGTGGTTTTCTCACATGGAAAACATCTGGGCGAGTTGAGAAGGGGAATTAAACTTCGATGCACCACCTGTCATGCACAACTCGTCCAAGGAGCCCACCTCACCGTTCACGAAACCAATTGTTTCATCTGTCATTACTACCGGGCTGGTCAAAGAGGGGAAGAGGAATGTATTTCTTGCGCCGTCGGTGGTTGTACCTCCTGTCATGTTGAGCCCAAAGGAGACATTAAAGTTAAAGGTTGGAGCTTCAATCATCGGAAGTATATTGAAAGAGGGGTAGCCTGCGAAAAATGCCATATTAATGTCGTTCAAGGAGATGGTCATGTCCCTGAGGGGAAATGTGCTCAGTGTCATAAAGAACCCCAAATACTGAGGACCAAATATACCTCTCAATTCATGCATAAGAATCATGTTACCGACCACAAGATCGAATGCGCAGATTGCCACAGTTATATTCGGCATGAGATCGGACCGATTCTCACCTTTGTCCATTCTCCCGCCATTTGTGATAAGTGCCACAGCAAGGAAATCCATTTGGGGCCGAGAGAGTTATACCGCGGAAGTGGGGGAATCGGGGTTCCTGATTCTCCAAGCCTCATGTTTACGACGAATGTGGATTGTGTTGCCTGTCATAGAAAGGGCGAGGAGAGCCAGGCTTCCCTCCATACCACTAAATATGTCGAAAGGGCGATCGGGGAAGCCTGTGTGGACTGCCATGGTGAGGGATTTGATGATACCTTGAAGTATTGGAAGGCTCTCCTATCCAAAGCAGAGAATGAGACCAATCAGCGGATCTTCAATGTTCAAAAGGTGTTATACGATTTTGAAAAGAGCAGGGGAGGGTCTGGGGAGTTCAAAAAAGCCCAAAACCTCCTCAACGAGGCACGCCACAATTACAGTTTTGTCCTGCTGGGCAAGGGCGTTCACAATATCGAATATGCCTTTAAACTCCTCAATGCGGCCAACAATAAGACCGAACAGGCCCTGGCGGTAATCGATAAAGGGTACAAGCCTCGGGAGTTTAAAACCCAGATGACTTGCACAACTCTCTGCCATGTGGGGATTGAGAAACGCACCGTCACATTCAACGATATCAAATTCTCTCATGAAACCCATATAGTGGGCAAAGGCCTGAAATGTTCGGACTGCCACTCCCCCCGTGAGAATCATGGAAAGACATTTCAGAAGAATTGCGCAGGATGCCATCATGCAAAAGCGGAAAAGAAAGTCAAATGTGAAGACTGTCATGTTTCTGTTAAAAGATTGGTCCAGGGGAAAGGGGGCATCGGCGTCAAGGAGAGGCCAAGCAATAAGCTCGATGTGGTCGAATGTATCGATTGCCACCGCGGTGTAATTGCAAAAAGGAAGGACTCATTTGACGCGATCAAGAAACGATGCATCGAATGCCATGATCAGAGCTACGGGGAGATGGTGGTCCGGTGGAAAACAGCCTCTGAGGATTTATTAAAGAGGGTGGCTCCTAAAATCGATCGTGTCCGGGAAGAGATAGAAAAGATTGATCGCCGGAGAGGACATACTTTTGTCTATCGGAAATTGTTCGGAGAGGCAGAATTTAATTATAATTTAGCCAAAAAGGGCAACGGGGTTCACAATCTGGAGTATACGGAAGAATTGTTGGAATTTGCCAATCACCGCTTGGATGAGGCTATCAAACAGTTGGCCAAAAAGAAGTAGGACTTCAAACCCCTTGAAGGATAAAAATTGTCTTTGGGTTAGGGTTAGGAAGCCCGCCCTGTACCATATTAAGCATAGGGTCCCACAGAAGGCTTGACAAAAGAATGAGAATTTATTAAATTTTTTTCAAAGTTTTTGTGAAAGGAGTCACAAAATTGAAGTATTCTAAAATACCAGAAGCAACCATCAGGAGATTATCACGATATTCAAGGTGTTTGGAACAGATGGAGGAAAAGGGGGAGAAGGTCGTCTCCTCTGCCCAACTGGCTAACAAATGCATGGTCAACGCCGCTCAGGTAAGAAAGGACTTGGCTTATTTCGGTGAGTTTGGAATTCGAGGTGTAGGGTATTATGTGAAAGACCTGCTCTCTGATATTAAACGGATATTGGGATTGAACAGAGAGTGGAGGATGGCACTCATCGGTGTTGGAAATTTGGGCTCTGCCCTCCTCTCCTACAAGGATTTTCTAAAACAGAATTATAAAATCGTTGCGGCATTCGATATCGATCCTCCAAAAGTGATCGGGAGAGTTTCGGAGAAGTTGGGCAAACCCGTAGAAATCCTTCACATCAACCGGCTCAGAGAAGTAGCGATAGAGAGGAAGATCGAGATCGGTCTCATTGCAGCTCCTCCTTCAGAGGCTCAGAGTGTAGCCGATCTCTTGGTCGATGCAGAAATAAGAGGAATTCTCAACTTTGCGCCAGTACAGATTACAGTCCCAGAAGGATATGTGGTGAAGGATGTCTTTTTCACCAACATCCTCGACAATTTGGCCTACCTTTTATCGAACTAATTATCCCATGGCCAGTTGGCCTCCCGTGAACCATAAAATTTGATAATCCCCCCTTACCCCCCCTTTAGTAAAGGGGGGAATGGGGGGATTTGAAACTTATTTTCTGACTAAACCAGGGGATGGAATTGGATTGACCCCGTTGAGGTATGCTTATTTGAGTTATTTTAGGATCCAATCACTGGGTTTCGAAAAGAGGGTGCCACGTAAGTAAAGGGACTCGGATATTTATTACCTCACGGGGTTGACTTGACTGTAAAAACTCCATATATTCAAAAAAGGATTTTCCTATGCGACACCCTGAAAAGATTCCTTCTATTATTACAGAACTTCCCGGACCTCGTGCAAGGAGGGTCCTCAAGAGGGATCAAAAATTTATTTCCCAATCCTATACTCGAGTCTATCCTTTGGTGGTTAAGAAGGCGAAAGGGGTTTGGGTGGAGGATGTCGATGGAAATCGATTCCTCGATTTTAATTCAGGGATTGCTGTCTGCAATACTGGCCACTGCCATCCAAAGGTGGTAGAGGCCATTCATCGTCAGGCCGAACAGCTCATCCATATGTCAGGCAGTGATTTCTACTACGAGGCGCAGTCAACCCTTGCTGCCAAACTGGCCGAGATCACTCCCGGGCCAAAAGAGAAAAAGGTTTTTTTCGGGAATTCTGGAGCAGAGGCCATTGAGGCTGCCCTAAAGCTGGCAAGGTTTCATACAAGACGACCCTTCATTTTGGCCTTCCTTGGAGCTTTCCACGGACGAACCATGGGCGCCCTATCCTTAACAGCAAGCAAAGCCATTTTCGAGAAAGGATTTTCTCCCCTTCTTCCTGGTGTGACACATGTCCCTTACCCTTACTGTTATCGCTGTCCTTACCATCAGCACAAATACCCAGGATGTAGTGTTGCCTGTGTGGAGTGGATTCGTGAAGACCTCTTCAAACGGAGTATTCCTCCGGAGGAAGTTGCCGCCATCTTTGTGGAACCCATTCAAGGGGAAGGTGGATATGTCGTCCCTCCCCCGGAGTTTCACAAAAAACTCTATGACCTGGCAAAGGAATTTGGGATTCTCTTCGTAGCCGATGAGGTTCAGAGTGGGATGGGACGGACAGGGAAGATGATGGCCATTGAGCACTGGGGTGTCACACCGGATATCTTTGCCTTGGCAAAGGGAATCGCATCTGGAATGCCTCTGGGAGCCATGGTCTCTCAAAGTGAGGTGATGGATTGGGTGAAGGGCTCTCATGCCAGCACGTTCGGTGGTAATCCCATCAGTTGCCAAGCTGCCCTGACAACGATCGAACTCCTTGAAGAAGGACTTATCCAAAATGCTGCGATACAGGGGAAATACCTTCTCAAAAATCTGAGAGATCTCCAGAAGAAATTCCATCTGATCGGCGATGTGAGGGGAAAGGGTTTGATGATTGGAATCGAAATGGTCAGAGACAAGAAAACAAAGGAGAAGGCGATCGAGGAGAGAAATGCGGTCATTCAAGGCTGTTTTGAAAAGGGACTTCTTCTCTTAGGATGTGGGGAGAATGTGATTCGCTTTAGCCCGCCTTTGATTATCACCCAGAGAGAAGCCGACATTGCCCTCACGATCTTAGAGGAGGTTCTGAAGAAGGTTGAGAAGGGATAGAATTCTCACCTACCTTTTAACCATCACCTTCCTGGTCATCTCCACTCGATAAAAGACGGTTCATCATCAGCAGGATCAACTGCAAGTCTTCGCCTTCCCTTCCAGAGTGAAGAGAGAATTTAAACATTTTTTAAGCGTTCTATTCCCCTCTTTACACTTTTTTCTCGGAAGACTATAATCAATTCAAACCAGTCATGAAAGAAGCCCTAAAACAAATTATCGCTCTTGTTGAGCGTTTCGAAAGAAATATCGAAGCCTACCGGAGCCCTGCCTACAACGAAACCCAGTTACGAAGAGAATTCATCGATCCCTTCTTTGAAGCCCTTGGCTGGGACGTCGCCAATAAAGCTGGTTATGCAGAACAGTATAAGGATGTTGTCCATGAGGATGCCATCAAGATTGCCGGAGCCACCAAAGCTCCGGATTACTGCTTCCGCGTCGGGGGTGTCAGGAAGTTCTTTCTCGAAACCAAGAAACCGTCCATTGATATTAAAGACCAGACCAGTCCTGCATACCAATTGAGGCGATATGCCTGGAGTGCGAAGCTCCCCATCTCCATTCTCACTGATTTTGAGGAGATGGCCATTTACGACTGCCGACTCCGGCCAAAGCCGAACGATAAACCGAGCATTGGAAGAATCCGGTTTTATACATACAACCAATACATCGATTCCTTCGAGGAGATTTACAACCTTCTCTCAAAAGAAGCCGTCCTAAAAGGTTCCTTCGATAAATTTGCAGAATCCGAGAGACAGAAGCGTGGAACGACTGAAGTAGATGCCGAGTTCTTAAAGGAGATAGAGTCCTGGCGTGAGGGTCTTGCCAAAGACATTGCCGTAAAAAATCTGAAACTTTCTATCCAGGAACTCAACTTTGCTGTTCAACTCACCATTGACCGTATCATCTTTCTTCGGATGTGTGAGGATCGGGGAATTGAAAAATATGGACAGATCCAGATTCTCCTCAACGGTACTAACACTTACCATCGTCTCCGTCAGATTTTCTACCATGCCGACGATAAATACAATTCCGGCCTCTTTGACTTTAGAGCAGACCGGCTTACTCCCGATCTTAAGGTAGATGACAAGCCTCTGAAGGACATTTTCAAGAATCTTTACTATCCGGAATCTCCATACGAATTCTCAGTTTTAGGTGCAGATATCTTAGGCCATGTCTATGAACAATTTCTTGGAAAGGTGATACGGCTTACAGAAGGTCACCGGGCAAAGGTAGAAGAAAAACCCGAAGTGAGAAAAGCTGGTGGCGTCTATTACACCCCAACCTATATCGTGGACTATATCGTAAGGAATACCGTTGGTAAACTCGTAGGGTCGGCCCACCGTGGCCGCCCAGATGAGGGCACCCACAGAGGGATGCCCCTACACCGACAATTAACCCCACAACAGATATCCAAAGTACGAATTCTCGATCCAGCCTGCGGTTCTGGCTCTTTCCTTCTGGGAGCTTACCAATACCTATTGGATTATCACCTGAATTGGTATCTCACTCATCACTCAAAAAAGGGAAATGTAGCGCAGGGCTTCAGCCCTGCACTAAAGGAGATGTATCGCGGTCGTGGTGGTCAGTGGTATCTGACCACTCAGGAAAAGAAGAAGATTCTTTTGAACAATATTTATGGTGTGGACATTGATCCGCAAGCTGTTGAGGTAACGAAGTTAAGTCTGCTCCTCAAAGTTCTCGAAGGTGAAAACCAGGACACTCTGGAAAGACAGATGAAGTTATTTAAGGAAAGGGCCTTGCCTGATTTGGGTAGCAACATCAAATGCGGAAACTCCCTGATCGGCCCCGATTTTTATCAGGGTAAACAGATGGATTTTCTTGACTCTGAGGAGACGTACCGCATCAACCCCTTCGACTGGGAAAAGGAATTCCCAGAAATCATGAAGCACAGCGGTTTCGATGTGGTAATCGGAAATCCTCCTTATGGTGCCGAATTTCCAAATGCTACTGATGATTACCTTAAAAAGAAATTTCACACTTTTGTTTGGCGAGGGGAAAGTTACCTGGTATTTATTGAACAAGCGATTCACCTTCTCAAACTGAAGGGACTATTAGGCTACATTGTCCCAGATACTTACTTGAATTTAGGGTTCACACAATCGCTCCGTACCTTCCTCCTTCAACATTCTAAGTTACGCGAAATCGTGAATTTGCCCTCCAATGTCTTTTCAGGTGGGACTGTTGACACAACGCTTCTATTTGCGGAAAAGGTAAAGCAAGCCGCTAATTTCCATGAGACGAAGGTGTTGGTCAAAGTGTTCAACAAAAAATCATCGATTCAGAGTGTCAACCAGCCAAGCCGTGAGTTCACTATATCAACAAGAGTTTGGTTCGAAGAGAATTCTTTTAATATCCAAAGCGACGTAGCTGAATCAAAGATTATTTCAAGAATTGAGAGGGAAAATGAGCCTCTTTCAAACATTGGCGAAATTTTTTATGGTATTAAAGCATACCAAATTGGTAAAGGGAACCCATCACAAACTAAGGATATTCTTGAAAGGAAACCATTCACATCATTCAAAAAAGAAGATAAAACATTTCTGCCATTTTTCGATGGAAAACATATCGGTAGATATGAATTACTTTGGGAAAATAATAATTGGCTAAAATATGGACCTTGGTTAGCGGAACCACGACAACCGCAAAAATACGAAGGGGAAAAAATTCTGATACGCAAGATTGTCGGTAAAACACTTATTGCAACCTATATTCCCGAAACGTCATATTGTAATACTCTATTGTTCGTCCTAAAAATTAAGAGGGACGTAAATTTGGGTTACCACTGTCTGCTTGGTATTCTAAATTCTAAATTTATTGGTTGGTACTTTAGGAAAAAATTCCAAATCAGTGCAGATGATACATTTCCTCAAATTATGATTCGGGACATTTTGCAATTTCCAATTCCAAACCCCAGCATAGCCCGCCACGACCAAATGGCGAAACTGGTTGGGCAGATGCTAACACTGCACAAGCAGTTGGCGACAGCGAAAACTCCTGACGAAAAGACCCGAATCCAACGCCAGATTGACGCCACTGACCACCAAATCGACCAACTGGCGTATGAGTTGTATGGCCTCACAGAAAAGGAAATCCAAATCGTCGAGCAGGGTAAATAATGGAAGTTTTCACTGACGGATGGATCAGTCAGATTCGAAAAAAGCATGAACAACGGCAAGGGCTAAGGACTTACCTATACCTCCTTGCCACTAAAGATGAGTATCAGACTACACGCGCTGAGATCGAAAACTGGATAAATGGTTTGCCAGAAATTATCCGCTCTAAACTAATTTCAAGACTCCGATCTTCTAAAAATCATATACAAACCTATAATGAATTAGCTATTGGATCTGTTCTTAAGCAACTGGGATACCAATTGGAATATGAAAAACCACTAAGCGGCCATACTCCCGATTGGTATGTTCACCCTAAGGGAGATATACCAGCATTTATTGTAGAAGTTTTTACTGCCAATCCTTCCAATGAATGGACCGCACAACGACGCCAAAAGATTGACTTGGTCAAGAGACTTGAACAGATTCCTATTGATGTAACCATGAATATCCGCTTTCGAGGGAACATGGCGTTAGATCAACACCAAAATAAAATAATTGCTACAAAAATACGAAAGTGGCTTGAAGATGATAATCCACCCGTTGGTACTCAAATTTCCTTAACGGGAACGGGGATTATTTTTAAGATTACTTATCGAGGACGAGGTTTTCCTCATGTTACCCTTGCATTTTTTGATATATCCAAGGTGAATTCCAAATCATACGATGGAAAATAAAGGATAAAATCGACAACTATAAGGATTTGTTACAAGAAGTACGTATTCCATATGTCATTAGTATTGTTCCCAATCCGCTTACAGGGCTAGAACAAGATAATTTTATAGATGTATTATTTGGGCAAGGGATTATAAATATTACACTTGAGGAGGCCATTGGCACAATTGGTGGGCAAAGATCTGAAAGAAATTCAGACGGGGTATTTCTGATAAGCCCATCTTTGAGTGCAGCTATTTGGGTATGGAAGTCTCAACGGGATTGGAATTTTAGAGCAGCATACAATCCAAATGCGACGTACCCACTGCCGTTAGATACATTTGTTTTGTAAACAGAAAAGGGTTCTATTTTTAAAGAGGGTGATTGACGTGCCCGTCTCTTAGAGAAAAGATTGGAGAAGAAAAAAAGGAATAATATGTTAAAATGGTGTTAAAGGACAAATGGGAGAGTCGAACTTTAAGCTTTCACGACATGTAAAGGAAGAAATGGAACGTCGGTCAATACCTTTAAATCTGTTGGAATCCGTTTTAGAAAGCCCTCAGCAAGTTGTTTCAGAACGGGGTGGAAAGAGAACATACCAATCACAACTTGATTTTGGCGCTGGTAAGATCTTCTTGCTCAGGGCGATTGTTGACGAAACAGTTGATCCTCCCATCGTTGTCACTGTTTATCGAACCAGCAAGATCACCAAGTACTGGAGGACTGTATGAAAGTAACCTATGATCCTGAGGTGGACGTACTCCGAATCATTTTCAGCAACGCACCTGTCGAGGAAAGTGACGAAGACAAGCCCGGTGTGATCCTCGACTATGACAAGGACGGCAATATCGTTGGGCTGGAAGTGTTAGATGCTTCCAAGAGAATCGAGAACCCTCGATCTGTCGAGTATGCTGTAGCAAATTAAGGTTAGAAATCAGCGGCTTCACTTTTCACTCAAGACTTATTTCTTCTGCACTTCGCCTTCTAACCTGCCTTGAGACCTATCTCAACCTATCCCCAGAAAATGGTAAACCTCTTGACACACTATCATGGATATTTTACAATAATTACATAAATACATAATTTGTAAAATACTTATATAGAATCAAAAGGGAGGTATCATCATGTCATTCGTTAAAGTTTTAAGAGGCGGGCAAATCACCATGCCGAAAGAATTACGGGAAGTCTTAGAAATTAAAGAAGGGGACATTTTAGAAGTGCAAATGGAGAAGAACAAGGTGGTCTTGAAACCTAAGGTGCTGGTAGACAAAGACCAAGCCCGGGCAAGACTCCAGCAAGTAATGGCAAAAGTTGGCAAAAGGCATGGCAAAATTTCCGAAAAAGAGGTGGAGAGAGATGTCTTAGATACCATCAAGATGGTTAGGTCTAAGTGATATGCTGAAAGTCATCCTTGATACCAGCATTTTGGTCAGTGCTTTTTTGAAACATGAAGGGGTCAATGCTTGAAGGGACACTTCCCATATTTCAGACCGCATAAACAGGTAATTGTCTGGAAAGAATCTTTTGTAATTTTTATTGACTTTCTTGGATGGACACCTTAGCATTTATGTAACCCTAATTACAAAGGACCAGTTTATGAATATTGATTTTGAGAAGGAGCTTGAAAGCATTACTGCTCAGATTATTGAAAAATTTAAACCTGAGAAAATCATTCTTTTTGGGAGTGCTTCCCAGAGAAGGATTACTCCAGATAGTGATGTGGATCTACTAATTATCAAAAAGGATACCCCCCTCTATGGAGCAGACCGAATT
>Ga0256868_10001608_pt1 | contig 12138 bp, 10 predicted proteins | sample RVTome_13_FD_187341 | JGI IMG/M metagenome (GOLD analysis project Ga0256868, IMG submission 187341) | Soil microbial communities from uranium-contaminated site in the Upper Colorado River Basin, Wyoming, United States - RVT92D227 HiSeq ... | reverse complement strand
AATGATGAAAAAGCCCAAAATATGGGATATTTCCCCTTTATGGAACCCGGTGAAAAAACTGTATTTATGGCACCGGGCGTTTTGGATAATATAATCGATGGTTATCTGGTTCTAACCGATAAAAAATTGTTCTTCTATTTTTATTCAAATATAGCCAGGGATAAGAAATTCATAGCCACTTATCCCTATATTATTTCTGTCAAACTTAATGAAGGTCTTATTTATTCCACATTAACGGTAAAAAGTAAAAAAGAATGCATTAAAATAAATAAACTAAAGAAAAAAGATGCCGGAAAGTTCCATGAAATTTTAAGCAGGATAATAAAAGATAATAAAAAATAAAAATAAGCTTCCTAATTGTCTAACATCCGTATACCTTCATATAAATCAGCTAATTCAAGTTTGTAACTGTCATTTACTATTTTAACCCAGATACCTTTTCTGCCAAATTCTTTTGCCTCTTTTTTTGAATCAAAAAATATGTCTATTCTATTGCCTTCGATTTTCCCCCCTGTATCCTCTGCTATAAAAGTTCCCATATCCTTTATTTCTATCTCTGTTCCCAGAGGTATTAAATCGGGATCTACCGCAACCATACCCTCTTTTATTTTCTTCCCTGTTGCCGTAATACTGTCAGTACCCTGCACAGAATCATTGGCACTATATCCGGAAGCAATAAAATAATACCAATCCACTTCCTTCTCCACTTCTCTTACTTCCCTAATCACTATCTTTTCTTTTTCAGTAGATTCGGCACCCTTAAAGAAAGCTAGCATAGAACTAATTTTATCGTTCTTAGAAAACATAGATAATGCAGCTATGGATACCAAGAATACTATCAGAACCCAGAATAAAATATGTACGGCTCTATTATATTTTTTCATATTTTAGCCCTTTTTTGGACAGTATTTCCAAAAATAATAATAATTTATTCAAAACTTCTTTTATAACACTATACAAAACCCATTATTATATATAAAAACTTTAAAAAATCAACCCTGAAATTATTAGGGGCCGGAAACTTTAAAAAATACTTTTAATAAGAATATGAGGAAAATTTAAAAAATCAGGAACAAAATAAAAGAGAACTCATAAATTCCTATTGACCAAACATATGTTCGGTAGTAATATAAAAGCAGTCGATTTTATCCATATATACCTATAAATTTAAAGGACAGGGCTAGGTAAAATGGCTTTTTTTTCTCATCTGCATGTACACAGCGAGTACAGCCTGATGGAGTCCACCATAAAGGTAAAAGACCTGGTCAGTGCCGCTGCAAGAAACAGAATGAAGACAGTTGCCCTCACAGACAAATATATAATGAGCGGAGCTATTGAGTTTTATAAAGAAGCGATCAGCAAAAAAATAAAACCTATTATTGGCTGTGAAATCTGCGTTCTGAACAACCGGATACTCTCCCACCTTGTTATACTGATAAAAAATATAAGAGGATATGAGAATCTATGCCAGATAACAAGCAAATCACATATAGAAAGAAAAAGCCTGCCGCCGGCAGTTGAAGCATCAGACCTTAAAAAAATGAGTGAAGGACTTATAGGACTGAGCTGCTGCGAGACTGGCGAAATCTCCATGCTTATAAAAGCGGGAAGAATGAAAGAAGCACTGCAGTCCGCGGCAGACTACCGGGAATTATTCGGAGGAGACTTCTTCCTGGAAATTCAGAGATACCCAAAAGTAAAAGGAAATCTCTGTTTGTCCTCGCTTTCTGAAATACTAATTAATTTCGCGTATGAAAGTAATCTCCCCGTTGTAGCAACAAACGATGTTCATTATTTAAATAAGGAAGATTACAGGATATATAAATATCTTTCCAAAATAAAGACAATGGGAGCAAAAAATGATGCTACTGTAAAGCTAATCGATAATGATGAGCATTATTTTAAATCCGCTCTTGAGATGGCCGGCATGTTTTATGATATACCCCAGGCAATTTCAAATACCAGCCTTATAGCAGACAGGTGCAATCTGGAACTTTCTCTAGGCAATATAAACTTTTCATGCTTTAAGGCTCCGGGAAATGAAACACCGGAAAGATACCTTAAAAAACTGTGCTGCAGAGGACTGAAATGGAGATATGGAAATAATCCTCCTGCAAATGTCTGCAGCAGGCTGAACAAGGAACTGGAAATAATAACAGAAACAGACTTCTGTGAATACTTTCTTTTGGTGGCTGATATAGCAAGATTTGCACACAAAAACAATATTCCTATTTGCGGCAAAGGTTCTTCTGCTGGAAGCATAGTATCCTATATACTGGGCATCTCCAGCATTGATCCTGTAAAAAATAATCTTTATTTCGAGAGATTCCTTAACAGGGAAAGAAAAGAACCTCCTGACATAGATATTGACCTCTCCAATAAAAGAAGAGTTGAAATAATAAGGTACCTGACTCTTAGATACGGTAAAAATAAAATTTCCAGAGTGTGCACCTTTTCTACTCTCAAACCAAGAGCCGCAGTAAGAGAAGCGGGAAGAATTCTGGGATTGGGCAAAGAAGATATAGATCAGGCAATAAAAACAGACTCTGGTCCTTCAGTGTACCCAAGCAGGCAGAATATCAATACCGGAAGTCTGGAGTATGCAGATATAAAAAATATACAATATAAAAAAATAACTTACATTTCCAGAAAAATCGAAAGCTACCCAAGACATATGTCCATGCATCCTTCCGCATTTATTGTATCCAGTTCCAACCTGGCAAAAAGGATCCCTCTTACTCTGTCTGAAACCGGCGAAATAGTGAGCCAGTACGATATGGATAGCATAGAAGACCTGGGGCTTCTAAAAATAGACCTTATAAACTCCCTGAGCCTCAGCCTGCTGGACGATGCAGTAGATATGCTAAAAAGCAAGAGAAATATAAACCTGAACATCCCGGAAATAAAATATAATGATGAAAAAACATTTGATTTAATAAAAAACGGAAAGACTCTGGGAGTTTTCCAGCTGGAAAGTTTTGGCATCAGAAAACTTGCAAAGAAAATAAAACCGTCCACTTTAAACGATATCACTCTTCTTATTTCTCTGTACAGGCCAGGTCCCCAGCAATCAGGAATGGTTAAAAATTTTATCGAGAGAAAATTCGGAAGAGAAAAAACAGCCTATCTGCACAAGGATCTGGAACCGATCTTAAATGAGACCTATGGGATAATACTGTATCAGGAACAGGTCATGAGAATAGCAGTTAGAATAGCAGGTTTTTCGCTAAGTGAAGCTGACAATTTAAGAAAAGCTATGGTCAGGCTTTCAAAGGAAGAAATGAGAAATCAGGAAGCAAGGTTCCTGAAAGGTGCAACCAGCAAAGGTTACAGTGCAGATGTAGCAAAGGAAATTTTTAAATTAATGTTTAAATTTGCCAGTTACGGTTTTGTAAAAGCCCATGCTGCCGCTTACGCCGAACTTTCCTATAAAACATGCTACATAAAAGCACATTACCCGGCGGAACTCCTGTCAATAATACTGACCAACAATTCAGGTTATTACAGCATGGCTCAATATATTGAGGAGGCAAGGCGGTTTGGCATAAAAATAAAACTTCCTCACATCAATGAGAGCGGGCTTAAATTTTCTGTTGAAGATGAGGGAAAATCCATAAGAATTTCCCTATCTACCATAAGAGGTTTAGGATATGCAAGTGCAAGCTTCATAATAAACGAAAGAGCTAAAAATGGGGACTTTAAAGACTTTCCCGACTTTTATCACAGAATTTCAAAGAACTGCAGGATAACGGAAAAAGCAATTGAAAACCTCATAAAAGTGGGGGCATTTGATTTTACGGGGCTTCAGAGGAAGTATCTGCTGCTGGCCTGCCATTATTTAAAGAACCTTAAAAATAATAAAAATATTCCTGGCTGCAGCAGGCACCCTTTACTTCAGGGCAAAAATCACCCCAAAGATTTTACTCTTGAAGAAAGACTGGAGATAGAAGAAAGAATTCTGGGGTTTTGTGCAAGCCGCTCTCCTCTGCAGTACTTTAGAAGCGAACTTGAAGAATATCGTACTGTAGAAAGCGGACATTTCCCGGATCTTGTATCCAGCAGTAAAAATATATTTACTGCAGGAATTATCATTACCAGAAAAATTAAAAAAAGCAGGGACGGTAAAAATATGCTGTTGTGCACCATGGAAGACAGGGACGGGATGTACGAATCAGTGTTTTTCGCCGATTCTTTTAAAAATAATTCAAAAATAATAATGAATCATTCTGTTATGATAATTGAAGGCAGGCTCTGTCTTAAAGACGGCCAAATATCCGTAATCGGTAAAAATGCCGTAAGCCTCATACACTTAAAAAAAACTAAAAGCAGGGCCAGAAAAGACAGCATAAAAAATAATTTACTGACGAAAACAAAACCAGCATGGGGAATTTAAGAAGAATAATACATATAGATATGGACGCCTTCTTTGCACAGATAGAGCAAAGAGATGCTCCCCGGTATAAAAATAAGCCTCTGATTGTAGGTGGTCCATTAAATAGAGGTGTAATTTCATCTGCCTCTTATGAAGCGAGGAAATACGGCTTGCATTCGGGAATGCCCCTGAGCCGGGCAAAGAGACTGTGCCCTGAAGGAATTTTTGTTCCGGTCAATATGGAAAAATATCTTAAGGAATCAATGCAGATAAGAGAGGTATTCTTTCAGTTTACTCCCCTGGTAGAGTTTATAGGTTGTGATGAAGCTTTTCTGGATATAACCGGCTGCCAGAAACTTTTTGGAAACGAACTGGAAATTGCCAAAAAAATAAAAGGCAAAATATATGAACAGACCAACCTGACCTCTTCTGCCGGTATAGGACCTAACAAGTTTTTAGCCAAACTTGCTTCAAGTATAGGAAAACCTAATGGTCTTACAGTACTTGAAAATACCAGAGAAGTTATGGAAAAAGTTAAACTTCTACCGGTATCCTATATATGGGGTGTGGGTAGAGTTACAGAGCAGGAATTTAAATCAATGGGAATTGAGACCATAGGCGATCTTGCAGGCACCCCCCTGGTAATAATTGAAAATAAGTTTGGAGATCTTGGCAGGACTATACATGAAATGGCAAACGGGATTGACAACAGAAAAGTGGAGTCAAACCAGGAACCTAAATCAATAGGAAGAGAGGTAACCTACAGAAAAGATGTGGATGATTTTGGAATACTGAGATCAACACTCCTTCTTCTTTCACAAAAAATATCCAGAAATCTCCGTCTAAAGAAATACAAGGGCAAAGCGGTTACCCTCAAGGTACGGTTTTCCGACTTTAAAACGGTCACCAGGAGAGCAACTCTAAAAAATTACACTTACGGTATATTTGACATACACAGGTCATCTCTCCTCTTACTTAAAAATCTTGACCTGAAGAGAAAAAAAATCAGGCTGATTGGAGTTTCGGTAAGCAGTTTGAGGTCAACCTTTATGCTGGAAAACCTGCTTTCTTCAGATAAATCAGTAGATGAAAATCTGGCCGAGGCTATTGATAGAATATCAGATAAGTTTGGTGAAAATAAGCTGACTATAGCAAGATTGGTGAATAAAGATGAAATAATGGATTAATTTACTTTATCTATTTTTCAATAAATATTTCAAATCTTTCTCTTTTAGCCTTACATACAGGACAAATTTCCGGCGGTTTTTCCCTTGCGCATAAATAACCGCACACCTTACATCTCCACACCGGGTATTTAATATCAATAACTTTATCCCCTGACATCTTAATCTCTTTCTTCTGGTCCCCTTTTTCCTCTATATATCTTCTTTCCGGGATTGACCTTACCTTTTTCTTGCCTTCCAGAATTTCTTCAATTACATAAAGTGCACAATAGCATGTTCCATATTCATCAAGGTCAGGATCCCTGTAATCACACGGACATATTATATCCAGATCTTTATTCTTTTTACCTGATGCCAGTCTGCACGGACATGCCTCGTATCCATATCTTTTCCGGTTTATAATAAGGCCCCTAACCAGTTTCTTTGTAAAATTTACATCCGGATTCAGATGGTAACCACCGGATTCCGCGTCGTTTTTTAATTTTATATATAATTTTTTAATATCTTCATCGGTTATTTCACTTTCCGTATCCATCACTTAAATCTTTCTCTTATTTTTTCTTCATCGAATCCTATAATAGAATCATTGTCATCCAATATTAAGGTAGGAAAGCTGCAGGCTGGATTGTATCTTTTAATTTCTTCTATTATTTCTTCCCTGTCATCTTCACCGGCCAGATCTACATCAATATAATAAAAATTAATATTTAACTCTTTTAAAAGATCCTTCACCTTTCTGCACCACTGACATGTACTAAGAGCATATAAAACTACCCTGCCCTTATCAGTACCTTCTATATGATTCATTTTACTATCCAGCATAATACCCTTTTTGTTAATTGTTATTTTATACATTTAAAGAATAGTTTATATTTTTTAATAAATCAATTATCAATTGATATCTTATCTCTTTCAATTAATATCTTATCCCTTAGATATCTCATCCTTTATCTTTTTCTCAAACAATTTAAAGCCTGAAGTAGAACATTTAAGTTCAAATAAAATGTTTTACTTGTGGATTTTTATTTCAAAATATATTATGTTTGTTATTAATAATAAACTGAACTTAAGTTCCATAAATGATTAATATTATTAAAATAATTTCTAAAAATATTGAATTCCCGGTTAAGTTAAATGATTCAAATACCTCTCAAGAAATATTAAAAAAGTTGCCAATAGTCTCCATAGCCAATAGATGGGGTGAGGAAATTTATTTTCAAATACCGGTATATGCGGAACTGGAAAATGGAGTAGAGATCCTGGATGTTGGTTCTGTAGCTTACTGGCCTCCTGGTAATGCCTTTTGTATATTCTTCGGAAAAACTCCTGCCAGCACAGAAGACAAACCACGGGCTGCAAGCCCTGTTACATTCATTGGGAAAATAATAGATGATGATAAATTACCTTATCTTAAAGAAATTTCAGATGGGGACAAAATAGAAATCAGGATTGCAGAGTGATATGTATATTTTATTCATCTTCCAGAATTTTTACGAATTCTTCTACCAATTTTGGATCAAATTGTAAACCGCTTGATTTTCTTATTTCCTCGATAGCTTCTTTTTTGCTTAACGTTCTTTTATAGAATCTACCACTTCTCATGACATCATAAGCATCAGCAATTGCCGTAATACGGGAAACTAAGGGAATATCTTCTCCTATTAATCCCTGTGGGTAACCTTTTCCGTCCCATCTCTCATGATGGGTTAGAATATATTCGGCAATATTTGAAAATTTGTTCGATGATTGTGCAATATTATAACCTATTTCAGGGTAGCTCTTTAAAACCTGCCAATCTTTTTCGTTTAGTTTATCTTTCTTTGTAACAATATCATCGGGTATAGCTACTTTACCAAGATCGTGCAGATCAGCAAGTACTGATAATTCATCCAGTTTGCTTTTTGGCAATCCTTTGGCCTGTCCCAGTTTTAAAACCATTTTCCTAACCCTTTTGCCATGCTCTTTGGTCTCGAAACTTGTTTGCATTAAGGAATCTACCAGTGATGATATGACAGAATCGGGAATACTTTTAAATTCGAACAACTTATTTTTATACATTTCATCTTTAGCTTCTTTTATGACTCCTTGAAAATCCTGGCCGGGTTCCTGTTTCGTAGATGTTCCAATAGAAAAGTCGAATTTTACTTTACTTTTGCCAGCCTTCTGACAAAATTCTTTAATTCTATTCACTATCTTTCTTGTATATTCCTCTGAAGTTCCGGGTAAGAGTATCGAAAATTCATCCTCTCCCCACCTGGCGATGATATCTTCCTTTCTACAGCATTCTTTTAAGATTGATGCTATATACTTTAAAATTCTGTCACCCTCTTTATTGCCAAAAGCATCATTTATTAACTTTAACCCATTTATATCTCCAATAATGAAACTTAGGGGCAATTGCCTTTCAGAATCAAGTCTTTTTATTTCTTCTTCAAAATAGGCTCTATTGTATAAACCTGTTAAATTGTCATGAAATCTTAAATATTTTAAACCTTCCTCAGCCTTTTTTCTTTTAGTAATGTCAGCTATCAATACTTGAATAGATTTAACCTTGCCATCTTTTTTTATTAGCCCATAGTAAACTTCTCCAAAAAAAACATTTTCGCTTTTATCCAGACCGGTAATTTCAAATGGCATACCTTCTTTACCGCTTAAAGCAAAGGCAAATATTTTAAGATATCTGGGAATATCTTCTGTGCTTAAGAATTTGTGTTTTGTAAAGTGTTTACCGATTATTTCTTCTTCAGTTTGACCGAGGAATTTTAATACTTTGTTATTACACGATGTAATAATTCCCTTTTCATCAATAGTAATTACACCAAAAGGAGCTGAATTAATCAGAGTTTCATATTTCTCCTTACTATCTTCCAGTGCTCCCTTTATTTCTTTAAAATCAGGCTCTGACTTCCCGTATTCATCTATAATATGTCGTAATTTTTCTAATTCTGATATTAATTGCTCTTTTATTTTGTTACTATCTTCCATTTTTAGATTTATCAGGTATTAAAAGCTTCTATACTATTATCTTCAAATTTCTTTCAGTATTATCGAGTTCTCTTAAAAAATTTTCATGTGCCAAATCAGATTCTTTATTAATTTTTTCCAATTCCTCCGGTTTGGTTAACAAGGAAAACTTATTGAAAAATAATTTCTCCTTATTTAAATTATCTAATTTATAATTAAAAGCATCGTTTAAGAAGCCCGGCACTTTTATTACTGAAAATTCTTTAATGAAATCATTATATTTTTCTGCAATCGCTATGGCATAGTTAATTTTTTCTTCAATGCTTCCTCTCTCATTGTCAAAATTTTTAACCATAATATCTATATCTCTTGAATATTCATGGTTTAATCTAAAGTAACTTCTTCTAAATTCATTAAATTGGTCTATTATTTTTTTATCTCTTAATTTATCGGTTTTTAGAAGTATTAAAGTTCCTATAGCAAGGGATATTACAATTACACTGGTTATACCGTAGAATACACCGGCAGTTATTAAATCAAAATCAATAATTTTTTCATTATTAAATATATAAATCGCCAGCGTTATAATCTCCAGCAGCATTGCCACGACTATCATTATAAAATATTTTAATTTTATAACCCTATACCTGAAATCTTTAAGAAATTTTAAAGAATGCCTCTTATGGACCTTATCGGCATTACCCAACTTATCCATATTATCCAACCTTGTATTTATTGATATTATAATAAAAACTTTTATTTTTACATTAATATATTATACCAAAAAATTAATATTTTATACTATTATAATTATAATATTCATACTTATATCAATATAATATTCACATCCGACAATAATCGGTGTAAAAACACTATATTTTACTAAATTCCTTATATCCTGCTATAAAATCTCAAATAAAGTAAGGTTGAAATGAAAATACCTTGCTATAAGACAATTGTAAGAGATATAGACAATATCAATATGAATGTTTAGAAATTCTTAAAGATAACACATCCAGGTTTTTAGATAAAATGAATAATTGACTCTTAATATTTCCATTCTATTCCATTTAACCTGTAAGCACTTATGTTTATAAGTACGTTGTGCAAAATCAAATTGAGTATCAGCTCCAGTGCCAGCACTATTGGAAATACAAAAAAATTAGGCCATTTCAAATAGTTTACCAGAAATAATATTCCTACTACAATACCGGCAAAAAACAATAAATATAATAAAAACAACATAAAATTTAATAAACCTCCTAAAAAAGATATATTGCTTCTGTTTGACTGAGCTGGTTTAAATACAGGGAAAAAAGTTCCTACAGACGTACCGATTATTGAATCACCCCAGCTGAATAAAATTAAAAGTAGTAATCCAAATACCAAATACGCCAGTCCCGGCCTATATAAAAAATAAAGTATGACAGTAATAATACTTCCGCATATTACAGTCAGGATAGAGCCAAAAATGATTTTTGTACTTAAAATTTTTTTTGCATTTACCGGAGATAATTTTAATATCCAGAATTTTAATCCTTCTACTCCGATATTATTTCCTGATATGTTTGCATTTACCATTCCTGAAATCAGCAACGGTAAAAATAAAAATAAAAGGATCTTTAATGGAAGAAAAAAACCAATATCATCTCTTTCATTAATATTTCTTGAAAAACTCCAGAAAAATAAAAATGTAAACATTACAAGCGGCATAAAAATATTTAAAAGTCTCCTGGCATCTCTAAAAAGTAATTTAAAATCTTTTACTATAAGATATTTTATCCCGGAAAAAAACAATCGGCCATATTTCCTCTTATCACCGTTTCTTATTTCTTCTGCTTTCCCTCTTTTAAATCTTCTCCTGGCTGCTACCTGAGATGTATTTGACCAGCCCGAATAATATATTCTTTGAGATATAATTATACAGAGAAATATCAATAATATAGAAACAGCAGTTACTGAGATAAAATTAATAATAAATTCTCTATAATTACCATTGTGCAGGTAAAACAATGTATTCGAGCCCCATGTGGAAGGTATAACCTTAAGAAACGGTTTATCAAATAAAGCTATTACATACTGTTTTATATCTTCAATTCCCATAGATTTAAATTCAGGGGCTAAATTCTCTGCATACCTGGATACAATTTGCGAGGATAGCCATATTGATAGTCCAAATAATCCTCCAATAAAAGCAAGTATTTCCTTAGCCCTGCCGGGATTTACAAACCTTGCCGCAATCATACCAATCAGGACTCCCAGACTGGTTGGAATGGCCACTACAGATATAAAAATAATTATCATCACAGGATAATAAATCAATGGTAATTTAGATGTTATACCATACGATATTAAAAACGGAAAAATTATTATAAAAAACAAATAGGAGTTTGAAATCAATGCTTCTATATATTTATAGGTAAAAACCGTACGGTAACTGATAGGAAGACTCAGCAGTAACTCAAGATCTCTTGACAAATATAGTATATAAAGGCTTGTAGCAATTCCCGTAAATATTATAAAAATGAATATAATTGCAAAAATATAATCCAGGGCAATATCAAATATTACATTAGCCAGCTCCACATCCAACTTATTATAAATAAATGAAATAAGTTTTGCCGAATAAAAAAGAATAAGAGAAAAAATTATCACTCCTATCAAAGTACCAATTATTCTCCCGGCCCTTTTTCTTGGCTCGTCTCTTGTATAACCAAGCAATATAATAGTCAATCTGTTTTTAAGTAATAAATTAAGCATAGCATTAATTAAGTTAAGGATTTTATAATATCAGTATCTTCATCCCCTCCGGTTAACTGTAAAAATATCTCTTCCAGATTACCTTTCTCCTCTTTGGAAATCTTTCTCAGTTCATCCATATCCCCAACAGCTACTAGCTCGCCGTTATTGATAATACCAACCCTATCGCATATTCTTTCCGCTATCTCCAGGATATGAGTGGACATAAAAACACAGTCTCCCGATTTTGCTCTAAATTTCAGTATATCCTTTATTATTTTGGCACTTTTAGGATCAAGACCAACTGTCGGTTCATCGAAAAAAAGTACCCTCGGAGAATGAATTAATGCCCCTGCTATAGCCATTTTTTGCTTCATACCATGGGAGTAACTCTGGATTAATCCTTCCCCCCTCCCGGTAAGGTCAAAAAGTTTTAAAAGTTCTTTTATTTTTGTCTCAATTTCTTTTCTGTCCATACCGAATAGATTTCCCATAAATCTTAGGAACTCTATTCCCGTTAACTTTTCATAAATCTGGGGTTCATCTGGTATAAGCCCAATATTTTTCTTTGCCCCTATTGGATCTTCCTGTATATCCTTCCCTATAATTTTTACAGTTCCGGAAGTTGGCTTAAGCAGGCCAGTCATCAGTTTTATAGTAGTTGTCTTACCGGCCCCATTGGGACCTAAAAACCCGAAAATCTCACCGCTTTTAACTTTTAAATTTAATTTATTTACTGCAGTTAGATTCCCGAAATTTTTGGTTAGCTTAAAAGTTTCAATGGCAATCGAGTTATCAGTCATAATTAAATCTCCGTTTCTTCTTATTCTATTTTCTGTAATTATATATTTTCACTGTTTCTTTATCAAAAAAATTATT
>Ga0256868_10001606_pt1 | contig 12144 bp, 9 predicted proteins | sample RVTome_13_FD_187341 | JGI IMG/M metagenome (GOLD analysis project Ga0256868, IMG submission 187341) | Soil microbial communities from uranium-contaminated site in the Upper Colorado River Basin, Wyoming, United States - RVT92D227 HiSeq ... | reverse complement strand
AATATACGACCGTGGTGGCCGCCACAGCGAGTGACCCTGCACCCATGCAATTCGTAGCCCCTTACGCAGGATGCGCCATGGGTGAAGAATTCAGGGATACCGGCCGCCATGCCCTGGTCATTTATGACGACCTCTGGAAGCATGCTGTGGCCTATCGGCAGGTCTCGCTCTTACTAAGAAGACCACCGGGTCGGGAGGCATTTCCAGGCGACATTTTCAACCTTCATTCGAGGCTACTGGAAAGGGCGGCCAAATTGAATGATGAGCTGGGAGGAGGGTCTCTCACCGCCCTGCCCATCGTGGAGACCCAGGCAGGCGATTTTTCGGCTTACATCCCTACGAATGTTATTTCGATTACCGATGGACAGATCTATTTAGAGGGTGATCTTTTCTATGCCGGAGTTCGACCCGCTGTCTCCGTCGGTCTCTCCGTTTCCCGTGTCGGTGGAAATGCACAGATCAAGGCAATGAAGAAAGTTGCAGGAATGCTCAGGCTCGACCTTGCCCAATATCGAGAGCTGGTCACCTTTGCCAAATTCGGTTCAGAACTGGACAAAGCGACTCAAGCCCAGATCACTCGTGGGGAACGTCTGGTGGAGATCTTGAAACAACCCCAATACGTTCCGATGCCGGTCGAAGATCAGGTCATGATTATTTTTGTGGGGGAGAATGGCTATCTCGATGACCTTCCCATCGAGAGAATAAAAGACTTCGAGGCAGGGTTCTATCCCTTTATCCGTGAAAAATACCCGCAGATCCCTCAAGGAATTCGGCAGCAGAGGGAGCTTCCGGAGGAGCTTTCGAAACTGCTCCATCAGGCTGCTCAAGAATATAAGAAGAATTTTGTAACAACATAAAAGCTGGAATGATGGAACGATGGAATGATGGTTAAAATTTGTTTCTGAAGAAACCCATTATTCCAGTATTCCAACATTCCATTCTTCCATTAGGGTTTTAAAGAGATGCTCGGGACTAAAGAAATCAAGCGAAGAATTCGGAGTGTCATCAGCATCCAGCAGATCACCCGTGCGATGCAGATGATTGCGGTCTCACGGCTTAAACGGGCTGAGGATCGGCTCCGTTCGGCAAGGCCCTATGCCCAGAAGATCCAAGAATTCATGGAAACTCTTGCTCCTTCACTTTCGACCATTCGCCATCCCCTTCTCGTTAAGCGCGAAGTCAGGAAGATTGGGCTCGTCCTCATCACCGCAGATAAAGGGCTCTGCGGCGGCTATAATGCGAATGTTCTCAACCACGCCCAAAAATTCCTCGGTCATTTTTCTGATAAGGAACTTCGCCTCATCCTCATTGGAAAGAAGGGGTATGATTTTTACAGAAGAAAAAGATTTCCCATTGACCACACACTTCTCCAAATCTCAAAGGATATCACCCTTCAGGAGGTGAAAGAGATTTCCGGAGTCGTCATCAAAGGCTTTGAGGAAGGACGCTATGATGAGGTGGACCTGATCTACACCCGGTATACCTCTGCGATGAACACACATCCCACAACCATGAAGTTATTGCCCCTCGAAAAATCAGAAGTTCTCAAAACAGGGGGCAGCATCAAAGGAGAACCGCTTTTTGAACCGGACCCCGAAGAGATCATGTCTCTTCTGCTTCCAAAATATCTCGAGGCCCAGATTTACAATGGTCTGGTCGAGTCCGTCGCCAGTGAGCAGGGTGCTCGGATGGTCTCAATGAAATCAGCCACAGAAAATGCTGAAGAGATGATCTCTTTTCTCACCCTGAGTTACAATAAAGCTCGACAGGCTTCCATCACCAAAGAGCTCTTGGAGGTGACCACCGGAGCAGAAGCCCTCCGGTACGCCAAACAGAAAGGGAAATAAGAAAGTGGAATGTAGAAGGTTGAAAGTGGAGTTTAACAGGATCATTTTCCACAATCCACATACTACGATCCACATTCCATAGAAGGAGGTAGGACATTGAAAGTCGGAAAAGTGCTGAGGGTTATCGGTCCAGTCGTGGATGTGGAATTCTTCGCTGAAGAATTACCTGCCTTATACAATGCGATCCGAATTGACAGACCGGATGGGACGAAATTGATTGTCGAAGTGTCCCAATATCTCGGTGAGAACGTGGTCCGCTGTGTGGCAATGTCCACAACCGATGGATTGGTCCGTGGAATGGATGCAGTGGATACTGGAGAATCGATCACCATGCCCGTAGGAAGAGAGACTCTGGGTAGGGTTTTTAATCTCCTTGGAGAGACGATTGATAAATTAGGCGACTGCCCGGCAAAAAAACGATATCCCATCCACCGTCCCCCGCCCCCTTTTGAAGAACAGGTTCCTTCGAATCAGATTTTTGAAACAGGCCTCAAGGTGATCGATCTTCTTGAACCCTATGCCAAAGGCGGGAAGGTCGGCCTCTTCGGTGGTGCAGGCGTGGGAAAGACCGTTTTGATCATGGAACTGATTCGAAACATTGCCACAGAGCACGGAGGGTTTTCTGTTTTCGGTGGCGTGGGCGAAAGAACCAGGGAGGGAAATGACCTCTGGCTCGAGATGAAGGGATCCGGGGTTATCCAAAAGACCGTTCTCGTTTTTGGTCAGATGAACGAACCACCAGGAGCAAGGCTTCGGATAGGTCTCTCTGCCCTCACCCAGGCAGAATATTTCCGGGATGAAGAAGGCCAGGACGTGCTCTTATTTATCGATAATATCTTCCGTTTTGTCCAGGCAGGCGCTGAGGTCTCCGCTCTGCTCGGTCGAATGCCTTCAGCCGTCGGATACCAGCCAACACTTTCAACAGAGATGGGCGAACTTCAGGAACGGATCACCTCGACCAAAAGAGGATCCATCACATCCGTCCAGGCCATCTATGTTCCTGCAGATGACCTCACCGACCCGGCACCGGCCACTACCTTTTCCCATTTAGATGCAACAACCGTGTTATCGCGGCAACTGGCTGAATTGGGGATTTATCCGGCTGTCGATCCTTTGGATTCCACATCAAGAATTCTTGACCCTCGCATCGTAGGCGAGGATCATTATCGGGTTGCCCGTGGTGTCCAGCAGGTTCTCCAACGCTATAAAGAACTTCAGGATATCATCGCCATCCTTGGAATGGAGGAACTTTCAGAGGAGGACAAACTGATCGTCGCCAGGGCAAGAAGGATTCAGAGATTTCTTTCCCAACCCTTCTTTGTGGCCGAGCAGTTTACGGGTGCCCGGGGAAGATATGTCCCGCTGCCTGAAACGATCCGTGGATTCAAGGAGATCCTTGAGGGAAAACATGACGATCTTCCCGAGCAGGCTTTTTATATGGTCGGAAACATTGACGAGGTCGTCGAGAAGGCAAAACGAATAGGAGAAGGAACGCATTAAATACAGACTGCAGATAGCAGATTGAAAAAACCTTATCCCTCCTCCCTTTAATAAAGGGAGGAGGGAGGGATTAAAAGAAGATGGAACAAGGACAATTCGCTCTTGACATCGTGACCCTTAAGAAGGTGGCCTTCAGCGAGGCGATCACGTCCGTGAACGCACCAGGAACCGAGGGTTATTTCGGCATCCTCGTCAATCATACTCCCTTTGTATCAAGCCTTAAACCAGGAGTCATCAAGGTCACCCGGGAAAATGGAGAAGCATTGACGTTTTCCACCAGTGGCGGCTTTCTCATGACAGATGGCAAAAAGGTCATCCTACTGGCTGACGCAGTGGAGCGCCCTGAAGAGATCGATGTCGCTCGGGCGCAAGCTGCAAAAGAGAGAGCGGAAAAGCGATTGGCTGAAAAAACCCCGGATATGGATATTGATCGAGCAAGATTGGCTTTGCTTCGAGCCCTCAACCGCCTCAAGGTCGCTGAATTTGTTAGGATGAAGTAACGAAACGGCGCCTTTCTTTTTTATTTTTCCTTTTTGTGCTTGATCTTTCCCGTTAGCCCTCCAATCCAATCCTTAAGGCTATCTATGACGGTTGGACCTTTGACAGTCAGTTCAGTTTCTGCGGTTTGTTTTGAAATCATGCTGCCCGCCTTCGCCGTATAGACGCCCCTTGGGATAGGGGGTTGACTGATCACAACGACATTCTGAAACTTTTCATCAAACGTAACATCCGCCCTTAAAATCTCCATGAACTTCGTTAAAGGTGGTACCGGCGCTTTGAAAGTTCCATCAGGTTTAATCGGAGCTTCGGCAACGAATACCTTTGTCTCATTGGGACCTAAGAGAGTGATTAATACCGAATCCCCAGATTTAAACCCTGATCCCTCAAAGACGATATTCGTATCTTTCAACTTAGACACCGAAAGGCGAATGAATTCCGGATTCACTATGACCTGTGGTCCGGAAACGGAAGGATCAAGAGTTTTGGGAGTATTCGCACACCCCCAGACGATAATCAGGCATGCCAAAATCATCAACCTCCAAAAAATAATCTTCTTTTCTTTACACATTTCAATCTCCCCCTTTCGTTAGTTTGAAGATTCGAGCATTCCAGTTATCCTTTAGACTCCTCGAACCCTTGAATACTCCATCCCGCCAAAGGCGGGGCTTGGCAATGCTTTAAAAGCACATCCAACTGCTGATTCAATCCAACATGAAGATCATCTCAGGGTCATGGCTTTCTCAGGGCAGATTTCTTGACAACAAAAGCAAGTGATACAAGTGTCGGCATCCACCTGGGGGAGGTGCCCGTTCATGGACAAAGCTGACACCGGACACTGATCGATGCAGGTGCCACAGCCTGTGCACAGCTCAGGATCGGCTTGCGGCCGCAAGATCGTTCGTTTGTGGAGCGCTGTTTGCATCGTCTCGTTGCGAAGAACCACTTCGCCACCTAACGGAGGAAGCTTGAAATCAGGCAGCTGTCTTAACTCCCCGATGAGTTCGATCGTGCGGAGGTCGTAGTCCCCCAAACCCACTTCCTTCGCCTTTTGAAGAAATCGCAGTCGACCCGGTTCACACCCCATCATCGTCGCCACGACGCCATCCAAGGCCACGGCATTGTCAGAAGCCAGAATCAGGCCGATGTTTCTGAGATCGGGGGAAGCCGGACCATTGCCCTCCATACCGATCACGGCGTCCATGAGGAACAGATCGGGGACCCGGAGCCGGAACACGTCGATCAGCATCTCATGGAAGCGTTCGGCGCAGCCCGCCGCCTTGTGCAGCTTGGCCTTCTGGGCGCCGGGCAAAAGACCATAACTGTTCTTGATCGCTCCGGTGACGACGGATAAGCCATGGGTTTTGAACTTCGGCAGGCCGATGATGATATCGGCGTCTATGACAGCTCGGGAAAGACTCACTGTCGGCACGAAATCGGCGTTGAAATCAACCTTCTGAGAATCATTCCCGATGTTTTGATAATAGCCCTTGGCTGCATCCATCAGGCCTGATCTTTTGAAGCATTCCTCATTTGCCCCATAGCCGAAGATTCCCGGATTGTCGCCCACAACGATGGAAGCGGGCCCCATTGTCTCCACCTTTTCCACTACGGCCCGAACCACTGCAGGATGGGTGACGATCCCTTCTTCTGCCTTTGAAGCCCGAAGCACATTGGGTTTTATTAATACCTTCTTCCCCTGGAATCTCAAGGGGAAGAGTTCAAAGGCCCGGTCCACAGCCTGACGGACATTCTCATAGGTAGCAGGATGAGTCATCACTTTCGCCATCGATGCCTCGCCGTCAGTCCTGATGTAAAACAATATATCCTTGCGTTTGATCTCCCAAATGAAACGGTGAAAATTAAAATTTTTCCAATGCAGACAATATTTCTTCTCGAACTAAGCCCTCACTTCCGGGAAGAATATCATTCAAAGCTTTTTTAGCCTTTGAGCCACCGATACGGCCAATCGCCCAAGCCACCATACCCAATACCCTTTCATCGTCATTGTTACGGAATGCGGTTAAAAGATCTGGAACATGCTCATCGTCGCGGCTATTTCCCATGGCTCTGGCTACATTCATCTTCCATCGCCACAGATCTTTGTCGGATATGTAAAACATATGCGGCCAGATTTTGCTATTAAAATAGGCCTTATCCATATGTAACAATTTACTAAGTTTGAAGTCATCTGCCATGGCCGCTACTTTCTTATTAACGGGCAACTCCTTAGCTAACCAGGGAGCATTTCGGGGGCATACGTTCTGACAATGATCACAACCATAGACCCACAAACCCATTGGTTCACGAAGCTCTAAAGGAGTAATTCCTTCGCCATAATAGGTGAGATAAGAAATACATTTCTTTGGGTCTATGTGACGAGGTCCCTTCAAAGCGCCTGTGGGACATGCAACAATGCAAGAGTTCTTGCACCAATCGGGGCATCCCACTCGAAGCGTGGGTTCATCAGGTGAACATTCAAGGTCAACGACAACCGCTATGGGCAATACCCATGAACCTTGGCAAACCATCTTGTTTGAATAAAACAGGCAGTTCTTACCAAATGTGCCCATCCCGGCTCGAGCAGCGGCCAACCTGTGGGGGAGTTGAAGCGGAACTTTTGAATTGATGCCGTTATCTCGGAGAAAAGAGCGAAAGGCTTTAATCCTCTTCGCTAAACGATCCATGATGATTCGGTCATCGTCTAAGTAGCAACGACCAAAATATTTTTCCATGGAGGAGGGAAAGGCCTCCTTAAAATAGACTTCCATTAAAACAATAACTGTCTTGGCATCGGCAAAAATCCGTTTGGGGTCGGTGCCCGCCATAAGATCCAAACCCATTTTAAACGCCCACTCATACTCTTTTTGTCTTTCTTGTAAAAGCTCCCTTTGGGAGTCAAAAGAATCAGCAGTGGTGAAACCAATATCCCCAAAACCGCATTCATAAGCCTTTTCAATGATATCGTTTTTACTAATCATCTTGAACGCACCCGTCCCTGTTCCTTGGCAGAACGACTCTATTTAGAGTCTGTCTATAAGGTCCGTTATTCCGTCATGCCGGACTTGAGGAGCCTGCCCCGTACTTGATACGGGGGCATCCAGACGTCGTCCCGACGAAAGTCAGGAACCATGTCAAAGACTGGGTCCCGGTCTTCACCGGGAACCCTGGATTCCGGCTGGAGTTTATCCCGATGAAAATCGGGGCCGGAATGACGACTTCTTATGAAAACCATAATTGTGGACAGACACTACCTAAACCCCTAACGGATCTCCTCCAACAATCTTTCCACCAAGGATCGAGATTCCGATTCAGGCAGACAGTATTTCATTTCAGTGAATTTGCTTCTGAATTGAGAAATTTCCTTAGCTATGGGTCGATCACGAAGGATCACCTCACCCATGTATTCCGCCAGTTGAGCAAAGTCATTTTCCTTCATCGCAAAACGCGTCATCTCTTGAACCCCCATCCTCAGGCAACTCGCCGTGGTAAAGGCCTCGTCGTCCGGTGCGCTCTGGTAGTTCACGATGATGTTATTCTCTTCCAATCGTTCGGCGATCAATGGCCCCTTTCCATAGTCAACCCTGACGATGACCTGATGGGTCTCTGTATATCCAATGCTTGAATCACCTTCCACCATCAATCCTTGATCTTTGAGGGCACGCGCAAATGCCTTGGCATTGGAGATCACCGCTTTCTGATAATCCGACTTGAAGGCGTTGATTTCATAGGCAGCAAGTAAGAGGCCCACCAGTGTTCCCAGGTGATGGTTGCTGACGCTTCCGGGAAAGACCCTGCGGACAATCGCCTCCCAGAGCTCCTCATACTCCGTCCCCTCTGACATGTTACTCGAAATGAGCCCTCTTTGTGGTCCGAAGAACGTCTTATGGGTGGAACCTGTCACAATATCCGCACCTTCTTTAAAGGGCTCCTGGAAATAAGGTCCGATCAGTCCCAGGACATGGGCCATGTCGTAAAGGAGGATCGGTTTTGGATTCATCGTGGCAATCATTTCCGCAATCTCCCTCAAAGGCTCTTTATAGATCACCATGCTTTTGCCCATCACGATCAAATCGGGCTTATGCCCTTCCAGCAATTCCCGGGTTTTCAGTAGATCAATCCTGTACAGATCGTCTTTCATTACGGGAAAAGGAACAGCCGCTGGCTTCTCGGTCGTTGGATCATTAGCAATAAAATCTTTCAAGGCGCCCATGGGTTGGGCGCTCAGGTGCCCTCCCCTCCCGATATGATGGTTCATCACCTTTCTGATCCTGCGGGGCTCGCTTCTCCGGTCCAAACGGTTGAGGTAATCCACTATCCCGCTGAAGACAGCGGTATTGGCCATCTGGCCACTGGTCACCCTCGCCTCAACTTCTGAGCATCCGATGAAGCGTCGAAGCTCCTCCGCGACCAGGGCCTCCACTTCTCCGATCAACTTCGTCCCTTGATAATAGAAGACATCGCTTTCCCTAAAGGCTTTCATCAACCGGTGTTCAGCATATCGGCCCGATGGATCGGAAATCGTAAGAAGTCTCACAAGAAGAGAAGGGGTCGTTTCCGAAGGGATGAGGTTGAATGTCTCTCTCTGTCTCCAATGGGTATTCTCAGCTACGCGACGGATGAGTCTTTCAGACAAGTCCTTTAAGCTTCCTACTGGAGCATGCCTCTTCTTCGGCTCTTGTATCAGAATAGGATGGGCGTAAGGCGGAGCTTCGCTGGAAAGATGCCTTTCTACGATCACCCCTTCAACCTTCTTCTCCGGGGAGATAATTTCTATTCTCTGCCCCTCCTTTAAATCTGAATCGATATAAGCGAGGGCAATCGATCTCATTCTTTTTTCATCTGTAGGTTCTGAAAGGATTCCCCGATCAGAGAAAACCCAATAGGGAACCATCGTCCCGCTTGAAACATGTCCAACCAGTTCCCCATTTGCAAAAACTTCGTAGCCCTGTCCGGCAATCCCCTGGCCGCTGAGGGTGATCGGGAATATCCTTTTAGGGACTAACTGCCTTTCTTTGGGAGGTAGAGGTTTCCCGCTTTCTCTTGCCGTCACCTCTTCAAATTGCCTTTTCAGGATATCCCTTCCGATGAATTCTCCTTTTAAGGGAGAGAAACTCATTGCCAATCTTGCTGCTGAAGGGACCGCATAAATGGGGATATCTATTCCCTGTGCATCGAGCCCTAACTCGTGACCATAAAGGGCAAGTCCTGCTTCCAGCCTCAGGGTATCCCTCGCTCCTAAACCCACTGGAACAATCCCCTCTTTCTCTCCGGCGTCAAGGATCTTCTCCCATATGAGCCTTGACTTCTTCTCGGGCAAGAATAACTCGAAACAGATGGGTTCACCCGTGTATCCTGTTCTTGAGATCGTGATATGGACGTGCTCTCCCTCTAACTCACAAACCCTTAAGCGGTTTCTCCATGGGTCAGGAAGTTTTGGGCGATCTTCCAAAAGAATCTTCTCTAATACTTTCCTGGCTTGAGGACCTTGGAGTGCGATCATTCCGATTTCATCGGTTTTGTCATCAATCGCCACATTCTTGTACTGTTTCTTATGATCGAGAAACCAATTCCAATCTTTCTCCCTGTTCGCTGCATTGACCACAAGGAGATAATTTGCTTCCAGAGAAGGGTCCTCTTCTTCCAGTCGATAGACGTAAGCATCGTCAATCGACCCTCCCTCTTCATTCTGAATCAGCGTGTACTGGGCCACACCCGGATCAAGGGCCGTCACATTGTTTGTTAAGACATGCTGCATAAAAGGAATAGCGTCTATTCCGCGAATCAAAAAACGTCCCATATGGGAGATATCAAACAGTCCTCCGAATCTCCTTGTGCTTGAATGCTCCTCGAGGATACCCCGTTGATAAGCAACAGGCATTTCCCAGCCGGAAAATTCAATCAATTGCCCGCCGTGCGCCTTATGCCACGAATAAAGCGCTGTCTTCCTCAATTCTTTTGGCATGCTCAAACTCCTTCTGTTCGGATAGAGATTCGAGAATCCCTCTGGCCGGAACGTGCCCCGTCCCGACCTATCGGGATGGGCGGGGAGCTTCACTTTAGAGTTCATTCTAAATGAGTTTTGAAAGAGAATCAACATCCCCTTCTTCTAAGTAAACGTCCCCCTCACCCTCCCCTCTCCCCTTGGGGAGAGGGATAGGGTGAGGGGTATAACGGTCATAGGCCAAAAAAAAGCCCCCATGTGGGGGCTTTTCGGAAGGGATCAAGTATCAACCCTTCGACTTTCCCCGGTCTAAAGCCCGGGGTTTGCTCAGGGTTGATACTGAGCGGCGCCTTTGACCCCGTCTTAAAGGATGAGGTTTGGCGCCGTCGAAGTATCAATCGGTCGCCTGAAGTTCTCTTGCAAGAATCGGCTGGGAGAATTCCTCTGCCATCTTCCTCTCGGGAGCCTTTGTGAAAAAGGTGAGGATCGCCGCAAAGATCATGAGAGAGGCTGAGATGATATAGGCCATATGATAATTGCCAGAGGCATCTGCGATCTTACCGGCCAGGATAGGCCCGAATACTCCTCCCACACCCCATGCTGTAAAAAGGATCCCGTAATTCAACCCAAGATTTTTTGTACCCCAATAATCGGCACAGGTCGAGGGGAACAGGGAGAGACAGGCCCCATAACTAAATCCCACGACGGCAGATCCCAGGACGAAGGTGGAGATCGTGGAAATCTTTGAGAAGAAAAACATGACCACGGCCTGACTTAAGCAGATAATTAAGATCGTCTTTAGTCGGCCAATATAGTCCGAGGCAAAACCTGCAACGAGACGACCCCCGGCATTAAAGATGGCAAGGAGCGCCACAAAGATGAAACCGATCTGAATGGCATTTCCTGATTGGACAGAGACAATCTTGGCCAGGTGTCCGATAATCATAAGGCCTGCCATGGCCCCGCACGCAAACTCAATCCAAAGAAGGTAGAAGGTTCGAGTCCTTAACATTTCTGACCAGGAATAATCAATCTTGTAGTTGTTATTGTTGTGAGAGACTTGCTGATTCAAACTCAAAGCCGGAGTGGAAGGATTATTGATAAATTGGGCGAGGATGAAAGTGATCGCGGCAAAACCGATGCCGAGAATCATGAACGCACCTTTCACTCCATAGGCGGCAAGAAAAGCTCTGCTGACCGGGGCAATATAAACGGAAGCAAGGCCAAAACCGCTCACGACAATGCCGGTGATCAATCCCTTTTTCTCTGGAGGAAACCATTTCACCGCGGCGGGGGTGGCCGTGGCATATCCCAATCCAATTCCTGTGCCAGCCATCATACCGAAACCGATTAGAGCAGGTAAGATATTCCCTGGTGAAGCAAAGCCGGTCACAACAAGCCCTAACCCTGTCAATAAGGCGCCCACGGTGGCCACGATGCGGGGACCAAATTTATCCTGAAGGCGGCCAGCCGGAACCATCATTGCAGCAAAAAAAGCTATAGCTACGGTATAAGGTAGAGCCGCATTGGTTTTACTCCAGCCGAACCCACCCTTATCAACTGCCTCTGTAAATTGTTTGCCAAAAACACTCCATGAATACAAAACGCCTAAAGCCAGATTCAAACCCATTCCTGAAAAAGTGACTAACCAGCCTTTTTTACCCATCCTATTTCCCTCCGTTCTGAGATGTAAATTGACCATAATTATAGAACCAAGAAATAGAAATTTCAATAGAAAAGTGAATTTTTTAACAAAGTGAACTGAATATTTATTATTTAATTATTTCAATATATTACAGTATCAATATCTCACAAATTGATCAATTAGGTTAACGGTAACATCGAATATTGTGTTAACGATAACACTGTTGTTAGCAAATCTCGCAAAAACCCAGAGTTCGGGTGGTCGAGTCCGGCCCCCATCGCTGCCGTAGCGCGTCATAAATCCCTTTACTATGTTTGTCATTCCTGCGGAGGCAGGAATCCAGAAAAACATATGCTGGATGCCGCATCAAGTGCGGCATGACATGCCAACCAAAAGTAAAGAAGCATTGGACGCACTACACTGCTATTCCGTGCAAACAAAATAATTAAGAAGGGCCAAAAGGTTACTGACTCATCGTTAGCATAGGTCGGATAGGATTGATGTGATTGGTGGATGTTTTAACAAAGGCTCAGAATACCTGGAAAATTTCGCGGAATAGCAATACTAAGTTCTTACGAAAAGTTAAGATTAGATTGATTTTGCCATAGAATAGATGAGACTGTTCATTAACAGACACCTCTGGGTTGCTCTTCGACCACAAACCGTGGAGATCAGTCAGGGTTGGGATAGGAGATCTTGAGGAGTCTTTG
>Ga0256868_10001605_pt1 | contig 12148 bp, 11 predicted proteins | sample RVTome_13_FD_187341 | JGI IMG/M metagenome (GOLD analysis project Ga0256868, IMG submission 187341) | Soil microbial communities from uranium-contaminated site in the Upper Colorado River Basin, Wyoming, United States - RVT92D227 HiSeq ... | reverse complement strand
ATTCATTAATATTATTGAAGATTGGCGCCGATTTAAGTATGATAGGGAGTAGAATTTTTACAGTACCGATGTCTGGGCGAATTCCCATATCTTCAAACTGGATGAGGAGAAAAGGCCGTCTTCTATAGAGGCTCTTGGAAATGACAGAGATTTATGGAAGGGTTTAGATGGTTATGCAAGAAAGATCTCGTGGGCGTTTACGAAACCCTATTCAGGAGGTAACGCATGGCTGTACCAATAAAATATGGTAGAAGAAGAGCTCCAAAGATCGGTGAGGATCGTTGGAATAAGATGAAAAGCAAGACACAGAATATCCTCATTGGAGGGGAGGCAGGACAGGGATTGCAAACCATAGGACACATTTTTTCAAAGAGTCTGGTGAGAAGCGGTTTTTGTGTGCATATCACACAGACTTATGAATCCCGAGTGCGGGGGGGACATAACACTTTTGCAATTCGCGTCGGGAAGGAGAAGGTGTTAGCGCCTCAAGAATCGATTGACATGCTAATCGCCTTGAATGAAGAAACGGTTGATATTCATCGCAAGGAACTCACATCCAAAGGGTGTATCATTGGGAACGCAGAATGGAAAGAAGGGATGAAAAATTGGATTGGCGTCCCTCTAAAACAGTTCGGAAATGAGATCTACTGGAACACAGCGTGTTTAGGGGTGGCGGCGGGTCTGATGGGCTTGGACCGCCAAGTAGTGATCAAGACCCTTGAAGACACCCTGGGAAAGGAGAAGGCTGAAGAAAATCGTAAAGTTCTGGATGCCAGCTACCGCTGGCTTGGTGAGCGATCCTACCCCTGGGGAAAACTTCCTACCGTTCCGAATCCACCCCCCCGCTTAATGATGAACGGTCACGAAGCGGTTGCTCTCGGGGCGATCTCCGCTGGCCTGAAATTCTGTGCCTTCTATCCCATGAGCCCTTCAACCTCCGTTGCCCAAACCCTGATCGACTGGGCAGAGGAGATGGGTCTCGTGATTGAACAGGCAGAGGATGAAATCGCAGCAATCAATCTTGCGATTGGAGCGTCCTATGCCGGGGTACCGAGCATGGTGCCTACCTCCGGAGGCGGATTCGCATTGATGGTGGAGAGCGTAAGCCTCGCTGCCATCAGTGAAACACCTGTGGTGATCGTGATCGGTCAGAGACCAGGGCCTGCAACCGGACTGGCCACAAGAACAGAACAGGGTGAACTATGGTTCGTCCTCAATGCAGGCCATGGGGAGTTTCCTCGGGCTATCTTTGCTCCAGGGACGCTTGAGGAATGTTTCTATCTTGCGCGAAAGGCCATTGAACTCGCAGAAAAATACCAAGGGCCAATGTTTGTCCTGACGGACCATTTTTTAGCTGATTCCTATCGGGACATGGAGCCCATGGATGTTTCGAAACTCTCCTCTGTCAGACCCGGATGGGACCCTTCCTCTGTGAAGGCGCCTTACCTGCGTTACCGGATCTCAAAGAGCGGTATCTCTCCTCGATTACTTCCTGGCCTCAGTAAACACCTGGTTGTTGCGGATAGTCACGAACATACCGAGGATGGCCATATGACAGAGAATCTATCGATACGTCCGAAGATGGTGGATAAACGGCTGAGAAAAGGAGATGGGATCCGTTCCGAAGTGATCCCGCCAGATTTTCAAGGAGACAAAAAAGCCGATTTATTGTTCATCTCTTGGGGATCAACCAAAGGGGCCGTGGAGGAGGCTGCCCTTCAATTGAGGTCTCGAAAAAAGAAGGTGGCGACCCTTCATTTTTCCCAGGTGTGGCCTATGATCCCTGACCAATTCGTAAAGCATCTGGAGCAGTCGAAACGGGTGATCTGTGTGGAGAGCAATGCCACGGGTCAATTGGCTCAGTTGATCCGAAGGGAGACAGGTTTCAAGATCAAAAACCGGATTTCGAGATATGACGGCCTTGTTCTTACACCGGAATATATCTTGAACCATCTGGAGCGATGAGGAACGGTTGATGAGCCATTCGTTATGAGAGGAGGAAACAATGGTAGAGATTAAGGATTATGGACAGTATAAAACCGCTTGGTGTCCTGGCTGTGGTAACTTCCCTTTGTTAAAGGCAGTCAAAGAGGCCTTGGTCAGGCGCAACCTCGAGCCGCATCAGGTCCTTTTCGTCTCTGGGATCGGTCAGGCGGCAAAGGCTCCGCATTATCTCAATGCGAACGTCTTTAATGGGCTTCATGGTCGAAGCGTACCGGTGGCCACAGGAGCGAAACTGACCAATCCCAACCTCGTTGTGATTGCAGAGAGCGGAGATGGGTGTGTTTATGGGGAAGGGGGGAATCATTTTCTCTCGGCGATCCGGCGCAATATCGACATCACCCTTATTGTACACAACAACCAGGTCTATGGTCTCACCAAAGGACAAGCAAGCCCCACATCCGATGAGGGCTTCGTGACAAAGACCCAGCCAGAGGGTGTGGCAGAAGCTCCGTTCAACCCTGTGTTGATTGCTGTGGCCATGCGAGCTGGCTTTGTTGCACGAAGCTTCGCCGGGTCGGGAGACCATCTCAGCGACATTCTGGTCCAAGCCATTGATCATCAGGGATTTTCTTTGATCGACGTTCTGCAACCCTGTATCTCTTTCAATAGGATCAACACCTTCAAGTGGTACCAGGATCGATGCAAGCCTCTTCCCTCCACTTATGATCCAACAGATTGGGAGGCCGCTATGCGCGAAGCGATCAAGTGGGGAGAAGAGATCCCCGTCGGCGTGATCTATCGAAACGAGAGGCCCCCCTTTGAAAAGCATTTTTCTGCGTTGAGAAGAGGGGCATTGGTGGGACAAGAGGTTGATCGTTTAAAACTGAAAAAAGTGATTGAAGCCTATGAGTGACGGATTTAAAGGGAAGGAAATAGATCAGGAGGAATTTAAAGAAAATAAAAGTGGTTTTAGGGCAACCGTAAAGTCGAAGACTCGACTCTACGAGATGCCCGTGCTATTTAGGGACGATGAATCCTAACCAATAAATTCCCTTTTCACTTTCAGCAAAAGCTTCATCATTTTCAGATGTGAGAAATTTGGTCTGGCCCTTCTTGCTTTTCCTCTTTCTCCTTATAATGCCTCTCGAGAAAGTCTTTGGCCAATTCCCTCCCCCCCCATCCAAAGGCAATGGCAAGGGCAAGGACAATTCCACCAAAGGTAATCGTAAAGGCAACGATGATCACTTTCTCCGCAATGCCTAAATGATAGAGAGCCATCGTCAATGAGAGGACAATGATGAACCATCGAACAGCACGACTTAAGAATTTAGCTGATTCCATCTGGGCATTGACCGCCGCAATGAGTATGGCCTGCCCCAAAAAGACGGCAACCAAATATCCAACCACCAATATGAGGATGGCGGCAAAAAGGTGAGGGAGGTAATTAAAAAAATGGGTAATGAAGTTTTGGGTGGCTGCTACTTCCAGGGCATTGATTCCTAAAATGAGTGTGATGAGAACAACGACCCAAAAGAAGAACCGACTTATGAGAATGGTAGGAGAATAGGCCATCCCCCCTTTGGAAAAAACTTGTGAAAAACCCCACCGTTCGCTCACCCTGTCAAATTGAATCGCCTTTAAAAACCGAAGGAGCAACACCCTCAGAACCCATGCGATGAAAAACCCCACAATGAGAATGGTGATCATCGCCAATAGATTAGGCAAAAAGGTAAGGACTTTCCCTAAAAATTTATTAAAAGAATCTGAAATAGCTACTCGCCAAACCTCTCCCATACGATTCACCTCCTATTCTCCCCCGGCCCAACGCTCGACAAGATAAGGCTTCATCTCCTCAAAGAATTGGCAAAGGGACTCAATATTCTCTTCGACCTCCCCTGCGGAACTTTTCTGATTTTCCTTAACGAACGACGCCACACGGCCCAGATAGAGAGGGATCATCGATTTCAATAAATGGTCACGATGAACCGTTCCCCTGTGATAGACAATCGCAAAGTCATAGATGATACGAACCCATAAGTCTTGGGGGAAAGAAAAAGCTTCATCCGATAATCTTGCAATGGATTCTAACCAGTGGGCCGTCTCAGGAAGCAATACCTTCCTCCAGATTTCCATCAGATCCTTAACACCTAATCGAAAATGCCCTATCATCCGTTCCACATCAACAGACATGGGTTCGACCCCCACTTCATAATGAAAACCGAAAATGGGAACGGGTTGCGATTCGTTAACCTCTTTCCAAAGCGTCTGGTATTCCCTCATCAAGCCAAAGACCGAAGAGACCACCTGGGTAAACATAGGCCCGAGATCGCTTCCAGGGTCTTTGGCATCATGAATCTTGGCCCCCAGATAGGATTGACATGCCTTAAATCCTTCGGCAATGGCGAGTGTGGTCATCCAGATATCAATCCCGAACCGGGCCACATCGGTTTCCCAAACATTTTTTGTCAAATAGAATTCCGCCAGCTTTCCAGAGAAACCAAAATCCCCTCCAATCGGCTGACGGACTCTTTTTCCATAGAGGGCCCGCGTCAAGGGATAAACGATACTGTTGGTGATGGTCCCATCGAATTTATGTCGAGCATAAAGAGGGGCAACGTAGTCAAACCCTTCCTCGTAAATAGGCATGAGAAGAAGTTCCATCCATTCAGGAGTGATCGACCTCAAATCCGAATCGACCACGGCACAGGCCTTTGCTTTAAGAATTCTGGCGGCCTCAAAAATGGCGCGGAAGGCGCTTCCTTTCCCGGGGATTCCATTATAGGGAGTAACAATCTTCTGGATGGGATAGACAGGGTGGGAGGCAAGGATGGTCTTAAAATCTTCGATCTGAACTCTCCTCACCTCATCTTGAGTGCCATCGGTTGAACCTCCATCAGAATTGAATAAAACCGCTTTTGCCCCCGGAAAGTGTTTGGCAAGCCCGGCCATCACTGCCCGCACCACCTGACCGATAGTTCGGGCATTGTTGTAGCTCGGAATTCCAACTAAGATGTCGGTTTCTTTGATCTCTTCCAATTCAATCTGAAACGACTGCTCCATTCCTGTTTAGCCTCTAAATCCAGCACCTCTCCAATATTTCGTTCATTCCGTCCTTCTCGATCCTTCCCATCACCTTTTCCCAATCTTCCATGAAAGTCAAATATTTTAGCCATCCTCCCTGCCCCCGAAAAAGGAGGCGGATGTTCGCGATGCATTGACGAGATTTCTCCCATTCTCCCTTAACCAAATAATCAAGGTTGAGGAAGAGAGAGGTGATGACGGCTTTGGGGTAAAGCGTCCAATTCATAAAATATCCTGGATAAGGATCAAGATCAATCCGAGATCCCATTTTCGTTTTCCCTCGCTCGTAGAGAAATCTTTCGATATCTCCTTTCAACTCTTCTTCAAAGTAGATCTCGGTCCTTTCGGGGTGAAGGTGTTTGACTCTCAATTCTTTGTCGAAAAAGAGATTAAACCCCCGTTGGCTGGCATTGATGAGGTAATCCGTATCTTCACCTCTTGGAATGTAAGGATCAAAAGGAATGCTGCTAAAAAGATAACGATGGAGGACGAGATTTCCGCCAAGAAGCATGGGGGAAGGAACGAGTCGATCTTTCGAGGAGAGGATCTTTTCCCAAACTCGGTTCATCCATTTTGTCTTATTCCACAGAAATCTCCACCAGAGCCGTTGTGACGGGAGAAGAATCGTCCCGTCTGGGTTGACATAAAATCCGCCTTTTCCGGATACCACCTTGCCGTTCCACTTCTCATTCAAATACTCACAGGCAATCTTTAAGTATTGGGGTTCGTCCACCACTTCATCGTTATCAATAAAAATGACGACATCCTTGGAGAGAGCATGGGCAAGAAGGAGACCCGTATTGCGGATTTTTGCAAATCCCTTCAGATCAATGAGGGAAGAAAACTTTTTAAAATCTAATCGATCCAAATAATCTCTCAATTGTTTCAGATGACCAGTGTAAAAAACCAACGTTTCTTCCCTCCTCAGACCTTTCACTTCACCGATGATGAACTTTCCCATCTCTTCGAAGGATTTTTGTTGGCCTTCGCCCATTAAGTCAAAACAAACGGGAAGGATAAGAGTGAAATCCTGGTCTTCTAATATCCTCAGACTTTCGATCGCCCTCTTTGCCAACTTCAACCCTTCTGAAAAGGGTAAGTCATCTGGTTGATTGAATTTGAGATAGATCGGAATAACGATCGCTTTTCTCATGGTTCTTTGATTTTGCTTCCCCGTCGATATGGCTTAGTCTCCGGATCCTAAATTCCTGATTCAGCAATTATTTTTAGAATGGTTTCATTCCAGGCATGAGGTCCCGTTCCTTTCACGGTCGTCAAATTTTGAATCGGTGGCAGTTTCTCTGGTGAAGGGCCGTCCTCTCCTTTGAGGAGAATGGGATGATCCACCGCAAAGAACATGGGCATGTCATTCATGCTATCCCCGATCCCGACAGTGGAGATTGAGAAAAATTGATTTTCATATAACTCCTTCAAAATCTCAACGGCCTTCCCCTTGTCATTTTTCCCAATGATATGGTGAAACCTTCCTCCCCAGACACAATTCATCTCCTTCTCTGCAGTCTTTCTCTTTACGATCTCAATTTCTTTTTCTCCACCTTCCATCAGAAAAGGTTCATCATACTCTCTCCTCTTAGCCAGTCCGGCCTCTTCCAGGCTCAAATTACAAAGCGAGGAAATTTCTTTTTCGCTAAGGTCAGAGAATCCTTTAACCGGAATTCCCGTCTCTTTTTTAATAGATTCCAAAGCTTCAATAATCTGAGGATGTGAGGCGCCTAACTCTAAAACGAAATATTCCTTCAATTCCCTGTCATAGGGATACGGGAAAGAAAAGTAACCTTTAGGAATGAACACCGCACCTCCATTCTCAGAGATAAAAGGATGATTGTTTTCTAATTGTTCTCGATAAAATTCAATTTCGGCCCTCGTCTTACTGCTGGAAAGAATAAGAGGAATATTTTTCAACCGTATCAGATGAAGAGCCGGTTCCGCCGGGTTAAAGGAATAATCATCCCGATCCAGTAAGGTTCCATCCAGGTCTGTAAAGATGACAAGTTTAGGTGTTGTCATCATCGACTGCATTTTTCAACCTCTCCAAAAAGTCAGGGATGGCAGAGGTGACCCGACTCCAATTTGGAATAAGGGGGATGCTGAGAGGATCTTCCACAAAGGCCTTGCTGGCCAATTCGATTCCTTTGGAAAAGGTATCGACGGCAACCCCTTCTTCATGACGGTCAAAATCGAGGCCGTTGACAGCTGCGTCGTCATGATATTTAGTGATCGTCTCTTGGGCGGTTCTTAAGTAAGTCGCCTTTAATGTCTTGAGCAAGCTCTCTGAAAGATCGATCCCTTCGCTTGCCAGGTTTCTGAAGAGGTTCTTGGCAATATCGGCCGACATTCTTAAAAGCCCTTTGTTAGGATCATCTGGAGAAAGCTCCTGGTGTTTATGCTCATAGTTGTCTGCCAAATCGACCTGGCAAATCCGTCTTAAGGAGCAATTGCGAAAGACTTCCGACAAGACACCTACCTCGAGACCCCAATCCCATGGGATCCGATTGATCCGCGCTAAGTCTGTAATCATCGAAAATTCCCCTGCCAAAGGGTATCGAAAACTATCGAGATAGACCAAAAAGGGGATGTATCCCAAAAGCCGCTCTAAGGAGCGAAACAGTGGGGTGACAAAAAGCCGGGTCACCCTCCCATGCAGCTTGTTCGTCACCCGGGCATAATATCCCTTACAGAACTCATATCCCAAATTGGGATTGACGACAGGGTAGCATAAACGGGCTAAAAACTCCCGGTCGTAGCTGAGAATGTCACAATCGTGCAGAACGATGACCTCGCTTTTTTCACTGGCCAGGACATAGCCAAAGGCCATCCAGGTGGAGCGCCCTTTCCCATCCTCGCCTGCCGATATGTCATTCTTGTTGAGAATGTCATAAAGGGATCGCATCCTTTCCCCATCATTCCAGATGACAGTCGCTGGTTGTGGAAGGACCGAAAAAAAATCTTTGGCATGGTCAAACTCCTTTTCGTTTGCTCTTCCCAGTGTCACGATGACCTGATTGATATATTTGACCTTCTGAATCGTTGCGATAATCGTTTTGAGGGCCTTTTCTTTCAGCTCAGAATAAAGCGAAGGGAGAACCAGGGCAATCGGGTTGTATCTCGAATAGAACTCTAATTCCGTTTCCATTCTTTCCAGATTCACCTTTTTTAGACGATGAAGCGTGGTGATCACTCCGGGCTGAAAAAAATCGCTCATAAACCCCTCCCTCCTTTTCTCCTGCTATTTGTCTTCGCTTCGAATCTTTCTTTTCACCTCTCCGAGTCCGAGAATCGATATATCATATTTTCATTACAGTCACATTCACTGAATGAATCCCAACTACTAGTCAGTCCATAATTGTATAGACACTGAAGACCAAATCCCTCCTTCCCTCCCTTTACAAAAGGGAGGAATTCCCCTCTTTGGAAAAGAGGGGTTAGGGGAGATTTTCAAAAGAATATGTCTTCTCAATTGTGGACTCATTAGTAACATTTTCTTCTGCTTCTATTCTCTCCGTATCATCCGAATGGCCATTAGATGCCTGTCTTGACAGGGTCGGTCAGACATTGAAAAAAGATGATGAGGCTTCTTATGGCTCTCTCAATTTGTTTGCTTCCTTTTGATGGTCCATCTCCCTCCCCAGAACCTCGATCTCTTTCTTTAAATTTTTCACGCGAAATGAACCTTTAATAGCGGACGGAATCCAGAGAAGAAGAATGATGACCATCCCTGAGCCGATGGATCCCAGAATAGCATAGACGAGGGAGGTTTCAAACTGCCAAAAAAGAAACCTCATCGTCACCGTTGGAGCCGTTGAATTTTGAATAGCAAAGATCGCTAACACAATGACTACCAAAAAGGCCAATCCGAAAAAGAACTGCATAGATTTTCTCCTTTCTGTTTACTAATCAGTCCATAATTGTATGGACCCCGAAGACTAAATCCCTCCTCCCCTCCCTTTACAAAAGGGAGGAATCCCCCTATTTGGCAAAGAGGGGCTAGGGGAGATTTTCAGAACTAATGTCTTTTCAATTATGGACTCCTTAGTAAGTCCAAATGACGATTGTAATTCCTTCCGGTTTCTTCTTAGACCTGAAGATCGTGGATGCTTATCTTCATTCCTCCTAATGATTCTATATGCAGCAGTTGCTGTTGTCTACTTTTTTCTTAGCTGAATGCTGGAAGATTTTTAAAGGGTTGGGAAGAGTGATGTGGGTATGAATGCCAAACGAATCCGAAAATATTTGAAAGGGTTAAAGCAGACGGGGTGAACAATAAGTTACAGGCACTCAATTATTGAATTATTGCGGTAGTAGATTCATCTTTTTCCTCAATCTCGCTAACACCTACTAATGTTCACTCTAACAAGACTCTGAAAGTTAAGCATTTCTGGTAGCAATGTACATAAAAAAGCACAGCTATTTCTAACCCTCTCCTGAAATCCATGCGTGGATGAGTCGAAAAAATCCCGCTTTTCCCCCTTTTCAGGTCTCTGTTGGATACTCAAATTTTCCATACCTTTCGATTCCAACCGGGAATAGAGTATACAATTTGTGGATCTTTATGCAAGCTTTGGATAAGGGGAAAAACATCGTCTTTAATGGGATGAAACTTCTCCTTTAAATTCTTAACGACTTAATACAAACGCACTAAATATCTTTACATCGCCATTGAGAGCCCAAAGGACACGGCAATCTCATTTCTCTGGAGATTACTTCTTCGTCCCACAATTGTGGGAATCCTCTTAAGTGAGACTTTAATAAATGCCTTTGAACAAAAAAGCAAAGGTTGGCGGCACAGAAAAATTAGCCACTCTCTAACGGCTCAAAGCCTGGCTTTAAAATACTTATAATAAAGCCCGAGGGAACCTTAGGGTTTGAGAGCTGCTAAAATTTGGGGATTTCTCTAATCTAAAATGTCTTGCCTTCTACCTGCAAAGAGTCAATCGCCCAGAGCGCCTGTCATTTACTGTAGATATGCTCCGATAACATTAAGAAAATTGTTTGACCCTGTACATTGCACCATATCTCGGTTTTCACCAACCCAACAGACGTCACCACACTTTTCCATAACCTCAACATGAGCCATGACTTCATCCCGTGCCATTAGTTTCCCGGCACCTGCCAGAGATGAGGCAGAAAAATGTTGGAATGCTATTGTGTCCAGCCCTGTTGGCTTAGTGTCTATAATCCTCAAAATATCGTGGCAACGGTCAATGTGAAACTGGATAATTTCTCTGGCTCTACCATACAGACTATGAATTAGGTTGAATCCGCCATTGTAAAACAAACGGTGGCCAGGAAATATTGCCATCGGTTGAGGAATAAGACCAGCCAACTTGTGTAGAGACTTAATATAGTTTATCAAGCCATAGACCGTGTTTTCGTAGCCATAGCTGTCTGGTAAGATTCGACGATTAACTTCAAAAGTACTTGATAAAGTTGGGTGAGGAGTAATGTCAGGCAGCAATGTATCTCCGGTAAATATTACTTCATCCTCCAAAACAACACAGATGGCATCCGGAGAATGCCCTGGAGTAAATATAAAGCTGAGGCTGTCACCCAGCCGCCTTTGATCACTATCAATAGCAAAATCGATATCCAGCAGACTTCTTCTTTGATGATATTGCATACAAGTACTGTAGAACTTTTCTGGCATGATGCATTGACGGCAAGAGCCAGGCAGCTCGGGATGCTTGGCACCATCTTTTATACGGGGATGGTAAGAAATCATCTGTCGGTAGATTGAGTGAGCCCATAATTCACCCTGTACTGAAGGTAATATCTCAGCGAGACTTCCATCATGGTCCTCATGGCTATGTGTAAGTATAATCCGGTCAATATCTGAAAAAACCTTGCCAGTTGACTTCAGCATAGATTCCAAAACAGCATAATTCCCAAATCTACCTGTATCGATCAAGCTGGTTTCACGACCAACAATTAAATAGCACCAAGTAGGCCCTAAGTCCCAGTCTGCATTTAAATATATATTCGGTATGCCTAAGCCAAAGATATCAGTCCCTTTAACAGTTTGGTAACGGAAAACTATACCTTCCCCGTTACTTTTCCCCGAAACAATAATTTCCGGCATTTTCATCACTTTTTAATCCCTTCCTTCTCACTTAAAGGATACGCTCATTTCAGGATTGTCCAGCAAACTTCTTGATATTCAATAGCATTATTGTGCATTATTGTGATTAAATCTGAAAGCTAATGATTAAATCTCAATTCAAGTCAGTAAGATAATTATAACCTTGTCCTGTATTTACCCTTCCACACTCTATAGAATGTTTCATTGAAATCGTCAATTGAGAAAGGGATGAAATTTGGATAGGTCCACTATCTTATGGATGACTAGATGAAATGTTGTATCGAGGGAAGAAATCTAATACTCACGACTTCAGTAATCCAGGTTTTCTTAGATCTCTAATACCTCCGGCGGGCGATAGGTTTTAATAGAAATGCATTGAGTCTCATTGCATCTGAAAGCTTCACGCCTCTCCCCTGCCTACCGGCCCTGGTCCCGACCGAGGGCGGGGCAAGCAGGTCATCCCTCTCCCCGGTTACTTCTCCTTCTTAAGCTTTTTGATGATCTTTGGGCAGTTCGGGGTGATGTAGAATTTTCCATAAATTGACAAATTTTTGATTTTGTTGACCAAATCGAACCGTTTCTGTCTTACCCAGGTTTTCGCGATTTTCTTCCATTTTACCTTAGATTTCAAATAGATCTAGACCGAAAACCATCCGATTTTATTGATTCTATTTCATTGGCACTCATTTTGCTCTCTATGGTAAGGATTTTAAGGACTTATCCAATACGGGGGACTCCCAAAATGTTTCGAACCATCAGGTTCAAGCTCTCTCTCTTTGTGTTCCTCCTTCTCATCTTCACCACTTTTGTATCCTTCCTTGCCACAGTTAAAATTTCGAATCGGGTCATTCTTAATGAGATCGTCAAGAGGGCAGAATCTCTGAGCAAACATTCTGCCGCGGTGGCAGCTTATAATCTGATCTCCGGCGATGCGTTGGCGATGGATCACCTTGTTTTCAAGGGAAAGGAATCGAACAGGGATGTGGAATACATGGCTGTCACTGACACCAGGATGAATGTGATGGC
>Ga0256868_10001604_pt1 | contig 12153 bp, 12 predicted proteins | sample RVTome_13_FD_187341 | JGI IMG/M metagenome (GOLD analysis project Ga0256868, IMG submission 187341) | Soil microbial communities from uranium-contaminated site in the Upper Colorado River Basin, Wyoming, United States - RVT92D227 HiSeq ... | reverse complement strand
CTTCACGGTGTTGGCCAGGATATCAACCCCGCGCAAGATGGCATCGCGCGCTTGCTGGTCAAACCTTACCTCTTTGGCAGACATCGTCTACTCCCTCCTTTGCTCGAATTTAATCTTTGATGATTCCCAAGATGTCATCCTCACGCATCATGAGGTGCTCTTCACCATCTATCTTTATCTCCGTACCTGCGTACTTGTTAAATAATACCTTATCTCCCGCCTTGACCTCTAAGGGCGTGACGGTACCATCCTCTTTTACCCTCCCCTTGCCTGCGGCAATGACCTTGCCTTCAATCGGCTTCTCCTTGGCAGTATCAGGAATAATAATCCCCCCTTTTGTCTTATCCTCTTCCTCGAGACGTTTAACCAAGACCCTGTCCTGCAAAGGTATGATCTTCATGGTATACCTTGCCTCCTTTCCCTTTATTTCCCTATAGTTATTATTTAATCTTAGTATGATCTCCTTGACAAGGATGATCAGTTTTTAGGTTCTAAAAACATAAAAAATATAAGTACGCCTTTTGTCTTTGTCAAGGTCACCCCCCCAAAATTCTGCTTATAAATCGAATTCTTCCTCCTTCCTCACCTGTTTGAGCTTGCTCCCCTGCCCCATCCGCTCACGTCGCTCCTGGCACTGGACGCAGTAGGTTGTAAAGGGAAGGATCTTCAAGCGTTCCAGATTGATGGCCGCACCGCATTCCTCACAGAGGCCATAGGTCCCCTCCTCGAGCCGATCCAGGGCATCCTCTACCTCGCGAAGTCGCTCTATCTGCATATTTAAGAGGGTATAATCTATATTCTCATCAAAATCGAGCTGGGATAAATCCCCGATGTCCAGGGTAGAGAGTGTGGTCATCCGTGGATCCTTATCCAATTTAGTCCCCATTTCCTGGGCGATCTTGCGCAAGATCTCATCCCTCAGTTCGATGAGCATCTTCCTCAACTCCTCGTCCCGTGCCTTATCTGCCTGCACCATCCCTCTGAAGCCTCCTTATCATGTATACTCTTACCACGGCCTATCTCAGCCTCATTGATATCCTTTCACGGATCTTCCCAACAGGCTGCGCGCCACGAGATACTTTCCCTGCTCTGGGGCCTGATTACCGAGTTTCTCCCCATCCTCTGACGACTACTCTTCAAAGGAGAATTACAAAAGATAATCTGCCCTCTTTACTTTTGTCAAGATAAAATTTAGCACCTTTTATCAGTCTTATCCTAACCTAATTTTCTTTGAGTCTTTCTGCGTAGTTCCCTGCGGCATCCTTTTCCCCGCTGAACCGAAGACCCTTAAACCAAGGAGAGGGCGGCTAAAAAACTGTTGTTGACATGTCATTCGTAATATGCGATTTTTATCACAAGGTCGTTAAGGGAGGATCAAAGGTGATAGCGGAAAATCTCTTGCAAAAAATAAAAGTTAGGAAGCTCAAATTTGACGATCTCAATGCCATAGTGGAGATAGACCATAAGATATTGGGGACGAAACGGCCTACCTATTGGCACCAGAAGTTTGAGGAGACAGGAGGAGAAGAACCGTCTAAATCCCTGGTGGCTGAACTCGATGGCAGAATAGAGGGATTCATTATAGGAACGGTCAGCGGCTGGGAATTTGGGGTGCCCAATACCATCGGCTGGATTGACACCATCGGAGTAAATCCCGAATATCAAAAGAAGGGGATAGCCGCCTTCTTATTTAAATCCATCTTGGAAGAGTTTAAAAAAGATGGGATAGAAAATATCTATGCCTTGGTTAAATGGGAGGACTGGGATTTGATGTGCTTTTTCAAGGCCGTGGGGTTTACCAAGGGTAATATCATCAATTTGGAATATAGGCTTAGATAGAGCCCTACTCCTTCCCCTTCAAGTATTCCAGATATTCCGCCATGCTCTTGAAATGATGAGGTTTTTTCTCTCCCTCCACATGGTGAGGCGTGGGGAGGGGTTTTTCCCCCTTTATTGCTCCCCCTCCGGGGCGTACGCGCGGCTTTCCTGCCCCTTTGGGCGCGTTCTTGACGATCTTTCTTTGTTTTCCCAGTGCCTCTGCTCGAATGCTCTCCTGACAAACTTCACAGATATTGCCTTGCCCTTCTTCCATCGGCCTCCCACACACTCGGCAATATGTCGACATTTCCGCCTCTGTCATAACGTGACATCCCATCCTTTATACTTTTTATCTGAAAGGCGTGGGACTGCCTTCAGTAACAATCGCCCCGCTCGTTTTTCCTGCGTGGTATTAAGCACTCTGGATTCCAAGGTGATATTATATATCCCGTTGAAACCTCACTATACGGTACCCCGCCGCAGGGCAGCGGGGTATAAACGCTATTCACTGCATGTTAGTGTAGCCGACCTCTTCCTCGATTTAAGTTTGCGCCTGAGCGAGGGATTATCAAAGTACTACTCTTTCCTCCCTGCAGTCATACGAAGGTTCATATCAAAGCCTATCTCTCTGCGCTTGAGCACCCTCTCAAGCCCCCTTTCGCCGCCAGTTCTCGGCATTGGCAATCATCTCTTTTTGCCACGGCTGACCTTAGCCGCCTCTTCGATAGCTGCGGTCAACTGCCGCGCAATGTAAGTGGTTGCCACGATTGCTATCACGACGGCCACCACAAACGCAGCCAGCATGATGATGACCGCCATCTTGGTCCTGGCCGCTGCCTCCTCCATGTCCTTTAAGGCCTTCGCACGTAAAGATCTTACCAGTTCGACGAGGTAATCGCCGGCCATCCGTCCCTTACCCTTCAGGATCGCGTCCGCAGCGTCTCGTCCCTTGGCCTTGTAAACCGGCTGAGCCTGTTCCCAGGCTTTTAAAAAAACCGCATACTCCTTCTTGAAATCATCATAGAACCTTCTCTGCTCATCAGTTATATCTGGTCCCGCGAGAATCGGCTCGAGCATGGGCTTCCACATCGTCTCCAACCGGTTCTTCTTATAATTGAACCTCTCGATCTCCTTGGAAAATATCTCCCGATCCTTGCCACGCAGGAGTATATTTTTCGTGGCCCATACCATCTCGTCGAAGTTGGCCCGGATGCCAAAGGCTGCGAGCGCTGCAGTCATCTCATGCTCTGATACATTCCGAAAGGCAGCTGCAGACTTATTCAGCTGAAAGAGTGAAAAACTCCCGGCTAAAATCATAATCACCACAATTGTGCCGAACGCTAAACCCAATTTCTTCCCGATGTTTGGTTGCATTATGCTCTCCTTTTTTTGATGCCTCTATGCGCAGGCCGGATCGTACTGCGCTACTTTACCACATACCGCTTCTTGAATCAATTATACATCCCGAAGAAGAACCACGCTTAATACGCCCCACCTTTCGAGATAAGATAATACCTTTTTATTACAGAGACGCGTACCCTCGAAAACAGCCCAACCGATCTCGCCGGGGCTCTTCCCGCGCTCATCCCTCAGTCACCCATTTGGGCGGCTTCCGGAGAATCGGCATACGGATTACTATCCACCTGAATACCCATATCTCTGCAAAAACAATAGCAAGGGTGGTCACGATCTCCATCCAGCTGGGAACGTAGTGAGCCGGTAATGGTATATACCATTTATACGCAATGACGGAATAGTTAAGCCTGTTGATGATGATCCCAATTATAGTCAGAACAGCCGCAACGCGAATGCTTGTAGGGTTTTTATACATGGCGCCCCGGAGGAAGAGATAGCAGGGAATAAGCACCAGCCCGATTATCTCCACGAGATACCACAAACCCCATCCCGTGTGGAGATATTCCCAGTGACGACCATGCATGAAGATAAGCATTTTCAAAAAGAAATAAGCAAACATCGCACCTGCACATCCCTTGGCAAGCCCTATGAGGATGTCGTTGTGAGAGGCACGGTGCTCATCGTCTAGCTGATCGCTGAAGACCCTCTGGCTGATGCTCCCTTCAAAGATGACCAAGGAGAGGCCCGCGAAGATGCTGGAAACCAAAAAGAGTATGGGGATAAACTGCGTATACCAGAGGGGATGGATCTTCCCCTTGGCCATCATAAAGAGCGCCCCCAGGCCCGATTGGTGCAATGTTGAAAGCGTAATGCCAAAGACCACTGCTCCCAGGGTAAGGGAACTGAGGACTTGCCTGGTCCTCTTCAACCCCAACCATTCCGCAAATGCCGGGGAGATCTCGATAAATTCTGCCGTCATATAGAGCAGAAAGTGCCAGGCAACAAGGAAAAGCACGGAACTGAGACCAAATTTGTTTCCGATGACCGGGTTAAAGATGTGCCAGGGGCGACCGAGGTCAATCACCAAAGCACCGGCGTAAAAGACATAGGCGAGAAATCCGTTGAGGACGGTTGCTCGTACGATGGGATGATATTTTTCAATACGAAGTATGTAGACGACAAAGGTAAGAACATAAGCACCGCCTGCAAAGGCAACACCTGTCATGACATCAAATCCAATCCACATACCCCACGGAAAATCCTGCGAAAGATTGGTTATGGATCCTATTCCCTTTACCATACGGTACGCAATAAGAATGACGCCGAGAATGATCACCGGTACAGATATGATATTGAAAGGTGTAAAGATCTTCCCTCTCGGCTTTAACTCACTGAGGATGAAGGGTACAAAGTCTCTCAAGCTCTTTATTTCGCTGGGGGCGGCGCCTGGGCTCATCTCTTTTTCTCCTTTTTTTCTTCCTCATCTTCCGGCCTTGTGAGATAGCTCAATCCCATGAGGAATGCGGGCCAGAGGATCAACACGATGGGAACAGAATAGAGGAAGCCCGTGCTATACTCGGGATAGGCCGTGGCTCCGAGATCCGTCTTAAAACCGATCTGCTCAAAAGGTACCGCGGAGAGATACATCCATGATGTACCACCTACTTCATTCTCTCCATAAATGTAGTTAACGTATTTTTTTGGTTGCCGATACATCCGTCTTCTCGACTCTTCAACGAGTTCCCTTTTTGTCCCGAAGAGTAATGTCTCTGTCGGACAGGCCTCAACGCAGGCGGGGATCCCTCCCTTGGTAAGCCGCTGCTCCCAGCAAAGGTTGCACTTTTGTATCTTGGGATTCCAGCTATTGTATTCAAACTTGGGGATGTCGAAGGGGCATGATACCATACAGTACCTGCAGCCCATACAATTAGTATCCCAGGTGACGGCTCCATCATCATGTTTTTTCATCGCCTTCACAAGACATGCCGCAACACAGCCCGGTTGACCGCAGTGCATACATTGCTTCTTAACAAAAAAAATTCCTTTATCGGTTTTATAGCGATTGACGACCGTTAATTGGGTTGTCGAGGTATCCCGCTTTTCCTTAAATACAGACTCATCACCAATATCAGGCGCTGGCAGGTCATGTGCCGCTGCACATGCCTCCTCACAGCTTCGGCAACCAATGCAGCGGGTCGTATCGACAAGAACCCCTTTAAACTCTTCTCCGCTTTCGCTACTATACTCAGCAGCATGGAGTCTGCGGGCCGTGAGCGCAGTTCCAGCCGCTCCCAGCACTCCGATTCCTAAAGACTTCAAAAACTTTCTCCTATCCATTATCCATCCTCTCTATTTAACGTAGTGTGTTTCAGAAAAAATGATAAGATATTGTTAGACATGGGAAAACATCTTATGCACATAAGTGCTGCTTTCGTTTCTTCACATATCCCGTTCTATCTTAAAGCTGCATCCGGAGAGAAATTTTGCCGCCGCCGTCCACGATCACCCCTCCTCGGCTGCGTGCTCTAGATGGCGTGCCTCTTGCGTCTGCTAGAGCGTTTCGGCAACTTCTCTAACTTTTCGGCCGGCGTAGTCAACGCCTTCCAGAAAAGGATAAATATGAGAAGAAAATCGATGACGAGCAAATATTCAATCCCTTTTGTAAGGAAGATATCTATATACGAAAAAGCTCCCACGGTTAAACCTCCTTATTTCTCGGGTTTACACCCTTTTCCCAGTGCCCGTATGTTTCTCCTGACGGGCTAGGCATACTTGGCCATAGTGGGTTCGGGCATCTTTTCACCAAGCAGCCTTTTCCCTGCAGTCTCCGCGGCCTGTGCCTTCATGGCTTCCATACCGCCTTTGACAGCCTTATGCAAGGGGTAAAAGGTACTATAGATGCCATAAGCCAGGATCATCATGATTAAAATGGCCCCAACTATAGCCAATATTAAGGCCGCCATCGCTTCTAACATTTTTTATTCCTCCTGAGGCAAAACATACTTGGCCTTTGTGGGCTCAGGCATTTTTCCCCAGCAACCTTCTCTCTCTATTTTGTCTCTTCGACATGCGCCTTCATGGCTTCAATACCACCCTTGACGGTCTTATGCAAGGGATAAAAGGTAACATAGACGCCATAGACCATAACAGACACAAAGAGTACGGCCCCTACTATAACCAGTATTAATGTTGCCATCGCCTCTAACATTTTCTTATCCTCCTTAGTTTCTTTGTTTCCGCATTCATCGTTCATACCCTATTTCTTCCTCTGTAATCAGTAATACAAAGATCATGCCAAAAGGTCCCAAATAATTTTTATTTATAATTTCATATAGTTAAGTCATTTTCAGGGGATAGGCGGAGAAGGTAAAAATCGCCCCTTTTTCTTGCACGACAATAAAAGTTCTCGTTTTGTAAGAACTTTTCTTATGTTACAAGATTACCGGGATGGTATGATTTGGGCTATTTCAGCCTTTTCTGGATATGTGGTAATTTTTCAGAAGTGCATACAGGCGGGGGCGGGACAGACCGGATATCTTACAGGCCTCTTCGATGTTGCCTCCGGCGCGCGACATCAGTTCATGTAAATAGTGCTGCTCCGCCTCAGAAATGACGTTTTCCCGAAAATCCCGTAGGTTAGGAAGTGTTTTGAGGGAACTACCACCTCCCTTGTGACTGACTTCGACTGGAGTCTCCTTGCTGATGGAGGCCCGCACTACGTCAATGCGGATGTGGGTTGGCAGATGTTTTGGAAAGAGGATGGGGTCCTGGCGTGCTGCGGCGATGGCCCGCTCCATGGTGTTAACTAATTCTCGCACGTTTCCGGGCCAGTCATACGCAGCGAGGGCCTCGAAGAACTCGGGAGAAAAACCCTTGGTCTCTGTCCCATACCTCTCGCAGATCTTGGCAGTATAATACAGGGCCAACTCCTTAATATCTTCGCGATGCTCTCTCAAGGGAGGCAACTCGATGGTGAAGGAACGGAGACGAAAAAGGAGTTCTTTCCGAAACTGACCCTGTTCGACCATCCGATCGAGATCACGATTGGTTGCCGCGACCAACCGGAAATCGCTCTCTATTTCCTGCTTCCCGCCGATGGAACGGAAACGGCGTTCTTGGAGGACTCGCAGGAAAGAACTCTGCATAGAGAGGGGAAGTTCTCCCACTTCATCGAGAAAAAGAGTCCCGCCATGAGCCTGCTTGATGAGACCATCCTGGGCTTTATCCGCTCCTGTAAAAGCGCCCTTTTCATGGCCAAAGAGCATACCCTCCACGAGGTTATCGGGAAGGGCGGCACAATCGACGACCACAAAATTTTTATCGGCGCGCCGGCTATTATTATGAATGGCAAAAGCAAAGATTTCTTTGCCAGTACCAGTCTCACCGGTTATGAGAACATTAGCATCGCTGTTGGCCGCCTGGGCCACCATATCAATGCACGACTTCATCGGTGGGCTATTGCCCACAATTCCTTCTCGATTTAAGACCACGGGCGATTTGCGGGCCTTCTTTTCCTCTCGATATTGGAGGGCGCGAACAAGGGGCAAGGTCATTGCCTTAATTGAAGAAGGCTTTTCAAGGTAGTCCCAGGCACCATTCTTGATGGCGAGCTCAGCTCCGTCAGGATCGCCGAAACCAGTGATAATGATGACCTCGGGCGCGGAAGATGATTCCCGAATACGGGGCAGCACATCCAGGCCACTTCCATCGGGCAGCCGCACATCAAGAAATACCACATCAAAATCTTCGGAAGATGATACGTTAATCCCTTCCTGAAGGGTATTGGCGCACGTGGCATCATGTCCCATTTGCCGTACCATAGTAGACAACATGTCACACATCATCTCGTCGTCATCGATTATTAAAATATGCGCCATGGCACTCTCCCAAAAAACGATTACTTCTTACTATCCAGCACACGCCGGATAGTTTCGGCCAGCACGCGCGTGGCAAAAGGTTTCATGAGAAACTCACGAATGCCCAAAGTCTTGGCCTCCTCTGCGCTGATCACCTCGCTAAACCCCGTACAAAGGATAATCGGAATCTCGGGTCGGATGCGCATGAGTTCCTTGGCCAAATCTACTCCCGCCATGTGCGGCATGGTCTGGTCGGTGATAACGAGATCAAATTGATCTGGCTGTACCTTGAAGACCTCGAGAGCCTCGAGGCTATTCGTCTTGACGACAACGCCATAGCCGAGACGCTCCAATATCTGTTGCACCATATCAGTCAAGGCTTCCTCATCATCGACAAACAGGATATGCTCGTTCCCCGTGGGCATCGGTGTAGCTGAGTCAACCTCCGGCAGTAAATTACCCTCAATCCGCGGAAAAAAGACATCGAATATTGACCCTTTGCCCGGCTCACTGTCGACAAGGATCGCTCCACCGTAGCTTTTGACGATACCATGGACGACGGCCAGTCCCATACCGGTTCCCTCACCAGGCCTCTTGGTGGTGAAAAAAGGATCAAAGATCCGTTCTATGATCGCATGTTCTATACCGTGGCCTGTATCACTTACCGTCAGCTTCAGATATGGTCCCGGCTTCATGTCCGGATGTGGCGGCGTCGCATCATCCGGATAAATATCAACGTCGGTCAAGCTCACCTCCAAAACACCACCTTTCTCGCGCATGGCATAGGCTGCGTTGCTGATGAGATTCATCAACACCTGATGGATTTGGGTCGGATCCGCCAGCACCATACCAGACTGGGTCTTGATGCTCTGGCGAATATCAATCGTCGTGGGCAATGACGCCCTCAGCAGTTTAAGGGCCTCTTTAACGATGGGGCTGATCCGCATCGGTCTTCGCTCTTCGTCACGCCTTCGACTAAAGGTGATGATCTGCTTCACCAAATCTTTGCCACGATATCCAGCCTTGAGGACCTGTTCCAAATTGCGTCGGCCCGAAGTGCCCTCTGGAGCATCATACAGTGCCATCTCCGTATATCCCATGATGGCCGCAAGGATATTGTTGAAGTCATGGGCAATCCCGCCAGCAAGAGTACCAATGGCCTCCATCTTTTGAACTTGCCGGAGTTGTGTTTCCAGATCGGCCTCACGGGTCACATCCCGCGCTATGATCACATAGTAAACAATAGTACCGGCGTTATCCCGGATTGGTGAGATCGACGCCTCAACCTTATAGGTCGTGCCATCCTTCTTTTCATTGAACATATGGCCAGTCCACATCTCGCCGCGGGAAAGGGTATCCATCATCGCCTCGTAGAACGCCTTATCATATTTACTGCTCCTCAAAATACTGTGATTCTGACCGACGATCTCTTCACGTGTATATCCGCTGATGCGCTCGGAAGCCGGATTCGCGTACTGGATCATCCCATCCCTATCAATTATAGTAATGCCTTCGGCAGCCTGTTCAATGGCTGTCGCAAGAAGTACACGCTCTTGCTCAGCATGTTTACGGCCGGTGATATCCAATATCGATACCACGCTCTTTTTTGTTTCTGGAATAACGGAGATGGTCAAGAAAAGGTCTTTGAGATTACCCTCTTTATCAATACCCCGGACCTCGTAGTTCCAAGGGGCGGCGCCGGGATTATTTCTTCTCAACTCATGATACTCTCCCATCCTTACCAAGGCATCTTCAACAATGAATTTTTCCCAATTTTGCGTACCTTCGATTTCCTCTTTGGCAAAGCCGAAAATCTTTTCAAACTCCGTGTTTACCATAGATATGACCGCATCCTCCTCAACGATCATCGTCGCGGTTCCCGTTGTTTCAAAGATAGTCCGGTACTTGTCCTCCGATTCCTTGAGCGTCTTTTCTGCCTGTTGGCGTTCCGTGATGTCCTTCAAATCCACAACAATGCCGAGCAGTTCTCCATCAGGCCCGCGGAAGGGAGTCGCCGTTACGATACAAGGAACTCTGCTGCCGTCTTTGCGTTCTTTTTCCACATCACATTCGACACGCTCCTCCCCGCCGACGATTCTGGTCAGCGGACAAGCGGATGTATGACAAGAGGAATCGGGCAATATCTCGTAGCACTTTTTACCCTTTGTCTCTTCCTCGCTTATATACGCCAGTCTGGAAAACCTTTCATTGGTCAGGAGCACGTTAAAGTCTTTATCAATCACTGTCATCCCGTGACCCGCAGTGTTAAATATCTGGTTGAGCTCCGAAAACGTACGCTTGATCCCTTGCTCAATCTTTGAAAGGTTCTCGCTTAACAAGGCAACGACAAAACTGATGACAATAAACATAGCAGCTCTCGGATAATCATCCGCTGTCAACATTTTTACCCGGAAGACATAGTCACTCATGATAAGAAATGCCGCCAAAAATAGAGCTACCACCAAACCCTTTCGCTTCCACCAAAGGGCTGAGACAATGATCGGAATATAAAAGAAGTGGGTAAAAAAGCTTCCAGTTTTCCGTACAGCGTGAAAATAGTAGGTCAAAAGGCAGGCGTAGGTCACGAGAATCCCCATGAGCGTAATTTTCAATTTTTCTCTTTTGTCCAAAAATTTCATATGGATCATCTCAATCTTAAAAGTTCATTAATTCGCGCTCTCTCTTGTCCCATTTGTTTAAGCCTGTCGTCTTCCGCTCACCAGCCTGCTCTTGATCACCTCATCGCTCTGGGGATCGAACACACCAGTTTGGCGTCGGGATGGTCTCATGTCCTGAGAGATAGATCTTCCCACCGGAGATCCCTATCTCTTTTCCCTCGCCAAAGCAGTCGCTCAGAAGCACCTCCTTTCCCGCGGGAATGATGGTTGTGAGATCGGCCATAAGATTTCTTCTTCTTTGCCGCCTTGAGCATATACACCGTGGCCTGGTACTTGCTCGACCTCCTTTGTTTAAGTCAGGTAGATTGTTGATCGAGCGCTATATATTACTGTAGCCTCGTCACGGATAAAAAGCAACCGACTCCCCCCCGGCAATTCCTTCCCTTTCCCGAAGGGAGAATTGCCCTTGCAGGCATGAGAGTGGATGAAGCAAAAGAGGCAGTACTTATCAGTTTTTTTACACAGGCTAAAGAAACAAGCTTCAGGAGACCGTATGAGGTAGTGCTGCTGTTCGGTGGCAGATGCCGGAGGTGGCCTTTTGGCCAAGGGAACAACTCCTTTATCATCGTTGCCCTATGAAGCCGGGGATGGAGCAAAAACGGCCATGTGCGGCACCGTCCGCGCCATCCCCGACCTCATAGTAAGGAGGGGGAAAAAACTGTTATAAACCTCTCGTTACCCCTACTGTCTCCCCTTGACCAGGGCATCGACTACGGAGGGGTCGGCCAGGGTAGAGGTATCGCCCAGCTGATCAATGGCGCCCTCGGCGATCTTGCGCAGGATACGCCGCATGATCTTCCCGCTGCGGGTCTTGGGCAACCCGTCGGCAAACTGAAGCTTATCCGGCGTGGCTATGGGACCGATGACGGTACGGACATGGTCGCGAAGCTCCTTGATGAGACCGTCACTCTTTTCAACACCGGTCTTCAACGTCACAAATGCGTAGAGCCCCTGACCCTTGATCTCATGCGGATATCCGATGACAGCTGCCTCAGCAACCTTCGGATGGGAGACCAGGGCACTCTCGACCTCGGCGGTACCAATCCGGTGTCCGGAAACGTTTATGACGTCGTCGATCCGGCCCAAAAGCCAGTAGTAGCCGTCGGCATCCCTACGACACCCGTCACCGGTGAAGTACTGATTCTTGAACATCGTGAAGTAGGTGTCTCTGAAGCGCTGCTTGTCGGGATCGTTCCAGAAACCGCGCAGCATCCCCGGCCACGGCCTCGCAATGCACAGGGACCCCCCTTCATCAGCCTCGCACTCGGAGCCATCCTCCCTGAAGATCTTCGGCTCCAAGCCGAAGAACGGGAAGGTGGCTGATCCGGGTTTTAAGGGTGTGATGGGCAGCGGGGTGATGAGAAATCCGCCGGTCTCGGTCTGCCACCAGGTATCCATGATCGGGCACTTTTCCTTCCCGACATTCTTGTAATACCAAATCCAGG
>Ga0256868_10001602_pt1 | contig 12155 bp, 10 predicted proteins | sample RVTome_13_FD_187341 | JGI IMG/M metagenome (GOLD analysis project Ga0256868, IMG submission 187341) | Soil microbial communities from uranium-contaminated site in the Upper Colorado River Basin, Wyoming, United States - RVT92D227 HiSeq ... | reverse complement strand
AACCTCTCCTTCCCCGGTGATGATATAGTCCAATGCCGGGATCTCGGCCAAGGCCTCCTCTGCCATCAGGCTGAAGTGTCCCCCACCAGCCACCACGACGGATCGGGGTGAGATTTTTTTAGCGAGCTTGACGGCTTCCAAGGCCTCAGGTGAGAGGCAGGTGGCAGAGCAGGTCACCCCAATGAGATCGGGCTTGGCCGTTTCGATCCTCCGGGCCAGCTCGCCCCAGGGATCAGGAAAGGTCGTGCAATCGAGGATCTCAACAGGAAACGCCGTCTTGGCTTGCAGATATGCCGCAAGGCTCAGCAGGCCGAAAGAAGGGGTCCACATCCTGAGGCCGGGGAAGAGCTTATGGGGAGGGTCCACCAGAAAGATACGCATCGTTACATCCCTAGGGAGGCAAACATCCGCTCAAGTCTTTGCTTTGCCTCAGGGGGGATCTGATAGAGCATCGTCCCCTTCAGATCAGTGAGGATATGGGTGGTGGATCCCTCAGCAAGAACATCTTTATCACGCATCACCGTGTAGTGGAATATCAGCTTGGCGGTCTCACACCGCTGCATGGTGGTCCGGATAACAACCACATCACCGTAGCAGGCAGGCAATTTGAATTTACACGAAAGGTCAACCACCGGCGCCATCAGGCCTATCTCCTTCAACTGCTCTGGGTCGAGGCCGAAGCGGGCAGCGAATTCATTTCTGCCCTTCTCAAACCAAGCGATGTAGTGTCCGTGCCAGACCACCTGGTAGGAATCGATCTCGTTAAAACGCACCTTCAGCTGCGTCTCACAATACATCGTGCGCCACCCTGTCCATTTCATACAACATCGTGTACCATCCTATGCGTTTCATACAAACCCGTACGATAGCGCCTTTACATCCCTGTCTATCCAACGGATCAACTTGGTAAGGGTATTATCGGGACCCATCTCTACAAAACACCCCACGTTTTGGCTGAGGAGATGCTGAACGCATCCCTCCCAGTCAACAGGTCTGTAGAGCTCTTCCACTAAAAATCCTCTGATCTCTTCGGGCGCTCTCAGCTGCTTCCCGCTCCAGTGGCACGCGAGGAAGGTCTTGGGAGGTCGTATGGTGAAACCGGTTATAAATCTGTGCACATCATCCGCGATCGACTCCAGCAAGGGGGAATGCAGGGGCGTGGTAAAGGTGAGGCGCTGAGCCGAAATTGCCCCCCGCTTGAGAGACAACTCCATGCCCTGTTTTAAAGATGCCGTTTCACCCGAGAGGACAAAGTTGCGAGAGCCATTTACGTTGGCTACATAGAGATTACCGGACACTTCCGCGCATATCCTCTTTATCTCTTCAGCCTCGAGCCCGATAATAGCAGCCATGCCTCCGGGACTTTGCTCCCCGGCTTTTTCCAAGATGAGGCCTATCCCTTTGGTCATCTGCAAGCCTTCCTCAAAGGTCATCGCCTCTGCCGCCGCTAAGGCTGCATAGATCCCCATACTATGCTCGGTAATAAAATCCCACTGGCCCCCCTTCCGGCGATAGCGGTCAAAGGCGATCATGTTCAGCAGATAGCTCGTCACCTGTAATTTAAGATTGAGGCAGCGATCTTCCTCTTCTCGTTGAAATAAAAAAGAGGAAAGATCAAACCCCGCTTTCTCCCAGGCCTTTTCCAAAAAAGGGTGGGGGAGATCATATCCTCCCCCACTTTTCTTACCTATCTCATCAGGCACCCTGCTTAGCTGGCCAGGGAAACAGAGGGCTACTTTCCCCGCATTATGAGGTACCATCAGCTACTGCTACTTCGGCACTATGATTATCAACGATATATTGAGCAATGGTCCTCACCGACTGGAAGACCTTCTTGCCCACCTCAGCATCGGGGATGCTGACTCCATATTCCTTTTCCAAGCCGATGACCAGCTCTAGGGCGTCGATAGAGTCAAGACCCAATCCTTCCCCGAAGAGCGGAGCATCGGTGATAATGTCTTCAACCGCTATCTCCTCCAATTTGAGCCTCTCAATGATCAATTTTTTGACCTCAGTGATCAGCTCCTCGGTAACTCCTGTCATCTTTCTTTGTCTCTACCTCCTCCTGATTAACACAGTATAGCAAAATAACAGAAAAAACGGGATAGTTGCAAGACGTTTCATTTGGAATTCTCCCAACGCAGATACTCTCTAGAGGGCAAAAATATTATGGCTGTGATTCCTGTTGTATACATAACGCCACACAGGCTTCTTTCGCAAAAATCTGTTTCATTTCTTACCGCGAACAACTGGGTACACAAAAAAAGACGCATTTCGTCTCTTTTTTTGCTATAAAAGGGGCTCCTATTACCATTAACCGGAACGAGGGATAAAGTCTGGGGTTAGGTGGTATGCTCCCTTTCTTCTACTGAGAAACCCATTCCCTTAAGCTGCTCAATTAATTTGTCAACATTTTCGGACTTAAGGTGTAGAACAATATCATTCTTCCCCGCACCAGTTGACGTGAGGGAACAGAGGCTTTTCACCTCAATATCAGCTTTCTTCACGGTATCGAGCAACTTTTGTAGACTAGCGGCTTCCGCCGCTCCCTGTACAATTATCCGCTTGCCAGCCTCTCCAATGCCTAAGAGGGGATTCAGTATTTTATAAAAAAAGTCATTGGTGGTTACTATGCCTACAACCTTATCCCCCTCTAAGACTGGCAAACAGCCAACTTTATTTTTTTGGGCTAAGGCCACAGCCTGTTCAACGCTGGTATCAGGCGAAACCGTCACCACCTTCTTCACCATGATCTCCTTGACAGTCAACCTTGAAAGAAGATAGTGAAGTTCCGCCCGGCTAAAAGAGGTAGCGCTCGACGGGCTGGCTTTTAAGAGGTTATCCTTGGTCACCAACCCCACCAGTTTACCCTTATCAACCACCGGCAGACGTGCGAATTTGTGAAACCCCATAGTACGTTCGGCCTCAAAAACCGGTGTATCGCTCGGGATGGTGATCACATTATGCGTCATGATATCACGAATTAGCATCCTTCTCCTTCCGCTATAGCCTTTATCCTTTTTACCATTATAGGAGCGAAGGTGTCAATGATAAATCAAAAGATGTTGAAGGTTGGAAGCACCGTTATTAAGGGATTTCTATTCTCGTGGCAACTGCCAGCGGAATCCAAAACAAAGGACGTATCGTTGCCGCACATAGTATCTTTGATAATTGAATACAGGGTGCAATGATGAAGAAAGATAGCTTCTGAAACGAGTCTTGAGAAAAGGAGAGTACTGACGGCATTGAATATTACACGAGAAGTTATGTTGCGAGATATTCCGCGGGCTTGAGAATGCGGTAGAGGTCGACGAGACCTAGCTGGGAGGCTAATGGAAGAATAAGCAAAAGGTACTACGATTGCAAAGGGCTAAGCGAGGTCGCAGGACAAGCAAACAGCCGGTGTTTGGCATCTTGTGCCCTCATGGCCATGAATGGGCTGAGATAGATACTGGTGTAGAGTCTACAACTATCCTGCCTTGATCAACCAGCGGGTAACGTGTGGTTCTGTTGCTTACTCTGATACCTCGAAAGGGTACATTTGTATTTGGCTGAATATGTATGGCGTTTTAACCATTGTAAATACTCACCTAATGAGCAAGTTGCTAAGCTGTTAAAAATGCTTTATAATTACAACCAGATACATAAAATTTAGGTGCCTGGAATAGTACTTTATCCATATTAATAATTTATGGAACGTATTTTGCTTATTTTTACTCAGAGGAGAGCATACGTAGCTGTCTAAACCAAAAAAGTAAATCTGTGACAAAAATCGTCACTGTAGCATGGCCTAAAGAGGCGTCAGGTAAAATTTCTTACTTCAGAAACAAATAAGGCATATGCGAAATTACGTATCAGATTTTTTGTGCTCTAGTTTATCTTCGCCGAGCCGGTGTTTGAAGATCCTTTCGTTGACCTGTATGAGGCACAAAGTAATCTACTCGGCCGTGACCCTGGTGGAGGTGTTGATTGTCATGGCCATGGTGGGAACCCTTGCCGCCATTGGAGTGCCAGCGTACAATAATTATATAGACAAGACAAGAAACTCACAGGCCATAGAGGACCTCCGTTTTATTGAAGCCGCCATTAAAATGTACCTTACGGATCGTGGGGTTTTACCAGATGCCCTCAATCAGGTACCATCAACCCAACTTCTCGACCCGTGGGGAAATCCTTATCGTTATTATAGAATTTTAGGCAGATCGACGGGAGAAATTAATGGACAAGCGCGAAAGGATCGTATGAATGTTCCGATAAATAGTGACTTCGATCTCTATAGCATGGGAAAGGATGGAAGGAGCCAACAACCTTGCACATCACAGCACGGCAGGGATGATATCATCCGAGCTAATGATGGGGCATTCGTGGGGTTGGCTTCAGAGTATTGACCAGGTTATTAATCATGAAAATTGATACGACCTTTCTCCGCAGCAAGGTGGCTCGGCGCATCTTCATATTATTCATCTGTTGCGCCCTTCTTCCCGTCACAGTCCTGTCAGTTGTATCTTTCAGCCATATCACGAAGCAACTCTCTGATCAGAGCAAGATAAAACTCCATCAGATGAGCAAAGACATTGGAATGTACAGCTATGAGCGTTTGCTATTTATCGAAGCCGAGTTAAAAAGGCTTGCCGAAGACATGAATTCATATCGCCGCAGTATCATCACAGCACCCCATGAAAGATCTGATAGAGATCTTGTTCGGCTATTTAAAGGCATCGTACTTATCAACAATACAGGCACGATCCGATCGCTGTTTGGTCGTATTCACCCTATCCCTGAACTCAATCTGTCAGAAAAGCAACATCTCCGATCTGGTAAAACAGTTGTATCCACCATCTATCTTACTTCTGATGCATCTCGAATTTTTATGAGTATGGCGCTTGACCCTCAACAACCGAGAAAGGGGATTTTGTTGGGAGAAATAAACCCTACCTACTTATGGGGAATGGGTGATACGAGTCCATGGCCGCCGACGGCCGAACTCTGCATCTTGGATCAAGCGAATAATATACTCTTTTCGACGCTGCCGCCTCCTCTCTCATTCCCTCAAGAGGCAGTACATACCTTGGATACTACTGCCTCAGGCCAGTTTGAGTGGAAACACAAGAAGACCCACTACTTGGCAGGTTACTGGTCTCTCTTTCTCAAACCTCGGTATTATACTCCGAAGTGGACCATAGTGATGAGTGAATCCAAAGCAGATGCGCTTGCGCCTGCAGCAACATTCAAAAAAATCTTCTCCCTTATCATCCTCATGACCATCTGGGTGGTAGTCCTCCTGAGCATAGTCCAGATCCGGAGAAATCTGATTCCACTAGAAAGTCTTCAGGAGGGTACAAAACAGATCGCTCAGGGAAACTTCGATAACCGGGTAATAATAAAAACTGACGATGAGTTTGAAGAACTCGCGGCATCCTTCAATATAATGGCAGAGCGATTGGGGAAACAGCTCAGAACATTGACCGCCCTTACTGAGATAGACCGCTCCATACTTTCCGCCCTGGATACCGACAAAATCATAGAGATCGTCCTGAATCGCATACACGACATTCTTCCATGCGATTGCGTCAGCGTAATGTTATTCTATATAACTGATCAGAATTTGGCGGTCACTTACATAAGAGAAAAGGGGACTAAAATTGGCAAAGAGGTGGAGACAATTCTCCTTGCACCGGAAGAGATAAAAGAGATGTATCTCAATCCCGAATTTTTTGCAACAGTCCCGAGTCATCCCGTACCACATTATCTTATTCCACTAGCCAAACACGGGATGAAATCATTCGTGATCCTTCCTCTCTTTATTAAACAAATATTATCGGGTATCATCACCTTGGGGTTCCGACAGCCGCCCATGCGTGACGAGGAGACTATCGCTCAGGCCCGCCAAGTGGCAGACCAGGTTGCGGTGGCCCTCTCAAACACACGCCTCATTGAAGAGTTAAAGCAACTTCACTTAGGGACGCTCACCGCCCTGGCACGGGCTATAGATGCAAAATCTTCCTGGACAGCAGGCCACTCCGAACGAGTAACAAAGTTAGCCTTGAAAATCGGTGGCTCCTTGGGATTGTCACCGGAAGAATTGGACATCTTGAACCGCGGAGGATTGTTGCACGATATCGGCAAGATCGGCGTGCCAGCTGACATCCTCAATAAAACGGGAAAACTAAACAATATGGAGGAAGACCTCGTTCGTGAGCACGTTCGCTTGGGGGTACGCATCTTGGAGCCGATAGCCGCGTTTGAAGCGATCACGCCCATTGTGTTGCACCATCATGAAAGGTTCGATGGTTCAGGTTACCCAGATGGTCTCATCGGGGAGGCCATAAGTCTGAACGCCCGTATCTTTGCAGTGGCCGATACCTTTGATGCCCTTACCTCACATCGTCCCTATCGCCATGCGGAAGAAAGGGAGCAGGCCCTTGAGATTATCACACGAGGAGCGGGTACTGAGTTTGACCCGAAGATAGTGCAGGCCTTGCTAGAAGTCATGAAAAAAGAACGAAAAAAGACGAATACAAAGAGAAATATATAGAAATAATAGAAGAATATGATAAAAAAAAGAAGATTCATAGCAGTACTCATTACCATCCTAGTATTCGTATGGCACTGTGGAGGCGAGGAAATCGCTCCCGACGATGTAATGGGAGTATGGAAGACTTCATCGCCGAAATATGCTGATCGCTTTTTCGAGATCACAAAGGAGAGGATTACCTTCGGCATAGGAGAGGGAAATTTTGAGATCTACTTCATAAAAAAAATACGCATGAAACAATTCCCTCAAGATAAGAGTAGGTTATACACCATCTACTATGAAGATGACAAGGGAGGAGAGTACACATTTGCCTTTTACTATTATCATGAAAACGGGGGCGTAATCAGGTTAAAAAATCAAAGAGAAATAGAATGGAAAAAAGATCAGGACAACCGATAACCGTTTCTTCAACAAAAGGAAAATTGATTGGTAGAACTCCTTCTTATCTATAATTATCATCTTGACCCTTGCACTATGTGATCCTCTTCGTGCTGCACTGTTTCTTTTATTTCCTTTTCACATGCATCCTTTTCTTATTCGGGTGCACGAAGAAAATCTTCAGGTACTATCCTGCATGAACTGTCGATTAGGACGGGTGCAGCCCCCCTCGCTGTCAGACCTAGATCCCCGGAGAAATGGCAACAAGATCCCCCTCTGCTGAGTTGGGGGTGTCTTGATGATTTCACAAAGACCCCCTTATATCAGGATGGAGGTAAAGATGTTCTGTAAGAGATTTTTTTGTTCTTGACCCAGAGGCGCCGTTTTTCTATTATACTAGTGGCATTAATAAGGTTTCTTTATCACTGACAGCCAAACCTAATCAGAAAACACTGATGAGGAGGTCGTTCACATGGATTGGGGTATGAAAAACCGCATGTCACAGTTGATACAGCCTGATGGCCACTGTTTCTTCCTGCCTATAGATCACGGCTACTTTCAAGGACCAACCCAGAGGTTGGAGAAACCGGGAGAAACGATCAAACCCTTGTTGCCCTATTGCGACGCCATCTTTGTAACGCGCGGCATCCTGCGGTCATGCCTTGATCCCGCGATGAGCAAACCGATCATCCTCAGGGTATCAGGCGGAACCAGCCTGGCGGGAAAAGATCTGGCCCATGAGGGCCTTACGACTTCAGTCCGTGAAGCCATCCGTCTCAATGCAGCTGCCGTGGGGATCTCCATCTTTGTCGGCACCGATTATGAGCATGAAACGCTGTTAAACTTGGCCAACCTCGTGAATGAATGCGAAGAATACGGAATCCCGGTCATGGCGGTCACCGCCGTGGGCAGAGAACTGGAAAAAAGGGAGGCCCGCTATCTAGCCTTGTGCTGTCGCATCGCCGCCGAGTTGGGCGCGCGGGTCGTGAAGACCTACTGGTGTCAGGACTTTGAAAAAGTGGTGGATAGTTGTCCCGTTCCCGTGGTCATGGCAGGTGGCCCCAAGTGTAAGACAGACCTTGAGGTATTCGAGTTTGTCTATGACGGTATGCAGAGAGGGGCCATCGGCCTGAATTTGGGCCGCAATGTCTGGCAAAACGAGCACCCCGTGGCTATGGCCAGGGCCTTGCGCGCCATCATCCACGAGAACGCTACGGCCCAAGAGGCGCAAAACCTGTTCGACAGCATAAAAAGCGGCAAGCAGTAGCCTTGCCCCCCAGGGGGGAATTGTAAAAGAAGGTCACCAGACAGCGTGCCTTCAAGGGACTGCATATCTTGTTTGATCCATTATCAGATACTCAAAACCGATTTTTGAGGGAATGATCGCGTGCGAGTGGCAATGTACTACAATAACCAAGACGTGCGACTGGAAGAGATGCCGATCCCTCGGATCGGCTCTGGCGAACTATTGGTCAAGGTAGTGGCCAGCGGCATCTGCGGCAGCGACGTGATGGAATGGTATCGCATCAAAAAGGCCCCTCTCGTGTTGGGTCATGAGATCACGGGAGAGATCACCGAGGTGGGAGAGGACGTTAATGACTACCATGTCGGCGACAGGGTCTTCGTCTCCCACCATGTACCCTGCAATACCTGTCGCTATTGCCTTCAGGGCCTGCACACGGTCTGCGAAACCCTGCACACCACCACGTATGATCCCGGCGGTTTTGCCGAATACCTGCGGGTGCCGCCTCTCAATGTAGATCGAGGCGTTTTTTTGCTCCCCGAAGAGGTATCGTTCGAGGATGGCACCTTTATCGAGCCCTTGGCCTGCGTCGTCAGGGGACAACGGTTGGCGCGACTGCTCACGGGACAGACGGTTCTTGTCCTCGGCAGCGGTATCTCCGGCCTGCTTCATGTGGCCTTGGCCCGCGCCGCAGGCGCAGGTCGCATCATCGCGACGGACATCAGCGAGTATCGGCTCAATGCCGCGCTCAGCCTTGGCGCCGATTGCGTCATTCATGCCGAAGAGGATGTTCCTGCCCGCCTGCGGCAGACCAATGACAATAGATTAGCCGATCTAGCCATTGTCTGCACCGGGGCCTTTTCCGCCTTTGGTCAGGCCTTGCAATCAGTTGATCGGGGAGGCGCGGTCCTCTTCTTTGCCCCGACAGCACCGGGGATGGAGCTCCCCGTTCCCGTCAACGAGTTTTGGCGCAACGGCATCACCTTGATGACATCCTATGGGGCCAGCCCCCTGGATATCTGCCAGACCATTGATTTGATCCGTGCTTGTCGCGTGCCTGTACATCAGATGATCACCCACCGTCTGGGCTTAGCGGAGACAGGATTGGGGTTTCGTCTGGCCGCAGAGGGCAGTGCATCTATCAAGATCATCATTGAACCACAGAGATAAGGAGAAAAAAAGATGAAAAAAGGCATAAAGCTTACCGGGATCATCCTGCTCTCCTTTTTTTTGCTCGTGATTGTAGCGGCCTTCATACTCCCCTACCTCATCAGCCTGGATAAATACAAGGGGATGGTTGAAAAAGAGTTGGGGCAGGCCCTGCACCGAGATTGTTCTATCGGAAGGCTGCGTATTAGCATCCTCCCAACCTTAGGTGCCCGGATAGAAGACGTGGTCATCTCTAATCCTCCGGGGTTCTCTCAGACACCTCTGCTCTCCCTCAAGTCCCTCAAGGTCAGGGTTAAGGTCATCCCGCTCCTCTACGGGAGAAAGGAGATAGCCGGACTCACCCTCGATAGACCTGTGGTTTTCATCGAGAAGGACCCGCAAGGAAGATTGAATATCCCTTACATGGAGGCAGCGGGTAAGACGGAAAGAAAAGGGACGCTGGAGAGCGCAAAGATAAAGACGGATGAGTCCAAGGCCCTGCAAGATCTTTACCTTTCCAAGGCCTCCTTAAAGGGGGGGAAATTCATCTACCTGGATAGGACTACGACGCCTGCCAATCGAACCGAAATAGAAGAGATTGATTTGGACGTGCGGGATGTTTCCTTGGACAAGCGAATACAATACAAGCTCTCTCTGCAATGGTCGCCAAATGAAATATCGCTTGCTGGATGGGTGGGGCCCCTGGGTCGAACCATCGATCTAAAAAATATCCCCTTGCAAGGCAGGCTGCAGATAGATTTCCCTGACCTCGCCTCCCTCATGAAAAAACTATCGGGAGGGGGAGCGGCTACCCTGGAAGGGGCCTTAAAGGCCGACCTGAACTTCGAAGAAGCTAAAGGTTCATCCTTCAAGACCAACGGTGAAATCACCTTGAAAGATGTTTCCATATCTCAGGCAATCCGAATGAAGGGGCTCGTAGCCCTCGCGGGGAACCTGACAGTCCCGGTTCAAGGTAATCCCCTTTTCTCGCTGGAGGCCAATTCCTCTCATTTTGATATCACCCTGGTTGAAAAGAAAAAGGGGGCAGAAAAAGAAACCCCTTCCAAGAAAAAACCAGGTGGAAAAAAGCAAGCGGCTCACAAGGGCGGCCTCGATGCTAAGGGGCGGCTCAGGATCAAGGAAGGCACGTTTCAAGGGACCGATTTTCACAATCTCCTCGTTGCCGGTGAAATGAAGGGTGGTGAGGTAAAGATCACCCAGTTCACCTGCTCGGCATTCAAGGGGAGGGTAGAAGGTAATGGAAGTCTTGATATGGCGCGCGACCCATCTCCATTTCGTATGAAGGCCAAGGTGACGGACGTGGATGTCGATACCCTCGTGAATGCCTTCAGCTCATCAAAGAATGTACTGAAAGGAAAGCTTAACGGCGATGTTACCCTTGGAGGAGCAGGACTTTCCTTCGACACCCTCAAGCAAAACCTCACCGGCGATGGCGAGGTGCAGATAAAGGATGGCGAGATCCCCTGGTTGAACATTATCAATAACATCGTTCGAGCCCTGGGAGGGAAAGGCGGAGGCAAGGAAAAGGAAAAGACCACCTTTGACGATCTCAATGCCGCTTTTACCGTCAAGAATGGGATGGTTTCCGTTCCCAACCTTCTTCTCTCTGAAAAGGATACGGCCATTAAACTGTCGGGGGATATCGGCCTGGACTCAACATTAAAGATGGAGGGAGAGGCCCATCTTCCCACGGCGGTGACTGGAGACCTCACCGGAAAAGGGTGGAGTTTTCTTGCGGATGATAAGGGACGCCTTACTATCCCCTTCACCTTGCGGGGAGCAGTGAAAGAACCCAAGGTGGGGATCAGTACGAAGCTCATCGAGCAAGGGGTCAAGGGGATGCTGGAGGACTTTTTGCAAAAAAAGCAGCAAAAAAAATAATAAAGGCTAATTCTCATTTTTAAACTAAAACTTATTGAAATTTATGGAATTTTTTTTAGCAATTGCAAGCACCAAAACCCTCTTCTACCGCAAAAAAAAGTGTTGACAGGTGTATGCAGGCTTTGGTAGAAATCGCGTTGGGGTGAGTAGTTTTACTCGTATTCTGACCTCATAGTTTGATGCCATAGTGTCTTTAAGGGCTTTTATCGCTCTTTGAGATAGATGGTTCTATGAGTACCAGGCGTATTCTCCGGGGTAAAAGGGGGATTGTGCTCTCGTGATACCGCCCTTGGCTGTCGGCTTGCGCATGAGGCAGCCTTGTTTGAGGTATCACCAAGGCTTCGAGCCCACCGCTGTAATCGTCTATTCGCCAGTTGCTCCACCGGGATATCCTCGATTGACGTCTGAACCTATACTGGAACCTCGCTTGGCAGATCAACTCCGCCTTTGACACAGCGTTCCAAAAGCGACTGCTGCTCGTCCGACATATCCGCCCAGCCTTGTTAGTTCAGCACACGTTGTGCTTCCTTATCGACTGTTCTCCTCAATATGTCCTCTCGTCCGCAACAATCCCTCCGGAGACCTCGGGTTACTATATATTTAGGGGAGGGTTAATAAAAAAATATGAGAAGGAGGCACTATGAAAAAGATGGGTAAGGTTAGGGGAATCGGCATTTGCATAGCATTCACTCTCATGGTGGCTATTGTCCTGGCATCGTCGGTCTTTGCCGCGGACGAAGCTTGCCCCTATTTCAGCGACGCGGTGACCTTCACCTCCGCCGATGGAACCCAATTGGCGGGCAATGTATTTATTCCCCAGGCAACAACTCCGGACGAGACCTTTCCGGCAATTATCTTTATAAACAGCTGGGCTATGGAAGAGCATGAATATCTTGTTCAGGCAGCACTATTTGCTTCCGAAGGTTATATTGTTCTCAGCTATAGCGC
>Ga0256868_10001601_pt1 | contig 12159 bp, 16 predicted proteins | sample RVTome_13_FD_187341 | JGI IMG/M metagenome (GOLD analysis project Ga0256868, IMG submission 187341) | Soil microbial communities from uranium-contaminated site in the Upper Colorado River Basin, Wyoming, United States - RVT92D227 HiSeq ... | reverse complement strand
CTTAGAGAGATCAACCCTTAACAGTCGATTAAAAAAACCTTTCATATTTTCATCTTAAAAGAAAACGAGGGCTCAAATCAAGGAGGAAACTTTCAGACAGGATTCAAAAAAAGCTTGACAAGAAGTTAACTATATGTTTATATCATATAGAGGTTAAGAACATGTGCCATCAACATTCTTCAGACTGTGAAAAAAAAGATTCTGGCTCGAATATCTGTGGTTGCTCGGAGCAGAGAGTTCCAAGGCTCCTCCAGCCATTCATTCTTCTCGCCTTGAAAGGGAGGGAATCCTACGGATACGAATTGATTGAAAGAATATCTGAGTTTAGGTTTCATGACAGCCCGCCGGATGTGGGAGCCATATACAGAAACCTTCGCAACATGGAGAAAGAAGGGTGGGTGAAATCAAAATGGAACACCAAAGGGGCTGGTCCTGCAAAGAGAATTTACCGGATTACGCCTCAAGGTGAAGAGATTTTACACGGATGGGCTATTACCCTGCGAAAGAGGAAGGAGGCCCTCGATCAGTTCCTAAAACTCTACCAGAATCATTATGAAAAAGGCTTAAAGCCAAAAAGGAGGTGATTTTATGTGTTGCGAACAAAAAATGGGTCATCATTCGCCAAGGGAGAGCTTTCAATCATTTGGTTGTGGTTGCATGTCTCATGGACACCATCATTTCTCCCCCGAAGAGGAGAAGGAGACACTGGAGAGCTACAAGAGAGATCTCGAGGATGAGGTTTCTCGAGTGGAAGCAAGAATAAAGAAGATCGAAAAGTAATTTCATCCAGATTAGGAGAAGGTTTCTACCTTCTCCTAATCTTTGCGAGGGAATCAATGGAAAACCACTTTGCTCTCACTGTTGAAGGCCTCACCAAGTATTACAACAGCTTTTTGGCAGTCGATCACATTAACTTTCAGGTCATGAGAGGTGAAATTTTTGGATTCCTTGGCCCGAATGGTGCTGGAAAGACGACGACCATTCGAATGCTCTGCGGTTTGATCACACCTTCCGATGGAAAAGCCAATATCATGGGTTTCGACATCCAGAAGGAGACCGTTAAGGTGAAGCGCCAAATCGGTGTTGTCCCTGAAATCTCAAACCTCTATGACGAATTAACGAGCTTCGAAAACCTCTTCTTCATGGCGCAACTCTATGGGGTACCCAAAAGTCATCGGGATAAAAGGGCAGAAGAATTGATTCGGCTCATCCGATTGGAAGGGAAAAAGGATGCCCTTTTCTCCAGGCTTTCCAAGGGCATGAAACGGAGCCTCACCGTTGCCGCCGCATTGGTCCACGATCCCCCTTTCATTTTTTTAGATGAACCAACGAGCGGACTCGATGTGGCGAGCACTCGGAATCTAAGAACAACGATCAGACAGCTTAACCAACGGGGAACAACCATTTTCCTGACAACCCATAATATCGAAGAAGCCAATCAACTCTGCCATCGGATTGCTGTTATTGTGAAAGGGAAAATCATTGCTGTTGATACCCCGGAGGCATTGAAGAAGTCCGTACAGGAAAAATCGATGGTCGAGTTGGGGATGGAAAATCCAAACCTTCCGGACTTACTCGATTCGATCAAAGCGTTCGATGGTGTCGATACCGTAAGCCGATGTCAGGATCGCTTCATTATAGGATTTAAAGGAGGTCCTCCTTGGGGATCTTTCCTCCAATACCTTCAGGAGAAAGGAGTCTTGGTTACATCCGTCAACACACTCCAGCCAACCCTGGAAGATGCCTTTGTGAAGATTACGGGATTGGACAGGGAGATTATGATGATGGAAAAGGAGGGGAAAAAAGGGTGATGATCTCAAACGAATTGAAGGCGATCTATTTTATCAGTCTTAAGGACATCAAGAGCTATTATTTTAAACCACCCAATATTTCCTGGGGGATCATTTTTCCTGTGGCGATGGCGTTGGCATTCTATCTGAGAAATCCCATTGGGATGATCGACCTCATCCCCGGTCTTCTGGGAATGACCATTCTTTTCGGAGCCACCTCCATGGAGGCTGTGGTCATCACCTTTGAGCGCAGACTGGGTTCTTTTGAACGTTTGCTTTTGGCACCGGTTTCGCTGGAGGGAGTGTTAGCAGGAAAAATATTAGGGGGGGCGTTTTTTGGCTTTGTGGTTTCGTCAGCCATGCTCATCGTTTCGCTCTTTTTCTTCTCCTTTCCGCACTTCAATCTCTTTTTCCTGATCCTGTCTCTCATCCTTTCAGCCTTAGTTTTCTCAACCCTGGGTGCCTTCGTTTCCGTTGCCGTGAAGGAGGTCTTCGAAGCTCAGACACTTGCAAACCTCTTCAGGTTTCCGATGATTTTCTTAAGTGGTGTGTTTATTCCAATTGTAACCTTGCCGCTTCCCGTTCAGATAATTTCTTATTTCCTTCCTTTAACCTATAGCGTAGAATCCCTGCGCAATTCTTTGCTTATTTCCCATAACATCATTCCTTACTGGGTTTCGATTTTAATTTTAGCTGTGTTTTCATTTGCACTTTACTGGATGAGCGTCAGGATTCTGAAAAAAAGATTGGGCTGATGCCTTATATCTTTCTCGATCCACAAAAACCGTAGGACTCAAATCAGGAGATATGACCGATGGAGATTTTTGATCTGAATGATTCTAATGTTTATCCCCTTGAAGAAAGAGATAAGAATGTCCTTTTCCAGTCCGGGGCCTTTAAAGTCAGGTTGATCCAGTTGAAGGCTGGCGGAGAAATTCCGCCCTGCGCAATGGCGATGAATGTAATTTTCTGCGTCCTGCGAGGAAAAGGTACAATCACCGTTGATGACAAGACTAATCAGGTGAAACCCCATTCTCTTATCATCACACCTCCGGCAACGATTTCAATGAAGAGTGATGAGGGTATGAGGGTTCTCGGCATCCAGATTGTTGGAGGAGGAACTTGAAAAAAAATTAAAGTCGGAATGGTTTTGATTCTGTGCGAATCGACTTCCGACAGTTTTGTCGAGACTCAGGAAAGCTTTGTCGAAAGGTTCTGAATGCTTGATATTAAAATGAAAATTGGCGATTTGGCGCAAACTGCAATCGACATCATTGTCGAGAGAACTTAGTTCTTCAAAAAAACTTCACCCTTCCAAAAATTTACCAACTCCTTGTGATTCCTGAACATTCAGTCTCCTTCAAAAGATGTTTCAGATTTTGGCATTAAAGTTGCTTTATCTAAAATCAGGTTTAACTCATAGAGGTTTCCAATGTTACGCAGACACAAATTACTACTTCTTATCCCTGCAATCCTTCTCATTCCCATTCTTCTTGGGATGGCTCCCTTGAACATGGCTCATAAATTAGCAAGCGGGGGCCCGTTTACTCACGCCAAGCAAGGCTGCTGGAACAATCACTGTCCATTCCATTCCATCGCCTCTCATAACAACCCCATTATCGTAAACTTAAATTTAACTCAACTGGATCAAGAATCAACGCCTGCATTCGATATCCACGTTTTGGATCTTGACTCCATTCATTCCAACATAACCTTCGATTCTGTTCCCCTACGCTGTTAATTTCTGCCCAAAGTAACTCGTCTCTTAGTTTATCCCATTCGTAAAATTATTTTAACGGAAGAGAATTCAATCAACTATTTTCTCCCCAGAGGTCAAGAGACACATACTGAGGAAGCTGAAATCCAGAAGAAAGGAGGTGATATTCATGAAAAAGACCATCATCATTGGCTTGAGTCTGACCTTAGGCATAGCGCTGATAGCCACAATGGCACTGGCCCGGGGTCCGGGATTTAGCAGAGGTTTTGGCGCTGGAGCGGGGTATGGTACCCCTCCCATTCCAAATCTGACGGCGGACCAATCTGCTCAGATCCAAGCGTTGAGAGATTCCTTTCTGAAAGAGACTGAACCTCTTCAGAAGGAACTTTACGCAAAGGGGCAAGAACTTCGAACCCTCTGGTCGAACACAAATCCTGATCAGGCTGCAATTACAGCCAAGCAGAAGGAGATTTTCAATCTCCAGTCTCAACTCCAGGGAAAGGCCACCAGTTTCAGGCTCGAAGTGAGGAAGGTATTAACACCGGAGCAGTTAGCTCAGATGCCTGCCTTCAGTCAAGGCGCGGGCTTTGGCCATCATGGCATGGGATTTGGTTCCTCCATGATGGGACATAGGGGCCGTTGGTAATTTCAAACACAGGGCGGGGAGATTTCTCCGCCCTGTCCCTCTCATTTAGAAAGGGGGAGAAAAATGAAGGATCAAAACCGAAATATCACCAGATGTGTAAGAAATCAAACAAGGGAATATTTGAGCAGAAAAACCATTTTTGCATTCATACTCTTTTTGTTGACTATATTTGGTGTTCAGCCTCTGGAGGCCCAAAGAGCCCCCTTTTCGCATCAAAAGGAGAGTTCAAGAACGCACGGTCACGGTGCTTTCTGGCAGTCCTCTTCCCTCGGTCTCAACGAGGCACAGATAAAAGCACTCGAAAATATCAGGGAAGCTTTCGTAACAGAAGCTATACCCCTGTGGCATGAGATCAAAATTTTAAACCTCGAAATACGTTATCTCATTTCGGACCCGAACGCTAAAACAAAAGACCTTTTCGATCGGCAAAGAAGGATTTCTGAGCTGGGAACAAAACTTGAGACCCTTCTGCTTTCGTCCAAGGTCAAGGCACGGTCTGTTTTAACAAAGGAACAAATTGATCGACTTCCACAAAACTCCCCACTTGGAATGGGCACAGTATTTGAGGCCGATACGTGGATGGATTGGGGGCTGCAAAGAGGAGTCCGTTATTAGTGATTAAATATAAGCAAAGGAGGAACAAACAATGAAAAACTCAACGCGTTGGATATTGTTTCTTGCAGGGATTGTGGTCCTAATCTTATGTGTCCATTATATTCTTGTGCCCTTATGGCCAAGCTATCCCATGATGGGTTGGGGATCTCATCATTTTGGGCCAAGAACATTTCCCTGGGGCTCGTTCATAGGTCTTTTAACCATATTTGGGGTGGGATTCGTTTTGTACAAGCTTCTCTTCCCTGCTTCCAGCTCTCAATCAGCAAAGGAAGAAGATTCTTGCCCATACTGCGGCCGGGAGTTTGAGCGAAGTGAATCAATTCCGGGGGTACGCCCCGAAGATCTTGGCAAAGAGAAAGTATAAACGGTGAGGTAGCAGGTGAGCAGAGAAATCGTCAATTCCTCAGTGGACGGCAGTGATCATTTAGTTAACTAAGGAGGGTTTGAAAATGGCAAAGAATATCTTTTGGTCGGGTATGGTAATCGTGTTTGTTTTGGCATTATCGGTATATGCTTTTTCCCAGGAAGACATGGCTGTCAGGGCAGCTATTGACCTATTCAAGTCCCGAGTCCGTCTGCCCGAAGGAACAGAAATCAAATTTTTAGAAAAGAGGGAGAGTCCGATTTCCGGTTTTTACTCCGTCAAACTCCTTATCGGTCTCCCGGATAAAGAGATGCCTGCGATTATCTATGTTGATAAGACGGGAGAAAAAGTCTTGTTAGGAAATCTCTTTATCAAGGGAGAGGATGTAACCACGAAAGAGGCGGGTCCTCCCAGACCTAAGAAAGTAGATATGGGGCTTCTGGAGATGGACAAATCCCCTTCGCTCGGAAATAAGGGAGCCAAGGTTACGATTGTTGAGTTTTCGAATTTCCAGTGTCCCCACTGCATGGATTCGTGGTCAAAGTTCATGGGACTCATGAAGCGATACCCGCAAGATTTTAAGTACATATTCAAACATTTCCCATTCCAGGATCAGGGAAGAACTTTTGAGCTTTCGGAGATGGCAGCCGCAGCTCAAGAAGTGAGCAATGAGGCCTTCTGGATTGTTCACGATTTCTTTTTCACTAAAGAGGGTCAGGATATCGCCAATCTGGAAAAAGGGGCTCTGAGGCAGAAGGTTGAGCAACTCCTAAAAGGAAAAGGATATGATGTTAGAAGCTTCCAATCCGCTCTTGAGACAGGCAGGGCGAGAAATAGAGTCCTTGAAGATATGGCTTTGGCAAATAGATTTCGAATGACATCGACTCCCACAAAGATCGTGAACGGTGAGATGATCGTGGGGTCAACCCCGGATAGTACCTTGGAGCAATATTTAGGGAAATAGGGAAACGCTATCACATTCTATTGAATTTCGAACCCAATCAATCATTCCCCTCACCCTTCCCCTCTCCCCAGTGGGGAGAGGGAGGGGATGGTAGGAAAGGAGGAAATTATGGGACTTGTAGTGGCAGAGAATATCACCAAGATTTACAGTGTCGTGGCTACCAAGGTAAGCAAAGACTACACGGCAGGGGAGATTGCAATCAGGGCATTAAATGATGTGAGTTTTAAAATCGAGCCCGCCTCTTTTGTCTCCTTTGTCGGACCCTCGGGAAGTGGCAAAACAACGCTTCTCAATTTGATCGGATGTCTTGATAAGCCCACCGAGGGGAATTTGATGGTTGCAGACACCGATGTGCTCCATCTTGACCGTAAACAGAGCGCTTCATTTCGGGGGAACAATATCGGGTTCATCTTTCAGGACTTCAATCTCATCCCTGTTCTTACGGTTTATGAGAATATCGAATACCCCCTTCTCATGGTCCAGAATATTCCTGGAGGCGAAAGGAAAAAGAGAATTCTGACCATGTTGGAGGCCGTTGGGATGGTTGACCAAAAAGACAAATACCCTGACCAGATCTCAGGGGGACAGAAGCAGAGGGTGGCCATTGCCAGGGCTTTGGTCACAAACCCGAAACTGGTCCTGGCCGATGAGCCGACGGCAAATCTTGACCATAAGACTGCATTTCTGGTCCTTGAGTCGATGAAAAAGATGAGGAATGAGTTTCAAACCACCTTCATCTTTTCCACCCATGATCAGAAAATCGTGGGCGAGGCCGAGATCATCTACAGTTTGGAGGATGGAGAACTGGTTGGAAAACAAGCCAAAGGAGGTAAGGGAGATGCGTAATCTTTTGAAAATCGCTGTAAGAAATCTTTTAAGGTATAAAAGAAGAACCCTTCTGACTGCATCTCTCATTGCTATCGGAGTCGTCTTCGTTCTGCTTTTTGTCGCCGTCACAGGTTCTTTCAAAAGTATGATGATCGGGCAGATGACCGATTCCATGCTGGGACATCTGCAGGTTCACCGGAAGGGTTATCTCGTCTCTATCGATAGCCTCCCCATCAATATGAATCTCAGGATGCAGGCTTATAAGAAATTGGAGGGGATCCTCAACCAGCAGTCGGAGGTTGAGGACTTCTCTCCAAGGATCAAATTCGGGGGGATGTTCAGCACCTTTGTGGAAACAACCAACATCAGACTCAATGGAGTCTATCCGGACCGGGAATTCAAAACTGTTCCACTTCTTCCTTCAAGGTTAATGAATGGGGGGGGAAAAACTCTTGAAAAGGGAGAAATCTGGGTGCCTGATCTTATGTCAAAAAGCATGGGAGTAAAGATCGGCGATACAGTGGTCATTATTGCCACGAACAAGGACGGCTCCGTCAATGGAAAACAGTTTAAGGTTTCTGGCGTCCTTGAAAGCGCTACCGGACCGGGAGGAAGAGATGGCTACATCCATATTGAGGATGCGATGGAAGTCTTGAGGATGGAGGAGATGGAAGTGAGTGAGGTAGCCATCCGGTTGAAGGACTTCGGAAGGCTCTATGCCTTCAGCGACAAACTCGAGGGGCTTCTTTCCGGAGAGTTGAATAAACAAGGAATGCCCATCTACGAAGTCCACACCTGGGAAAAACTGTCTCCTTTTTACAATATCGCCAGGATGATCGACATCATGACCTTTTTTATCAAGCTCATGCTGATTGCGATTGTTTTGATCAGCATCATGAATGTAATGACCATGGCGGTTTATGAGAGGATCAGGGAGATTGGCACCATTGCAGCCATAGGCACTCTGCCAGGAAAAATCCTTTCCATGTTTGTCGTGGAAGGATTTTGTCTCGGATTGGTGGGGGCGGTGACAGGAAATATCCTGGCCATGATCATCATGGTCATCATCAACCACTCCGGAATGACATTCAAATTTGGAAGACAGATACTTTCCGTTTCGGCAGCGATCACTCCAATGGACATACTGGTTATCTCTGTTATTGTCATCGTCATCTCAGTGATCGCCAGCCTCCAGCCAGCCCTTAAAGCCTCAAGGATGGAGCCGATCAAGGCATTGAGACATGTATAAAGAGAGGTCAAAGGTAAAAGGTATAAACTCTTTGGGTTAGGGTAAGGAGGCCTGTTTACCCCCTGCCTACCGCGGCAGGAACGACATCACTCAATTATAAAAACAGGCACCTTTGCCTTATCCCTTGAACCTTTCACCTTAAACCTTAGGCCTAAAACATAGAAAGAGAGGTTGCACATGAAAAGAATTCTGATGTGTTTGGTTGCTCTATTCGTTGCCGTTCCGGCTTATGCCATTGACGGCACACAGCTATTGAAGCAGATTGATCGAAACCTCAACCCCGAATCTTACGAGATGTACCGTAAGATCATCAATATCGAGCCGGATGGCAGCAAGAAAGAATATACGCTCTTTTCGGCCAAGAAGGGATTAGATAAGGTTGCTGCTCTCTTTCTTGCTCCGGCAAGCGAGAAAGGAAGAAGCACTCTCCGGCTTGCGGATAACATGTGGCTATACATTCCCAATGTGGGCAAACCGATTCGGGTCACAAGTCTTACGTCCGTCATTGGAGGTGTTTTTAATAACTCGGATATCCTGCAATTGGACTACGCAGCCGAATACAACGTTGACAAGGTAGAAGAAGTGGGGAATGAATATCTCCTACATCTTAAGGCCAAGACAAAGACAGTAGCCTATGATCAGTTAAAACTCTGGGCGGATAAAAATAAAAAACTCCCAACAAAAATTGAGTGCCGAACCGAAGCAGGCATGCTCATCAAAGCAATCTATTTTAAGGAAATCAAAGATTTCGGAGGGGGCATCGTAAGATCTTCCGTCATCGAGACGGACAGCCCCCTTTATAAGGGCTACAAGTCAGTGATGCTCTATGCCAATATCAAAAAGCGAGATTTTAAAGACGAGGTCTTCACATTGACCTTTATGCCAAACCTCGAGTCATTAAGGTGAAAGGATAAAAAGGATGAAAAAAAGTCTTTTCTCGTGGGCTCTGTGTTGGGCTATAGGTTGTTTGGCTCTTTTTGGGGGATCTTTCGCCCTTGCTGATGAAGAGTATAAATTCGACCTCTCTGAGATAGAAAAGAAACCCTATCATATTGGTGGTTATCTGGAGCTGAAACCCTCCATCTCCCGGCTGGGCAGCGATGCATCTCTTTATAAACTCAGATTTTTCAATAGGGCCGAGGGGAATACCCTTGAGGAATATAATGGAAAACTTCAGTTGGAGGGAAGTCTTGAGAAAGGAATTGCCCGTCTTTTCGTCAGGACGAACTCGGATTTAAAATATTCCTACCTCGGTTGGGACAACGAGATAAAAATTTATGAAGGGTATCTCTCCCTTAAACCCTCCTCCTCCCTGACCTTTAAATTGGGCAAACAGACATTACTCTGGGGAAAGGGGTATGCCTATAACCCCATAGCCTTTGTCAGCAGGCCCAAAGATCCTGATGACCCCGAGATGGTTCTCGAAGGATTTATCACGGCTTCGGCGGATTACATAAAGAGCTTCGACGGGCCCTTGAAGACATTCTCTGTAACCCCGGTCATATTCCCGGTTTATAAACACATAAACGATGACTTCGGAAAGATCAATCGCCTCAACTTTGCAGGGAAACTCTATCTTCTTCTTTATAATACGGACATTGATCTCATTGGGTTGACAGGAGGGAGTAAGACAAATCGCCTTGGGATAGATTTCTCAAGAAACATCACCACCAATTTTGAGGTTCATGGAGAGTTTGCCTTTATCAACAACCAAAAAACGAAAGCTATCGACAGCCTAGGAAAAATTTCCGAATCAAAATTTGATGCGAAAAGCTATTTGCTGGGAGTTCGGTACCTCACAGCATCGGACACCACTTTCATTTTTGAATATTATCGAAATGGAACCGGATTTAGCCATCTTGAAATGAAAGATTACTTTACCTTCATCGACAAGGGATATGACCTTTTTCTTTCAAAGGGGAACGATTCTTTATTGAAGAAAGCAGCGAACGTCACCGAAGGGAACTATGGAAGAAGTAATCCCATGAAAGACTATCTCTATCTGAGGATCAGTCAGAAAGAACCCTTTGACATTCTTTATTTCACTCCCGCTATCACAGGTATTATGAATCTAAACGATAGAAGCTTTTCTCTCTCCCCTGAGCTTCTCTATACTGGCATTACGAATCTGGAACTGCGATTAAAGGCAACAGCCTTGGTGGGGCAAAAGGGGGATGAATACGGAGAAAAGCCAAACGATTACAGGATAGAATTAAGGGTGAGATACTATTTTTAACTGATTGCTCATAATGAGATTTACTCAATCCGTCGAATGAAACCAAAAAAACAGTGATTGAGATGGCAAAATATGGCCTTAAGACGGGATGTCAGCTAAAAAACTGGGAGTGACACTGTGGCAAGCTCTGCCAATTCGACCTTCACAAGCCAGCGTTGGGAACGGTATCTGACGACAATTTTGATCGTTGTCGGCCTGCTTCTCATCATTTGGTTTGGTATGCGCAGCGCAGTTTCAGCGATCCGTGTTTGGCGCACCGGTCTGCAACCCGGGGTAACCGATGTCGAGGCGATCCGAGGCTGGATGACCATTCCCTACATTGGTCAAGCATTCGGCGTGCCGGAGGAATATCTTTTTGAAGCGCTGGGCACTCCAGCAGGGGGCAACCGGAGAAAGAGTTTGGGGAAGCTAAACCGCGAGTATGCCTCCGGCGAACGCGGGGCAATTCTGAAGCGGCTGAAAGCAGCCATTCGACGCTACCAGACAGAGCAGCCTGCGCGAACAAAAGGGGTCCCATGAGTGAGATCAGCCTGACGGACTGGCTTCTTACCGGGATGCTCAACTATGGCGCGCCGACCATTGGCCTGGCACTGCTCATAGGCGCAGTAGGCGTTCCGTTGCCGAGCACCTTCTTTGTCCTGGCGGCGGGCGCCTTCGCCCGCCAGGGTGCGCTTGACGGACCCACTACAGCGATGCTGGGTTTTCTTGGCGCGGTCGTGGGTGACAGCCTCAGTTATGGTATCGGCCGGGTTGCCCGCACATGGGTGCAGCGCCGCTTTGTCGCCTCCGCCGCTTGGCATCAGGCACTGGTCGCCTTTGAGCGACGTGGCGGACTGGCCATCTATCTCACCCGCTTCCTGGTCACCCCGCTGGCCATTCCAACGAATTTGATTGCCGGGAGCGGCGGTTACTCATACTGGCGCTTTTTCCTCTACGGTGCAGGCGGCAAACTGACCTGGATTGGGCTCTACGGTGGACTGGGCTACCTATTCGGCCCCCAGTGGGAACTGCTCAGCCAGTTGGTCAGCGATTTCAGCGGCCTGTTAGTGGGGCTAATTGTCCTGGGATCTGGTCTCTATGTTTGGCTCCGCCGCCGCAAAGCCACTAATATCCCGGTGGCGAAGAAACGCAGAATGGCAGCAATCAATTAACCTCAACGAGACTCTCTGCGGTGCAATGCGTAAACCCTGCGCATGATGCAAAACTTCTCAATAAGGCTTGTTTTTTAATCTCGGGATAATCTTTCCCCTTTTATTCAAGGTCTCATGGAAAGAACCCAGGCAACAGACCAAACGACATCCAGTGAAGATTTAATGGCCAGGATTGCCGAAGGTGACGAGGATGCATTTGAAATCCTGGTGAATCGCCATCAGACTTCCATTTTAAATCTGATTTATCGTTTCATTGGAAACAGGACGCAGGCGAAAGACTTGGCCCAAGAAGTGTTTTTAAGGGTCTGGCAGGCAGCCAAAAGCTATGAACCCAAAGCCAAATTCACAACCTGGATCTACCAGATTACAGCAAATCTCTGTTTCAATGAGTTGAAATCCTCACGCCGCAAAAAATGGCTCCAGTTCCTGAGGTCCGATGCGGATCATGAGGTCCAGTCTGGGGAGGACCTTCCCGATAATTCGCCATCGCCGGAGGACCTTCTGCGGGTCAAAGAACGAGGCCTCCAAATCACCGATGCCCTCCAGAGCCTGCCTGAGAATCAACGAATGGCATTGATCCTGAAAAGATGTGATGACCT
>Ga0256868_10001599_pt1 | contig 12166 bp, 9 predicted proteins | sample RVTome_13_FD_187341 | JGI IMG/M metagenome (GOLD analysis project Ga0256868, IMG submission 187341) | Soil microbial communities from uranium-contaminated site in the Upper Colorado River Basin, Wyoming, United States - RVT92D227 HiSeq ... | reverse complement strand
GCGACGCCGGGCCGTCGTTGTAGCTATTGACCACGTCTCCGGCGAAGGGGTCCTCCTGGATCTTCCACATGGAGTTGACGTAATCCGCGGCATTCTCCGGGAGGGTCAGGTGGACGAGGGTCAGGACGCCGTTGGCGGCATCGTAGCTCCCGGCGAAAGGCTTCACCCTTTTGGGCGAAAGTCCGATCTTGCTCCGGAACGCCCCGTCGCCGCTGAAAAAAAGGACCCCGTCCTTGACGATCAGGCGGCCGGCCGGGACCTTGCCGAAGTAGGCGTCATTGACGGCCGGGCCGAGCTCGGCCTCCGGGCCCGGCTTGAACGGGATGACGATGGTCGTCGCGGGAGATGGGTTGAACATGCCCAGGATCCAGATGGAAAGGAGCCCCGTGTCCCTCGTCCAGGGGTTCGCCCCCGTGTTCGTGACCGTGTTGTCGGATTGGAAGGCGACCATTTTGACGCCTCCGGGGACTGCTACGCCCAAGGCGGCCACTTCAGTCCCTCCGATGAGTTTCACCGCGCGGTCGACGACCAGGTCGAAGACGGCGTCGGAATAATTGACGAGGCGAATGGCCTTCTTGAAACGGACGGCCCCTTCCTCCCGGGAAACGACATCGAAGGAGCCCTCGTTGACGGCGGGCGGGGTAAACCAGTGGTCGAGGTCGAAGGGGTCGCCCTTCTTGAAGAAGATGGAGAACTGGCCGCCTTCGGGGCCGAGCCAGAAACGGTCCTCGCCGCCGAAAGCGTTCATGTGGAGATTGTTGACGCCCGAGGCGAGAAGTTCGCGGTTGATCCAGCCGAAGCTCGGACCGTCCGGACCTCCGGCCGTACTGGTCATGACCCGGCCCTGCAGGTCGGGGTTCACGGCCACCCGGGCGTTCCCGGCCTCGTCCGAAAGCACGACAACTTTTGTGTGCTTTGTCAGAAAGTCGATGTCGTCCTTGAAGAGGACGGCCTGGGATCGCGGTGCTTCGGCCGGCTTCGCGCACGCGGCCGCCAATATCGAAAGAAGGATGATCGCCCAAACCGAGTTTCTCATGCGGCCTCCTTGCGGATACTATATCCAAACTATCGGCGGCCATCAAATAAAAAGGGTCCGTCGCCCATCCATCGCTTGCCTGGAACCGGAAATATTCATGTTGCCTTGACAAGCTTTTCGGAGCTATTGACATCGCCAAGGGGCCGGCGATATACTTCCGGCGTGGGTAGGAGGCGGGATTCAACGTTCGGAGCAGCGCTTTCCCCGCTTTTGTCTCATTCCTGTCCTTTTTTTGACTGTGCAAGCTGGGAATATCTCGAATTACAGGTCGAACCGAGTAATAATATATTTATTATCAGCGTGTTACGAAAACGCCGGATTGAGATTATGGGTTGGCACTGTTTTTGCTAAAAACAAAGGAGGTGAGACGGCTCCGGGTTCAGGTGAACCAAGACTTTGGTGGATTTAGTATTGGGTGAACTTAACCAAAGGAGGAAGAATGAAAAGGATTGTTGGGCTAAGCGTTTTTTTCATCGGTTTTCTTGCCGTCGGCCTGATCGCCGGACCGTCTGTGATCTTGAAGGTCAAGGTGCAAACGGCCAATGTCCGTTCAGAACCCGATATGTCGAGCGAAGCGGTCGCTCAAGTCAAGCTCGGGACTCTGCTCGAGTCTTCCAACAAGGTCGGCGATTTTTATGAGATTTCAATCACCGATAAGGATGGGAGGACCGTTTACGGCTTTATCCATGCGAGTGTGGTGGAAATCCTCGGATCTGAAGAAGAGAAAGTCACTAAGGAAGTAAAAAAAGTCAAAGAACCTGAACCCGGATCCATGGTCAAGCCGCAGAGAGTGGAACCGGCCTATGCCGAATTCAAGAAGATGGGCCTCGGCCTGTTCGTCGGTGCTTCCAGCACGTCGGAATACGGAAGCGGCCTTGCCTTTGGCGCCAATTTTTATTACGGCATCACCAAAAACATCGGCATCGAGGTCGGCGGGCTCAGGTTCCAAACGACGACCAAAGACAACGATGATGTGACAAAATTGAGCAAAGGAAAGCTGGCTATCGTGCCGTTGCAGCTCAGTCTCATGGCGCGTTTTCCGCTCGGGGCCAAGATCGTGCCCTACATCGCCGCCGGCGGAGGGTATTATCTGAACAGCTTCACCCTGGATGCGGATATCGTCAAATCCTGGGACGATCTGGGGATCGATCTGGAAGAAGCCATCGACAACGCCTCCGGTTTTCATTTCGGGGCCGGCCTTGATTTCTTCGTTAATCCCAATATCGCCATCAGCGCCGGTGTGAAATATTGCCTGGCCAAGACCAAGGGCTCGTGGACGATGAAGGAGCAGGTTTCTTCGGAAGAGACGAAAGGGACCTTGCCTGACCTAAAGTTGAACGCGCTCGTCTTCGGCGCCGGCCTGAAATATTTCTTTTAATACTTGAAGGAGAAACACGACCATGATTAAGACAATTCGTCGCTATGGATGGTTGGCTTTTGCCGTGCTTGTTGCCGTCACCCTGCTCCTTCCGGTAAAAGCGAGAGTCCAAGAAATTCCCCAGGGGACGGTCTTGCTGCCCCCTCCACCCGACCATCTGAAAGATGTTAATCCCAAGCTGGATTTCGCTCTTCAGCGGATGGCGGACATCTATGCCTCAGAAGGGATCGAAAAGGTCCGGGAATATGCGGCCCAACACAAGATCGACATGAAGGGCGATTATATCCGCGTCATTGCCGAAGCGGATTCCGGCGGGCTTGGAAGCGCCGGACTTCAGGCCAGGGTCTCCTTGATCTGCAGCGAGATCGAAGCTCTTGGCGGCCGGGTCGAGACATCTTACGAAAATCTCATCCAGCACCTGGCTCACCCAGGGGCTATCCAGGCTATCGCCCAACTGCCCACGGTCAGACTCTTGAGGCTTCCCCTCAAGCCTTTCCCGATGATATTGACGAGCGAAGGCGTTGCCAAGACGGGTGCCGGCACCTGGCAGGCCGTCACACCTTATAGAACCACGGAGAAGGTCAAAGTCTGCATTCTTGACCTCGGCTTTAAGGGATATGCGAGCCTCCTTGGCACGGAGCTTCCGTCTTCCGTCACGGCTAGATCGTTCCGGGCTGATAACGACATCGAAGCCGATCAAGTTCACGGCGCGGCCTGTGCCGAAATCGTCCACGACATGGCCCCTGACGCCGACCTCTTCCTCGTCAATTTCAGCACCGATGTCGAGCAGCACCTGGCCGTGGACTGGATTATTGGCCAGGGTGTCAAGGTCATCAGTTTCTCCGTCGGCTGGTGGAACGCCGGCGACGGAAAAGGCACAGGGCCCATCTGTGACGACGTCAAAAAAGCCTATGATGCCGGGATCATCTGGTGCAACTCCGCCGGGAATGCAGCCGAGGATCATTGGGAGGGGGTTTTTTCCGACCCCGACGCAAATAATCGGATGAATTTCTCCGGTTCGGACGAGCTCTTGATGACCTCTGGCTACAGCTGTTATGCCTGGATGAACTGGGATGACTGGGGGACATGGAATGGCACAAGCTACCACGGCTCAAACAATGATTATAACCTGTACCTTTATTATTGGTCCGGTGGGCTCTGGAACCTTATTGATTCTTCTACAGGAAGCCAAAACGGTAACGACGAGCCGACGGAGTTTGTCGGCGCCTACTCCTCGGCGCCCCTCTATTGGGGTCTGCTTATCTATAAGCATTCGGGCACCCGGAATTGCAAGCTGGAAATTTTTACCTCCGGCAACTCAGCTCCCATCGAATACAATGTCCCCGCGGGAAGCATCCTCATTCCGGCAGATTCCCATTACGCCGTCACCGTGGGCGCCACAGACTGCATCACCGACGCCCTCCATTCCTATAGCTCGCGCGGGCCGACCCATGACGGACGGGTAAAGCCGGATTTCACGGCGCCTTCCGGCGTTACGACCCAAACCTACGGCGATCGTAACTTCTATGGGACTTCGGCTTCGGCCCCCCACATGGCCGGCGCCTTCGGCCTCATCAGCGGAAAGGCGCCCTTTTCGGTCAGCCAGATCAAGACGATCCTGGAGGGACGGGGTCTCGATCTCGGAGCTTCCGGAAAAGATAATTTGTACGGTATCGGAAGGCTGAAGCTGACAAAGTAACGGTATATCTCGGGCTTTTTTCCAGGACTCCTCTCCTTATCCGACGGGGCTGAGAGAGGAGTCCTTTTGGATTTGGTGGTGGCCTCTTTGCTTGGAGTGTCCGCTTCCAGGAGCCGTTTTACCTCATGCTCGGGAGGCCCGTTGGCAGCCGCTCTTGCAGTGTGACACTCTCGGGATCGTGAATCGCTTCATGAGAACTCCTTTCGTCATTAATACTTATATACTATAAGAATAGTAGGATAATGTCAAGGGTGACGTTCCCGTCCGGTTTTGACAACATGTTATAATCCTACCATGGTCCGGGCCAAAGGCGAGTTCTATTCCGGCTACAAGGGCGGCGAGACGCCACGCTTCGCGATCATCGAAGGCCGGAGGATCGCGGTCACGGAAGTCATCCGGAGAACAAGGGCCCTGGATCCGCGGACGGGAAAAATCAAGGACACTTACCGCTGCCGGCTCGATGACGGTCGTGTCATCGACATCATAGAGGAATCGTAGCCGGGAGCTCAAAAGAAGCTGAGCCGGCAAAACGTTTCTTACTGAATCTGAAAGTATGAAAAGGGTTCATGATGAAACTCAGGGCCAATGTCAGACAGTTGACGAGAGCCAGGGCGACAGGATGGATGGAGACAATCCTCACCCGGACTTTGTAATCCGGATTTTCAGAAGCCAGCAGGGTATAGGCCAGCACCCGGTGGCTCCCATCAGGAACCTGCCCGCTGAGTGTTTCCACTCTTAAAAACCGAGGAATACTTTTCCTCCGGTTCAAATCGAGAAGGATCACCGGGGAACGGTTTGCTCCCCCTTCCTTCGTCTTTTTAATGATCTCAGGGACCGGCCGAATCCACTTTTCCACATGACCTGGCAGGCCTGCCTTGAGTTCGAACCTCTTTTCAGGCGGCAGACCAAGGTCCCGATATTTCGGATACAAGGCCGCTACAATCCTGCCGGAGGTTGTTTCTCCTGTCACCCGGAAAAGCCAAAATGCATGATTTGCCGGGAATCCTGAAAAGATTTGGACATCTTGCTGAGCAAACACCCTTATCGGAACAAAATGCTCGTGGGGGCATTCTCCAAAAATGGAAGCGGCAAGCCTAAGAGCGAGAGTTGGTCCCCTCGCTTCTCCTTCTCCGGACCTTATGTTTCCTTGATCATCGCGATAATCCCGTAACAGCCGAGCTTTTGAGATAATCAGGGACTCTTTCATGCCTGCCATACGAAACGCCATTTCAGGAACGTCTGTCAGTTTGCGCCCGCTATCCTCGCTTCAGGAATTCACGGATGGCCAATAAATTAAAGTTATACAGCAGCCTCCGCTCGTTGAGATAGGGCGACCAGCAGGCGCCGCAATTGTGGTATCTCGCGTGTTTCAGCGCTCTAACCAATCCGTCTTTAAGAACATTTTTTGGGGAAAAATCCGCCCCATGGGGAATGCAGGGGATGACGTCGCCGTTGGGGTCGATGTGAAAATAAAATTTTCCGGCCATGCATTTTGAGTTTTCCGGGCTCTTGATGGTATTCCGGGTAAAGTCGGGCCAATCCACGGCCTTGAGATAGGATGAGGGAGAGAACATCATCCCTCTTCCTTGCCGCTTCCACTCGGCCATCTGATTATAAACCCGTCGGATCTGTTCAGGCGTGAGCGCAAGCCTCCGCGCTTCGTCATCATAGTACTTCACCCCGAATTTTATGGGCTGGGCATTCATCTTGATGCCTTTCCTCTCGCAAAAGGCCAGCATCGGCTCGAGGTCCTCGATGTTTTTCTGACTCAAGGCCATGTTCACAAATGTCTTGAGGCCCCTCTGGAGAGATAGGTCGACAGCTTTTATAGCTCCCTCGTAGGCTCCCTTCCCGCGCAATTCATCATTGACCTCAGGCCGGAGAGAATCGAGGCTGATCACGGCCTCTCCCAGCTCGTCAAGGAGTTCGGGGTGCGAGGCGAACCTCAGACCGTTGGAAATCACGGCAGTGATCATGCCCGCCTGCCGCGCTTCGCGCGAGATCTCCCTAAAATCAGGCCGTAGTGTCGGCTCGCCCCCCTGGAACTTAATACGGATGGTTCCGAGAGCCCCAAGGTCACGGATGATCTCGCGCCACTCTTCCGTCGTCATGAGCTGGGTTTGAACTTCAGGGCAGCGGCAGTATACACAACGGCTATCGCAGGCGTTCCACAGCTGAGCCGTCACTTCATAGGGGCGAACTCGACGAAAAAAACGTTTAAGAACTCGCCAGCCTATCCTGAATTGTCTTGCCGTCATATTCTTTTTCCTCCCAACGCGCCCTGGCCGGGAAAAGGAATTTGCATGGCAAACAAAGAGGCAAGAAAGAGAATGAGGAACCGGACTGTTGCCAAGCTCAACAACAACCTCCGCGGCTTTCCTTCTTGGCCGGCGAAGGCGAAGACTTTCAAAATAGCAGGCGTCAGAAATGCTGCGATAGCCAAGATGACATTCAGCCAGTGACGGGAGGCCAAAAGCAAAAGGCTTGATAAGATTGCGGCCGCGGCCATCATGGGCGTGATCAGAAATTGCCAGAGGCGAAAGAAACGCGCCAGCCGCCACCGGAACGGCGCTTTGGACCGGCAGGGAAACCTAAGGATTTCATAGGCGTAACAGGATCCCCGACGGCGGCGGTATTGTAAGAACTCTTTTACCGTCTGGGGAACTCTCGTTTCCGTGGCCAGGGCTCGGCGGCTGAGGCGGACCCGGAAACCAAGGGCGCCGGCCGCAAGTCCGAGGTGGATATCGTCCGCTCTGGAGCGCTTGCCGATGGATAGCAGGGCTCTTCGATTTACGGCGAAACACACCCCCGATATGCCGGCGCAGAAAAACGATTCGCCCTCAAGCCACCACAGATAATTGAGAAACCACCAGTGAATCCTTTCCACGAGGAGGCAGGTTTGAGGTTTTATTGTCGCCCCGACAATTGCCGTTTTTGGGTCAGCCGCTAGTTCGGCAACCAGCTCTCTGATACAGGAAGGCTCCATCTCGGAATCGACATCAGAAAAGACAATGATGTCCTCTCCAAGATTTTCTAAAACATGGTTGATCTGATCGGCCTTTTTTTTAGTGGTTGAAAGACAGATGAGCCTGATCTTTTCCCCTCTGGAAATTTCCTCCTTAACCTTTTCCACCGTTTGATCATCCGAGCCTCCGTCCACCACCATAAAATTAATTTTGTCTCGGGGATATTCGCTCCGTTTGACATCTTCGATTTTTTTCTTGATCAAACCCTCCTCGTTCAGGGTTGGGACGACGACGGCAATCTCGGGCTCGGTTCCGGGCAACTGAGCTGAGCGGTGCTGACTCCTGACGATCACAGTCAGGATTAACATATACCCGAACGAAGAAAGCCAGATGACGGCAGAAGCCCCCCAAAAAATGGCCAGGAAAATTTCAGAAGCCACGAAAAAATCGCCTCTCAACATAAACAAACGCTTTTTATTGCCAACTTGGATGATTCATGAATTGCAGTCGGCCAGAGCACAGGGCGGAAATCGTGGCGCATGATCCAATTTTCCGAGCTCCTAATCAAGGGATATTCATATCGCAGACCGAGGCGCCAAGTCAAGGGTCCCCAAAACAATCCATTCTTGATTCTTAAATGGCAAAGCGTCCAACGCACAGGTATTTCCGGCCGACTATCAAGAACGTGCCTGCAGGTCATCACGAGGCCTGAAGGGCCGTCTCGTCTTTCGTGATCATAGGGAGTAGGAGTCTGTGATTTTTCGGCTTCCGAATCGTTCGCGGGCCCAACGACAATCGACGATCACCCAATCCGCCTCAAGGGTCTCCGGGCGGAATCGATGATAATACTTAAATGGCAGCCGTAAGGACGTGAATGAATCTCACGAGAGCTCGACGAGCAACAGCTTCAGCGACCCGCCGACGGGTTTACCCAGCTTGAGCAATTCATTCATCAATCCGGGAGATGTGTGCTCCCGGTCAAACAAAAGATAGCTCACTCCATAGCGCTTCAGAAGTTCCTCTCTTTCAAGGGGAGACGTCTCGGCCGAGTAGACCTTTTTGTTATCCGCATAACGGCGGTTCCTTTCTTCGGAAGACATGAAAAAGCCCCCCCCGCGGGCCACGACCACCTTTCCGGAAAATGCCGGAAGGAGCCTGGAGATATTGTCCGGGGCCATAACGACGGCACGCTCGGGGATGAAAGGAGCCAGGCGCCGGAGGTCAGAAATCGTTCGATGGGACTCTGCCGACCAAGAATAATGATACGGCACTTGAGGAATAAGCTGGACGGGGAGGCCCGTGAACTCAAAGATCGCCACCGTGATATTCCATCCGAAGAAAAGGGCCAGGAGAGAATGAAGCCCTTTCTGAAGGAACCTCCGGTTTGTTGATGAACGGGACGGCCGCGGAGGCGAGGCCTCGCCCTCGAGGATGGCCCAGATCAAGGCCAAATGGAGAAAGAACACGGCAAAGATGAGGAACCGGTCACTCGTTAGGACCGAAAAAATAGCCCCTACCGCCAAAAGCAAAACCATGACCAGAAAACCGGAGATGAGAAAGCCGTTCTTTTTTTTGTAGGCGGCATAGAATGCGGCCGGAATCCCGAGCACGGCCGGACCAAGGATCTTCAGGACATCCGTGAGATGATAGAATGATAGAGTCAGCTTGCTCCAGTGCTTTTGATAGGAAATTAGTCTCAAGATCATGCGTCCAAATGAAAAATACGGCCAGAGCAGCGGCAGGAGGAGCCCTGAACCCACACTCATGAGGACCTTGAAGCGGAGGGGCCCGGCGACGCCTGGTTCGAAGATCGCCAGCAGACAAACCGAGATGAGGGCAAAGGCCCCGAACGTGATATGTGAAATCAACATCACCGGCGTCAAGACGGCCAGCGCAAAATACCCCCAAGGGGACGTGAACTCCCGGCGCAGGATTCGGACCGCCAACCATAGCGTGATAAGGGCGAGGGCGAGGACGAAGATCGACGGATAGGAGACAACGAAGAAAAGACACCGCAATGGGTAGAAACCCGAGCGAAGATCGCCCGTTCCCCAGGACGTCAGCAGAATCACCAACCCCCAAACGGGAGCCCACTCAGATTTGAAATAAGCTTTCGTAAAAAGATAAATACCCGCAAGAAGCAGGCCGAGATTCAGCAGCCCTCCCAGTCCCAGGGCCTGAAACGGGGTGAGATTGAAAATCCCCGCGATTCCGGCGACCACGAAAAAACTCGGGATAAATCTCAAGGAAGGAGAATCGAGGGACAGGAAAGGGTCCTTGGGCGACCAGATGTTCGACGACCATTCTTTGATGACGGCGGCGTGCTCCCAGTAATCGGAGCTCAGGTTATACATGGCCGGTTGGTCAAATAGGGCCGAGAGGAGAAACCAGGCTCCGAGAAGGGCGGCCATCCCGCCAAAAAGCTTCCGGGGCGAAAGGGCGACATGATGGCGCCAGGCGCGGAATATCTGCGCCAGAAGCTGGGCAAAAAGAACCACAAGAAAAATCAGGACGGAATACCAGATGATGTATCGGTCACCCTTTTGATAATAGGTCTCGAGCCCATACTCGGCTTGGCCGGTAATGAGGCGGTTCAAAGCCCCCCAGGACCGACCTTCATAGATGGACCTGATGAGAGCATGGCCTTGGAGCCCATATAAAGCGCCGCCGATCGCCAGTCCTCCGACGGCGATGGTCAGCGCGATCAAGGACCTTTTGAAAGAGTCACTCATGAGCCAAGCCTTCGATGATCTCGGCCAATCTTTTCTCTCTCTGCTCCAGGGGAAAGAGCCTTCGGATCCGCTCTCTGGCCGGCTTTCCCGAGCCCGTCATCAGCGCTTTTTCTATCGCTTCTTTTGTGGCCAGCGGATCTCCGTAGGAGGCATAGAAGCCGGAATCTCCCATGGCCGTCCGGATGCCCTGGACATCCGTCCCCACCGGAACGCATTCGCACAACATGGCTTCACAAAGGGCGTTGGGGAGACCTTCTCTCATGGAAAGCTGACAGTAGACTTTCGCCCTCTGATAGTAAGGGATGAGGTCGTCTTCCTCAACGGGCGGAACAAATGTCACGTTGGAGGGAGATATTCTCCGCAGGTCCTTGAGGACAGGGCCGTGGACCCCCACGGTCACGAATTGGAGGTGGGGCAAGTGTTCGGCCGTCCGAACGAACGTATCCAGGCCTTTCAACCGGGCTCTTTGCCACGTCGAGCAGAGATAGGCCGTAAGCACCATGTTCTCTTTTTCACCCTTGAATGAAAACTTTTCGGGGTCAAAGCCGTTAGGAACCGACGTGATGTTCTCCCCGTCGACTCCGACGTTTCGGATCGCATCCGATTTCAGCGATTCGTCAACCGTCAAGACCCGGTCCGCTCTCTTCAGCACATATCTCAAAATATGAGATTTGACGGGAGACAGAACCAGCCCGTATCCGATTTCCGGAATCTTAGCCACTTCATAGCCGCCGACCACGACGACGGATTTCTTCCCGAATACCCTCGAAAACAGGACGGCCGGAAAGGCATGGATGTCGGCGAATCGCGAAAATGTGATATCGGCCCAGAGGGTTCCAAGCAGGATGGAGGGAGTGCTCCACGGACTCCTATAATAGCCTACACGCACCTCGAATCTTTTGCGCAGGAGTTCCAGGTCTTTTCGGACAAAGGGGTGCAGACAGGGGACAACCGCAAAAACCCTGAGCCGCCGCGTTCCCGTTTGAGACATGGGATCGTCATTCTGTCGGACGGACCGCATTCCTCCGGATAGCGCCGTTAGAGGAGCCTCGCCTTCAGGACCGTGACGATTCTTCGGGCCGCCTTTCCGTCCCAATACCGGGGCCTCTTGGGCGGGAAACGTTGGCTTCGAAGCACTCTCGAGGCCGTCCGCATGATCCTGCCCGGGTCATTCCCCACCAGAATATTGGTTCCCTCTTTGACCGTGATCGGCCGCTCGGTATTGTCGCGAAGCGTGAGGCAGGGTATTCCCAGAATGGTCGTTTCCTCCTGGATGCCTCCCGAATCCGTGAGCACGAGCGACGCCCGGGACATCAGACGGAGAAAATCGAGGTACCCCAAAGGCGGCACGGTGATGAGGTTTTGATCGTTTTTAATGGGCCCCCGGGCCGGGAGGGCTTTCATGAAATGGACCGTTTTTTCAAGCCCCAGGCTCCGGATGTGTTTGATCGTCCTGGGGTGGGCCGGGAACACAACATGGATCTTCTTGGAGAGATCCGTTATGGCCTTCAGGATCCCTTTGAGAACAGCCGGGTCGTCGACATTGGACGGGCGGTGAAGAGTCAGGAGCGCATATCTATCATTCCTGTTTCGACGCTTGAGGCCCAATCGCTCCAGGACGTTCGATTTTCCGGCGAGGACCTTGTGTTTTTGAAGACTGTCGATCATGACATTGCCGACAAAAAAGATCCGACTCCTGGGGATGCCTTCCCGGACCAAATTTCTATCGGCATCCTCACACGTTGTGAACAGATAGGTCGAAATCTGGTCCGTCAGAAGGCGGTTGATCTCTTCCGGCATGGTCCTATCCCGGCTCCGCAATCCCGCCTCGACATGGGCTACGGGGATGTTGAGCTTGACCGCCGCCAGGGCGCAGGCGATCGTCGAATTCACATCTCCGACCACGGCGACCAAACCCGGTCTTTTGGCAAGACAGATCTTTTCGAATTCGATCATGATGCGCCCGGTCTGCTCGGCATGGGTTCCAGATCCCACACCAAGATACATCCACGGCCGGGGCAGTCTTAGTTCCCTGAAAAAAGAATCCGACATCATGGGATCATAGTGCTGGCCGGTATGGATCAACAACGGCAGAAAACGAGGTTCCTTTTTCATTTCGTGAATAAGAGGAGCCGCTTTCATGAAATTCGGCCTTGCCCCAACGACCAGGTAGATGAGTTTCTTGGCTCCCGCCTTCCTCATGGTGTTCCTTTCCATACCCTGTTCTTGATGTAGGCAAAATCTTGGAAAAGCCTTCGATGGAAAACTCTCGTCAGGCCGAAATAGACCAGGAATCCCAGGCTCCCTTCGAGGGCCAGGGTGAGAAGATTGAAGGGAAGCCGGCTTTGGACCCCA
>Ga0256868_10001597_pt1 | contig 12175 bp, 15 predicted proteins | sample RVTome_13_FD_187341 | JGI IMG/M metagenome (GOLD analysis project Ga0256868, IMG submission 187341) | Soil microbial communities from uranium-contaminated site in the Upper Colorado River Basin, Wyoming, United States - RVT92D227 HiSeq ... | reverse complement strand
CCCCGGATGATGCGTGTTCTTCAAGCACTCACTCTGCGGTTTACGCAGCGGATCATTCAAGAACGAGTAAACCTACTGATGAATCGAGGATTTCTTTCAAGGCCGCTTCGGGCCGTTGGGAAGGAGATTCCCTCCTCCGGCATTAATATCACCGCGTCCGCCTCCTGCCTTTGTTCGGATGGCCTTTGATCGCCCGTCCCCGGCCGTTTCCATTCTCCGGGTCGAGCGTCAACTCCAGTTGACGTTTTCTCATTGACATCGCCGAGCGGCCGAAAGTATATTACCCATGTGGTCAAGCAGGGAGATTCATTGGTCGGAGCAGGAATTCGTGGCGTTGAAGGCGCCGAGAAGGACGCAAGTCTCAGGCGTTTCTTGATCGGAGCCGGGAGCAAAGCCCTTCTCCATGCCCTCTTCTTAACATCACGGAAATCGAAGGCCGCGAATTCGTTATTCGGGCCTTACCTCGGCAGCGGGAAGACCTTGATCTTTTTCAGGAATCCGTCGCCGATGCTTTCGCTGGTGATGCCGGAGACCTGGTTGACCGCGATGTGGATGATCCGGCGTTCGTAGGGGTTCATGAAATCGAGGACCGCATCCTTGCCGCTCTGCCGGACCTCCTGGGCGACCTGGTAGCCGAATTCTCTCAGCTTCTTTTCCTTCCTCTTTCTGAAGAACTCGCAGTCCACCTGGACCTTGATAGGGGAGACCTTGTTCAGGATGTGCTGGAGGGAAAGAAGAAGGGCGCCTTCGTTCCACAGGAGCAGGTTCTTATCCTCGCCGCTGAAGATGACGTAAATGATGTCATTTCTTCTCTTGAGCTCGTAGGTCAGGTCGAGCGGGAAGACCGGCATGAGCCTGGCAAGAAAGTCGGCCGCCGCGTTCTCCTCGGACTCCTTCTTGGGCCAGGCCCGGATGACGATCTCCTTGCTCTTGATACCGAAGAGCTTGGTTTTCTCCGTGACGATCTCGTAATTGAACTGCTCCCGGGGAATCTGCAGGACGTGCTCGGCCAGGCTGATGACGTCCTCGAGGTTTCGGCCCTTGAATTCCTGTCTTTCTTCGGGCTTGGCGTCAGTCTTTTCTTCGTTTTCCATGGATCTCACTCTTTTTCTTGTTCATCATCCGGTTCATGATGGCCTGTTGGCCGATCTGCAGGGCGTTCTGGGTCAGCCAGTAAAGGATGAGCCCGCTCTGGAAGTTCATGAAGAAGACGGTCATGATCACGGGCATGATCATCATCATCCGGGCCTGGGCCGGATCGGCCGAGGTCGGGGTCATCTTCTGCTGGATGAACTGGGTCGCCCCCATGAGGAGGGGGGTGATGTAGTAAGGGTCCTTGACGGAGAGGTCCTTGATCCAGAAGGCGAACGGGCTCTGGCGGAACTCGACGGCCACCACCAGCATCCGGAAGACACCCCAGAACACGGGCAGCTGGATGATGAGGGGCAGGCAGCCGCCGGCGGGGTTCACGCCGTGCTCCTTGTAGAGGCGCATCATCTCCTCATTCATCTGGCGGCGCTGTTCGATGTCCTGCTTGGCCTTCTTGTACTTCGCCCGGAGGGCCTTGATCTTCGGCTGGAGCTCCTGCATCTTGGCCATCGACTTCATCGAGCTGTAGGTCAGCGGGAAGAAGATGATCTTGATGATGAAGGTCATGATGATGATGGCGATGCCCCAGTTCGGCACCCCTTTGTGGAAGAATTTGATGGAGACGAGAAGGACCTCGGCGATCGTTCCGAAAAAGCCGAAGTTGATGATCTTCTTGGCGTCATGACCGTAAGCCTTGAGGACGTCTAAGTCCTTCGGGCCAATGAAGGCCCGTTGGGGCCGGTTGACAGCCAGGTAGAAGTACGCGGCGTTTTCCTTGACCTCCCTCTGGAAGACCGCTGTCCCCTTCTGGGGGGCCAGGACGAACAGGGCGGTGAAATAATTCTCTTCGTAGGCCGCCCAGTCAGCGAAGTTGAAGGAGCTCTGTTCCGGTTTGTACTTCCTCTCGTCGACGCGGAACACCTTGCCTGAAGCGAACACGGCCGCGCCCGTGCTGGAGCTGAACCTCTGCTTCATCTCGGCGGGGGAGGGGTTCCCGATCCCCGGACCCCAGATAAGCCCGGGCTCGACCTCCAACCCGCCCTTCCAGGCGTGGACCTCGATCCCCACGTCGTAGGTCCCTCCGGTCAGGACGAACGTCTTCTCGATCCTAAGGTTCTTCCCGTCGGAATATTCAAACCTGACCTCTCCCTTTTGGCCGTCCTGGAGGGAAGTGGCCCCGGCCGTCGTCTTATAGAAAGCGGCGTTGGCGGCGTCGGACACGGCGGTGTCCTCGGTCCGGAGGGCAAAAGGGAACTTCCCCGTCTCCAAGGCCTTTTGCGGGACGAGTTCCAGTTCCTCTTTCTTGTCGTTCTTGTGCTTTTTGAGCCGCCAGCTGAGCAGGACACCACCCTTATTGCTCCACTCGGCTCGGTAAAGGGAGGTGTCGATGACGACCTTTTCTTCGGCCCCGGACGCGACCGGCTGAAAGTCCACGGCCGGAACGGCTGTCGGCCCCGCCTGTTCTTTTTCCGGGGAGACGGGGGCCGCCTTCTCCAAGGCCGCCGGTCCGGGCGTCGCGGCCGGCTGGGCCGGCTCGATCCCTTGAACGGATTCAGGTTTCTTGACCAGGAGGGCCTGCCAGAGAACCAGGACCAGGATCGAAAGGACGATGGCAATGACGAGTCGTTTTTCCATATATAAACCTCTTACGGGACTGGATCGACCCCACCCGCGTGGAAAGGATGACACCGAAGGAGTCTCTTCCCCCCGAGGAATGACCCCCTCAGGAAGCCGTATTTCCGTATGGCCTCATCGGTATAGGTCGAACACGTAGGATAATAACGGCAGTGGTTTCCCAGGAACGGGGAGAGGACCTTTTTATAAGTCCTGATCAAGGCCAAGGTGATGGACTTCATCGGGCCGGCTGCTCCCTGAAGATCCTTTCCAAGGCCGAGAAGAACTCGGCGGCCAGGTCGGACACGGAAAGGTCCAGAATCTCCTTTTTAGCGATGAGGATGACGTCCATGGGCTTCTTGAACAGAGGCTTGTTCCTGCGAAATAGCGCTCGGATCCGTCTTTTTATCTTATTTCTCGCAACGGCATTGCCGACTTTCTTGCTGACCACGACGGCCAGCCGGGGAAACTCGAAAGAATTGGCGCGATAGACAAGATGAAAATATCTTCCTCGGTAACGGCTGCCCGTTCGGTATAAGGTTAAGAAATCCTTCTTCTTACGGATCCTCTCTTGGGAAGTGAGGCGCTCATCCATCAAACGGACAGTTTTTTCCTGCCCTTGCCCCTTCGGCTCTTGAGGACTTTCTGGCCGCCTGCGGTTTTCATGCGGACCCGGAACCCATGCGTTTTCTTGCGCCTTCTGTTGTTCGGCTGAAATGTTCTCTTCATGGCATACGTCTTCCTTAACTGTCAAGGTAACCATGTTAATAAAGAGTCGGTTATCTGTCAAGGGCCGCCCAGGATAAATGTCATTTAAAGATTGAAAGCGGAGTCCCTTACGCCTACTGCACCGACAGCCACTCCATCTTCCGCTTCGTCCAGGGCCGGGACTCGATCTGGAGGAAGCACTATCTCGTGACGGACGATATCGATCCCCAGTGGGAGCAGGTCCTTCAGGAATGCCGGATAGAACTTCGCTATGCCTTCTCTCCTCAGGCCAAGGGGAAGATCGAACGCCCCTATCCTATTCCACACCGGGGGGGAGTCAACGGTCAATGAGCCCGGAGTCCCCATTCTCATCCTAAGACTCGGGGGAAGGTTCTATTTCGGGAATGTACGAGGTCACCCGGGTAATCAACTCCGGATAATCCATCGTCTCCAGCCCGGCCGCTTCCCGGTCGAGGTCATGGCTTGTTTAAAGCGGTGTCATCGTATAGAATCATGCGATCTCAGCGTTCAAGGAGAAACGGCGATGAGCAGCTTGCGGAACCCGTTGGCCCTTCCCCCCGTCGTGCTCTCGGTCCTTGTTTGCCTGATTTCGGAATGCTCCAAGCAGGAGAATGCCGGACCCGGCCTCGTGCGCCCCGCCTCCAAAACCCAGGGTCAAGAAGAGATCGCCGCCGCCCTCCGGGAATGAAGCGATGCGGCGTCGAAGCGCCGCCCCTGGGATCCTCTATTTCCTGATCTTGTCCTTGTCGGGGTAAAGGACCGCGTCTCCCTGGAAAAGGCGATGACGACCGCCGCCATGCCCAGGGCAGCCATGAAATACCCCTGTGTAGGGATGAAGACGGGGGTTCATGTAGGCCGCGGCGAACCCCGTATTGGCGCCCGCGAGCGCGATCCCCGGACCTCACTCGCCGCCCATCGCCTTTCGTTGTTGACCTTATTCGAACTTCAGGACCAGGCTGGCCTCAAAACAGGAAAAGCAGGTCCAGTATTGCCCTCCGATCGGCAATTCACTGGCTATTAGGAGCAGCCCGTGGTTGGCTAGGCTGCCGTCGAGCCATTTCTTTACGAAAGCTGTGATGTCTTTGCTGTATTCCGTTTGGGATTCGGGCAGGCCGCCGATCAAGTCGATCTGGAGATTGTTGAAACTGGTCCAGGGGGCGAGCAGGAGGGAAAGGCTGCTGGCGCAGGAAACGTCGTTGGTATTGGTACGCACTGAGCCGACCTGCTTTAACTTCAGCTTGGCCTCCAGTAACTTGCCGCCCTGGCCGGCGAACTGGTTGAGATTGAAATGGATGCGGGAGCGATATATCCTGGCGGCCGCGGCCTGCGGATAGGCGGGATACGTCCCCAGCAGGAACCATTCGACGCCGACGTGGGCCAGCGTATTGTTCAAGGCATTGCAATCGGGACGCCCCTGGAAGATACTGAGCGGCGGGGTGCTGATGTTGGGAAACACGGCGGTGCCGGCCCAATTCAGGACAATGGCGGGCAAAGTGACCGAGGCCTTCTTGGACTTGGGTATCTCCAAGTGCAGCGGGCCCAAATTGAAGAAGGAATCACTTTCATCGAAGATCGCGTGCTTATCCATGGAACGCACGCGGACCAGGTACTTACCCGCAGGGGCCGTGTTGCCCGGGTATTCGCCCGCTTTCCACGTATGGGAACCGCTCGCCGGCAGGTTGTCTTTGATGACCCCAAGGGTCCGGTCCTGGTAGCGGACCAGCTCCAGCTGCACCTTGCCGGCCAGGTTGGTCGAAGTCCAGTTGATCGCGTGCTCGGAACCCAATACCCACGACTCGCCGCCTCCGGGAGAAACGAGCTTCACCGTGCCGGCGGGAGGAGGCAAGGATGGGCACGGCGGCGATTCGGTCTTCAGCCAGAAAGATGAATCGCTGAAATCATCGGTGCCGTTGCTCATTGTCCGGATGCGGATCTTGTAGCCCTCGCCGGCAGGCGCGGTTCCGTTGTCATGCTGTCCGACCGTCCAGAGGTAAGGTGAGCTGCCGGGGTCAAGGTCCTTGGCAATGATGCCGATGTTGTCATTATTCCTGAACAGAACCAATTTGATCTTTTCATTGATACCGACGGCCGTCCATTTGATCTGATAGTTTTGCTGCCCGAGGCAAAGCTCTCCGCCGTTGGGCTGGATGAGAGTCAGAGAGGCACTGTGGACCAGGCTCACCGTAAACAAGGCCAGGGTGGCGAATAACAATCCTTTTTTCATGTTTGCAGACCTCCCTTGAAGAAGATGAGCGTTTCCCTTTTCCGCATCGCGACGAATTCCCGTCCTTGGCGCTGAATTAATCCTCCCATTTAGCGGAACTATATCTTGGCCGCGCGGCCATGTCAATAGCCGCAAAAACCGCGGCCAGGATAAACATTGACCCCGGGACAATGTTCGGGTATAATGGAATCCGAATGAATTCATTGAAGATCGGGGATAAGGTCATTTATCCCAATCAAGGCATCGGCATCGTCGAGGATATCCAAGTCGGTTCTTACAACGGGGAAAAGTTCAAGGTTTTTCACGTCAGGATCCTCTCCAACAATACCCTTGTCCTCATCCCCTGCTCGACCGCCGAGGAAATGGGCATCCGCAGGCCCATTGCCGAGGGCTCCATCAAGAAGGTCTTCCACTTCATGAGGAACGGGTCCGTCGACATCACCATGAACTGGAAGGGCCGTTACAAAGAGCACATCAACCTCATGAAGACCGGAACGCTCCTGGACATGGCCCTTGTTCTCAAGAGCCTCTTCTACCTCAGCCTGATCAAGCCGCTGTCGTTCCGGGAGAAAAAAATGATGGAGCGGGCCAAGGAGCTCATCGTCACCGAGATTTCCGAAGCCTCCTGCGATTCCTGTATCCGTGTCGAGCACAGGCTCATCGATACGCTGTCCCGCTGCTTTAAGGACGTCAAGCCCCGATTGGACATCTGACCGGAAATGTTCCTGTCCGCCCTCTTGCTCTTTCTGTTGTTCCTTGCCCTCAGCGCTTTTTTTTCCTCTTCGGAGACGGCGTTTGTGGCCTCCAACCCCTACACCCTGGAGTCCATGGAGAACAAAGGCTCGAAGAAGGCCCGGCTCGTCCGCGAGGTCCTGGGCCGGATCGACGGGCTCCTGGCCACCATCCTGATCGGAAACACCCTGGTCAACGCCGCGGCGGCGTCCGTGGCGACCTACGTCTTCGTTTCCCTGGTCCCCAACAAGAACCAGGCCGTGCTCCTGGCCACCCTGACGACGACCATCCTCCTTCTTTTCTTCGGAGAGATAAACCCCAAGACCTTCGCCGCCCATAATCCCGTCAAAGCGGCCTTTCTGTTCGTTCGGCCCGTCCGCTTCCTGATGGCGGTGTTCAGCCCGCTGGTCCGGGTCTTTGCATTCCTGTCCAGGCTCTTCTTCCCCTCCACCCGAGGGAGGTCGGAGAGGATCGCGGGCGGCCTCGGTGAAGAAGAGGTCCGCGTCCTGCTCAGCACGGGCGTCCGGGGCCTGTCCTCGCCGCGCCGGAAGATGATCTCAGGGATCCTGGACATCGGCTCACGGCCCGTCAAGGAGATCCTCGTCCCCAGGCCCCAGGTCAAGGCCATCGAGGTCGAATCCACGTTCGATCAAGTCCTCGAAGCCATCCGCTCGGCCGGATTCTCGAGGTATCCCGTCTACCGGGGAAGGCTGGACAACGTCGAAGGTCTCCTCCACGCCAAGGACGTCATCCCGTTCATCATGGACCATGAAGATTTCAGCATCCGGTCGGTCCTCCGCAAGCCGTTTTTCGTCCCGGAATCGGCGTCCATGGAAAAGGTCATGCTCCAGATGCAGGAAAACGCCGTTCACATGGCCTTCGTGGTGGACGAGTTCGGGAACATGGAGGGGATCGTCACGATGGAGGACATCATCGAAGAGATCGTCGGGGACATCCGGGACGAGCACGACGATAAATTCGAAGAATGGTACACGCGGCCCGCGGAAGGCGTTTTCATCATCAAGGGCTCCTCGGCCGTCAAGGAGATCAACGAGAAGCTCCTCCTGAGTCTGCCCGAGAAGAACGACTACACGACCCTGGCCGGATTTTTCCTTTATGAATTCGGCCGGATCCCGCAGGAAAAGGAGTCCTTCGAGTTCGAAGGCCGCCGGTTCATCGTCGAAAAGATGAACAAGCGGCACATCGGCCTCATCAAGGTTGTTCCCGGGAAGGGAACGGAGGGTCCGCCCGCATGAAGGTCGTCGCCACCAACAAGACCGCTTATCACAACTACGAGATCCTGGAAAACTTCGAAGCGGGCATCTCCCTCGTCGGAAGCGAGGTCAAGGCGATCCGGGAAGGACGGATCAGCCTCAAGGAGAGCTACGCCGAGGTGAGGGACGGGAGCATCGTCCTGGTCAAGTGCCACATCAGCCCTTATGAAGCGGCCAACATCTTCAACCACGACCCTCTCCGGGTGCGCCGCCTCCTCCTCCACAAGCGGGAGATCCGGCGTCTTACGGGAAAGATCCGGGAGCGCGGACTGACCCTGGTCCCGACCAAGGTCCTGTTCAATGACCGGGGAAAGGTCAAGATCGAACTGGGCCTCGCCCGCGGTAAAAGAGAATACGAGAAACGGGACGTTTTGAAAAAGAGGGACACCGACCGCGAGATCAGGGCCGAGATCAAGAAAAGGCTAAGATAGCTCGACGGCCATCCGGATGGCCGCGACCAGGCTTCGGGGATCGGCGGCGCCCTTGCCTGCGATGTCGTAAGCCGTTCCGTGGTCGGGTGATGTCCGGATGAAGGGCATCCCCAGGGTCGCGTTCACTCCGGTCTCGAAGGCTTCCAGCTTGAAGCCGATGAGCCCCTGGTCGTGGTAGAGGGCGATGATCATCCTATCGGGGCGGCCGAGGGCCTTGAGGAACACGGTATCCGGAGGGAAAGGACCGCTGATGGAAAGCCCCTCCTTCCGGGCCTCCTCGACAGCCGGCCTGATCTCATCTTCCTCTTCCGTGCCCAGGAGGCCCTCTTCGCCTGCGTGGGGGTTCAGCCCGGCGACCAGGAACTCCCGGACACCGGACTTCGTCCGGCCCAGGCACTGATGCAAGTTTCGGAAGAAACCAAGAAGCGTCCCTTTTTTAACGCGCTCCAAGGCCTCCCGCAAGGGCAGGTGGTGGCTGAGGAGGGCGACCCGTAATTTCCCCGACCAGAAGGTCATGATCGCCCCGGGGAAAAGACTTTCCAGGTATTCTGTGTGGCCCCGCCAGCCTAGGCCGGCCAGGCGCCAGGACGTTTTAGAGATGGGGGCGGTGACGACCGCTTGGAGAAGGCCGGCTCGGGCCGTCTCGACGGCCGCTTTGAAGAAGAGGAACGAGGCTTCGCCGTTCCCGGCGGAAGCCTTTCCCTTGACCCACCCGGCCGGAGGTCTCCCGACATCCCGGAAGAACAGGCCGGGGCCGGATGGAAGCTCCCCGTCCTCCCACGTGGTGAAGTCCGGTCGAAGGCCGAAGGCCTCCGCGGCCTCCTCAAGGATAGGCTTGCCCCCGAAAACGATATATCGGGCTTCAGGAAGTGAGGCAGGCTCGGAAAGGGCCTTGAGGATGATCTCGGGTCCTACGCCCCCAGGATCGCCGAGAGAGATCCCGATCGCGGGAAGGGTCATTTTCTCTTTTTTTCTTCGCCCTCGGCGGACTCTTTGGGCTCGCCGGTCTTGTAGATGTACTTGATATGGCTCTTGTAAACGAGCATGTTCGGAGCGTTATTGCGGTTGAGCTTGACGCAGTTGCGGTCGTACCACTCGATCGTGCCCTCGACGACCTCGCCGTCCGTGAAAACGACGGCCATCGGGGTCTTCTTGTTCATCTGCTTGAGGTAGTAATAACTCTCGGCAAATGTGTCCGTGGGCGGGTGCATCTTCCGTTTATCTCCGTCCTTCTCCCGGTTCATCTTATCCTTGATCTCAGACAGATTGGGTCGGATGAGTTTCCTGTTCATGAATTCTCTCTCCACGGTTTTTGCTGATTCAGAGAAATCGCTTATTTTATGATAATATTAACACGGTTCCCGGCAAAACGCAAGCAAAAAACTTTCCCCCAAAATCGCCGATACTCTTACTCAGGCGATGACGCCGACTTCTGCGATACCCGGAATTCCGACTCACGTCCTATCGGCAATTCTTGGGCTCTGCCGACAAAGCTAGCGCCGGACCAGCCGGGCGATCAGGGGCTTCATGGCCATGTGCCAGTTCCGGGCCATCGCCCTGTAGCCTTCCGGGCCCGGGTGGACGCCGGGGAGAAGGCCGGGGGAACCCGCGAAAAGCGAATAGTTATCGACGAAAACGGCATGTGTCTCCCTGCAAACGGCCTCGACGGCGGGATTGATCTCGGCGATCACTCTTTGACCTGATTCCGGACCGAAGGGGAACGCCATCCCGTCGGGGACCGGCGGGATCGAGGCCAGCAAGATCGCGGGACGCCCGCCCGACCTGGTCTTAAAATCCCGGAAAATACCGACGATCTCCCGTATGTTCCTCTTGAACTCTTCCCTGGAGACCCGGTCCCCGTCCACCCGGACGTCGTTCGTCCCGAGCTCGACGAGGACAATGTCGGGCCGCTCGTCCCGGAGCGTATCGAAGTTGCCTTTGAGGAAGCTCAAATACTCAGCGGAAGTGTTCCCGCTCCGGCCGTGGTTTAGGACCCGGGCCTTCACACCTTCGGACCGGAGCGACTCCCTGAGGAAGCGGGGATACCCCTGCTCGGTGATGCTGTCTCCCGCGCAGAAGATGATGATGCCGCCGGGACGGGCCTTGCACGAGGTCACGGCGGCGAGAAGGATGAGGAGGAACGCGCAACCCAAGCGCCGGACGCCCATGTGTTCATTCTAACTTTTTATCCGTCTTCTTTCCAGTTCGTCCCGAAAAACGCGGATCGGGCTCTTGCGATGACCTGGATCTTTAAAAACCCCTAGGGCATTGACACTCCACGATTTATCGCGTAATATGGGCGCTTGATCGACATGCGCAGACGCAACGGACTCCCGGCCTCCGCGGTCCCCATCCTCGGCTTCGTCCTCGTTCTCTTCTGCCTCAACACGATCTCCCACGATTTCTTCTGCCACGAAGAGCTCCAGGGCGTCTGCAATCCCCTTCACTTCTCCTCGACGGTCACCGAACCGGTGTCGGCGGCGGCCATGTCCCCTTCCCCAAGGGTGATCACGAGCCTGTCCGGATCGCGGGAACAGGCCGTCATCCCCGGGTTCATCAAGAACATCTTTCACCCGCCCGATTGAGTCTTCGTCCTCTCCCGCGCCTTTTATCCTAGGTCCCCATCCGGCTCGGAGGTCAAAATGAGACGTTTATCGATCATCTCGGGAATAATATGGATCACGATCGCGGCGGTCCCGTCGCCCGGAGACGACGGGTTCACTCTTGAGCAGGCCGTCACGGTCGCCTTGAAGAACAACCCCAGGGTCCTCTCCGCCCTCAAAGAGGCGGAAGCTTCCCTTGGCCGGAGGCTCCAGCTGGAGGCGATCCCCGACCCGGAGGTCCTCTTCAGCGACGAGGGGCTCGGCCTAGGCCGCCGTTCAAAGGTTGAGGGCGAAAAAGAGATCAGCTTCGGCATCCAGCAGTCGCTCGAATTTCCCGGAAAGCGGGCGCTTCGAAGCCGGGTGGGAAAATACGGAGAGCGCATTGCCCTGCTCGAGGTCGAAAGGGCCAAACTCGTCGTGGGGGCCGAGGTCAAGCGGGCCTACTACAAGACCGTCCTGAGCTTCAAGACGGTCTCCTCCATGGAAGGGACGCTCACCCTTCTCGACCGGTTCATCGAGACGGCGGCCGTCCGGTACCAGGCCGGCGCCGTCCCCTACCTCGACGTCCTCCGGGCCCGGGTCGAGAAAGCGCGGGCCCAGAATGAGCTGCTGGAGGCGCGGAACGAGCTTAGGACCGACAAGGTCCGGCTGAACATCCTCATGGGACGGAAAGGGAACGATCCCCTGGAACTCATGACCGGCCTGGCCTATGTTCCTCCGGCCGGGGACCTGGCGGCCGTTCGGGAAGAGGCTTTGAGCACACGGCCCTCCCTCAAGATCGCAGGACTCAAGCTCGAGCGGGCGATCGCCGGCCTGACGCTCTCCCGGAAAAACCTTCTGCCCGACTTCTCGGTCGGGCTTTTCTCCCCGAGCCTCCGGGCAAACGCCTGGGGTTTCGCCGTCGGAATCACGGTCCCCCTCTACTGGTGGAAGAAGCAGAAAGGGGAGACTATCGAAGCCGCGGCCGAAAAGGACATCGAGGCCCTTTCCAGGGAATCGGCCGAGAGGCGGCTCCTGGCCCGGATCGAGGAGGCTTATTCGAACGTCACGACCGCGGCGGAGCAGGTCAAAGTCTTTGAGCAGAAGCTGCTCGGCGAGGTCGAAAGCGAACTGCAGCTCAGCCTGACCAGCTATGGACTGGGCAAGACAGAGGCCCTCGACCTGCTCGATATCAGCCGGACCTACCGGACCACACAGCTCGAATACATCAAGACCCTTTATCTCTATCTCGTTTCCGCCGCCGACCTCGAGGCCGCGGGCGAAGACAGCGAATGAGCGAGGAGGCTCACGATGAACAGACGTTTGATGACGACAACGATCCTCATGATGGCCCTAACGATCCTGATCGGCGCGTGCAAGGCCCCGCAGGCCGTCGACCCCGGGGTGGAAGCGGGCGAGGAAACACTATCCCCTGCGGTCACGCTAAACGATGACGCCGCGAAGGTCGCCGGCATCCAGGTCCAAACAGCCCGACTCGAG
>Ga0256868_10001595_pt1 | contig 12176 bp, 12 predicted proteins | sample RVTome_13_FD_187341 | JGI IMG/M metagenome (GOLD analysis project Ga0256868, IMG submission 187341) | Soil microbial communities from uranium-contaminated site in the Upper Colorado River Basin, Wyoming, United States - RVT92D227 HiSeq ... | reverse complement strand
TGGGACGGCTCCAGGCCGGACTCTGACTTCGTCAATTCACAGCAATAGACGTTCGATAAGCTTACGGATAGCTTGGTCATTCACCTAAGGGGACTTTGGACACTCGCAGGAAGTACATCGCTATCGTTTTGATGTCAGCCTTGATCGTCGCGTTCGAGTCAGTCGCCGTAGAGGCCGCGATTAATATTGCAGAGCTGAGCTCGTTCATCGTCTCCGCAGTTCCCCCAATCGTCGGGGGCGCGATCCTGATGTGCATACGCCCCGGAAGCACAGTGTCTTTCGGAAAGGGGCTCGGGAGGACAGGCTGGGCGTTCATGGCTCTGCTCTGCGCCTTCGTCGCAGGAGGAGTCCTCATGTGGTTCGACGCCATCAGCAGGATCGGCGCCAGCAAGGAAGCGATCCTGGGAGGAGGGTCATCTGAGGTCCTGTTCATAGTGCTGCTATCCGCCGTATTCCTGTCGGAGCGGCTGAACAAGTGGGAGGCTGTCGGGAGTATTCTCGTGTTGGCGGGCGTCTTCCTGGTCCTGGCAAATGCGGACTCCTTGGGCTTCTCGGTGGGCTTCGGGGAGGCGGAGGCGATCTTGAGCTCGCTGCTGCTGGCAATCTCCGTCGTCATGACGACCATTCTTCTCAAGTCGAAGGAATTGATGCCTCTATCAGGCGTCGAGCTGTTCCTGTCGGGCACCATCCTTCTCGTCGTGGGGGTTGTCACGGGGCTCATAGAGACTCCAAGCTTGGAGGGTCTGCTCATCCTGATGGGATTGGGCACGATCCCGTCCGCGGGATTGCTGACATACAACGCGGGCCTTCCGAAGATCGGCGCGTCATTGACTTCGGTACTCTTCGCCCTCACTGGCATCATGACCGTCGGTGTGCAGCTCCTCGTGTTGTTGGTTTTTCCCAGCGCCGACATCAAGCTCCCGCAGAACATCGCGCTCGCTCTCCTCGGGGGAGCAGTGGCGTTCGCTGGTGTGTACCTGCTGAACAGGCCGCCTAGCGTGGATAGAGCGGAAAAGAGCGCTGAGGGGGAGATTTGAACTCCCGAGGTACGTAGTACCACCAACTCTCAAGGCTGGCGCCGTAATCCGGGCTTAGCTACCTCAGCAGCGTGGGCAGTCAGCAACGGTATGATATTGTGCGCTCATATGACAGTTTCGGAGCGCTCACTCTGAAGGGACTGAGCGGATCCGGAATATCTTCTCGAGGTCCAGCTCGAACCCCACTATCGGATAGCCCAGCTCAAACGCCTGGATGACGGACGGAGCTAGTTCTCCGAAAAGTCCCAGGGCTGCGTTGTGCGAGGACACCAAAGCGCACCTCCCGTCCATGAACGAGGGGTTCTTCGCGGGGGCTATCTCGGCCTCAAGCCCAAGAGCCGAGGCAAGCGACTGAATCACAGACTTCACCTCGGTAAAGCTCGCCTTGGAGTGCACGGAGAGCCCGCCCAGCATCCTCCGGTTCTTCCCCGAGATAACCACTTCCCCAATCTCGAACACCCTCTGGGGCAGCTCCCGGTGCTTGTTGTTCCGTAGTATGGCCAGCAGGCTGGGCAGAAGAGAGGTTCTAAGTAGGACCTGTTCCTCGCTCACGGGGTTCCTCACGCGGATTGCCCCAGCATCCTCTTCTAGGTTCATCGAATAGTACTGTTCCTTTGGGTTCGTGAGAGTGAGAGTGAGGACCTCGAAATAGCCAAGGCCGACAAGTATCGGCCGGACCTTCTGGGCGAACGCGATATGTTCGTGAGCGAACCCGAATGTGGCTCGTCTAGGAAGGCTGTTCCCGAACTTGTCAAATCCGTATCCTATCGCCACGTCCTCCGCAAGGTCAACTTGGTGGAGCAGGTCTGCCCTGTATGCGGGTACCTTCACGATCAATGCTCCACCCTCCTCAGATGCCCCGTGCCCCATCCGCCTCAGGCATTGTGCCATCTCGGCGTTCTGGAGTGAAGTTCCGATCCACTTGTTGACGTATCCGGGGTCGAGCCTTACTTCCGTCGGCCTGAGGTCAGGCGCAAGAACCGTCCCGCCGTCCTGGTGCAGCCTGACCGTCTTGATCTTGCCTCCTCTTTCGGCGAGCGCAGTCGTCAGTATGTTCACGGCGTACTTGACCGCGTTCATGTCGGTTCCAGTGCAGTCTACGAGTATGTCCTTCGTGTTCTCGGTGACCGCTGTGGCAATGCCATTGATTATGGGGGGGAACGAGAGCACCTCCCCTTGGCTGTCAACTATGAGCGGATAGCGTTTCTTCCCCTGCAGGACGAAGGCGTAAGCCCTGCCCTTGTCGTGCTCTTCCAGGATCTGGGCAGGCGTCATTCTCCTGTCCCCCTGCAGGGGCACGAACGAGACCTCGTCCGGAAGAACCGCCTTGTAAGTAAACGGTCCCTTGACGGCCCTGAAATCGTGTATTCCGATTGCGACCTTTCGCCTGTTCCGACCAACAGTCAGGTGCAGTTTCTCCTGAAGGTCCATCATCGATCTTATGAGCGGATCGTCTATGACGTTCCCTTCTACCAGTGCGCTCCAGATGTACGGTCTGACCTCTTTGACGGAAGGGTCGACCGTGAGGTCCACGTCGGAATCCCCGACGTGGTATGAGCGCAAGCCGGGCTCTAGCTCGAGAAAGGCGCGCAACGCGCGGGCAATGCCCTCTACAGAGTAGAGGTCCGGCCTGTCGGGGAAGAATTCGAACGAGACCTCGTCGGAATCCTCTTCCGCAGACTCGAGCTCCGCGCCGATCATCGGGAGCCGCTCCCTCAATACCTGTCTAGGAATCTCACGGCCCATGAGCTCGCAGAGGTCCGAGTAGCTGAAGTTGATGACAGGCATTTTGAACAGAACCAGCTGATGAAAAGGTAGCGTGTATAATAAAGTTGTGAGGTTTAGGGCCCGGAGTTCGTCGAGCGCTACGCCCGTGCGGCTGGCGTAGTCGCAGGAACCCTTCTCGGTTCCTTCACGAACAACGCGATTATCGTGGTGGCGACTGCTAATGCCGCCGTGCACAGAAGGATTGGAGCTTCGGGACTGATGGCGTCGTATATGATCCCAAGCGCGGTGAACCCTATGATGTTCCCAACTCCGAGGACAGTCTGGTACGCCCCCATCACCCTTCCCCTTTCGTCCTTTGACATCACATCTGCCAGCAGAGCTCCCACAGACGGGTTCGACATCGATGCCCCGAAGTCCTGGATGGCGACGAGAACGAACACTTGCCAGACAGAATCAGCGACTGCCATGAGCCCGAGGCTACCCGTCATGAGTGCCCCTCCAACGAGTATGAATGGCACTCTTCCATGCTTATCTGAGAGCGCCCCGAATGGGAGGGAGCCGATTGCCATGACGGCTATGCCGATGGACATCGCGATGCCTATCTCGGTAAGGGTCATGTGTATCTCGTCTCGCCAGAACCACAGGAGTCCGAGGTTGAACAGGCCCTGCACGATCCCCATCACGAGTCCCCTGGCCGTGAGAGCGACGAGCTTTCTGTTCTGCTCCACGTTCCTCTTCCAGGCACCAAACATGGTCAGCAGGGAAGCGCGCTCTTCCATCTTCGTTCCCTTCGGTTCGTTTATCATGTAGACTATCGCTGCGCACACGAATGCAGCTCCCGCGCCGACATAGAACGGGTAGTAGAAGTCGAACTGGCCGGCTACGAGCCCTCCAACCGAAGGTCCTGCCAGCGCGCCCAGCAGCTCTGCGGTTCCCGTTGCGGCCAGCGCCGTCGCCCTCTTGTGCTCCGGCACCAAGTCTACGGTCAATGCGAACGCTGCCGGGGCGGTCATTGCGGCTCCGACGCCTTCGAGCGTTCGGAGGATTGCGAACTCCAGAGGGGTCCTTATGAAAACGAGGGCCAGCGTGGTGAACCCGAAGAGCACGATGCCGCTGACCAGCATCGTCTTCCTTCCGACTCTGTCGACGAGGTAGCCGGAGGGGGGCATGGCTACGACGAATGCGACCGCGAACAAGGCGTACAATGTGCCCATGGTGGACTCAGATATGCCGAGGATCTCACGGAATTCTGGGAGCAGGGGCCCCATGAGGCCGAACCCCAGGCTCACGACTATCAATGCAAATATCAGGATGGAGAAGTCGCGCGAGAGGAATATGCTGCCGCGGATCCTGTCCGTCAAGCTGATAGGCTTCTTCGTCGCCTTGGTATACTCGGGAGCTTGACTCATGGGGACCACTTATCGTGGGCAGGGGTCATCACTCAGATGGTCACTTCTGCCCAGGCCGTGGCCACGGCACATGGAGCCCCTCCCTATCAGACTTGTGGCCCCACAGTTATCACGCGCGCCTCTGACATGGAAAACTATAAGGTGTAGGTACCGGAATCATTGACACGATAATCTGGCTGTTTCTTCCCGCCAGTGAGAGGTAAGATGATCAGGGAGAAGGTCAAGACCGGAATCGCGGGACTTGACGACATGCTCGAGGGCGGGCTTATCCCGGGCAGGCCCTATGTCGTCTCCGGAGCGTCCGGGACTGGCAAGACAACCCTCGCGATGCAGTTTCTGCGCGAAGGTGCGAAGGCGGGGGAGGACGTGATGTATGTCGCCCTGGACGAACCCCCGAACGAGGTCAAGTCGAATCTGAGCGCTTTTGGGTGGGACCTCGAGAGGATCAGGGTCTTCGATGCGACATGCGACATCATGGGGATTGACAAGACCCCTGTCAGGGATGTCTCGACAGAAAGGAAGGTTGTCAGCTTCGCGCAGGTGTCCAACTCCATCAGGCGAACCTCGGACAAAGGCCCTGCGGATATCACCATCAATACTCTTCAGGAACTGCTGAAGCAGGAGATGCGGGTCAGGAAGTACTCCAGAGTGGTCATCGACTCGGTCACGTCCCTCCGGTTCTTCTACATCAAGACGAGCGAGGAGTACGCTGCGGTGCAGTCGTTCTTCCGGCTGATGTCCGATCTGGGGATCACCTCGATACTCACAGTCCATCTCCCCGAGGTGAGCAAGATGGATGCCGAGTCGCACATCGCCAGAGGGGAGATAAGGCTCCACAAGTGGTTCAACGGCAGAGGGCTGGTTCGGGGGATCACAATCGAGAAGTACCGCGGCTCGACCCACGACACAAAAATGCGCCTCATAAAGATTGACTCTGACGGGATATCCGTCAAGATGATGGGCCCACAGAAGATCGCAGACACCTGTGGGCCTGAGGGGGAGCTGACGGGGCCAAAGGTGACTCCCACCGCGGAAACCGATCTGCCCCCTCCTCCCCCACCTCCTAGCGAGGTGCTTCCTCCGCCTCCGGGCAGCACGCCAGGCGCGGGAGATATCGACAGGGCAACACACAACACGCAGTCGGACCGTTCCGGAGGTGTCTAGAAACGTCTCCCGAGGTCAACCAGACTAGGATAAGCTCCGGGGTGCCCGGCCTCGATGACATGCTTCGGGGAGGCCTCATTCCAGGCCGTCCGTACGTTGTCTCAGGACCCACTGGCAGCGGCAAGACAACACTCGCAATACATTTCCTCCAGGCAGGGGTTCGCCTCGGTGAACGCGCACTCCTGGTTGCTATAGACGAACCTCCCGCCGAGATAAGGGAGAACGTACGGTCCCTTGGCTGGGATGTGGGCAAGATACGTATACTCGACGCTCACCCGTCCGCCAAGGCCTTCAGCAGGCGCGTGTCGCTTGTCGAAGTCGCAGCCCAGAGGAGCGTTGGCTCCCTGAGGGATGCCAGGCCGGACGCGAAGACCGAGGCGATGAAGCGGGCCGCTCCCGACCTGTCCGCGCAATCCCTGCTGCTCATGCTCAAGCAGGAGTTGCAGGAGACCAGGTATTCCAGAGTCGTCATCGATTCCTTCACCTCGCTCAAGAGGTTAGCCGCGGAGGACGAGGACATAAACGGCTCTCTGAACTCAATTTTCAGATTTCTATCTGAGTCCAATGTAACCAGCCTCATCATCACACATCCGCCAGACCCTACGGCCGTAGAGGTCGAGTTGTTCATCAGCAGGGGCGAGATCAGGCTGCACAAGCTGATAGCGGCGTCTAGGATTGAGAGGTGCGTCACGATCGAGAAGTTCAGGGGCTCTGCGCACGACACTGTGCCTCGGCCGATGGTCATCACCCCTGCGGGAATCGTTGTCGAGCCCAGGAAGAAGGTCTCAAAGCTCGCGCTACGGGTGCTCCAAGCGCTCCCGGCTGGCGCCAGATAGCTGGTCGTGAATCGCTATCTTATTACGCCGGAATACTCTTCCGGGGCGCGGTACTATGGCGAAGAAGGGCGGTCTTTCCTTGGTCGAGGTCTCGGGAAAGCCCTATGACATGGGCAAGGCGTCCGGGAAGAAGTGCGCTCAGAAGGGCCACGCTTACAGGAAGGCCATTGCTGAAAGCATCGAACACTACACGGGCATGGATTGGCCCAAAGCGGTCGAACGCGGGAAGCTATACGTGCCGTATGCGGAGGATTTCTATCCTGAGTTCGTAGAAGAGCTGCGCGGATACTCGGACGGCGCGAAGATGCCCTTCGAAGATGTCTTCACGCTCTGCTGTCACGAGTTCCTTTCCCCGCTCGGGTTCAGAGGATGCACCGACATAGCGGTTTCAGGCCTCGTCACTCAGGACGAACACGTTCTTGCGGCACACAACGAGGACTGGTCGTCTGACCAGATCGACACCATAGTGCTAGTCCACGCAAAGCCTCAGGGCAAGCCCGAGTTCGTGTGTACTTCTTACGCGGGACTGTTTCCGTCCACAGGGATGAACAGCGCTGGCATCAGTCTAACAGGAAATGCCCTCAGCCCGAACGACACCCGGATTGGGATACCGAAGATCTTCCCGGTGCGAAAGGCCTTCGAGGCGAAGCGCATCGGGGACGCCATCTCCTATGCGATGCCCGAAGGCAGGGCGTCGAGCTACAACAACATATGCTCGGACAAGAACGGCGAGATATACTCCCTCGAGGGGTCAGCTACGGACTGCGCGTGGATCTACGCCATCGATGGCTACCTGGTTCACACCAACCACTACCTCTCGCCGAAGATGGAAGCCTACGAAGCCGAGCCGAATACCATGTCCTGTTCGCGAGTGAGGTATTTCAGAGCGCTGAAGCTAATTGAGCAGCAGCTCGGCAGCGTGACCGTTGACTCCCTCATCTCAATTCTGAAGGACCATGTGAACAAGCCCGGCTCGATATGCAGGCATCCCGACCCGCACGACGATCCTGTCGATCCGTCAGAGACCGTGTTCTCTGTAGTGTTCGACCTGACGACTCTCGAGGCGCATATCTGCAAAGGGAATCCCTGCACGGGAACGTATTCGAAGTTCTCTTTGAAGCGATGATGGCATGCCAAAAGCCTTCATGGAAAGTATTTAATCCCAATCACCATATCGTGCAAAGCCATCACGGGCCCATAGCTTAGCATGGTTGGAGCACCCGGCTGATAACCGGGAGGTCACCGGTCCGAATCCGGTTGGGCCCACTTCTCTTTCGCATCGCATTCCTGGTGATGAAGTAGCTTAGTATCATGCGCGCGCAGGAAGAAGATGCTAGGTCATCGGCGCGCCGCATCCAATGCATTTCTGCGCCTTCTGTTCGTTTAGGCTGCCGCAGTACCTGCACCTGACCTTAGCCTCTTTTTCCTCGATCTTCTTCTCGATTGTCTTCACGCGAGATTTGATCATGAAATGTCGAACCACGAGAAGCAAGACCCCGATCGCACTGACGCCAACGGGGAGTTCCCACAAGAAATGGTCGGAAATGAGCGCGGCGGGCAGTATCAGAAGGAAGCCGAACATGAGCGCCATCATTCCGAAGCCAAGGAGCATCGCATCTGTGGCCTCGGGGCCTAGCACAGTTGTTGGCATCGCCTTGGCCATGAGGGGATTAACCTCCTGACCACATGATAGGCAGTACTTCGCGTCCTCAGGCAAATCCTTCTGGCAAACCGGGCATCTCAAGTAAGGACACCAGAGATGGCTATCTAGTCGGGGATTTAAGGGGCTTTCTAGTTGATTCCCAAAACTGAGAATGACCGCCCATAGGTGCCAGACCGCATCACGAGCGCTAGTCGTCAGGCTCTGGGTCCCCCGGCCTCTCAACGCCGGTTGATTTGTCAGGATTGACCTGCAAGGGCCTGCGAACAGTTCTTACAACGAGCAGCAACATCGTCAAGGCTACTGCTCCTGAGGCCAGGGCGGGAAACCCCCAAACAGTCCATGGAACGCCCCCGTCTGAGTCGTATGTCGCTCTGTTGTCCGCGAACCCCTCCGTCGGGAGCAGGTCTATGAGACCTTCGTTACCGTTCTCTGCCATCAGACCCGCAACCGCGAAGAACGATACTGCCAGCAGCGCGACCCACATCGCTGACAGCAATATGACCACCCGGGTGTTCTCGTTCGGTGTCAGCAGGTCTTTCGCCTTCCACGTGAGTCCGTAGTAGACGAACCCGTGTTCCTCGTATCTCTTGACAAGTCCGCCTTCCTCCATCTTCTTGAGGTGTCTGTGCACGGCGGCACGGTCTATGTTGAGGGTCTCGGAGAGCTGCGAGACAGTCCTCCTCATGGGCTGGAGAGACCTCAGGATCTCCAGCCTCGTATCGGAGGCTAGCGCGAACAGGGACTTCTTGTCGAGCTCGACGCGCATCTGGTTTGCCCTGAGCCGCAGTATGGGTTCCGGCATCATTAACTTGGCTGCCGGGCCTAGGCCGTCAGGCATCCACGGTCTCCACAGGAACCGGGTCCGGATAATACCACCAGTCGGGCTCATAGTAGGTCAGGCTTCCGAGCTCGGTCAGGTCGGTGATGCTGTTCGCCTTGACCATCGAGTAGGAAACGGTGTACAGGCTATCTCCTATGTACAGCGACCTGAGAACGGAGTTGTAACCGCTGTAGGCATCGTGGGATATTGTTCCTCTGAGAGATATCCCTGAAGCGGCGGACACATCGAAGACGTACGCTCCAGACCAGTGCGTGTAGTTCATTCCGTCGATCACGGTGGTCTCAACCGGGATCACAAGCATTCCTCTCTCCTGGTCGAACAGGACGGCCTTGTGGTCCCATGTGGCCATGGACCAGGAATAGTTCTCAGCAAGGAACTTGCTCGTCTCCACTGGCTCGGTAGGGTCGGAGACATCGAACAGAGACACTTTCAGCCGCGAGTTCTCATAGCCGATGCCAAGGACATGCGTCTCATCGACTGGGTGGAGGTACGACGAGAACCCTGGGAGCGTGAGTTCCCCGACCACCCGCGGTAGGTACGGGTTGCTGAGGTCAATTACGAAAAGGGGGTCTATCTGCAAGAAGGTCACGAGGTAGAGCGTGTCTCCGAGAAACCGCGCGGCATATATCCTCTCCTCGGGCGCGATGTTCTCGAGGGAGCCTGCGCTCTCCAGGTCCGGTGTGAGCACGTAGACGCCGTTCTCGGGGTTCATCCAGGAGGTAGTGGTTGCCACTCTGAGATAGCCCTCATGCTCATCCATGGAGAACTGGTTCAGCAGCCAGCCCTTGATGTCCGCCCTTGCAGTCGTGACCATGGATAGGCCATCGATGCTGACCTTGTATATCGTCGTGAGCGTTGACGCCTCGTCCTCGGGGGCCATAGCCGAATCCACCAGTGTCAGCTCCCCGCTCCACTTCTGGAACGTCAGGTACATGGCGCTTTGCGACATGTATATCGTGGAGGCGTAGCCCGCGATCATAGACATGTACTCGTACTCCCCATCGCCGACATCGACCGCGAGCAGGTTGATGAACGAGCTCGTATCGTCGCAGTCCGAATCGTAGAATATCCTGTCGATGGAGAACTCCTCGCTCTCTCCGCCGTTCCAGAAACTCGGGAGATAGGTCTCGTTGTCCGATTTCCAAACGTATGATTGGGCCACAAGGTACACATCATCCTGGACCATCCTCGAGGTAAGAGCGTACCCGGACACCCCGTAGGATGTCGTCAGCTGTGGGGACGAGATGTCGCTGAGGTCGAAGACCGAGACGACCGCTCTCTGCTGGTTAGCGATGTAAGGCATGAATTCAGCGAGTGAGTCGCCGCGCTCCCAGAGCTGGTACTCATGCACAGATAGTATGACAACAAGGCTGCCAGAATAGACGTATATTCCCGATACATAGGCGCTAGCGTTCGACAGTTCATATCCAAGCAGGTCCTCGATTTCCAGAACGGTTACATTTGCCATCTGAGACGGAGGCGTGGCCCTGACAATACTGACTCTGTCATACGATGCGATGAACAGATACTGCCCATCGGTCTTCGCTATGTCGTCTTCATCGACGCCCGCGACCTGCACGTTTGTCTTCGAGTACGAGGCTGAGTCCGCAGTCTTCTCAGCGCTCCCTGACCCGTACGATATGTCCTGCATGTATTCGTTGGAGTTCTGGCGGGACTGTACTTCGTCAAGGAACCCAGAAAGCTCATCCACGTTCCTGAAGGTACTCAGAAGTCCTCCTCTTGATGACTCCTTCCCGATCGTCAGCCCGTATGTTATCAGGCCGGCTGTTACGACCGTTGCCACGAGACAGAATGCGAGTGCTGCGCGAGTGTTCGAATTCATGTTGACCGCGGAGGATTTGGCCTTGACACTATATGAACACCTTCTTGCCGTTGACCTACAAGTCAACAGCGCGCAGCTGGTAGGCCACGGAAAAGGACTTATCCAATGGGAAACGTCTTATTGAGCGATATCATGAGATGCGCATCGTGCGGTTTCGACAACAGAGACAGGGCGGTCTTCTGCGAGAAGTGCGGCACCGGGCTTCAGGCCCCCAAGCCCTCCTATCATGTCCAAGCTCTTGACCGAAACGCGCGCAGACGCGGCATCGCATCGAGATTCTCTGGCAAGAGTTTCCTAGGAATCGCAATTGGGATAGTGCTGATAGTCCTTGGCATACTCGCGTACTTCGTGGCCATAGGAGCTATTCTGGGCTCCGCCGAAGACCCCGGCTCCGACCCGCTGGGGACGGCGGGGGACATACTCGGAGGGATCGGTATGATGGTTCTTGCAGTCATCCTGATCGCCATTGGCGGGATAGTCTTGTTCATAGGCATCATCTGGGTGGTCTTCAGAGCGGCTGGAGGCTGAGGGAAGCAGTCCCGCCCGGACCCCCGAAGCGCCTTTTTATCGAAAGGTACGAAAATAGGAACAGCCTTACCGTAGGTCATGGATGAGACGGACGCCAAGATCCTGAACCTCCTTAGGGACAACTCCAGGATGAAGAACACCGAGATCGCCCGCCATATCAATCTGACGGAGAGGGCGGTCAGAGCGAGGATAGAGAAGCTGGTCAGAGAGGGTGTCATACGTAGGTTCACGATAGAGACCTCGCCTGTGGGCTTCGAGGGCATCGTTCTCGTGGGCACGAATGTCGGGAGAACAGGTGAGGTCAAGGAAAAGGCCAGGCAGATATCCGAGAGCGTGTTCGAGTGCAGCGGGGAGTATGATGTCGCAGTACGGTTGCGGGCCAACACATTGGACGAGCTCAACAAACGGGTCGACGAGCTGCGCGCATTCCCCGGGGTTGTGCGAACAGCTACTCTCATCAAGCTCATAGAGAACTAGCAGCCGGCCTACGTACGGGCTGAGCCAGCCTGTCCAGAGCAGCTCGGAATCCTGAAAGGTTTATTATTCCGAAGCGCTCTTATTGTCACAGTGACCCCATGGACTTGATGGAGGCCATCAAGACTAGAAGGAGCATCAGGAGATACAAGTCTACCCCCGTGGACGACGGCCTCCTAAAAGAGGTTTTGAACGCCGCGAGACTCGCACCATCCGCGGACAACGCGCAGCCCTGGCGGATAATTGTCGTCATGGACGAGCAGACGAAGCTCAGGCTGGCTGCGGCCGCAAATGGCCAGAAGTTCATCGCGCAGGCGCCGATCGTGCTCGTGGCATGTGGGATTCCTGACGAGGCGTTCCCGACCGCTGGAGGGTACATGAGCAGCCATGTCATAGATGTCGCGATCGCGGTCGACCACCTGACTCTCGCCGCTCACTCCTCAGGGCTGGGGACATGCTGGATCGCGTCGTTCAAGGAAGACAAAGTCAGAGAGGCGTTGGGCATCCCTGAGGATGTGAGGGTGATTGCGATGACCCCTCTGGGGTACCCCGACGAGACCCCGGAGAAGTCCCCCAGGAAGAACCTTGAGGAGCTCATACTATACGAGAGATACCAATAAGCGGTGGGGTTGCACTACGTTGATGTGGTAGGA
>Ga0256868_10001594_pt1 | contig 12176 bp, 7 predicted proteins | sample RVTome_13_FD_187341 | JGI IMG/M metagenome (GOLD analysis project Ga0256868, IMG submission 187341) | Soil microbial communities from uranium-contaminated site in the Upper Colorado River Basin, Wyoming, United States - RVT92D227 HiSeq ... | reverse complement strand
CTCTGCAATGGCACCGGGTGCGTCAGCCTTTGCAATGATGTAATAGGTACCCGGTGTTGTGCCTGCAGGGATAAGGACAGAGGTCGTTCCTGCACTGCTTACACCAGCTGTAAGCGCAGGGACCGGTCTGCTGCCAAGCACGGGATCGCCTGCATCCAGGGTGCTATTGGTTGACAGATAGAAACTGGTCGTTGATGCACCTGCAGCACCACCGCCACCGTTACGTGTCGTATCCCCTATGGAAATCGTTAATCCGGCACCACCAGAGGCAGGGGCAGTCAGAGAGGAGACCGAAAGGTCGGATAAAGCACTTAAAGCAAAAGAGGCACTGATTGTGTGGTTATCCGTTACATTAGTAAAGATATAACTCGTAACTGCACCCACTGAATACCCATCCACCAGAACATCTGCCACATGGTAGCCTGTATCAGGTGCGATGGTAAAGGATTGGTCTGCGCCATAATCTACAGTAACCGTGCCTGACGGGGATATACTACCGTTGGCCCCTGCCGACGAGGTGACAGTGTATTGCGCACAACTACTGGTAAGAATATGCGCTGTGCTTATACCCCACAGGGCTTCACCGGTTACCTCATTGTTCTCATCAGAAGGGTTGCCGCCGGATTCGCCACCCCAACCGCCTGTAACCATCTGTACACCCATGAGGTAATTTGAAGCACCCTGTATGTTATTCAAATAGGCAGAGCGGTTGACCTGATTTAGAGCCAGCATGGCATAGGCGGTTTCCTGAATCGCCTCATGACCTGTAGTAACATTATTTTTGTTGTCAGCAAAGCCACCATTATGTATCTGGTATGAAGCAAGGACAGCAGCGAGGTCGTTCAAATTGGAGGCCGCCGCATGCTCACCGGCAGTTGGGTCGAAATCTTCATGGACAAATGCCAGTCCGTACACGGCTCCGGCCAGTCCAATCACGTCATAGTCTTTAGAGCCGTCAAGCTCGTTAAGCTCTGCCTTAACGCCGTTAATCCATTCACTTGTCCCAGCGCCACATGAGGCAGCGCCAACGAGACCCATACCGAGGTCCCATGCCGCCAGATTGGGGATACCCTGAGAAGCGCGCCGATCACGGAGAAAAGTCACATATCCGGCTGTTGTGAAAGGGCCATACCAAACACCATTTTCTAAACGCATATATGTTCCCGCAGCCAGTGGATTGTAGAAATTTGTCATAACAGAGTTCTTGTACGAATTACCGCCGAAAACCCTGTCAAGCTCTGCAGCCAGATAGCCGTCAGGAGGCGAAAACGTATTTGTCTTTGCCAAAAGGAATGCGCCTGCTTTTTGCAAAGCCGCAAGCTGATTAGAACTGCCCGTGCTGGAATATGCCTTTGCAAGTCCCATTGCGATGGGACCGATAGTATTCTGCTGGCTCGTACCGGCGAGCGGCCAGCCCCATCCACCGTCGGCATTCTGCGTTGCAGCAAGTCTGTCACCACCTGTCTGAAGAGCGTTTTCTCCAGCAGTCCATACCACGATACTGGAGATATCTGCTGAGCCGGGATTTGTAATCCCAATCCAAAGTGCCGCGCCTGTATTGCCGGTAATGCCAGAAACGACACCGGCTTGAAGCTGCGCCAGCGTATATATGTGTCCGGCTCCGTTACCGCTCATCATATAAAATGACGAATTTTGGTCGATGGACGCGCCGCTATGAGAACCATAGCTGTCACTATTCAATCCGGTCATTAGGCCGTTGCTGTCAAACGCAAAGAACTGCCCATCTCCACCGGTGTCAAGCCACAGATTTATTGATACAGGACTGCCGGTGCTGACGATGGACATGCTATTCAGATCCCCGAGTGTAAGTCCGCCATTGAAGTAAAGGACGATGCCGGAGTCGGAGTAGCCTGTACCGCCGGCAGTCAGGTGAAAGTTGGAGCCTGATATGGACGACGATGCATTTACCCCCGGGGGGCTGCCGGTGCCGAGTGGTATCTGGCTGCTCTTCACATAGAAGTTGCCGACATCATTGACAGCGTAGTCTACGTTGCAACTGGAGGTTGTAAACGTGTCGGCCATTGTAAGAGCCGCAACGCTCATAAAAACCACAAAGAAAAATCCCAGCTTTAAAAGCTTTTTCATTTCTCCCCCTTTTTTTATTAAAATTTTAATAAAAAACAATTTCCCTGTTACGGTGTAAAGAATTTTGTGATCAGTACCGAATCCCCCTATCAGTGCCAATAAAAAAAGCCGAGCCTATCAAAGAATTCCTTCGGTAGCTCAGCCGTCTTTCTTCAAGACCCGCCACTTTCCGCGCTCTCTTCACAGAGAGTTCGGCTTTGTCGAGAAAACTATCTAAATTGTGGTTTTGTGCTTATTTTGTTTTAAGGTAAATCCCCCCCTGCTGACATCGTCACGTCTAAAATGGCATTTTAGAACCCTAAGTCCGCGTAATTTAAGTAAATCACAAAAAAAACAAATTTGCAATACTACAATTAGTTTAATTATTTAAAATAATGGTTGTATTTATTGTCAAACTAAGGTTCATAAATAAATTGCAACTAAAGTTTTACAACTTTTTAAAAATTCTCTACCTAATCAATATATTGTGCTTGTTATTTATCGTATCACTATATTTTCCATAATAACTGTTCCGCCATAAATTGTTAACGTCCCATTAATTGTCGTGCTTGAAGGACTATTGACATAGAGGCCGTCATAACCGCCCTGCAATTTAACAGAAACATTACTGCCAAATGAGGGGTTTCCGTTGAAATGTAATGCCTGGCTTTGAAGGGTATCGCCTTCTGATGCGGAAGCGTAAGCTATTTGCAGATCGGAAAAATAAACAGGTGGTGAGCCTTCGATACACACGGGAGGACCTTGTCCCGTTCTGTAGTTGAAGTAAGAATGACCCTGTTAGCCATATCCTAAGCAGCGACCTCCTTTCTGTCAATTGATTTGTTATGGAGAACAGCGAGAAGCTGTGGGATTTCCTTGTATCCCCTTACCCGCCTGAACTTGCTCTTCGCCCGTAAAAGAGCAGTTATCGCAGATATCACCATGAGCCTTATCTCCCGGCCAATATTCTCTACAACCTCCGTCGTCTCCATCAGTACCTCTGTGATTGGAAGCGGAACCTCTATCGTGACCTGTCCTCCCTTAATCTCCCTGATCTTTCCGTTGCCTTTCCGTACCATTTTCCGGTATTCTTTCTTCATAAGCGCCTCCTTTGAATTTGGTTTTTGAGCAGAATCAGGTTAATAGAGTCGCTTCTTTACTTCAACTATCGGTGGGATATGATCGTACCGAATGGATCAAGTCTCAGCTTTTGCAAATTAATCCTAATTTTGTATTGTTTTATAATTATATCAACTTTTCTTTCTGCTTGTTACAGAAAAAACTAAATCGAGGCAAGACATCTTACAGAGCGGTGCTTTCTATGTGAATTCAAACTTTCAGATGATATGGCCTCGAATGCGCATTATAGGGAGAAAGTGAGATACGTCTGAAATGACTCAAAATCCCTCACTTCTATGTGGAGTCTTTATACTCGAAACAAGCCTCTCGCTGCAACACTTCAGGCAGTATTGTTGCCTATCGGCATTTGAAAGAAACCTGTGGAGTACAATCACGATAATTTTCAAGCCTTAATACATGCAGACCAGTGAAAATAGACAATTCCCCGAACTGACAGACGGTATGTGTATCACAGATTTTTTTGAGTCCGGAATTAATCATGCGATACTCGCGGTAATTCCATAGAATGTACTTGCAGGAATAAGCCTTCGAGCTTTGATTTTATTAAAACCGCTTTCCTTTAACTGCGTTGTATTTTCATCCAGATCAGGCAAAGGTGTTAATCCTTAAAGGGAAGAATTTACCATATTAAGATTTGCCGCCCCAGGGTCCTTACCTCTGCTCTGCAAATTCATAGCAACAGCTATTGTGCCATGCGGGGCCAGCATTGAACGAATGAAATCATTTATCTCTTTTCGAAAACGCTCAATATTCCTGAAATGTATCACCTTCAGACCTTCCCCCTCGTTTGTTGCTGACCAGGTAAAAATGATTGACATTGCTTTCGTTTCTGTTAGCCTTTAACTATGAACAGGCTTATTGAAGATACTTCTCTCCGGGATAGAGTACATGTCTTTAGCGACAGAAAGGAGGCGGGAAGGCTTCTTGCCCGGAAACTTACTCCCTATAAAGAATCCGACAGCATGATATTTGGAATCCCATCGGGTGGAGTTCCTGTTGCTTCGGAAATAGCGAAAGCACTGAGTCTTCCCCTAGATTTGATTATCGTAAGGAAGATCCAGATACCATATAACCCCGAGGCCGGTTTTGGTGCAGTAGGTCCGGATGGCAGAGTTATTTTCAATGAAATATTGTTGAACCGTTTAAACCTGACAGATGACGAAATCAGAGAACAGGTAAAAAATACGATGGATATGATACAAAGAAGGAATCATTTGTTCAGGGGAGACAGGCCATATCCACAGCTAAAAGGAAAGACTGTCATTCTGGTAGACGATGGACTTGCGTCAGGGTATACAATGCTTTCAGCCGTCAGGTTCATAAAGAGCCACGGCCCGGAGAAAATTGTTGTTGCTGTTCCAACAGCATCAAAGAGAACGATAGACTACATCCTTCCCGAGACCGATGAGCTGCTGTGTCTCAACGTGAGAACCGGATTTTCTTTTGCTGTTGCCGATGCATACACAAACTGGTATGACCTTACTGACAAAGAGGTCCTGGATATTTTAAAGAAGCCTGGATGACCTGAAAATCAAAGTCGATCTTCCCGAGAATTTTTTATCCTGTAAATGAGGAATATCATCCTTGACATTGTTTCCAGATATGCTAATTTTATGAATAGGAGATTCTTATAATGATTGACCTGTTAGCCATTATGGCCATTATGTTCTGGCCTGTCATCCCGCTTTTCTGGATCCCCGTTCACTTTTCCACAACGTTTTTTAAAAGACTCGGCTTTTTCACATACTTGATACCTCTCGTCACCTGGGTACCCATCGCCTACCTTATCTACATAAATAAAGCATTTCTGCTTCAGGCAAAAATAACGCTACCGACAGCATTAAACATACTCGGAACTCTTTTTCTCGTTGCAGGGTCCCTCTTGCATGTATGGACAGCCAAACTCCTTGGCTTATGGGGGATCATTGGAGTGCCTGAGATTTCCACAAGGATTAAAGAGAATCTCGTGACAGGAGGACCGTTTTCTATAGTCAGGCATCCGACATATTCAGCACATACTCTGATATTTTCGGGCGTTTTTCTGATAACCGGTGTAGTCTCTGTCGGAGTAGTGACATTACTGGATTTTTTCATAGTAAATGCTGTTATTATTCCCCTTGAGGAGAAAGAACTTGAAAAACGTTTCGGTGAAGAATACAGACTTTACAAGAAGAAGGTTTCATCACGAGTTTTCCCCTGGATTTTTTAAAGATGAATCCGTAGCTGATCCATGGTATATCAGGTCTATGGTATAATCTCATGAAATCGGAGCAACAATGATGTTCATCGGTCTGGATGCAGGTTCAGTAAGTGTAAAGCTTGTTGTTCTTGATAAAAACGGGAGCAAGCTTTACAGCCGTTACGAAAGACATAAAGGGCACTCCATTACTGTTGCCCTCAAACTCCTGAGAGAAATTACTGAGTCAGGGAATTTACGCGTTCTTGACTCAAACACTCCTTCTCTGTCCATTACCGGTTCTGCCGGAAAGCTGATCGCTTCTATCCTTAACGTAGAACCGGTGAACGAGATTGTTGCCCAGGCATATTCCACCCATAAACTATTTCCACATATAAAAACAATCATAGAGATGGGTGGCGAGGATTCAAAACTTATCCTCCTTGGAGAGGAGAGCCGCTCCATAAAAGACTTCTCCATGAATTCTGTGTGTGCAGCCGGTACCGGTTCATTTCTCGATCAGCAGGCTGAAAGATTAAGGCTCACTATTGAAGAATTCAGTGATCTCGCCCTCAAATCTAAAAGGCCACCGAGAATTGCAGGAAGATGCAGTGTTTTTGCAAAATCCGACATGATTCACCTCCAACAGATAGCAACTCCAGTTGAGGAAATCGTTGCAGGTCTCTGTTTTGCTGTTGCGAGAAACTTCAAGGGATCGATATCAAGGGGAAGAACCATTATTCCTCCTGTATCGTTCCAGGGAGGTGTGGCTGCAAATAAAGGGATGGTAAGGGCTTTCAGGGAAATCCTCGGACTTGAGGAACTGCTTGTCCCGGAGGACTATGCACTTATGGGCGCAATCGGTGCCGTATTAAAAAATATGCATGAGGGAACCATTCAGAATTTCGATATATCACTGCTTGAGGAGTTCCTGAAATCATACAGGCCACTTGAAGAGGGGTATCCGCCTTTGGGTAATCAGGAGCCGTTATCAATATATAGTCAAGAATCAAATCCCCCCTTACCCTCCTTTTTTAAAGGGGGGAACGGGGGGATTACTAATCCTGAGGCAAAAACTCAAAACGCAGCACGTATCAAAGCTTACCTCGGCATAGACGTCGGCTCGATCAGCACGAATCTCGCAATCACTGACGAAGGAGGAAGACTTCTGGCAAAAAGGTATCTCATGACAGCAGGAAGGCCCATAGAAGCAGTCATGCAGGGCCTTTCGGAGATAGGGGAAGAGATCGGAGACAGGGTAGAGATAATGGGTGTCGGTACGACAGGGTCCGGCAGATACATGATCGCCGATTATGTTGGTGCAGACCTCGTAAAAAACGAGATCACGGCTCAGGCCACTGCAGCTACCTTTATTAATACAGATGTCGATACCATATTCGAGATCGGAGGACAGGATTCAAAGTTCATATCCCTGAAAAACGGGGTGATCATAGATTTTGAAATGAACAAGGCCTGCGCAGCAGGCACAGGCTCTTTCCTTGAAGAGCAGGCGGAAAAACTGAATATCTCGATAAAAGGTGAATTTGAACAGTGTGCACTATCTGCAAAAAATCCCTGCAGACTCGGTGAAAGGTGCACTGTTTTCATGGAGAATTCCCTGATGGCAAATCTGCAGAAAGGGGCTGACAGGAATGACCTCCTTGCAGGCCTCGCATATTCGATTGTGCAGAATTACATCAACAGGGTTGTTGCCGGAAAGCATATCGGCAACAATATATTCTTTCAGGGTGGAGTTGCCTTTAACAAATCCGTTGTTGCTGCATTCGAGAAATATCTCGAAAAAAAGATAACCGTACCTCCCCATCATGATGTTACGGGTGCGATCGGCATGGCGTTGCTTGCGAAGAGATACATGAATTCCAAAAAGGATGAGGGAGGACGGAAGAAGGATGAAAATCAAAAACCGCTTACAACGTTTAAAGGATTTGAGTTATCTAAACGTCCGTATGAGATATCGTCATTTGAATGCAAGGGCTGTCCGAATGTATGCGAGATTAACAGGGTGAAGATTACCGGAGAGGAGGGGTTTCTCTTTTACGGTGGCAGATGTGAAAAATACGATGTCAAAAAGAAAAAAACATCAGGCAGGCCTGACCTCTTTTTGTTCAGAGAAGAGATGTTATGGAAGAAACATCTTGAAAGGCAGTCTATAGTCGACAGTCGAAAGTCAGCTTCTCATTTACTCCCCCATTTCACTATTGGCAAGGGGGAGCAAGCGGGGGGTAATGGGTCAGAACCCGCAAACCATAAATATAAAGCGACAATCGGTATCCCTTATATTTTCTACTTCCAGGACTATCTTCCTTTCTGGACGACACTTCTCTGGGAACTCGGTTTTTATGTAGAAGTGTCACCGAAAACGAACAGGCAGATTGTTAATCTCGGCCTTGAACGGGTGCTTTCAGAAGCCTGTTTCCCCGTTAAGGTCGCACACGGACATATCCAATATTTACTCGATAAAAATGTGGATGCCATATTCCTGCCGAGTTTTGTGAATCTTAATACACCTGAAGACAGTCTGGCCAGGGGTTTGGCATGTCCCTATACGCAAACGATTCCCTATATATCCCGGATCGCATTCAGCGGTATCAGGCTGATCACACCGGTAATAAACCTGAGGCGTGACAGAAAGTTCCTGATTGATCAACTCGCCGTTGCTTTTAAACCTTTCGGGATAAGAAAATCCGGCATTCCGAAAGCAATAGAAAGTGCATATAATGCCCAGGATGAGTTCTCTAATGCCATAAAAGCAAAGGGAACTGAGGTCTTATCTGATCTCAGGGATAATACTATTGTGATCATCGGCAGGTCATACAACTCCCTTGACAGCGGTATGAATCTTGAAATACCAAAAAAACTTGCTGACCTTCATATCCTCTCGATTCCCTTTGATTTCCTGCCCATCGAAAGGTATGCGATAGACAGCGAATGGCCCAATATGTACTGGAGATCAGGGCAACGGATTCTGAAGACTGCAAGATACATCAAAGAAAATAAAAACCTTTACGCCATCTATATAGGGAACTTTTTATGTGGACCTGACTCTTTCATACTGAAATTCTTCAAGAAAGAGATGGGCAAAAAACCTTTTCTTCATATAGAAATTGATGAGCACAGTGCCGATGCAGGGGCAATAACAAGGTGTGAGGCATTCATGGACAGCATAGAAAATCAGAGCTCAGAGGTCAGAAGACAGCGGTCTGAAGAAAAATTTTCTCCTCTACCGTCCAGCGTCCCTTGTTCTTCTTTACTTGTCACTGATCATTCAAAACGTACTATCTATATCCCGCGCATGTCGGACCATGCATTTGCCCTCGCAGCCGCTTTTCAGCATTGCAGGGTGGATGCTGAAGTTCTCCCTGAATCTGATAAGAAAACCACGGATGTGGGAAGAAAATTTGTCTCCGGCAAAGAATGCTATCCCTGTACTGTTACAACAAGTGATATGATCAAAAAGGTCATGGAACCGGATTTCGTTCCTGAGAAAAGTGCCTTTTTCATGCCTTCCGGTTCGGGACCCTGCAGATTCGGTCAATACAATGTCTTCCACAGGCTTGTTCTCGACAGCATGGGTTATCAGGATGTGCCGATATTCTCGCCGAATCAGGACACCTCCTTTTACAGAGACCTTGGGATTGTCGGCAAGGACTTTACCATGCATGCATGGAAAGGCATTATTTCCTTTGAATTTCTTTGTAAATGTCTCCATGAGACAAGACCTTACGAAGAGAACAAAGGTTCGGCGGATGAGTTATACGATAATTATTTAAAAAAGATATATCAGTCCTTAAGGTCTGACAATAATGGTGCCCTGGAGGAAACCCTTAAGGGAATCAGGCGGGACTATGAAAACCTTTCCAGATACAATGGCAAAAAACCTTTAATTGGTATAATCGGTGAAATATTTGTCCGTTCTCACAGGTTCTCCAATGAAGACCTTGTAAGGAAAGTTGAGGCTCTGGGAGGTGAGGTCTGGCTTGCGCCGGTAGAGGAATGGATATATTATGTCAACCTTGTAGGCTTAAAGAAGGCATTGTTAAAAAAAGAAAAGTCTGCTATTATTAATTTTCTCGTAAAAAAGTACTTCCAGAAAAGGATAGAACACAGGTTTGCAAAATATTTTCATGGTTTTTTGAAAACGCTAAAAGAGCCTGAGACAAAGGAGATTATTAAAAAGGCATCACCGTATCTCCATAGTTCGTTTGAGGGTGAGGCCATTTTAAGCATCGGCAAAAGCATTGACCTCGTAGAAAAAGGGGCCTCAGGTATCATCAATGCCATGCCCTTTGGCTGTATGCCTGGCACGATTGTTACGGCTCTTTTAAGAGGAGTAGGCAGGGACTACGGTGTTCCCTGCATCAGTATACCGTACGACGGCACAGAGTCTCCTGCAACGGAGATGCAGCTTGAGGCTTTCATAGACCAGGCAAAAGAGTTCAGCAGACAGAATACAGTAAACAGAATGCACTAAACAAAAACCTTTGTTTTTTTCTGCATACTGCTTACTGATTACTTTATATTATTGATGAGGAGGACATGAGTGGGAAACGTAAAAAAGTGGCGTAAAAAGAAAATGAGCAAACATAAACACGACAAGCTCAGAAAGAAAACCAAATTCCAGAGAAGAAAGAGCAAGTAAAACAAAAAACGGTCAAAAGGATTATGCATCCAACCGACAGATATATTTTAAAGGTTACCCCACTGCATCTGCGGTGGGGGTTTACCCCGGACATTCCTTCCCAATAAACCTCTCCATTTCATGTCATTTCATTCCTTCTAAATAACACCTGCTATTGACTTGTGAACTCGTGAATGGAGTATCATGTAAGATGTTTGCTCCATTTTTAACAACAGGTATCGGAAGTCTGCCCCATACAGACCCTGAAGAGGCATGCAGGCTTGTGCTCGATACATTCGATATCCCTTTCTGGCCTCAGCTCCCGAAGCTGTCATTCCATGAATTCATGATACCCCAGTATTCTGAAGGCATGCCGTTCTTGAAGATTGATGAAAAAAAAGAAATGGTATGGATAGAAAAAGACGGTAATAGCCTGACGAGATTCTATGAGACCTATTCAGAAGACCTCAAGCTTGCCATCTCTGAAGAGTATGCGAGGGGATTTTATACGTTTATCACTGCTGTTAAGAATAGACACTTTAAATATCTGAAAGGACATGTCACAGGGCCGCTCACTTTTACCCTGGGACTCAAGGACTCCGACGGAAGGCTGGTCTATTTTGATGAAGAACTGCGGGAGATCTCGCTCATGGTACTTAAGGCAAAGATCAGGTGGCAGATCGAGGCATTAAAGCCCTGTGCCGAACAGGTGATCATATTTATCGATGAGCCCATCCTCTCTGCACTCGGCAGTTCGAGTTATATCGGCGTATCGCCGGAAGAGGCAGTAAGGCTTTTGAGGGAAACATCAGATGCTATTAAGGAGTCTGGAGGTATTTCCGGAATTCATTGCTGCAGTAAGGCTGACTGGCCACTGATAATAAACAGCGGCGTCAGCATTATCAGTTTTGATGCATATGACTATGTCGAAACAATTTCGCTGTATCCTGCGGAATTCTCCGGTTTTTTACAAAGTGGCGGATACCTGGCATGGGGGATCGTACCGACAACTGAAGCCATCCGCGATGAAAACACTGATCCGATAAAGAAACGTTTTGATACCGGGATTCAAATATTGTCGAAGTCACTGCCTGAAGACCTTTTGCTTTCACAGATTCTCCTGACGCCCTCTTGCGGCACGGGCTCAAGAAGCATAGAGGAGGCTGAAAAAGTTTTTAGGACGCTGGTCGAACTCAAGAAGTTAATAAAAGGGATTTTCTGATGAAAGGTACATTCATATCGTTCGAAGGGATTGAGGGGACAGGGAAATCAACACAGGCGAGGCTTTTATCCGAATATCTCAAAGGGAAAGGATTTGAGGTTGTCCTTACCGAAGAACCCGGCGGCACACAAATCGGTCTCAGGATAAGAGAACTCCTTCTTTCCGTCGAACATAAAGAGATGATGCCGATTACAGAACTCCTCCTCTATAACGCATCCCGTACACAGCATACAGAAGAAGTTATCATCCCTGCAATAAACAGAGGCGCTGTTGTCATAACAGACAGGTTCACAGATTCGACTATTGCATACCAGGGCTATGGAAGAGGAATTGATCTGAACCTTCTCGACTCAATCGACCTGATTGCGACAGGAAGACTGAGACCAGATATTACCATACTCCTTGACCTCGATGTAGAAGTCGGCTTAAAGAGAAACAGAGGGATCAATAAGACAGACAGACTTGAACTTGAGGATGTAGAATTTCACCAAAGGGTGAGAAGCGGTTATCACAGCCTCGCAGCCAAAGAACCTGAAAGAATTAAATTAATAAACGTCTCTGGGAGTATTGAGGAAATACATAACAGAATAGTCAAAATAATTTCAGATCTTCTGAACGGTTTAAAAAGCTCCCCAAGAAGCAGGTAAATAAAAAAAATCAGCTGTTGTCACTTCCTTCCTCTTCTATGCATCTTTGAAACCTGATACAATTGTGCTGATAGCAATAGGAAATCAGCAATCAGTTGCTATTTTTATTGACACATGGAGAAACTTTTCTTATTTTAAATAAGCATACAAAAGAAAGAAATGCTGATCTATAAGGTTCAATGAAAATATTTATTCATAAACGATGGAAGCAAGGAAAGACAAAAGATTCAAGAAGAAACTGTTAGTGAGGATTTATTCAGGAACTAA
>Ga0256868_10001592_pt1 | contig 12188 bp, 12 predicted proteins | sample RVTome_13_FD_187341 | JGI IMG/M metagenome (GOLD analysis project Ga0256868, IMG submission 187341) | Soil microbial communities from uranium-contaminated site in the Upper Colorado River Basin, Wyoming, United States - RVT92D227 HiSeq ... | reverse complement strand
TATCACGGAAAGCCAGTAGCGCTTTGTCCTGATAAACAATATCAGCCGGTATCTCTCCGGCTACGATACGGCAGAAAACACAGTCCATAAGTTCAGGATTTTTTTATGATACGCGGATTGAGAGGCAGGTAACCGTTCTCTTTATGCCCGGAATGGGGTGTATCTTCTCAGTGACCAGGGCGCCAACGGCATTGAAGTCATCATGTTCCACAACAGCGATGACATCGTAGGGGCCGGTTACCAGGTCAACTGATTTTATCTCCTTAATCTTGTGACCTTGGAGAGTTGCCACCACATCTTTGGTCCTGCCTACCTCCGTCTCAATCAACACAAAGGCCTTAGCTGGCATAGTTTCACCCCCTATTACTGAGATTTTAACCTATTACGCTGGACTGACGCAACTTACCAATTTGCGATTTATTATAGCCTAACTCACGCAATATCTCTTCAGTATGCTGCCCGGCTATAGGTGCCAGGCTTCTGACCTTGCCCGGGGTGTCGGAAAGCTTAATGGCTATGCCCGGGTGTTTCACTTTTCCCAACGTGGGATGGTCTATTTCTAAAACCATTTTACGGTGCAGCACCTGAGGGTCATTAAACACTTCATCGAAGGTGTAGACTTTGCCCACCGGCACGTCCTTGCCAGTAAGAAAGTCGAACCATTCATCACGGGTCCTGGTCAGAAAAACCTTTTTGAGATAGGAAGAGATTTCCTCCCATTTTTCGCCTTCGGGTTTATGCAGAAAATGCTCGGGTGAAATGCAGTAAGGAATATATTCTTCTTTGCCCAGAGCACGGCATAAGTTCTCCCAAAACCAGGGTTCAACACAGCCGATACTGATATATTTACCATCTTTAGCCTGGTATACGCTATAGTATGGATAAGCGCCGTGAAGCCAGGTTTCGCCTCTATTGAACATACAGCCTCCGGCGAAATAGCTGCTTATAAACCAGGTCATAAGGTTCATGGCACCATCAGTATAGGCTATGTCCACGTATTGCCCCTTGCCAGTTTTATCTCTGGCCACCAGTGCCGTCAGGATACCGATAACACCATGCAGAGATGCACCAGCAAAATCAGCCAGCATGTTTAAAGGAATAGAAGGCGGACTATCCGGAGCGCCGATGAGATTAAGAGCGCCGGCTATTGAAATATAATTGATGTCGTGTCCGGAAAAATTGCTATAAGGCCCGTCCTGCCCATAGCCGCTGAGAGAGCAGTAGACCGTCCGTGGATTAATTGCCTTTATCTTTTCATAGTCTATCCCCAGGCGCTTGACTACGCCCGGCCTGAAACCTTCAACTACGACATCAGCCGACTGTGCCAGCTTATGAAATATTTCCTGTCCTTTATCAGACTTGAGATTCAGCCCCATACTTCGCTTGTTGCGGTTTAAGGCATCGAAAGCAGCTACCTTTTTCTCTTCGTCGGCTGTGAGCATCATGCCCAGTCCGGCGCCCCGGCCACCAGCGCCCGGCGCTGTTCCTACTTTAATTACATCGGCTCCCATATCAGCCAGAATCATGGTACATAAAGCACCGGGTACTAAATGAGTGAGGTCCAAAACTCTTATGCCTTCCAGAGCTAGCATGATACTTCTGTCCTTAATGAACGATCTGCTGATTTTACTAATATTACGTTTTGATGCAATTACAGTCAAGGCTATCGGGGGATTGACAGGATTATTGACCATCTATATAATAGGCAAACGGTTTCCTACTTCCTGAAATTTCAACTATAAAAACATCGCTGTGATAGGCATCGAAACTCAAGAAGTTAAGAGAAAAGAACACCTTATCCTTAAGATACTGAATGATTCCCAGCAGCCGTTGGGAGCCAGGATTATCGCTCGATACTTAAAAGACCGCGGCGTTAACCTTGGTGAAAGGGCGGTCAGATACCACCTGAAACTGATGGATGAACGGGGTTTAACCAGGCTCGTCAGTCGTAACGGTCGATTAATCACCGACCTGGGTACGGAAGAACTGGGTAATGCGCTGGTTAGAGATAAGGTGGGTTTTGCTATCTCCAGAATTGAATTACTCGCCTTCCGCACTTACTTCGATTGGGAGAAAGGCTCGGGTCTGGTCCCGGTTAATATTTCCCTATTTCCCAAAAGTAAATTAGAAAAGGCACTCCAGGCGATGAAGCCTGTCTTCGACGCCGGGATCTGTGTCAGCGACCTGGTGGCCGTGGCTGGCGAAGGAGAGCAGTTGGGCGAGCTAGTCGTCCCTCATGGGAGAATAGGGTTGGCGACAGTTTGCAGCATCGTTATAAACGGCACGCTGCTCAAGGCCGGCGTTCCCATGGACTCTCGATTCGGCGGTATACTGCAGATGCGAAACCACCAGCCATTTCGCTTCGTGGAACTTATTCACTATGCCGGTTCCTCGTTAGACCCATCCGAGGTTTTTATTAGAGCCAGAATGACATCGGTAAGAGACGCCGCCAAAACGGGTAACGGCAAAATTCTGGCCAATTTCCGCGAAATACCCGCTTTATGCCTTCCCACAGCTGAAGCAGTCGTTTCCAGATTGAAAGAGGCAGGCTTAGGCGGGCTGATGATAATGGGTAACACCAGCGAACCGGTCTGCGAAATCCCTGTAGAGCTCAACAGAATTGGGATGATTTTCATAGGCGGACTCAATCCTGTAGCCGCCGCTGAGGAAGCAGGAATAGAAGCCGAAAACTACGCTATGAGCACGGTCATGGAATACCAGAAATTAATAAAATTTGAGGAGGTTATGAGTTGAAAGAGGTAAAAGTAATACCCTGTCTGGATGTCAAGGAGGGGAGGGTAGTAAAGGGCATAAAGTTCATCAACCTCAGGGATGCCCGAGACCCCGTTGAGGCTGCCGAAGCCTACTGCCGGCAAGGTGCCGATGAACTGGTATTTCTCGATATTATGGCCAGCGCTGAAGATAGGGGAACCAGACTGGAATGGGTGAAAAGGGTAGCCGATAAAGTTACCATCCCCTTTGCCGTCGGCGGCGGCATTAGAGATACCAAAGACATGAAAGAGTTGTTCGACCTCGGCGTCAACAAGGTCTCAATCAACACTTCAGCCGTTAGAAATCCCGACCTGATAAAGGAAGCCTCAAAGAAGTTCGGTAAGCAGAGCCTTGTCGTCGCCATCGACGGCATTAAAAATCCGCCGAATAGCGGCCGGCCCCGACTTGAGGTGGTAGTAAAAAGCGGCATGGAAGCAACGGGCATGGACATTGTCCAGTGGTCAAAAAGGGTGGAGAAACTGGGAGCCGGCGAGATTTTGCTCACCAGTAAAGATGCCGATGGCACCAGGGAAGGATATGATTTGGAGATGACCAAGGCCGTAGCTGAAGCCGTAAGCATACCGGTCACGGCTTCCGGCGGTGCCGGCAAGTTGGAGCACCTGTATGAAGCTGTAGCCGTTGCCAAAGCCTCGGCAGTTCTAGCCGCATCTATCTTTCATTTCGGCGAGATATCCATACCTGAAGCTAAAAAATACCTTAAGGAAAGGGGAATACCCGTAAAGATAAATTAAAGATTTAAAAGCAAAAATCAAACTAAAAAGGAGTAAAGGAGAATGAATTTACAACGACCGAACTCAGACGAAGCCACCAGGACCGCCAATCGCTCCAGGAGCGTCTCCCCAGGAAGCGGCATCTGCTCCCGCTGCCTAGATGGCTGCACGGGGAATTGTGAAGTCTTCAAAGCCACCTTCCGCGGACGGGAATTAATCTATCCCGGACCCTTCGGTGAAATAACCGCCGGTGCCGATAAGGACTATCCCATTGATTACTCGCATTTGAACATCCAGGGCTATGCTCTGGGAGCCAGAGGACTGCCCAAGGGTGTCGTCGGCGACCCGGATACCGCTCTGTTCCCGCTGGTGAACACCGAGACCGATTACGGCTGGGACATAAAGGTCAAGATGAAGGTCCCTATTTTCACCGGCGCTCTGGGCTCTACTGAGATAGCACGAAAGAACTGGGAACATTTTGCCGTCGGCGCTGCCATCAGCGGCGTTACCCTGGTCTGTGGAGAGAATGTTTGCGGCATCGACCCTCGGCTGGAGCGCGATGCCAAGGGCAAGGTTACTTCAGCCCCCGATATGGACCGTCGAATTGAGGTTTACCGGCGTTATCACCAGGGCTTCGGCGAAATACTGGTACAGATGAATGTCGAAGACACCAGACTCGGTGTTGCCGAGTATATCCATAAAAAGCACGGTATAGAGACCATCGAACTTAAGTGGGGGCAGGGCGCCAAATGCATCGGCGGCGAGATTAAAGTCAATTCTCTGGAGCGGGCTCTGGAGCTTCAGAAGCGCGGCTATATCATCACCCCCGACCCGTCCGACCCGATTAACCAGGCTGCTTTTAGGGAAGGCGCGCTTAAAGAATTTGAAAGGCACAGCCGACTCGGTTTCATCGATGAAGAAGGTTTTTATGCCGAGGTTAAGCGGCTCAGGAATCTGGGGTTCAAGCGCGTTACCTTGAAGACCGGCGCTTACAGCCTGCGTGAGCTGGCCATGGCTATAAAGTGGGGCTCGAAAGCCAAGATCGACCTGCTCACCATAGACGGCTCTTCGGGAGGCACCGGCATGAGCCCGTGGCGTATGATGGAGGAGTGGGGTATTCCCAGCCTATATCTCCATGCAGCGGCTTACGAGTTCACCAAGATGCTAGCTGATAAAGGACAGAGGCCGCCTGACATGGCATTTGCCGGCGGCTTCAGCAGCGAGGATGGCGTATTCAAGGCGCTGGCTCTGGGTGCACCCTTCTCCAAGGCGGTATGCATGGGCCGGGCCTTGATGATTCCGGGTATGGTCGGCAAGAACATCGCCGAATGGATAAAGGACGGCAAGTTGCCGAACACCGTCAGTCAGTTCGGCTCGACGCCTGAAGAAATCTTTGTTTGCTACGAGCAGGTAAAGGATATCGTGGGCGCCAACGAGATGAAGAACATTCCGCTGGGTGCTATCGGCATCTACAGTTACTCCGACAAAATCAAGGTTGGCTTACAGCAGTTGATGGCCGGCGCCAGATGCTTCAGCGTGCCGGCAATCAGCCGTAATGAGCTTATGTCGCTGACCGACGAATGCAGCAAGGTCACCGGCATACCCTATCTCATGGATGCCTACAGGAAAGAGGCACTCAAGATTCTCACCAGCTAAATTTAGTTCGCTCAAAATAAAACAGGCTCCGATAATCTCGGAGCCTGTTTGCTAGTAAAATAAATCATATATCTGGCAGCTCATACTTAACCATTGGCGTACGACCTTCCGAATTGAGCAAACAAGCTAATTTTATAGGCGTATAATCCTGATTTATTGACTAAACAGTCTCAGATTTGTAAACTATGTAGATTATTTTGAAAAGAGAGGTGTCATGACATTAAAGAACAAACGAATTTGGGCCGTGGGCTTATTGCTGATAGCCCTCATAGGGGTCAGTATTCCCAATGCCGGATGTACTAAGACGGCGCCCGCAACACCGTCAACAACGCCGGCAGCTTTTTCAGTTAGCAATCTTCTTATCGAACCTTCCGAGGTTGAGGCTGGAGCAGAAGTTACAGTCTCAGCCCAAATAAGCAATACCAGCAGTAGCGAGGGGGGCTATACCGCCGAACTGAAAGTGAACGGTATAACTGGGGATAGTCAGAATTTAACCATTCCGGCTGGAGCCAGTCTGGGCGTTACATTCAGTGTATCGAAAGATACTCCTGGAGTCTATACAATTGCCCTCGGCGACCTTACCGGTAAATTTACAGTGACTGGATCCGCCGCTGCAGCTTTACGCACTGCCACCTGGTCGGAAGCTGCCGTTACCGTGTTATTCTTCAAGGAGATACCTGATTTTAGGGTTCGCATTCGGGCTAAGAATGAAGCGACAATAGAAGGTGGCCCCATTCCAGTAACGGTTTCCATCGGTGTTTCTGATGGTAAATTATACTTTGGCGGTGTATATTCAGCGGCTTATGATTATATAGTCGGTGCTTATGCGCCGATCAAGACCTATACTACGTATGATGGCGACAAGCTCTGGCTGACGTCTTTGCCCTCCTGGGTCGACCCGGCCAAAGAGTTCGCTCCTGATGTAGACACACTGCCTTTCGTGGAGTCGGTAACGACCAAAAAAGGTGAGGCCACACTCAGTTACCGTTGGCCTTAGTATTCTGCAAAGTAATATGCGATGAGGGTTGCGGATACCTTAGCTCCTGTTTGCTTATCAGTTTCTTATTGTCGTCGTGCACTGCCTTGACTAATGGCGCCGGCTATAATAAATTTAAGTTAGAAAATGTCAACTGCACCGAAACCGCCTTACATTCAAAAGATTGACCAGCTAGGGGACATAGCCGTCTGGATTGTCGACGGCCCCTACATTCGCGGTCATGTGGACGAGGAGTTTACCAACTTCGGCCAACATTACGGCTTTACTTATATCCCATTGAACGAGTTCTGGATTGACCGAGAAGCGGCTCACGACGAGACACGATTTTTCATCGACCACCTGCTGGTAGAGCACCGGCTCATGGCTAAAGGTGTGCCCTATGACAAGGCTCTGGTTGAAGCCGATGGGGAGGAGCGCAAGGAGCGTAGGCGCGCCGGAGATGTGAGCAAGTTAACGCATCACGGGCAACAATTACCCGACGGTAAAGACGTTCACGAGAAGCTATGGAAAAAGTTGGAGAACAGTGTCAGCGTGTGGATGGTCAACGGTCGTCTGGTCCGCAGCGCCTTCGATATCGACTTTACCGAAGGCGGCCACGACCATGTGTATGAATTCGTGCCTGACAAAGAGGTGTGGATAGACGACGCCATCGAAGAGGCGGAACGCGGATTTGTCCTGTTACATGAGTTACACGAACGCAACCGGATGGAAGGCGGATTGCCCTATAGTAAGGCGCACGAAGAGTCCAGCCGGATTGAATACAGGTGTCGCCATCATCCGGATGAACTACACGATGCCCTGGCAGCAGAGGGCTGGGAGTAGCAGGTCGTAATTCAAAGAACTTCAGGCAAGCTCGTTGTAGATGCCAACCTCGGGACGACCATCCAGCAGAGAAGCGATAGCTTTGGAAAACTCCTTGAAGTGCTCTGTCGAGCCGTGGAACTTCAAAGCCTCTCCGCTTTCGTATTTTTCATACACCAGGAACTCATTCGGGGCATCCATTTTGCGGTGAACGACGTAGCTTATGGCGCCCGGGTCTTTCAGGACTTTGGGTACCAGCTTGCGGAATTCCTTCTCGAGTTCGTCTCCTTTGCCTTCTACTGCCTTAAGTTTCGCAGCCACACATAACATTATACTTTACCTCCTCTAATGATTTAATCAGTGGTCAGCCGCCGGCAATAAGGGGCAGAAATGAGATGGTGTCCTTGTCCCTGAGAATCCTGTCGGGAGCGGCTACTTCATGGTTGACGGTTATAAGAACCATGCCTTCTTCCAAAGATATTTCGGGGTACTGCTGTCTGACGTATTCCAGTGCATCATTGACCTTAGTCTCATCTGTTATGGGCATATCTATGCTGTCGGTCTTGGTTAACAGGCGCTGCATGCCCAGGAATTTGATTGAAACCATCATTTGATGTGTTTATACACCTGACTGGCTGAGCAGCTTCTTCGCCTGCTCGTCCATGAGGTCGAATTTTTCCACCGTTTCACGCTTGGGAATACCTTCGGAGGTGAAGCCTTTCTTTTCGTAAACGATGTCGCACAGATGCTGATAAGCCTCTATCCTTTTCTCCATCAGCAGCTCGTGCCTCTGCTCCGGAGTCGCTGGGACTTTACTATCACCGAGTTGTTGCTGCAGCCATTCATCATAGTACTCAGCCCGGGCTTCATATTCATTGAAATAGGCAGGACCTATTGCCCTCTGAGGTATTTGGTCGTTAGTCCGAGTCCCTTTTCCCTGGCGCAGATTGATAAGCTTTTGAAGTATATACAATCTTTCCGAGTCATCCAGAATGTCCTGAAGTGTCTTGTGGCTGCCCGTGGTAGCGTTGAGGTAGGCGACGTAATAGTCCAGCGTGGGAATATTCTTTGAGGGCTCGGAGGTGCTGGCAGCTTCCGGATTTCGCACGTCTATCCAGGGCAGCTTGCAAAGTCCAGTGGCGTTAAACCAGGTGCGGATGAGTGGGAACCACTTGAGCGCATTCGCCTTGTGCTCTAAGGTCGGCAGTTCCTTGTGGACCTGGTCGATAAAGATGAGCCATGCCTCGTCATGCTGCGGTCCTTTAAGGGCAAAGCCGTAGCCACCCTGCTGGGCAAGCGACTCTTTGGTTATGTACATGGAAAATTCAAGGCCTTTAACTTCCATGCCGAATTTGTTAAGCTCTGCCATGACAGACTCCTGAGAAGTGCCGTTCCGGGCAGCATGTCTTTCGGCTACCCATTTCTTGCCTCTGGCTACACCCTGACCGACGATCTTGCCGAAACCTTTGCCGACGGCGATTTCATGCAGCAGCCTGTCCGCCGCCTCTATGTTGCCGAAAGTCAACTCACAACCTGTATCAGCGGCAGTTAAAAAGCCGCGCTGGAAACACTCCATGAAAAAACTGATGGTTACGCCCGTTGAGATCGTGTCGATGCCGTATTCATCGCAGTACCAGTTGTATTCCATGACGAAGTGGGGGTCGAAAATACCCATAGAGGAGACAGCGCCCACGGTTTCATATTCAGGTCCGTCGATGTTAACTACTAGCCCTGCTTTTGGTCCCCGTGTAAGCTTAACGTTTTCAGCGCCCTTGGCACAGGCAAGGTTGCATCCGTAGTAGCAGCCGTCGGGTATCTTCTTGTCGAAATATTTTTCTAGGAAGACCTGGGCAAACAGCTTGGGTGACTCAGGGCTATGTCCGTATTGATAGTTGTTGATAGGGAACAGGTGGAATTTGTCCATATATTCGGATAGACCTGTGGTCCCCCATGTGGACAGGTGAAGCTGTTGAGTGTCGCATTTGGAGACGACCGCCTTCAGCTTCGAGCCTGCCTGGCGCACGCCTTCTTTGTCTACAGCATTGTTACCGTTTACCTTTGATAGATTTGAGCGTGCCACAATGGCTCGGAGGCCCTTATGGCGCATGACGGTTCCGGTGCCGCCCCTGCCCGCCTGTTTGGAGCGAATACGTTTCCGTCGGACATCGAAAAACAGGCTGTTGACGATGCCGAACCTGGCGTTGCAGGCGCCTTTACCGGCGGTTACGGCAGCCAGAGTATCGTTAAGCTCTCCGCCGTTGACCTCTTTCAGCAGACTTTCGCCAAAGGAAAGCGCTCCATCATCGGTTTCTTTATTGTAGGCTGGTGCAGTAGCAATAGTGATAGTTCCTGCACCGCCGTCAATCAAAATGACAAGGTCTTTCTTGGATACGCCGGAAACAGCCAGTGCATCGAAGCCGGCGCGTTTCAATATTGGCCCGAAGTGACCGCCGATGTTGGAATCGATGAAGGTATCCGTAAGCGGTGAGATAGTGCCGACGATGAATTTGCCCGTCCCCGGGAATGCCGGCTCATTGCCCAGAGGACCGCTGGACATTACCAGAATGTTCTCAGGGCTATCATAGCGGGTTTCTCTTGTAGTGCCATCCCAAATCAGCTTGAGTGCGTAGCCGCGACCACCGACGTATTTGTTCTTAAAATCAGGCGGTAGTTCCTGAATGGTGATTTCCGGCTTGGTCAGGTCGACCCTGAGTATACGGTCGGTGTAACCACCGACGACTTTGGTCGGCTTATATTCGATTTGATGCAGTATCTTCATATAGAGTTGATTATCCAAGAATTGGGCCTGGCATACGAGGTGGTATTATAACCTTTTAATTGTGGAATGGGCAAAGGCAATAGTCTCTTAAAGGATTGTATGAAAAATATTTTCTAGGGATGTAATCTGACGTCAATTAGATAATGACATGCCTCAAATAATTATGCACCTTTAAATCCCTAGTTCAAACAGATCATTTTGCTGCAGCATTGTACAATGCAACCAAGCTTGGTTTAATTATATTGACTGTAAGCGACGATGTGGATTTAACTTGGCATTATGATAGAATGATAATTGGTCTCAAGACGTTCATCTTTGGAGGATACCATGCTGTTATTTCTAGGGGCGGGTTCGTCAAAGGCATTCGGAATTCCAGATACAAGAGGTTTCATAGCAGAATTTGAGGCCGTTATAGGTGAAAACGAAATCTATACAAAGATTAAAAAGACTATTCCTAAAGAGTTTTTAGATATGGAAACATTAATGACGATCTTGGATGATTTATCTAAAACAGAAGATGAATTGCTTAATTCAATCGCTCCACATACTACACGTTTCATCCTGGCAAATAGTTCAGATATCCCGTATTTGATTAAAGACGAAGATTTGAAATCATCCTGCCGCGAGTTACTGCTAAATATTAAACGCGTAATAAGAACAAAGTGTCTTAATGTAGTATCCTCAGATAGAATGGAGGTGCTTAATCAATATGATGCATTTTTTGGGGCACTGGAGATAGGTAAAGGAGTCAGCGCAAGCGATACAAGTCGCATGCAATACCCGGTATTGAAAATATTTACCACTAATTATGACACATGTATAGAAACTTACTTTAACTCAAGGAGAGTAGATCTATCCAGGGGAGCCGTGGATAGATTTAGTGAATATGTTTTCGATGTAGATTCGTTTTCGACTTCAAATAAAAATGTTGAATTGGTGAAACTTCATGGATCTATTGATTTATTTGTTCAGGACAAAAAAATAAGATTCCTACCTGGTGCTGGAGCAATAGATACTACAGCTAGAACATATTTGGGCGATGAGTATGGACGAGAATTTATGATATACCCCGTTGAGTCAAGTACTTCAACCGAGATGTTTCAAAGTCCTCATATCGAACTTCTGCACATTTTCAGGGACAGACTAATGAAATCCGATACCTGGATAATAATAGGTTCAACATTCAGAGACTCAACTTTGACTAGTATAATGAATGATGTCTTAATTCATAAAGCGGAAATACAACATCCTGTAGTGATACACATTAATCCTGAAGCTAAACATATTAATACATATTTATCAAACAAAGGTTATAAGGCTTTGTCAGATATAATAAAACCAATTGACATGGGTTTTATGGATGAAAAAGTTGGTATAGCACTTAAATCCATTCGTCTCAGAGGTTAAGTGATTTTATCTTTTAGGTGACTGATAGTTAATGATTAATCAGTAAAAAGGAAAACACTGAAAGAGGTTTAACTATTTTACATTCACTTTTTAATTTCTTCGAACACCTGTTCAATTAAGTGCCCCATTATTTCCTTCAAAGTCCATTTATCGGCACCCAATCGTTTTGAAGTAATCTCGTTATTCAGGTCCTTATATTTACCGTAAAAAACATTTACTATTGAATTTAGTTCGTTATAAACGTTTTCCATAACCTTGTCCTTCTCGTTACCCTACCCACGTATGTTGTGGGCTATTGTATATCGCTGGAAATACTTCATCAAGAAGGATGATGCTTTGCTACTTCGATATTCTCTGCCCGATCAGTTACCGAGCGCAGTATTTCATGATAAAATAAGTCCAAAATTCATGGAGGAAATTAATATGGCGATAAAGAAAGTATGTGTTATCGGCTCGGGAACGATGGGCAATGGCATCACCCAGGTGGTGGCTCAAGGCGGTTACGAAACGACAATGGTTGATGTAAAGCAAGAATTCATCGACAAGGGAATGGGGGCAATAAAAACCAGCCTGGGCAGGTTTGTGGAGAAAGGCAGACTCAGTCAGGCTGACATGGATAAGACCATGGCAAATATTCGCACTTCGATAGACTTAAAACAGGCAGCCGGGGATGCAGACTACGTCATAGAGGCGGTCTTCGAAAGGGCTGAGGTCAAGACGCCTATATTCCAGCAGCTGGAAGAGATATGTCCCAAGGAAACCATACTGGCATCCAACACCTCGGGTATACCTATCGGTCTGCTGGCATCGGCGACTAAACGTCCGGACAAGGTTATCGGCATGCACTTTTTCAGCCCCGTTCCGATGATGAAAGGGTTGGAGGTGGTCAAGTCTTTGCTTACCTCTGAGGAGACTACAAAAGTCAGCCTCGATCTGGGCAAGTCTATAGGCAAAGAAACGGTGGTGGTCAAAGATTCGCCCGGTTTCATAACCAATAGAATAATACCGCTGGTTATGAACGAGGGAGCCAAATTGCTGGAAGAAG
>Ga0256868_10001591_pt1 | contig 12200 bp, 10 predicted proteins | sample RVTome_13_FD_187341 | JGI IMG/M metagenome (GOLD analysis project Ga0256868, IMG submission 187341) | Soil microbial communities from uranium-contaminated site in the Upper Colorado River Basin, Wyoming, United States - RVT92D227 HiSeq ... | reverse complement strand
TAAGCCCGTATTTGCCAACGAAGTATTTGTTGTTTTCTCAACGCATACAGAAATGGCCGACGTTGATCGTAATTCTCCCCATATCCAATCTTTGTGGGAAAAAATGAAATTACAAGGTTAAAAATGCTATTTAAAGTAGATACTATAAAGAATCGAATAATACATTTAGTAATACACCTAGGCTCAAATATAGAGAGAAGAATAAAGATAAAAATAAAAAAAATGATATTTTCCGCTGAAGCCGTGGACTATTCGACATTATCGGTACCAGAAATTAAAAAGCTGATGGAGGAGAGATTTTCTAAAAAAGAAGCATACAATCTTGTTTATTTATGGGATAAAATCAGAGCGGATGAACTTAATAAAATATCGATTGAATTAATTGCTCCAACTAAGGGTAAAAGAATATTGGAGATCGGTTGTGGATTAGGGGGGTCCGCACCGCTGATAACAGAATGCAAAGAATTTATTGGTACAGACCTATCTGAAATAGCCATGTCGCAGGCAAATACGGCGTTCGGGGACAAACCAAATTTTAGATTTCTTCCTATGGATGCTATGGATTTAAAATTTGATGATGGCCAATTTGATATAGTACTTGCCAGAGAAGTTATCGAACACCTGCCGGAACCACAAAAGGCTATCAGGGAAGCATTCAGAGTTTTGAAACCCAATGGTTTGTTTTTAGTTACATCGCCAAACCGTGATAGCTTACACTTAAGAGTGAATAGGATGCTCGGTCATGCGGATTTCAAATGCTGTTATGATCACATTAGGGAATACGCTTTCAAAGAAGCAGAAGAGATGTTGACTAAAGAAGGATTCGCTATCCGGGATACACGGGGAATATTTTTGCTGCCCTATTGGGGCATACCCGATATAGATTTATATGTGCGACATTTGACCGACAGCGATCCCGAGATGATAGAGCTGCTGAGAAAGTTGGGTAAACGGGTAGGTGCTGAATATGCCTTTCAGTATGCTATCCTGTGTGTTAAGCCGGGAGCGGGAAAATAACAAACTACTTATACAGTGATTATCAATGCCACCAATATTGGACAAAGGCTTACAGGGATAGAAAGATATTCCCTTTCTCTGTCACTTTATTTTCTAGAGCATTGGAATTATCCTTTTCAATTATTTATAAATAAACGCGCGCTGTCACATTTTGAGAAGATAAAGAATAAACGCAAAATAAAAGTGGTAAATGAAAGCATTTCACCTGATTATGGCTTCAGAGGTCATCTGTTGAGACTGCTTTGGTCCAACAAATTAGGGCTGCAAAATCCAAAAGAATTAATTTTTAATGCCTCTCAACTTGAAGGATGTTTATTGCACAAAAATCAGATTATTACGGTTCATGATGTTATACCGTTAATTTTTCGGCATCGTTACAAAAAGCAGTATTTATACTTTAGATATATGCTTCCGGTTGTCATGAGAGATTCAGCTAGAATTTTGACGGGCTCCCATCATACAAAGCATCTCATAATGAAGTTTTATAAAATCCCTGAAAAAAAAATTGTTGTAATCCCTTATGGGATTAGCGATTTTCTCCTTAACCAGACCCCTCGACGAGACAAGCAAAGCTATATTTTGTACGTTGGCAGGTTATCTCCAGAGAAAAACGTGGAAGGCTTAATGAAGGCCTTTGAGATCTTAATCGATAGGCATTCTCTGGAGTTAAGATTAAGGATCACGGGGGATGAACGAAAATTGAATTTTGCGATTAACGAAAACATAAGAGACAAGATAGAATTTGTTGGCTATCCTCGTGACGACCGTTTGAAGGAATTATATAGGAATGCCTTATTACTGGTTTTCCCATCCCTTTACGAGGGGTTTGGCTTCCCGCCTCTTGAAGCCATGGCTTGCGGCTGCCCAGTGGTAGTTTCGAAGGTAGCAAGTCTGCCCGAAGTCTGCGGTGATGCCGCTTATTATGTAGACCCGCATGATATCGAAGGCATTGCTGAAGGGATTTATAAAGTACTTGCAGACGGGACGCTGAGACAGAGTCTGATAGAGAAAGGACTTGAACGGGCTCAATTCTTCAGTTGGGAGAAATCGGCTCGAGAGCATATTAAGGTCTTTGAAGAGGTAATAAATGGAGTTTAGGCTTGCGCACTATAAATAATATTAATAAGAGGTCTCTGAGATGAAAGATCTTTGTTTTTGCACAGTAGCATCAAAGGCCCGCTTGGCCCATGTAAATGTTTTGACGGAATCCTTGTCAACCCATCATCCCAAGTCAAAGGTTTTCTTTCTCTTGGTTGATAATATAGAAAATTTTTTTGATCCATTATCATTGAAGAAAAATATGGAATTAATAGAAGCATCTGCACTTAAAAATGTGCCAAATATATCAGAGCTTTTTTTTAAGTATAACGCATTTGAAGCAACGACGGCTTTAAAGCCCTATTTTTGTGAATACTTGTTAAATACGTATAACATGCAAAAATTAGTGTACCTGGATTCAGATATCTATGTAACGATGAAGATGGATGCGCTGAATAGGCTGCTCGCAGAGTTCTCAATCATTTTAACCCCTCATATAACAAAAGAGTTGCCATTGGATGGATATTGCCCTGATGAACTAGATTTTTTAAAAGCGGGGACATTTAATACAGGTTTTATCGGTATTTCTAATGCACAAGAAGCGCTTAAATTTCTTTCGTGGTGGAAAAACCGACTATGGCATTTTGGGTTAATGAACCCCGCCGAGGGGATGAATATGGATCAAAGATGGATAGATTTGGTGCCATCTCTATTCGACAAAGTTCATATTCTAAAGGACCCTGGATACAACGTTGCCTTCTGGAATTTACACGAGAGAAAATTATCCATGGCAAATGGGCAGATCCTTGTTAATGGCGAACCACTGAAGTTTTTCCATTTTAGTGGGTTTAATCCAGATAATATTGAGGCTATATCGCAATATCAAAATCGGTATACTTTAGCAGACTTTTCGGCGTTGCGTTATTTATTGAGTGCGTATAAAACACTTTTGATGCAAAATGGATATAAGGAAATTCACACCTGGCCCTATTCACATAACTTTTTTGATAATGGAATCGCCATACCATTGCGGGCGAGGAGGATTTATTGGTCACTAGGGAATGCTAATAAAAGATTTGGTAATCCTTTTGAAACAAATAAAAAGAATGCTTTTGAGAAATATTATTCAAGAATTTACCATATGGGATATAAATGCCTCGATAAACTTATCGAAGTTGGTATGAGATACAAAAAATTTTTCAACAAATTTCCACGTCTTAAAATCCTGGCAAAAAAATTTTATAAATTTCTTGTTTTTGGGGTAGGCACCAGGGCCTCTAATTTTTTTGTGAAGAAATAGGGAAAAGGAATGAAAAGCGCCCCTTTAAACACATATTATAGAAATAGGCTTAGAAGGCGGGAATGAGCGGAGGGAGGGGTTCTGGGGTGAAAAAAGCACTTATAACAGGCATTACGGGGCAGGACGGCGCATATTTGACTAAGCTGCTTTTGGAAAAGGACTATGCGGTATATGGCGCGTTCAGGAGGAGCGCTGTTTTAAACTTAAATGGCTTAAAATATTTGGGGGTGGATGATAAAGTAAATTATCTTCCATTAGAGCTGCTTGAATTTACAAATATCTATAGGGCTATAGAGAAGATCCAGCCTGATGAGATATATAACCTTGGTGCACAGAGTTTCGTTGCCTTGTCGTTTGAAGAGCCGATCTTCACCGCCGATGTGACTGCGCTGGGGCCATTGCGGGTTCTGGAGGCGATCAGGGTTATAAAACCGGACACCAAATTTTATCAGGCCTCTTCGAGCGAGATGTTTGGAAAAGTACAGTCTATGCCTCAAACCGAAAAGACCTCGTTTTATCCTCGCAGCCCTTATGCGGCATCGAAGCTCTTTGCCCACTGGATTACGGTCAATTATAGAGAATCTTACGGTATATTTGCCTGTTCGGGAATTCTCTTTAATCATGAATCCCCTCTAAGGGGGCTGGAGTTTATAACTCGCAAAGTGACTGACGGGATTGCGAGGATAAAAAATAGGCTGCAGGACAAGATTGTATTGGGCAATCTCGATGCCAAAAGAGACTGGGGGTATGCGCCTGAGTATGTGGAGGCCATGTGGCTCATGCTCCAGCAGGAGAAGCCTGATGACTATATCATCTCCTCCGGCGAGACACACTCTGTGCGAGAGTTTGCTGAATTGGCGTGTAAAACAGCCGGGTTTGATATCGTCTGGAAAGGCAAAGACATCGACGAAAAGGGTATAGACAAAAAAACAGGAAGGACCTTAATCGAGGTATCCCCAACATTCTTCAGGCCGGCAGAGGTGGACATCTTGCTGGGAGACTATTCTAAGGCAAAGGAAAGGCTTGGTTGGCAGCCGAGAACCAGGTTTCAAGATTTAGTAGGCATTATGGTAGAGGCAGATATTAAGAGAGTTGAAAAAGAACTAAAGAAATGAAAGTAGCCCTTATCCATGATTGGCTCACCGGCATGCGTGGTGGGGAACGATGTCTCGAAGTTTTCTGTGAACTTTTTCCCCACGCCCACCTCTATACTCTATTACATGTGAGGGGCTCAGTATCAAAACTCATTGAAAGGATGCCTATTAAAACCTCCTTCATACAAAATCTCCCTTTTTCAAAAAGGGGCTATAGAAATTACCTTCCCTTATTTCCCATCGCGATCGAGCGTTTCAACCTCAAGGGATATGACCTGATTTTGAGCTGCAGCCATTGCGTAGCCAAAGGGATTATCCCCCCGCCTGATGCACTCCATATCTCGTATATGCTGACACCAATGCGATATGCTTGGGATATGTATAGAGAATATTTCGGAGCAAACAAAAATAAGCTGATCCCCTCTTTCATTCATTATCTTAGGATGTGGGATGTGACGTCAAGTCAACGTGTAGATAATTTCTTATGTATTTCAAAACATGTGCAGAATCGAATTATGAAATACTATAGAAGGGATTCAGAGATAATTCATCCTCCCATAGAGATTAGCCGATTCAGACTCGGGAATAAAAAAGAGGATTTTTTTCTCATTGTTTCTTCCCTTGTTCCTTACAAGAAGATCAACTTGGCCATTGAGGCCTTTAATCGTTTAGGATATCCTTTAAAGATTATCGGCTCGGGATTGGAAGAGAAAAAGCTACGGGTTATAGCTAAATCGAATATAGAATTCATGGGGTGGCAATCTGATGCAGCTGTAGCAAAAAGCTATTCCGCGTGTCGTGCCGTGATCTTTCCTGGCGAAGAGGATTTTGGTATAGTTCCCGTGGAGGCAATGGCTAGTGGTAAACCCGTTATTGCCTATGGGAGAGGAGGAATATTAGAGACGGTTATTAGTTATGACCTATCCGCGGGAGGGGGAAAAACCGCAACGGGCCTCTTTTTTCATCAGCCGCATGTCGATTCTTTGATAGACGCCGTGGAACGGTTCAATCATATCGAAGGGGAGCTTGATCCCGCGGCGATAAGACGGCATGCTCTGCAGTGGGACCGAGAAATTTTTAAAGAAAAGATTAAGAAAAGCATCTTTGAAAAGATGGAATTTAGATGTTAAAAAAACACGCCAGATTTTTCAAGTCCCTCTATATCATTTCTGATCTGCTCATCCTTGCACTTGCTTGGATCTTATCTTACTGGTTGAGATTTTATTTTAATCTGTTCATGACGCCGCTATTGGGAACTCCTCCGTTTCTGAATTACCTCGAATTCTTATTTCCCCTCTGGGTGATCTGGGGTTTTGCTTCACATACGTTTAAGCTATACCGGCCGCGGAGAATGGAACATGTTGTAAAGGAATTTTTCGACATTGTAAAAGCCTTGGTATCTACATTCTTTATTCTGATGACGATCATTTACCTTCTTAAGAGGTTTGAGTTTTCTCGATTGGCATTTTTTTACTTCTTGGTGATGGCCATTATAGGTTTCATAGTAGCGCGTTTTTCTGCCCGAAAGATCCTGGGGACGCTTCGCAAAAAAGGTTATAATCAGCGCTTTGCCCTCATTGCAGGAACAGGGAAGCTTGGGCAAAAGGTTTTAGAAGAGATTGAGTTCAACCAGGAATTAGGAATCAGGGTTATAGGTTTTTTAGGGCGTCAGAGAAAAGAGATTGGGAAAAAGATCAAAGATATCCCTATCCTTGGGGCATATGAAGACATTGATAGAATACTTGGCGATAGGAAGATCGACATCTTTTTTGTTGCCTTATCCATCAACGAATATGACTCTTTTGAACGACTCATTAAAGACATTCAGGGCTATCTATCGGAGATTAAAGTGGTGCCGGCATCCTATGAATTCCTGGGGTTAAGAGGCGGTATGGATGCATTGGGCGACCTACCAATCATGAGCCTCCAGGATTCACCCCTTTATGGTTGGGACAGAGTTTTTAAGAGGGCTTTCGATTTAATGTTTGGACTTTTTGTGTTTATAGTGATGTCTCCCATCATGTTGATCATCGGCCTTTTAATAAAATTGACGTCACAAGGTCCAATCCTATACAGGCAAGAAAGGATTAGTATGGATGGTCATTCTTTTCCGATGATAAAATTTCGCACGATGAGAGTGGGTGCAGAAAAAGACACGGGCCCTGTATGGGCGAAAGAAAACGATCCAAGGAGGACAAAAATTGGCGCCTTTTTAAGGAAGATGAGCCTCGACGAGCTTCCCCAGCTATTTAATGTGCTCAAAGGGGAGATGAGCCTGGTTGGCCCCCGCCCGGAACGGCCCGATTTTGTCAAGGAATTCAAGGATCGAATACCACAGTATATGCTTCGGCATACAACCAAGACCGGGATGACCGGATGGGCTCAGGTCAATGGCTGGCGGGGAAATACCTCCCTCGAGAAACGGATCGAACATGACCTCTATTACATTCAGCATTGGTCGATCAGTTTTGATATGAGGATTTTACTTATGACTCTGTGGAGAGGCTTATTCAGCAAATCGGCTTATTAAATAACCGATATCAAGGAGCGTATGCAACCATTTTGTTAAAGGCGCATGAGGGGTTTTATAGTTAAGCAATTATTTTTGTCCTGGGGCTGTCTTACTTTGTCCGTTCCCCTTCTTCCCGGAATTTGTCCGGTGAGACGGACAGTAAGAAAAGCATGAGTTTAGCTCAAAACCAAAAAAAGAATTAGGAAGAATGAAGTAACAAAGAATATTTTAGTTAACTATTAACTTGAATAGGACGTAACTCAAAAAAGGATAGCAATGAAGGTTCTCATAACAGGAGGTGCGGGGTTTCTCGGGAGTCATCTCTGCGATGCCTTGATCCAGGATGGAAATGAGATTATATGCGTCGACAACCTACTGACGGGAAGGATAGAAAATATTGCTCATCTGATGGCAAGTAAAAAGTTTCGTTTTATTAAAGAGGATGTATGCGATTATAGATATAGGGGTGGCCCAGTGGATGCTGTTTTACATTTTGCATCGCCTGCCTCTCCGAAAGATTATCTCCTCTATCCCATTCATACGTTAAAGGTTGGCGCTTTTGGCACGTATCAGGCTTTAAACTTGACAAGGGCGCAGGGGCAGAAGGCGCGATTCGTTCTGGCATCCACCTCAGAGGTCTATGGTGATCCTTTGGTGAATCCCCAGGATGAGAGGTATTGGGGAAATGTAAATCCCATAAGCCCTCGGGGCGTCTATGACGAAGCAAAACGTTTTGCCGAGGCGATGGTAATGGCGTACCATAGGTATCATGGCCTCGACACGCGGATTGTAAGGATCTTCAATACCTATGGTCCGAGGATGAGGAAAGATGACGGCAGGGCAATGTCAAACTTCATAATCCAAGCGCTAGAAAACAACCCTATCACCATCTATGGAGATGGAACCCAGACGAGAAGTTTCTGTTACGTTGACGATATGATAGAGGGCATTATAAGAATTCTTTCCCAGGAATCGGCTAAGACTTATGCAGAAAGAACCGATAAGAACAATTTTCTTTACGACAAGGGCGACAGCCCTTCTAATTCTATCCATGATCCGGTGAATCTTGGCAATCCCTGCGAGCTCTCTATATTGATGATAGCGGAGAAGATAAAGGAGCTTAGCGCAAGTTCAAGTTTTATTACATATACAAATGCTCTTGCCGATGATCCTCGGATGAGAAGACCGGATATAAGCAAGGCCACGGAGCTTCTGGATTGGGAACCCATGATAGGGATAGAAGAAGGAATTAAAAAGACCATAGAATATTTCAAGAAGGTTCTTGACAGGAAGGGCGATGGTTGACAGGAAAGGGGTTATCCTCATCACCGGAGGGGCGGGTTACATCGGGAGCCATGTGGTGAAAGAGCTGAGGAGGAGGGGGTACCGGCCTCTAGTCTATGACAACCTCTCCACCGGCTATCGCTGGGCAGTAAAAAAAGACGAGTTAATAGAAGGGGATTTAGAAGACAAGGAAAAATTGCAGATCGTCCTTGAGAAAGAGAAACCCCTGGCCGTGATGCACTTTGCCGCCAGCGCCCTCGTGGGGGAATCTGTAGAAAGACCGGAGCTCTATTTTCGCAATAACGTTGTCAACTCCTTTAATCTTCTGGAGGCAATGCTGGCAGCAGGCGTGAAATATTTCATCTTTTCTTCCAGTGCGGCTGTCTATGGCGATCCGCAGCAGCTCCCTCTCGTTGAAGCTCATCCCTTGGCGCCGGTAAACCCCTATGGAGAAAGCAAGGTCTTTGTGGAGAGGGCCTTACGATGGTATGAACAGGCCCATGGCCTCAGGTATATCTCGTTGAGATACTTTAATGCGGCAGGGGCTGATCCTGAAGGTGAGCTCGGAGAGGCCCATGATCCGGAGACGCACCTCATCCCCCGTATCCTGGATGTGGCCCTGAGTAAGAGACCTTACATTGAAGTCTATGGTACGGATTATAATACCCCCGACGGTACTTGTATCAGGGACTATATCCATGTTACTGATCTGGCCCAGGCGCATATCTTGACCCTGGAGGCCCTGCTGGAGGGTACTCCCGGAACTATTTACAACCTGGGGAACCAAAGGGGCTTCTCCGTCAGAGAGGTGGTAGATGTCGCCCGCAAGGTTACTGGCCATCCCATCCCTGTGCGAGCATCGTCACGAAGGCAGGGAGACCCGCCGGTGCTGGTGGCCAGCTCAGAACTGATTAAAAAAGAGTTGGGTTGGACGCCTCACTATGACGATCTGAAGGTAATAATTGAAACAGCGTGGAGGTGGCAAAGAAAAAACTGAATTAATGACAATGTCCAATACTGATTTGCTCACCCGAAGAAAAGTAGCATCTTTACCTTCGCAATACATACGATCTAATAAAATCTATCAAAACAGGAAACAAAAAGGGGAAGGGCCGCAAAACCCTTCCCCTTTTTTTGTAATGCCTTATATAACCTTACCGCACCTCGAGGTCCACGGCGTAGTTCGAGCCTGGATAGTAGGGTGGCGTCGTGATGACCCAGCCCGTAACTGAGTTGTAGATCGCTCCATCCTTGTGCAGGATCATAGAGCCGCCCTCCTCGAGCTTCATATCCACGGCCCAGACATTACCTGGATAGTATGGAAGGGCAAAGTCAATAGGAAAGTAAAACCCCCAGGGAGGGGGTGTTGAGAGCAAGTACATTGCTTTTTACGGAGGCTAGGCATATATTTTATGAGATAGTCTCAGTAACGAAAGGGTCCTATGAAAGCAATAAAAAGGGACGTAGCGACGTGGGTGATAATGGTTTGTATCTTCGTCGGTGCAGGGCTGTTCTCTGCCCGGCAGTGCGAGGGAGTAACGATCCTGCACAGGGACGGCGCTGTCTGGTCATCTGACACAGGGTGGGAGCTGACTACCCCGCCGTACTATCCAGGGAGTTCCTATGCCATAGATTTTGCGTACCGGGCCGATGGCACCTATGGCATCTTGCATACCGATGGTGCCATGTGGGATAGCAGCCGCGGGTGGCTCATGGGCACGCCGCCCTATTATCCGGGCACGAGTTATGCCCAGGGCCTGGCGTTAAAGCCAGGCACGGCTACAATCATCCTCGTCGAGGGGTTCGAAACCGGTGCCTTCCCGCCCACCGGCTGGAGGGTCCTTAATAACGGCGGGGATTGCGTCTGGCGGAGAAACACGGATTTGGGCATAGGGAATTCCACCGGAGGCAGCGGTGCGTGCGCCCTTGCCGATGCCGATGTCTGCGGAAAGAACACCCTCATGGATACGGAGCTCTGGACCCCTGAGATCGTCCTCCCCGAAGCTGCCTTGGCGACCCTCTCTTTCTTTGTTGATTTTAAACGATGGAGCGGGAACGAGTATGCCGCTATTGATATCAGCAGTGACGGAGGAGCCACATGGGAGACCGTCGCTCGCGTGGCCGCGGCTGATAGAAAAGGGCCGTTCACGGTAGACCTGACGCCCTATTGCAAAGGCTCAGCGATCATGCTTAGCTTCCGCTACGGAAATGCAAACTACGATTGGTGGTTGGCGATTGATGATGTGCGCCTCGAGGTAAAGGCAGCGGATTTCACTGTCCTGCACAGAGATGGTGCCTTGTGGAATGAAACCGACGGCTGGCTCCTCAGTACTCCGCCATACTATCCGGGCACCGATTATGCCCGGAGCCTGAAGTACCGATCCGATGGCAGTTATGTAATCCTGCACAAGCATGGGGCGATCTATGATTCGGTAACAGGCTGGATTGCCACGACCCCCCCCTATTACCCGGGAACTGCCTACGTAAGGGATATAGAAATCAGCTCCGGTGGATTGCAGTATGCAATCCTCCATCAGGATGGGGCGATTTGGTTTTCCGATACCGGCTGGGTGCTGAGTACCCCCCCCTACTATCCGGGCACGGCGTATGCCAGCGACCTGGCGGTCAAGGGGGATGAATCGAGCTACCTGATCCTGCACAAGGATGGGGCGGTATATGACTCTCTCAACGTCTGGATTCTGGAGACCCCGCCATACTATCCCGCGGCAAACTGGGCAGTGGATATTGAGGTGAGATAAGGGCGGGCGTACCTTCTTTTTGCGGCGAGGCTCGTATGTACCAAAGCTGGTGGGCGTGCCAGGGCCTGCTGTGAGACCTTGGGCCACGCCCTTTGCTTTTATAAATGCTTGTGTCAGGAAGGATATATGTAGCGATCAGCGCACGAGGGGGATATCGCCGGCAGCGCCCCATTGATAGTTGGTGCTTCCTTGTACAAACCACTGGCCGGTTGACGGCCTCCAGATTGCGATCTCGGTAGCGCTATCGCCGTTATAATCCCCCGGCACCGGGATATCGCCCGGCTGCCCCAAAACCTGGGAGGAAGCGCCCATGATCAGCCACTCACCGGTTGACGGCCTCCAGACTGCGATCTCGGTAGCGCTATCGCCGTTGTAATCCCCCGGCACCGGGATATCGCCCGGCTGCCCCAAAACCTGGGAGGAAGCGCCCATGATAAGCCACTCGCCGGTTGACGGTCTCCAGACGGCGATCTCCGTGGCGCCATCGCCGTTGTAATCGCCCGGCACCGGGATATCGCCCGGCTGACCAAACTGGTAAGACCCCACCTGGTTAATGTACCATCTCCCCGTGCTCGGCCGCCACACGGCAATCTTGGCAACACCATCACCGTTATAGTCACCAGGAACGGGAATATCGCCGGGCTGACCCCACCCCTGCCGGGCCATGCCCCTGATGTGCCATATCCCTTGCGACGGTCTCCAGAACGCGAGCTCGGCAACGCCGTCTCCATTGTAGTCTCCTGGCACGGGGATATCGCCTGCCTGCCCCCAGGGCACCGGATTATTCCCCATGATGTACCAACAGCCGTCTGTCGGTCTCCACACCGCTCTGTCGGCAGCGCCGTCCCCATTGAAATCATGGGCAGCGCAGACATAATAGGACGGGGCACCGACTACGTGAAAGCGCATATCAGCTTCTATCTTGGTCACTTGGTTGACCACAATGCCACTATTGCTGTTGTACAGGCCGCCGCGCCCATTAATGGTGTCGCGGGCGCTAGTCAACCACGCATCGATGCCGGCAAAATCGGGATGATGGCGGCTATTGTTGTTGATGGGATAGAGGATATATTTGGCACCCGCATAATCGAGGGCAACGGGGTCCTGGCTGGCCATGATCTGGTTGGCGCGAAAGGTCTGGCTGGCCGGATAGCCGGCAATTGATAAATGAGAGACCCAGATGGCATCGATGATAT
>Ga0256868_10001590_pt1 | contig 12206 bp, 8 predicted proteins | sample RVTome_13_FD_187341 | JGI IMG/M metagenome (GOLD analysis project Ga0256868, IMG submission 187341) | Soil microbial communities from uranium-contaminated site in the Upper Colorado River Basin, Wyoming, United States - RVT92D227 HiSeq ... | reverse complement strand
CAACCATTCCATAGATCCGATCCCTCCCCCAGGGCGGGATCCAGGTTACTTCATTGATCGACTTCAAGGCATTCTGCCTTAATCCCAATTTATCCATCGAGATGAACCATTGCTCTGTGGCTCGAAAGATGATCGGGTCGTTGGTCCGCCAACAATGAGGATAGGAGTGAACCATCAATTCCTCTTTGAGGAGCGCCCCCACCTCTGCAAGCTTCTTATTCACCGCTTCATTGGCATCAAAAACGAATTGTCCTGCAAAGTAAAGGACATCTTCTGTAAAACGGCCATCATCATCGACAGGGCTGTAGATCTCCAGACCATATTGTACTCCACTTTCGTAGTCCTCTTGACCATGGCCAGGGGCTGTATGGACGCACCCCGTTCCTGTGTCTAAGGTCACATAGGAGGCAAGGATGATGAGCGAATCCCGGTCGAGAATGGGATGTCGACATTTGAGCCTCTCTAATCTCTTGCCCGGAAATTTTTCCAGTACCTGATACTGCCGAATCCCAAATTTCCCCATCACGCTTTCCAGCAGTTCCTCTGCCAAGATATAAACTTCACCACCTACGTCCACTGCCACATAAGTGAAGTCTGGATGGAGGGCAATCGCTAAATTGGCCGGGATCGTCCAGGGCGTGGTGGTCCAGATGATGACAGAGACAGGTTTCCCTTTGAGGCTGGGGAATATATCCCCGATATCCCTTCCACCCTTACCCTTCCCCTCAAGGTGGGAGGGGGCGGATACCATTTTGAATTTTACATAGATGGAGGGAGAACGGTGGTCCTCATATTTCACCTCTGCCTCAGCCAATGCTGTCTTGCAGGTGGGACACCAGTGAACTGGTTTCTTCCCTTTGTAAACCGAACCGTTCAGTAGGAACTTCCCGAACTCTCGGACAATCGTTGCCTGGTATTCAAAATTCATGGTCAGATAGGAATCTTCCCACTCACCAAAGACTCCAAGGCGTTTGAATTCCTCTCTTTGAATCCCCACAAATTTGCTGGCGTAATCCCGGCATCGTTTCCGGATTTCAACAATGGGAAGATCTCCTTTTTTAGAACCAAGGCTTTTCTCCACTTCATGTTCAACGGGCAATCCGTGACAATCCCAGCCTGGAACGTACCGGCTGTCGAAGCCAGCCATAAACTTCGATTTCACAACAAAATCCTTCAAGATTTTATTCAAAGCAGTCCCGAGGTGAATGTGTCCATTGGCATAAGGCGGGCCATCGTGGAGAATGTATTTCATCCTTCCTTTCGCTACTTCGGTAATTTGACGGTAGATTCCCTTTGCCTCCCATAACGCCAATATCTCGGGTTCCCTCTTAGGAAGATTGGCTTTCATGGGGAATTCGGTCTTGGGGAGATTCAAGGTATGACGGTAATCCATTGCCCTTCCTTCCTACTCGCAATCATCTCTTATGAGATATTTCTTTTCATTGAACAAAAACCCAAAATCCATTATTTTAGAGGTATTTAAATAACATAAAAACAGGAACTTAGCAATCTTATAAAATTGGGAGGGTTGATGAAGATGAGGAAAAAGAGAGGGAGAGATATCCCTCGCCGGCTAAAGAGAAGAGAACCTACAAGAGAATGGAGATCCATTTTAGAAGGGGTATCGAAAGATTCTCCTTCCCTTTCCCAAGCCTATCAGTTGACACAAAAGGTCTCCCGGGTGGGGTTTGATTGGCCAAATATCGAAGGGGTACTGAATAAATTGGACGAAGAAATGCGGGAATTTCGAGAAGCCCTTTTCCTTCAAAACAGACGAAAGATCCGTGAAGAAATCGGAGACCTCCTTTTTGTCATGGCAAATATTTCCCGTTATCTCCACATCCACCCGGAGGAGGCATTGAAACAAACTTTAGACAAATTTGTATCTCGTTTTAATTATATTGAGACTTCCCTCCACAGGGAAGGAAAATCCTTCTGTCAGTCTGACCTAATCGAAATGGACCAATTATGGGAGGAATCGAAACTCAAGAGTCATTTGAAAGTCCAAAATCCCAATATCAAGGCTCAAAATAAATCCAAATTTCCAATATCCAAAAAATAAGATAATCGATGAACTCGCAAAAAAGTCAAAAATACCCCCTCTCCCTTGACGCCTGCCTGAACGGGTTTCCCTTTTGTCAAACCATCATCATGAGATGATTTATAAAATGGCAATCTGAGATTTTGAACTCGGGTTTCGGCAGATTAAAGGAGAAATTCGGCGACATTGATATGATATTGATTCGGGTCTAAGGTCTTCACAATGCTCCTTTTATAATCTAATGTCACTTCATCGACCTCTCTCAGATCCACTGTCTCGCCCACGAGGTACTCTCCATCCCTGTAATAAAGGAGCTTTACCATTGGACGATCGATCTGTTCGGAATCCTCTGGGGTCTGAATCACAATCCCAATCTCATTGGTATTTAATAAGACCAACGTACCAAGGGGAAAGACCCCGATCATGGTGACAAAGACTTTCACCAGAGCTGGATCTAAGTCTTTTCCGCTCCGTTTCAGCATGATTCCGATGATCTTTTCTGAGGTATATGGGAATCGGTTTCTCAACCTAGGTCTGACCAAGGTATCGTAAAAATCAGCGATGGCGACGATCTTCCCGAACAGGGTAAGTTTTCTTTTCCAAGAAGCTTTGGGATAGCCGCTCAAATCGTATTTTAAATGGTGTTCAAAAGCAGCCTCTATCATCCGGCTGGCCAGTTCTCCCCACTCCTTCATCCTCATCACGGTCTCGGCTCCGAAGAGGGGATGGGCCCGCAGGAGCGCCATTTCCTCTGGTGACAATTTCCCGACTTTGGCAAGCAGTTCCCTTGGAATTCTCGCCTTGCCAATATCATGGAAAAGGGCGGCGAGGCCGAGATGGGTGAGATGATGCTTTGGGATCCCAATTCTCTGTCCTATGGCAATGGAATAGATGGCCACATTGACCGAATGGTTGAAGGTATACTCATCATAATTCTTGATGTGGGCCAATCCCAGCAAAGTGGACTCATCCTGCATAAGGATATCAACCGTGTTTTGCATGAGACGCTTGGCTTTTCGGACATTGAGCACCTTTTGGTTCTTAACACTATCCACCATTTCCTTGGCAAGCTGGATGGTATTGAAGTAGGTCTCCTTCGAAAATTGCTTCGGATCCTTAAAATCGGCGGAAACGGCATAGGCCTCTTGTCCTCTTTTGTAGAACTCCAATTTGCCCACATGGATCGAATCGATGCCGCGGGATCCCAATTGTTTCATAATGTAGAGATAATTGCCTTCATTATTTACCTCCACTGTTGAAAGAAGGTAGACAAAATCTTTAAGATCCTCTCCTCCCACCGACTCTGTAAACTCCAGCTCCCCGATCCATCGATTTTTCATCTCCTGGAGAAAAGCTCTTAGAATGGAGTATCGGTCGGCTTTGATCTGAACGGCGATGTTGTTAAAATAGAGGCCATCTTCAATGATCTTTAAGGAAAGACGGCCTTCTGATCGGAGGGCATTCTGGATCGTCTGGAGGCATTCCTGGGTGAGACGGTCAATAATCGCATTGTTTCGATTGTAAAGGGTCGTTCCTTTGAAGAGGCGATAGAACCCTAAAATGAATTCTGTTCGCAGTAAATCCGGGATATAGCCTTCCTTCGAAGAGGGTTGTTTCTCCGCTATCAAACGACCGACTCCTTTGTAGGTGTGCGCTTCAATGCTTGAAGGCAAGCCTCCCGGATGGCCTCATCCTTCGAGTGCCTCCCACCATCCAAAATGGCTTTTGCTTCCGGAGTTCCGATCATGGCTAATGCGTTGGCTGCTCCGATAAGAATCTCATCCACCTTTCCTCTGACGAACCAGCTCTTCCGTTCCAACAATTGCTGAAGAACAAGGATGCACTCCCTGGATTCCCCCAGCAATCCGACCGCATTGAAAAAGGCTTTGATCTCCGTAGAACCCTTTCTCTGAAATTCCTTAGATTGGACAACTTCTAAGAGAGGTCCCAAACCAGCCTTTTTGCCCGCCTTTCCAAGGCTGGTGGCAGCCATTGAACGGACGCGAACATTTCCGTCCTTGAGGGCCTTTGACAGCAATCCGGCGGCCTTGGACCCTCCGATGAGTCCCAGTGCCTGGACTGCCTCTCTCCTCACTCGGGGTTCCTCATGATAGAATGCCTTCTGGATATAGGGGACAGACTCCTCTTTTCCAATCCGACCCAGAATATAGACGATATTCCGCACAAGATACCATCTCGGATCATCGAGATAAGGAGTAAGCATATCTACGGCGTTCTTTCCGATTTCGGAGAGGGCGTCGCAGAGCATCCTTCTTGTCTTCGACTTTGTGCGTTCCCCCAATATTTTGACCAAAGGTGTGATCGCATTCCGTTGAAGAAGAACGAGAAAATTGTGAACATCCTCCAATCGAACTCCTTCTTTCTGCTCCAGAACCTTCCCGATCCGTTCGATCCGTGGGTCCTCACCAGCCTCAACCATCAATTTCCGTACCAACTCGATCTGCCAATCCTGCAGCTTGTAGGTCTTCAGAAAGATGTGAAGGCGCTTTAACAGATCGGCCCCTCTCTGGAAATTGCCAATGGTCAACATGGCGTCCAATATTTTGCCCAGGATATTGAGCGCCATTTGGTAAGGCTCGGGATCTTTCTCCCAAGCCAAGATATCGAGCAGGGTGTCCGCGACATTGAATACAGAGGTCGGTTCGATCTCCCCCTCGACCTCCCTCCGCAATCTTTCCGTTTCGTCGGGGTTAAGGGAATAGGCACTTCGATTCGATACAAACGACTGAATCTCCTCAATCAGCTTGGAAAGGGCTTGATCCAAATCGGCTCCTTCACCAAATTCATCCTCTAAGAAATCGACCTCAACGGCGTGGCCGACAGGTTCGAAAACTAAACCTCTTCTGAATTGCTCGATATTGTCAGGAATGAGGGCCGGCGAATCCTGCAGAAAATCATCCGTCGCCAAATAACTGATGTGAGGAAAATCCTTCCCCCACATCAACGTGACCACATCGTCCTCCATCTGATTGATATTTTCACACCGGATAATGATGTCGATCAACCCTTCGATTTCCCATTCCTCCAACCCCTTTATGAACCGGAGTTCTCTCACCCCGTCTCTGTAAAAAAGAAATGCCAGGCTTGTCTTCACATCTCTGTTTTCGTATAAGGCCTTTCCTTTATAGGAGAAGGTGAATTCCCCGATCTGGAAGCCGAAAGAATTGTGTTTATTCAAGAAGAATTGGAATTTCTTGGGCAACTGCTGTTGAAACCCCTTGATGCTGGGGTGATCAGGTGGGTAAAATCGAAAGGCTTTAATCGTCTTAAGAAGAGACGTTGTTAAATCTCTGGCCAAGATGAGTTCTTCATCGGTCTCCACCCCTTCGACGGATGGGATCTCTTCGCTTAGATCGAGAGCTTTTTTCTCTTCAACCAAATCCTCGGGCATAAAATGTTTCCTATGGTTTCGAGATAGCTACATCTTAAGTTCCCCAATTGTTTAGAGGAAAAATTCAGCGACGTTAATATTGTATTCATTCGGATCGAGGGTCTTAACGACGCTTCTCTTGAAATTCCTGGTGGCTTCATCCATCTCTCTCAGATCCACCGCTTTCCCTTTCCGATATGCTCCATCACTATAATAAAGAAGGCAGACCTTGGGCCGATCGATCAGTTCTGCTTCCTCCTGGATCTGCGTGACAATCCCCATCTCATTGGTGTTTAATAAAACCAGGGTTCCGAGGGGAAAGATCCCGATCATGTTAATGAGGACTTTGACGACAGCAGGGTCAAAGTCTTTTCCACTTCGTTCCAGCATGATTCCAAGGATTTTTTCGGAAACATAAGGAAATCGATTATAGACCCTCGGTCTTACCAAAGCATCGTAGAAATCAGCAATGCTAATGATCCTGCCGAACAGGCTGATCTTCCTTTTTCGGGTGAGCCTCGGATATCCCGTCAAATCATATCGAAGGTGATGTTCAAAAGCGCCTTCAATCATCCGGGTGGAGAGTTCTCCCCATTCCTTCATCCTCATGATGAGCTCCGTCCCGATGACAGGATGGGATCGCATGAGCGACCACTCCTCGGGTGACAACTTCCCTGTTTTGTTAAGAATCTCTCTCGGAATCTTCGTCTTTCCCATATCATGGAATAAACCCGCCATGCCCAGATGGGAAAGGTGTTTTTTGGGAATCCCGATTCTCTGGCCCAAAGCGATGGCATAGATGGCTACATTCACAGAATGATTGAAGCTGTATTCGTCATAATTCTTAATATTCGCCAAACCCAACAAAGTGGAATCATCCTGCATGATCGCGTTGACCGCGTTCTGCATCAGTCGTTTGGCTTTTCGGATGTTGAGGGCTTTTTGTTGATTAATGCCGTCCACGACTTCTTTGACTAAACTAATGGATTTGAAATAGACCTCTTTCGAATATTTCTTCTGCTCCTCGGAATCGATATGGATCTCCTCATCTCTATAAAACTCCAATTTCCCGACTTCGATAGATTCGATGCCTCGGTATTCCAATTGCTTCTTAACATAAAGATAATTGCTCTCGTTATTTTCCTCCAGCCCTGAGAGAAGATAAATTAAATCTCTGAGGTGCTCCCCTTTTACCTCTTCTGAAAACTCCACTTCCCCGATCCACCTCTTTCTCATGTCCTGCCAAAAAGCTTTGAAAATCGGAAACTTGTCAGCTCTCACGATGATTCGGATATTGTTGAAGAAGAAATTATCGCGAACGATTTTTAAGAAGAGATTTCCTTCTGATCGGACGATGTTATTGATCACCTGAACACATTCCTGGGTGAGGCGATCGATGTTGACGTTCTTCCGGTCATAGATCGCCGTCCCTTTTAAAAGTCGGTAGAATTTTGTGATAAATTCTGTTCCTAATTTCGTCGGTCGATGTTCATGATCACGGGTGGGTTTTTCTTCTGGCATCAAACCATAGACTCCTTAGGGAAATTGGCTCTTCAATGCTTGTACACAAGCCTCCCGGATGGATTCGTCCTTTGAATCCTCCCCTACCTCCAAGATGGCCTTTGCCTCAGGAGTTCCAATCATGGCTATCGCGTTGGCTGCTCCAACGCGGATTTCATCTGTTTTCCCTCGAACGAACCAACTCTTTCGTTCCAAGAGTTGCTGCAGCACAGGGATCGCTTCATTGGAGCCCACCATTCCGATCGCATTAAAGAAGGCCTTAATTTCCACCGGTTCTCTTTTGTAAAAATCTTTTGTTTGCACAACTTCTAAAAGAGAAATCAGGCCTATTTCTTTGCCCACCTTCCCTAAATTAATGGCGGCCATACAACGAATTCGAACATCATTGTCCGTGAGAGCCCTCACCAATAATCCAACGGCCTTGGGGCCGCCGATCAGTCCCAGTGCCTGTATGGCTTCCCTCCTTACTCGATTTTCTTCATGATTGAACGCCTTGAGGAGGTAAGGGAAGGACTGTTCCTTTCCAATGCGGCCTAAGATATAGGTGATATTTCGAACGAGAAACCATCGTCGGTCATCAATAAAAGGAGTGATCAGTTCAATCGCATCCTTTCCGATGACCGAGAGGGCATCACAGAACATTCTCCTTGTCTTAGAGTTCTTAAGTTCCCCCAACAACTTAATGAGGGGTGCCACGGAGTTTTTTTGAAGGAGCAAGAGATAGGCGTTGACATCTTCCAAACGAACCTCTTCTCTCTCCAGAACCTTCCCGATCCGTTCGATCCGAACCCCGTCACCGGCTTCCACGATGATTTTTCGGATGTTTTCGATCTGCCAATCTTGCAGGTCAAAAGTCTTGAGAATGATATTTACCCGGTTCAAAAGTCCGGTCGCTTTGCTGAACTCGCCGAAAGTCAAAAAAGCGTCTAATACTTTGATCAGACCATTCACCGCATCCTGATAGGGATCAGGCTCTTTTTCCAACGCCAATATTTCGAAGAGAATGTCCATGACCGTGAATACAAAAATGGGGTCGAGCTCCGCTTCGACATCTTTTTTCAATCTTTCGAGTTCCTCCGAGGTGAGGAAATAGACGCTTCGATCTGAAACAAATGGAGCGGGTTCTTCAGTCAGCTTAGAGAGGATTTCATCCAAATCGGCTCCTTCCTCCGAACCCTCTTCTGCAAGCTCCACCTCCACATGGTGGGCAAGGGGTTTGAAAACCAGATTCTTCCTGAACTGGTCAACATTATCCGGAATGACAACGGGCGTCTCCTCCAAAAATTCATCCGTTGCCAAATGACTGATGTGTTCGAAATCTTTTTCCCACATCAAGGTGACGATATCATCCTCTAATTGATTGATCGTATCGCTCTGCTTGATGACATCAATGATCCCCTGGACCTCCCATTCTTCCAACCCCTTCATGAAACGGACTTCCCTTAACCCATCCTTGTAAAGGAGAAAGGCAAGACTCGTTTTCACATCTTTATTTTCATAGATGATCCTCCCTTTAAAGGAGAGGTCGTATTCTCCAACCTGAATCACGAAAGACTGAAACTTATTTAAGAAAAAATGGAATCTTTTAAGAAGCTGGTCTCGGAATCCCTTGAGGGCGGGGTTGTCTGGTGGATAAAAACGAAAGGCCTTGATCGCCTTGACGAAGGCACTCGTTAAATCTCTGGCGAGGATGAACTCCTCGTCCGATTCCGCTCCCTCGATCAACGGTATCTCTGAACCGAGCTCAAAAGCCTTTTTATCTATTGAGACCTCTTCGGGCATAAATTCCTTTATGGTAAAGCCCCAAGGCTAAAATCTTGGTCCTGATGCTGCGTGGGACGGAACCCTCTGAAGCTTTGACGTAGGAGGGCAACTTTTTGAGATGACTATATTTTTATGGCTTTTGACACCATTTGTCAATAATTTTTTTGCCTCTTCCCTCTTGATCAATTCATCAATAAATGATATTTTTTTAAATACTTAATGATTTTAGAGAATTATGACGTCTCCTTCTCTCAACTCAACGAAAGGCATGCTCTATATTGTCTCCACTCCCATCGGGAACAGAGAGGACATTACCCTCAGGGCTCTCCGCATCTTAAGAGAGGTGGACTTAATCGCTGCCGAGGACACTCGACATACCAGCTTCCTCCTCAGGCACTTTGGAATTCATACTCCGCTCACCAGCTACTTTGAAGGAAATGAATTTAAAAAAAAGGAATTCATCCTCTCTAAATTGAAGCAGGGCCATCGAATCGCCCTTGTCTCGGATGCTGGCACACCCGGCATTTCTGACCCGGGATTCCGACTTATTCAAACAGCCATTGAAAATGAAATCCCTATCGTGCCCATCCCTGGCCCGTCGGCAGTGATTGCCGCCCTCAGTGTTTCAGGCCTCCCCTCCGATGCCTTCCTCTTTAGGGGCTTCCTTCCTCACAAAATGAAGAAGCGGAGGGATCTGCTGAAGGAATTGGAGGACGTAAGGGAAACCCTGATCTTTTACGAATCTCCCCATCGCATTTCCGAAACACTAAAAGATATCTTTGAAGTCTTGGGGGATCGAGAGATCGTCCTCACCCGCGAGTTGACAAAGATTTACGAAGAGGTCCTCAGGGGGAAAGTCAGCGAGATCCAAACTCAAATGGGTGAACGGAAGTTAAAGGGCGAAATCACTCTGGTCATCTCCGGAAAAACACGCAAAAAAACTGATGGGAAGATAGGGAGATAAGGAGAGGGGGTGAATCTATTTTGTCCCCGTGTCTCCTTCTCTCTCAATCTCTCCATCTTATTTAATCTTCTGAATGTCCTTCTCTTTTCCGATGACTACCAAAATATCGCTATCTTTTATCACAAATTCGGCGTGGGGCACCATGGTCAGCCGTTCCGGCACCATTTCCCTTACCGCAATGACTTCAATATGATGTTTGCTTCTCAGGTGAAGATCCCCAATCGTCTTTCCAAAAAAACTGGCGGGAGGCGCTAATTCACTGATGGTGTAATCCTCCGAGAGAGGAATATAATCGAGAACATTCGGGGAAATCAGGCTTTTGGCCACTTTGTCTGCCATCTCCCTTTCTGGAATGACCACGTCTGTCGCCCCAACTTTTTCTAAGACACGTTTATGATCTTCATTGGGAGCTTTGACGATAATCTTTTTCACCTTCATCTCCCTGAGATGAAGGGTGATCAGGGTGGCAGCAGCCAAATCCTCACCAAAAGAGACGATGACCACATCGTCCTCTTGAATGCCGATGGATTCCAGTACCTCTTTGTCCGTGCCATCTGCAAGAATCGCCTTCGTTGAAAAATCCCTGATCTTTTGAATGATCTCTTTATCCTTGTCAATGGCAATGACTTCAAGCCCATTTTCATAAAGGTCCTTGACAATGTTGAAGCCAAAAATCCCTAACCCAATAACCACAATTCGTTTCATCCAACTTCCTCCTCTTCCCTCAGGAAAGATTTCTGCCTAATGTCTTTTGCTTTCTGCCTTCTGAATTATTTTACCCCACCATCACTCCCTCCTCGGCATACGTTAAACCCTTTCGTCCTATGCTTCGGGAAAGAGAAAAAGCGAGGGTCAGCGGCCCTACCCTTCCGACAAACATCATCAGGATCAAAGCCATTTTTTGAATGTCGCTTAATTTCGAGGTAGCCCCCATGGACAATCCTACTGTTCCAAAGGCTGAAACCGTCTCAAAAAGATATTCAACAAAGAAATGACGGCTCTCCGTGGGATGGCCTCCACCTGCGATTAAAAGAACGGATGTGATGATCGCAATTGAAAAAGCCGATGCAAAAATGATTGAAATTGATCGGCTGACGATCTCTCTTGGAATGGTTCGGTTAAAGACATTCACATCTTCGTTCCCTTTTAATCGATTCCAGATCATCAGAAAGAGAAGGGCAGCAGACGTTGTTTTCACGCCCCCTCCGGTTGACCCGGGAGAAGCTCCGATAAACATCAGCACAAGCATCAGGAGAATGGTTGCATTGGTAAGGGCTCCGATATCGACTGTGTTGAAACCGGCTGTCCTCGGCGTGACGGATTGGAACAACGAAGCCAGGATCTTATTCAGAACTGGGACATCTTGGATGATGTGGTTTCTTTCAAAAATGAAGAAGAGAATGGCCCCAGAAAGCATGAGGACAACCGTGGTAATGATTGCTATCCTGGTATGAATAGATAGCCTCTTTTGTAACCCTCTTATTCTGGAAAGGACCTCATATTGGACAACGAAGCCAATCCCGCCGTGAACGATCAGGCCCATAACGGTCAAATTAACGATCAGGTCTCCCTGGTAGCCTATGAGGCTATCCGAGAAGAGAGAGAACCCGGCGTTGTTGAAAGCAGAAATCGCATGATAAAGGGCACGGTAAAAGGCCTCTCCAACGGGAAGCTCAAAGGAAAATCGGATAAAAAGAAAAAGGGTTCCCAAGGCTTCAGCAATGAAGGTGAACCAGAGAACCGATTTCAGGATGACAAAAATATTTTTTGTTGGAGTGTGAAGAAAGGTTGTTTGAACGATCTCCCTTCCTTTGAAGGAGATCCCCCGTCCCATTAGGACGAAGAAGACCGTTGAAAAAGTAATGATCCCCAACCCTCCGATCTGGATGAGGAGCAGAGTGATGCCCTGCCCCATCATGGAGAGATCTTTCCCTGTATTGACCACAACAAGTCCGGTGACGCAGACCGCAGAGGTGGAAGTGAAAAGAGCATCAATAAAACGCAAAGGTCCTTTGGTCGCTGAAAAAGGGAACCAGAGGAGAATCCCCCCGATCAAGATCACCCCCGCAAAGCTCAGGACAAAAATTCTGGCGGGGGAAAAATGCCTGGAAAGGAAGGTTTTTATCTTTAAGTAGACCCTAACTGGCATGAAGGAACCCATCTCTTAGATATAAAAAAGATAGAGCAGGAGATTGCAAACCGCAACCACCACCATCATCGCAGGATAGCATGCCTTGCAAAAATATGCCCAAGAGATCTTTTTGTCTGTCGTCCGTTCATACGTTGCCACAGCAACCACATTAGCCGATGCGCCGATGGGAGTTCCATTCCCCCCGATATCGGTCCCGAGAGCGGTTGACCAGACCAATGGAAGAAGAGAAAAACCGAAGTTCTCGCTCATATGCTTAAGGATAGGGGCCATGGTGGCTGCAAAAGGCACGTTATCCACGATCGAAGACCCAAAGGCGCTTATCCAAAGGATGATTGAAAGAGCAATAAAGAAGTTTCCTCCAGAAATATCCGTA
>Ga0256868_10001589_pt1 | contig 12210 bp, 12 predicted proteins | sample RVTome_13_FD_187341 | JGI IMG/M metagenome (GOLD analysis project Ga0256868, IMG submission 187341) | Soil microbial communities from uranium-contaminated site in the Upper Colorado River Basin, Wyoming, United States - RVT92D227 HiSeq ... | reverse complement strand
CTGCTGCATTATCCAAAGATTTTATTTCTTGATGAGCCAACCCTGGGTCTGGACCCGCAAACCAGAAACAAAATATGGGATTATATTATTAAACTTAGAAAAAGTAAAAATATTACAATCTTTTTAACCTCTCATTATATGGAGGAAACGGAAATATGTGACCGGATAGCTATTATAGATAAGGGGAAAATTATTGCACTCGACACCCCGGATAATCTTAAAAAAACTATCGGTGGAGATATTATCACAATACTTTCAGAAGATAATATTAAATTAAAAGAGTATATAAAAGAAATTACCGGCAGCGAAGCGCATAATGCGAAAGAGGGTAAGATTAGATTTGAAGTTAAAGATAGTTCCATTTTTATCCCGAAATTTATAAAAAATAGCCCGGTAAGAATTTTATCCATAAGTGCCAGAAAGCCGACTTTAAATGATGTATTTCTGGATCTGACCGGAAGAGAAATAAGAGAGGAAAATGCCAGTGCCAGGGATAATATTAGAAATAGAATGATGGGGAGAATAAGACATTGAAAAAAGAATTAACCGGAGTATACACGGTATGGCTGAGGGATATTAAAAGATACTATAGAGACAAACCAAGGATAATAGGTTCGTTTGCACAGCCCATCCTTTTTCTATTTGTTCTGGGGACCGGGATTGCAAGTTCCTTCAGCACCTTTGGGGGTGGAGGCGGTAAAGATTTTCTTAATTTTATGTTTCCGGGAATTGTAGGCATGACTGTTCTTTTTACTTCTTTCTTCAGTGCTATGTCAATTGTCTGGGACAGAGAGTTCGGATTCCTAAGAGAGATCCTGGTTGCGCCTATTTCCAGGACTTCTATAGTTGTGGGAAAACTGCTCGGTGGTTCTTCCATAGCAATGTTCCAGGGTGCAATAATACTGCTTTTCAGCCCCCTGCTCAAAATACCCATTACTTTTGTAATATTCTTTAAAGTATTGGGTATTATGTTCCTGGTTGCTATGACTATCTCCGCTATGGGAATTATGCTAGCTTCTGTAATAAAATCTATGCAGGCTTTTCAGGTAATTACTAATTTTTTGCTTATGCCTATGTTTTTTCTTTCCGGTGCTCTGTTTCCTTTAAATAGTACAGTGAAATGGATGAATGTAGTTTCCAAAATCAATCCTCTTTCTTATGGAATTGATGCCATGCGCACTGTGATATTAAACAATCCTGTTTTGCAGTTGTATCCGTTGTGGTTGGATATTGTCGTATTGATATCCGTAACTATAATAGTAAGTGTATTGGGATCTATTTTATTCAGCAGGCAGGATTAAAAAACCGGTTTGTTATTATAAAATAAGGTTTACTTCATTTAAAATCCTGGATGCCTCCAGTTGGTTTACAGATATCAATCTGGCTAAATTATCAACATTATAGCTGCCAAGTTCTTTTATTAATATAATATCGGAATCAAATAACTTTTCTTTTTGTTTTTCAGTAATTGCAGTAAGCATACTTATGGGATAAAGCTTCTTTGTTTCGATGAAGTATTGCAGGTTTCTTATCTTCGGGCAGTACCATGCTAAAACTTTTAAACCAACACAACCGGCATATTTCAAGGCATCTGACGTACACTTGGTGTTGGTAACCAGCCAGGCTTCAAAATGAGTATGGCTGTCATTATTTTTTACTCTATAACCTTTTTCTATATCCAAAAATCTACTGTGAATATAAAGGGCGGTTTTTATGTCGGATTTTATTCCGGGTGAGTTATGGTATTTACACTCGACGAGGCAGATTCTATCTTCCTTTTTTGCGATGACATCAACTTCATGTTCAACGCAATAACCATTCATGATTTGTCCTACTTCTGTGGTATAACCATATTCTTTTAAAATTCTTGCTATATATTTTTCAAAAACAAACCCTTCCGGTCCCATATCCATAATAGCCCTTTTCAGGGAATATTTAAGAGCTACTCTGGGCTCCAGTATTTTAAGGTTGCCCAGAACTTCATTATAGATTTCATCAGTGCTCATATTATCTTTTATTTTTTTATTGATTGTTCTGGTTGCCTTTGCTGCTATTTCAGGGGGGGCTCCTGCTTTTATAAAAGAGGATTTTATTTTTTGTTCATCGTATAATTCTTTTTTACCGTCAGCTTTTATAATGTATTTTCCCATAAATTCTTATAACCAGATTTTTAAAGTTTCATTATAACATTTTTAAAAATGGAAAACTCCGTCCATAAATGAAATTTTTAATATAAATATAATATTCTCGTGATTATTAATTTTATAATAAATTACCGGTTAAATGTTTATAAAAATAACCGGCGGTTATTTATCAAACCTATAGTTTGAAACTGAGATATCTGATAAAATTCAGTATGAATTATATACTTTTAAAACTTCAATTACCGTTAAATCTAATTTATGAGTGTTATAAGAAGTAAAAATAAAAATCTTATTTACCCCGGGCTGATGTGGTTTTTTATTTTTTTTCTCATGCCTTTATCAGTAATATTGATATATGCTTTAACCACTCAGAACTTGTTTTCAGGAGAACCGCTGAAATTTACTTTTGAAAATTTTATGGTTATCTTTCAAAAAAAACACTACCTTATAATACTACTGCGGTCACTAAAAATAAGCTTTCTTACCACTGTGTTTTCCATAATATTCTCTTATCCGGTTGCATATTATCTGGCTAAAAGGACCAGATTCGATAAGGTGCTCATAGTAGTCCTTATGATACCTTTCTGGATTAATTATCTTATAAGAACCTTTGCCTGGAAATTGATTCTTTCCGAAAATGGGGTTCTGAATCAGTTCCTGCTGTGGCTTAAGGTTATTGATGAACCTGTAAGAATATTATATAGTCAGACTGCAGTTTTGCTTGGGCTCATATACATGTACACCCCCATGATGGTCCTTCCGTTATATGCATCCCTGCTAAGAATCGATGATTCTCTTATAGAGGCATCTCTGGATCTGGGGGCATCTAAATTTAGGGCATTCTTTGATATAACTTTCAGGTTAAGTCTGACAGGGATTTTTGCCGGTACACTGCTTGTTTTTATACCCGCCCTGGGTTCTTTTGCCATACCGGCGATACTGGGCGGAACTAATTCGGTAATGATCGGAAATATAATAGAAAATCAGTTTAACAGAGTGGGTAACTGGAATTTCGGCTCTGCATTTACCATTGCTCTGGCTGTGCTTTCCATAGTCCTGGTGCTGTTCTATTCGAAAATATTCGGTTTGGAGTCAGTTTATAAAAATAGAGGTAATCCTTAAATCAAATAAAGATGAAGAATAAAAAATCTGTCATTTTAATAATATATACCGCGCTTTTTTTCATGTATATCTTCATCCCTATCATACTCATTTTTATATTTGCCTGGAACAGCGGTGAAGGCTACAGTTTTCCCTTGAAAGGTTTTACCTGGAAATGGTTTGTGGAACTTGCCAGTGACCGTCTGGCTAAGGAGGCAATTAGAAACAGCGTCATTATTGCCATATCTTCGGCTACCATTTCCACTATACTGGCAACTTTTTTATCTATAGGACTTTTAAAAGGCCTGGCAAGAAAACCCGGTATTTTTTTAATACTGCTTCTGCTTCCTGTGCTAATGCCCAGTCTGACTATTGGTTTATCCGCACTCGTATTTTTCAAAACCATAAATATTCCTCTGGGAATACCCATTGTTATTATTTCCCATGTTTCTATAAGCATGAGTTACGTTTTTTTAATACTTATGGGCAGAATTGAAGGAATGTCCCTGGACCTGCAGGAAGCTTCGGTTGACCTCGGAGCGACCTGGTTTTCGAGTATGAAGGATATAGTATTTCCTATCCTTATACCGGCTATTATAGCCGGGTGGCTGTTTGCTTTTATGATTAGCTGGAATGAGTTTATAGTGACCTATTTCTTGATTGGCGGTAATCTGACCCTTCCTGTCTACATATTTTCACAACTCAGGTTTGGCATCTCACCAAAAGTGAATGTGATATCGGTTCTGATTACTTTATTTACATTAAGCATGATCGCGGTTCTGCTTGCCAGCAGAAAAATATATAATAAAATCTTGATTAAAGAAAGGCGGTAGCCGGTTTATTTTAAATTCACTGGTAGAGTATAATAATAAAATAAAATAAGGAGAATATTATGAAATTTAGAAAATTTATTATGGTTTTACTGGTCACAATTCTTTTATTTACCCTGTTTATTCCAGCCTGCAAGAAGGAACAAACCCCGGAAGAACTTGTTGTCTATGTATGGGAAGGATATTTACCTGAAAAAGTGGCGGAAATGTTTGAGCAGGAAACCGGAATAAAATTAAATGTTAACCTGATAACAGGAAATGATGAGATTTTTACCATGCTCAAAGGCGGGGGTCAGGCAGATATTATTATGCCAACCCAGAATCAGGTAAACCGGTTCTATACTGAAGGTCTGGCACAGCCTCTTAATCTGGATAAAATTTCTAATTATGCAAATGTAACTGATTCCTTTAAAGGTAAGGATTGGAGTATGTGGGATGGGCAGCAGATGGGTTCCGGAGATACCTATGTTATTGCCTATGTATTTGGAACCAGCGGTATTGTGGTAAATACCGAGAAATATACAGATTCGCTGGATGGCATTGGCTGGAATATATTATTCGACCCCGCCCTTAAAGGGAGGGTATCTTCCAAAAATTCTGCAGAGTCTCTGATGATATGCCTGGACCTTATGGGAATACCCAGAGTAAATCTTTTGACTGATACTGAAGTCACACTGGAAAGTATAAGGGACAGGGCTATTGATTTAAAAAATAATGTGCTCAAGTTTTATGATACCGGTGCAGAAGTGCTGGATCTTCTGAACAATGAAGAAGTATGGGTTAGCCATATCTGGGATGGCGGGGGTAGAAAACTCGAATTTTCTAATCCAAAATTCAGGTATCTATTGCCCTTGACAGGTGGTTTCGGCTGGACGGATACTTTTATGATTCCTGCCAGTGCGTTAAATTCCGAAGGGGCACATAAATTTATTGATTTTATGCTCAGAACAGACATTGCCGCTATGGTAGTAAGCGAGGGTAACTATACTACCACGGTAGACGGCTCAATAGATCTGGCAGAAGGGATAAATAAAGACCTTTATGTATATACGGATGAAGAACTGGCAGAGCTGGTATGGCAGTTAAATCTTCCCGGGGAAGTAGTCGAAGCTTACAATAATTTCTGGGAAGAACTTTCAACTGTAGATTGAGAATAAAATATTAATTAAATATTTTTAAATCTTATGGAATATATTGTTGAGGTAGAGGATATAACGAAAAGTTACGGTAATATACTTGCAATTGATGAGGTCAGTTTCAAGGTAAAAGAGGGAGAATTCTTTTCTCTTCTTGGCCCGTCAGGATGCGGTAAAACAACGATTTTAAGAATTCTGGGAGGGTTTATCGAGCAGGATAGAGGGACAGTTATAATTGACGGTAAAGATATGAAAGGTATTCCTCCTAACAGGAGAGACACCGCTATGGTTTTTCAGAATCTTGCTCTCTTTCCTCATATGAATGTCCGGGAAAATATAATCTATGGTCTTAAAAAAAGAAGAGTTCCTAACTATAAGATTGAAAAGGAGCTTGGCGGTATTCTGGATATAATTAACCTTAAAGGGTTTGAATCAAGATCGGTCCCGGAACTTTCAGGAGGCCAGCAGCAGAGGGTGGCACTGGCAAGATCTCTAATAGTAAGACCAAGGATGCTTCTTTTGGATGAGCCTCTGGCTTCACTGGATAAAAAACTAAGAATCTCAATGCAGGGAGAACTAAAAGGAATTCAGAGGAAAATCGGAACTACCTTCCTGTACGTGACTCATGACCAGGGTGAAGCTCTTACAATGTCGGATAATATCGCGGTTATGGATGAAGGCCATATAATTCAGACAGGAAGCCCTGACTCCATTTATAACTGTCCCCAGAGCATATTTACAGCGGATTTTATCGGGGCAGGTAATTTTATACCTCTTTCCCTGGTGAGAAAGGACAATCATATTTTTATACTGGAAACTGAAAGCGGCAGTAAAATATTTTTAAGGGACGATTTTAAAAAAAATTGTAACTATATTTCAAAAAAGATAAAAACTGCAGTGTATAAAAGGGAAAAAACTCCCCCCGTCTTTTTTGTAAGACCTGAAAAAATAAGAATAACAAAAAAATTTCAGGAAAATAAAAACTGCTTTGAGGGAAGAGTAAAGTCAACTACATTTGAAGGACCTGACATAAGACTTGAAGTTGATTCAAAAGAGCTGGGGAAAATAAAAATTGAGATAAAAAATGATGGAAGCCTTCCTGCTTTCAGAAAAGACGAAAGCCTTTTATTTTATTGGGACTACATTGATGGAATGCTTCTGGAGTATTAAACTTATTTCCTTCTAAAATTATCGTTTTTTTATAATGGTTAACTTTTTAATTAGGATTTTTGGTGAGGGTATTTTCTATTTTTTACGGCATGGCGGGGTGACTGGCCACTATTCCAGAAATTTTTAATTCTTTCAGGTACGGAACCTATTTCAATATTACGGTTGTTATGATTATAGTTATTTATTATTTCCTTTGCTAACTTACTGTATGCTACGGCTCCGGCACATTTAGGATCATATGTTAAGATTGATTTTCCGTAACTGGGTGATTCTGCCAGCCTTACGTTTCTTGGAATAATTGTTTTATATACTTTTTTGGTAAGATATTTATGAATTTCTTTAATTGCCTGGTTTGCCAGTCTTGTCTTGCTGTACATGGTTAAAACTACTCCTGATATTTCCAGTTCAAAATTCAAATTTTTCTTGACCAGGTTTATTGTTTCTATTAGTCTTGCAACACCTTCAAGGGCATAATATTCGCACTGAAGGGGGATTACCACTTCCCTGGAAGCAGTGAGTGCATTCAAGGTTAAAAGTCCCAGGGCAGGTGAACAGTCTATAATAATATAATCATAGAGATCCAGAATATTATCAATCGCATTTTTTAATCTGTATTCTCTTTTAAAGCTGGATACTAATTCTATTTCAGCGCCGGCCAATCTTGTTGAGGAAGGCAAAATATTTAGATATTTATATTGAGTTGATCTTATCACGGTATTGGGTTCATAATAATTAATAAGAACATCATAAATGGTACTATTATTATCTTTAAAGTTGATGCCCAGTCCGCTTGTGGAATTTCCCTGAGGATCCAGGTCAATAAGAAGGGTTCTATATCCAAAGTGGCTTAAATATGCGGATAAGTTTATTGCAGTAGTACTCTTTCCTACACCGCCTTTTTGATTTACGATTGAAATAACCCTACAAAGTAAATTAGTAGTTTTTTCTGACTTTTTTTCGGTCACTACAACCTTTAGTCATTTTAACTTCGGAGTTGGCCCACTCCATTGGAAACATTTTATACTAAAATTTGTAAAGTTAGAATAACCAAAGAGATTAAAAAAATTCGAATTCTACCTGACTGAATAGTTTTTTATCAATTTTTAGAATAATCTATACTATTAGAAGCAGTGAATTGAAAATCTTGATAGTTAGAGTAAGATATCGTGGGAACGTTTACGATGATATTTTATTTTGATATTATTTAAGGGTTATCATAATAATTTTTAATGTTTTTTTTATATAAATAGATGAGGAACAGTTGTTTAAATTTCTAACAAATTGGATAGGCATAATAACTATAATTTCTGTTTTCTTTGCTTTAATATCTACTGGCAGGATAATTATATTGCCGGAAGATGTTCTGGAAGCTGTGCAAACGCAATTAGAAACTGAAAGAGTTGAAAAAGTAAACATTTCTGAAGAAGATAGCAGTATGAATACTTTAGTGGAGGAGTCGGGAGAAGACGAAGATACCTTTAAAGAAGAAACTGGAGAGAAACAGGGATCAGCAGACGGCGAAGAAATAAAGGATGAAAATAATAGCTCCGGCCAGAATGAAGACCAGAATATCGATTTCAGTAACAGTGATGATTTTAGAATCGAAGTAGATCTCTCCAGGCAAAGGGTCTTTATATATTATAAAGATAACCAGATAAAAGAAATGGTATGCTCGGGGGGAACTGAAGAGAAGCCAACTCCCATAGGTGAGTTTGAGACTTATGAAAAAATCGAATATTCATGGGTATCAAAATATAATATGGGGGCTTATTACTGGGTCCGGTTCTATAATGAATATCTTTTTCATAGTGTCCCTTTTGATGAAAATGGTGAAATAATAATAGAGGAATATGAGAAACTGGGCACTCCCGCCAGCCACGGATGCATAAGACTGGAACTTGAAGAAGCAAAATGGCTGTATGAAATGCTTCCTTTAGGGGTAAAAGTACTGATATATGAATAGAAGTGAAAAAAATAATGCTATAGGGTTTGTGGGAAGAGGAATAAATAAAAAGGTTGTGTTTATTCCTGATTCTGCTTATTTTAAATATTGTGAAAACTGTATGGAATGTATGGATATATGTCCAACCGGGGTATTTCCTTCCAATTATGGAATGGAGAGAATTCCGCAGATTAGTGATTAAAATTTATAATAGGAGGAAATAATAGTGGCCGATCAAAAGTTTTCATAGGCTCTCTATCTATTATTACTGACCGCATTCCGTATCACTACCGGTCAATATATCAATACCATGAGGTAGTGGACGATATATCAACTCCAGGCTATCTTTTACTCCTTTTATACTACCGGGCAGGTTTATTATTAAAGTTTTTTTCCTTATCCCGCTTACTCCCCTTGAAAGAATAGCTCTGGGAGTTTTTTTCTGACCTCCAATCCTTATTATCTCACTAAACCCGGGAACCTTTTTCTCAATAATCCCATCAGTTGCCTCAGGAGTTACATCTCTGGGTGAAAACCCGGTGCCCCCGGTGGTTAAGATCAGATCTGCTTTTTTGTTATCTGAGATATCTTTAAGTTTTTTACTTATCATATCTTTCTCATCAGGTACTATTTCGTAATCAGCAATCTCCCATCCTTTTTCTTTGAAATATTGCATTAAATATTTACCGCTTCTGTCTTCACGCTCTCCCCGGTGTCCTTTATCACTAACAGTGATGATTGCTACTCTTAATAGTTTTTTCATAAAATTTTTCCTTTTAAATTTTACGATTATAATTTTTTAAAAAATATAAAAAAATATTTTTATTCCTTATTTTTAAAAGTCTTTCTTACAAGACGTGTGTAATTTTATTTCCAACCTTTATCTTACCCGGCTGCAGGACCCTACAGAATACCCCTTCTTGCGGCATTATACATGAGCCCATTAAATAATAAATACTACAGGGTTTGGGGCACTCCTTTCCGATCTGGGTAACTTCAAGCATTACTCCATCTTCTTCTCCTACTGTCAAAATATCTCCGATTTGCAGTCTCTTTAAATCTATACCCGACGTAGTTATATTTTCAGCAAAATCTCCAGGACTGGCATCAATGCCCTTGCTGTTAATATCCTTAATACTCTCATATGAAAGCAGGCTTACCTGACGGTGCCAGTTTCCGCTGTGCCCGTCTCCTTCTATACCATATTCATTTATGGTAACTTCATCTACAGGTTTCTTTTTGCTACCTTTATTTTTACTTATATTTATAGAAATTATTTCACCCTTATTTTTCAAAATACAGCGCTCTCCATCTTCAGGACTTTTTAAAATAATTGGTTTTTCCTCCGGTTTTTTCCAGAAGTTCTATACCCTCTATTCTCATTTCTTTTGAAACTGCCTTACACATATCATAAATAGTCAGCAGACTGATGCTTACAGCCATAAGAGCTTCCATTTCCACTCCGGTAACATCAAAACCTTTTACCTTTGCTATCACTTCTATTTTATTTCCTCTTTCTAGTATCCTGAAATCTGTGTTTACATCCGTAAGCTTTATCTGGTGACAGAGTGGAATCAGTTCCCAGTTCTTTTTTGCCGCATTCATCCCGGCAATTTTTGCTACAGTTAAGACATCGCCTTTTTCTAATTGGTTATCTTTAATCTTACCGATGATATCTTTATTCAAAATAATATATCCCCTGGCTTTAGCAGTCCTTAAAGTTATCTTTTTATTACTCACATCAACCATTTTAGCCCTGCCCTGCTCATCTATATGAGTAAAGTTTTCCGAATCTTTCATTTTTATCTACCCTCCAATTTTATTCATGGAACTGCCAATTTGCAGATCACTTTTTCTTTTCCAACTTATATTGTGATTTCTGTCCTTTGGTTTTTCCCTTACAAAATCTCTAATAATTTTTTTCATTCTATCACTATCAGAGCCACCTCTAAGCTCTTTTTTTATATCAAGTTCTGAACTGGAAAACAAACATAATTTTATGTTTCCGCTGGGGGTAAGTCTTATCCTGTTGCAGTAAAAACAAGAGTCTCTTTTATTCACAATAAATCCGATTCTTCCCTTGCTTCCTTCGATCTTATAATAGATTGCTGGACCATACCTGTTAAACTCTTTTACTCGCCCGTAATCTCCATATTTACCTATATATCCAAGAATATCGTTTATACTTATTTCCGGCCTGTCTGCATCAACCATATTGCTGCTGCATTCCACTGCATCCAAGCCTGATATAGGCATCATTTCTATAAACCGAACACTTACAGGTTTTTCCATAGCAAGCTTAATAAATTCTAAAGAATCTTCGCAGTCAAATAAACTGGTGAGCACCACATTTATTTTCACAGATTCAAAACCCATATGGATAGATCTTTTTACAACTGCTAGGACTTTACTAAGATCTCCTCCCCTGGTAATCTCCCTATATTTTTTTGGATCCAAACTATCCATACTTATATTGATTCTTCTTATACCAGCCCTGTAAATATCTTTTAAAAATCTATCCAACAATGTCCCATTAGTGGTCAGGGAAATGTCTTCAATTTTCGGAATGCTTCTTATACTTTGGATCAAATCCAGTATATTATCTCTGAGAAGTGGTTCTCCCCCGGTAAGTCTTATTTTCTTTATTCCCAGTTCAGACAGTATCCTTACCACTTCCAATATTTCTTCAAAAGTTAAAAGCTCTCTTCTATCCATCAGATTGATTCCTTTTTCAGGCATACAGTATATGCACCTTAAATTACAACGGTCGGTAACTGAGAGTCTTAGGTAATCAATCTCTCTATTATAATTATCTATCAATTGTTCTTTCATAACTCTACTTATTATCCACGATACTCCATTAAATAAATATTATCCCTTATTTCCTTATCTCTTAAACATATGTATGGAACTTGCCTTTACCGCTGCAAAAATTTTCCTTCCCACAGACAGATTTAGTCTGCTGATGGAATCCTGGGTAACAAAAGAGCTCAATGTAAAACCACAGTCTATTTCTACTCTTTTAAATATTCCAATATCCTTAATTTCTATTATGTTCCCTTTAAAAAGATTCATGGCAGAAGATTCATTGGAAGATATATCTGTATTATACAATGTTACATCTTCTGGTCTTATAGCCAGAGTAACTGCATTATTCTTTTTTTCACTGCCAACTACAAATATTTCATTATTGTTATTTTCTTCACCTGTTCCAACTCGACAGACATTTCTTCTGCTTTCAAGGATAATCCCGTTTACTATCGTCTCAACTCCCACAAATCTGGCTATAAACTCATTTTTAGGCTTCCTGAACACTTCTTCCTTCCCGGCGAACTGTAATATTTTCCCCTTATCCATTACTGCGATATCATCTGCCAGCACCATAGCTTCGTTACGGTCGTGGGTGACATACACTACCGATTTACCGTAACTCTTCAGCACTTCAAATAAATCCAGACGTAAACTTTCGCGTGAACTCTGGTCAATATTTGCCAGAGGTTCATCCAGGAGCAGCAGTTCAGGATCAAGAACCATAGCTCTGGCCAGTGACACCCTCTGCTTTTCACCACCGGAAAGATTCCTGGTGCTCTGGTTAAGTAGACTTTCGATTTTTAATTTATTGATAAAATAATCAACTCTATCCCTGACTTCTGATAATTTTATTTTTCTTATTTTCAATCCCATTATTATATTGTTGTAAACCGATGTATTGAAAAGAAGGGGTTCCTGAAAAACTACTGCCATTTTTTTCCTTACTTCTATAGATTTGACACCTCTATCGCTTATTTCACAATTGTTAAAATATATTTTCCCGCTATCCGGCTTTTCCAGAAGATTAATAAGTCTTATTAAAGTAGATTTACCAGAGCCATTTGGTCCGATTATGG
>Ga0256868_10001587_pt1 | contig 12224 bp, 9 predicted proteins | sample RVTome_13_FD_187341 | JGI IMG/M metagenome (GOLD analysis project Ga0256868, IMG submission 187341) | Soil microbial communities from uranium-contaminated site in the Upper Colorado River Basin, Wyoming, United States - RVT92D227 HiSeq ... | reverse complement strand
GTCCGGCTGGCGCAAGGTCTGTCCGGACGCGGCTTGGACGCCATCAAGATATCCTCTCCCTTCGCGGGCGCGGGGTTCATCTCGCCCGCCTGCTACCGGGAGTTCGTCCTTCCCTTCGAGGCCCGGATCGCGGCGGCCGCGCGGGATCGGGGGGTTTTCGTCTACACCCACACCTGCGGCGCCGTCCACGACCGCCTCGAGCTGATGGCGGAAGCGGGCGTCTCGGGTATCGAATGCCTCGACCCCCCACCGCTGGGCACGGTCGATCTCGCCGACGCCAAGCGCCGGATCGGGGACCGGCTTTTCATCAAGGGGAACCTGGATCCGGTCCATGTCCTCCTCCGCGGAACGGAGGCGGATGTCGAGCGCGACGCCCGGCGCTGTCTCGAGATCGGCAAACCCGGGGGCGGCTACATCCTCAGCACGGCCTGCTCGGCGGCCCCCCACACGCCTCGCCGCAACCTCCAGGTCCTCGTCCAGGCGGCTGAGGAATGGGGCCGATGAACCGGTCGATTACTTGTGGATCGAGAGCTGAAGCCGGCGGCGCGTCAATCCTTGAGGGCTTCCCGGATAAGGGACATGAACGGCTCGGCCTGGACAGGCCTTTGCGAGACGCCTCGGATCCCCCAGCGGGCTCCCTGGTTGACGAGCTGCTCGGATACCGTATCGGTCAAGAAAAGAACGGGAACGGACATGTGCCGGACGTTCTTCCTCAACCTCTCCATGATACCGGCTAACTTCTCGTCCGCGTAAACGATACATAGGTCGAGGGCCTTAGACAGGGCCTCCTCGAAGGCGTCCCTTCCCCGAGAGTCCTTGACATCAAACCCGGCCTGCTCCAGGACGCCCCGTACGACCAAGCCGTCTTCCTCCGGGACGTTGACGAGAAGGGCCTGGCGGAACTGGCCGGCGGCCGACGCGGCCTTCGTTTCCGGCAGCATCTTGCTCAAGGGCACCTTGGACAGAACCTCGTCCACGGTCGTAATCCCCTCGATGACTTTGGACCAGGCATCTTCGAAGAGGGTCACCATGCCGCTTTTGATGGCTACCTCCCGGATCGTGCCCTCGGGGGCCCCTTTAGCGATGAGCCGCTTGAGGGTTACGTTCAGGATCAGAAGCTCGTAGGCCCCGACGCGGCCCATGAATCCGGTAAACTGACAGTCCTTGCAGCCCGTCCCCTTAAAGGCTTTTTTGATGGGAGGGAGCTCCAAATCGGCCACTTCTTCGGGGGGGCCGATCTCGATTTTGCATTTCGGGCAGATCCGGCGGACGAGCCGCTGGGCGATGATGCCCGTAACGGCCGAAGAGACCAGGTAGGGTTCGAGTCCGATGTCGATGAGCCTGGTGATCGTCCCGACCGTGTCGTTGGTGTGGAGCGTGCTCAGGACGAGATGGCCGGTCAGGGCGGCCCTGGTCGCGATCTCGGCCGTGTCCAGGTCTCGGACCTCGCCGATCATGATGATGTCCGGGTCCTGGCGGAGGACGGAGCGGAGGACGTTCGGAAAGGACAGCCCGATCGGCTCGTTGATCCCGACCTGGGTCGTGCCCTGGACCCGGTATTCGACCGGATCCTCGATCGTGATGATGTTCTTGGTTTCTGCCCTCAGTTGCTGGAGGAGCGCGTAGAGGGACGTCGTCTTTCCGCTTCCGGTCGGCCCGGTGACCAGGATCATCCCCTGGGGCTGACTGATCATGGTCAAGATGGGCCGCAGGGTCGCTTGGGGGATCCCCAGCTTGGCCAGCGGGACGAGGCCCGTCGCGTGGTCGAGGAGCCGAAGGACGAGCTTCTCCCCGTAGACGGACGGAAGCGTCGAGATCCGGATATCGATATCCTTGCCCTCGACCCGGAGGAGCATCCGGCCGTCCTGGGGGAGCCGCCGGTTGGTGATGTCCAGGTCGGAGATGATTTTTATCCGGGTCACGACCGAGTCGTGAAGCGGGCCGGGATACTTGAGCATGTTCTTGAGTTCGCCGTCGATCCTGTAGCGGACCTGGATGTCCCTCTCGCCCGGCTCGATGTGGATGTCGCTGGCCCGGGACTTGGCGGCGTCGAGCAGGACCATGGCCACGAATTTCACGATCGGCGCGTCTTCGCTGATTTCGCGGGACGGGCCGCTCTTCCCCCGGCCTCGCCCTTCGTCCGTCCGTTCGGGAGCGATCCCCCGGATAAATTCGACCTTCTCGTTGATCGGGACGTCTTTGAGGAACTTGAGGAGATCGTCGCCGGAAGAGTAATGCTCCTCGATCGCGCCCATGATCGAGCTCTCCGAGGCGACCGCGACCGCGATATTCATCCCGGTTGAAAAGGCCAGCTCATCAACGATCTGCCAGTCGAGGGGATTGGCCATAGCCAGGGAAAGGCGCCGCTCCTTGACCTCGAGCGGAAAGACGAACTTCTTCTCGGCCGTAGCCTTGGAAACCAGCGAGAGGATATCCTTGGTGGGCTTGAAGTTCGCGCAATCGATGAGAGGGAGGGCCAGCTGGCGGGAGAGAGTTTCGGCGACCTGGTCTTCCGTGATATAGCCGAGCTCGATCAGAATCTTGCCGAGTCGCTTGTTTTTCCCTTTTTGGAGAAGAAGGGAGTTCTCGAGTTGCTCGGGCGTTATGACGCCGGATTCGACCAGGAGCTCGCCTATTCTTTTCCGTGCGCTGGTTGTGCCTGTTGCGTTCACGCCCGCCCTCCTTTTCCCGCCCGCCCGATTGATCGCCTCGGCTCGACGACGAAAGCGTCTCGACTATTCATTGATTTGAACTGTACCAGAAGGGAGTAAGACAAGTCAATTTCGGCTGCCCTCCGTAGGCGTCTCTTTTAATGATCCGGCTCTCAGGAGACCCTCTTTCGGGCAATTGGATACGATCGCCGGGAGATCCCGAATAGGCTCGTCCATATGACCAATATTTGGACACATCGGGGGATTGTTCATAAGTTGTTATTTTAGTTAAGCTTAACCCTCTTTTCATGACCCGTGTGTTCATTATATGAACACGCGAACCGCCAAATATCTAGGCCTCTAATATATGTAAATCATTCTATTTAAATTAATTAAGCATATATTTCTCCCGTGGCACCAAGCTTGCAAATGAATTAGGCGACCGTAAGGAAAGACAAATGAGAAACAGGGACAACGGGGAGAAAAAAATGAAAAGCAAGAAGATCGCAATTATCCTGGCCGTCCTGGCCATGTTCGTCATGGTGCCACTCTCGGCCGCCGGAATCGACGGCGAGAGCGCCAAAACAGCTGTGACCCCCTATACCCCCTCCTTTGTCCCTTATTTAGTTGCGCCGGCGGCTTCCCCCGAAGCCGCCGGCCCCTCCCTCTCGTTGGCCGTGGCCCCCGCAGCCGCCGCTCCGGCCGATGCGTCGTTCTACCTCAAGGGCATGTACGGGGAGAGCCGTTTCGAGCGCTCCATGTTTCAGACCACGCTCCTGGCCCAGGTCGCCCTCAATGTCGCCGACTATGTCACCACTCGTCAGGCCCTCAAATTCCCCGGCCTGGCCGAGGGCAATCCCATCATGAAACCCTTCGTCAAAAACGCCTATGTCTTCGCCGCCGTGAAGATCGGCATCACGGCCCTGTCTTACTACAGCCTCAAGAGCCTCTATAAAAAAAGCAAGACCGCGGCTTGGATCGTGTCGATCGCTTCCAATTTCGCGCTGTCCTATGTCGTGGCCAACAACATGAGCTCAATTAACAAGGCCCGAGCCAAATAAATCGAGAGTCATGGTATTCGGGCCGGATCGGCCCGTCTCTCAACGACAGGGGGTCGGAGAGAGACGGGCCGGTTGTCTTTTTAGGGGGTTTTTTCCAGGGAGGCGCAACTTTTATCCCGGTTGGCGCGTATTTCCGGATGTGGGGATTATTTTGCGTCTATTTCACCGCGTTTAGGAGGAATCCATGACAACGATCAGCCGGCGTTCTTTCCTGAAGACCGGCGCCACGGCGGCCGCCGTTTCGGTCGCGGCCCCCGTGCTCGGCAAAGGCTTATTCGGCCTGGCCGGGACGGACGCGGGAGCGAACGCCCCGGGCTATTTTGAGCGGGAGTTCGGCATCACGGATGCCGTCTGCCGCAAAATCCTGGCCGAGGCCCTGGCCAAGGGCGGCGATTACGCCGATCTTTATTTCGAGCACACCATCAGCAACTACCTGATCCTCGAGGACGGCAAGGTCAACCGGGCCTACAGCGACATCGCCCTGGGCGCGGGCATCCGGACCGTCAAGGGCGACCAGGTCGGCTACGGCTTCACCCAAGAGCTCGCGGAAAAATCCATGCTGGCCGCAGCCGCGACCGCCGCGACCATCGCCGCCGGGGCTGCCAAGGGCCCGGCCCGGAACTACGCCCAGCTCAAGACGGCCGATTACTACCCCCTTAAAACGCTGTTCAGTGCGGTCCCTCTCGAGACCAAGCTCCCCCTCGTCCAGACCGTCAACGAGCGCTGCTTCGCCCTCTCCCCGCTCGTGGTCAAGGTCAACGCTCAATTCCACGATCAGCAGAAGCGGATCCTGGTCGTCACCAGCGACGGCGTCAAGGCCGAGGATCTCCAGCCCCGAACCTATCTGGCCGCCGGCGTCGTCGCCGAGAAAAACGGCCGGCGCGAACGCTCCGGTTGGAATTTCGGGGGACGCCGGGACTTCTCCTATTTTACCTCCGCGATCGTCGATGAGATCGCCAAGACGGCCGTCAACCGGACCCTGGTCCTGTTTGACGCCGTCCAACCGCCCGCCGGCGAAATACCGGTCGTTCTAGGACCCGGCGTCACCGGCATCCTCCTCCATGAGGCGATCGGGCACGGCATGGAGGCCGACTTCAACCGGAAGAATATCTCAACTTTCAGCACGATGATCGGGAAGAAAGTCGCCGAGCCGTTCGTGACCATCGTCGACGACGGGACTCAGCCCAACCTGCTGGGCTCGATCAACGTCGACGACGAGGCGACACCCGGACAGAAGACCGTCCTCGTCGACAAGGGGATTCTGACGAGCTACATTCACGACAAGATCTCGGCCAAATTCTACGGCGTCAAGCCGACCGGGAACGGCCGCCGCCAGAGCTACCAGCACTATCCTATCCCGCGCATGAGGAATACCTACATGGAGGCGGGGCCGGCGACGCCCGAAGAGGTCATCAAGGCCGCCGGCAAGGGCATCTACGTCCAGGACGTCAGCAACGGACAGGTCAAGATCGGAGAGGGCGACTTCGCCTTTTTCGTCTCCCAGGGCCGGATGATCGAAAACGGAAAGCTGGGCGCCCCGATCAAGGACGTCAACATCATGGGGAACGGGCCTAAGATGCTGGCGAATACGACCATGGTCGCCGGCGACTTCCAGTTCAATCAGGGAGGGACGGGCGCCTGCGGCAAGGACGGCCAGGCCGTTCCGGTGGGGTTCGGCCAGCCGACCATCCTGGTCAAGTCCCTGACCGTGGGTGGGACCCGGAGCTGAGGAAAGGAGACGAACGATGAAACAGGACATGTACGATCTCGCGGCTTGGGGGATTAAAGAAGCCAAGGCGGCGGGCGCCGACGCCTGCCGGATCGGGATCGACGGCGAGCGGACCGTCGAAATCAGCTACCGGGACCGCAAGCCCGAGAATATCAAAGAGGCGTCGACGAAAGGCCTCTCCCTCGAGATCTTCGTCGACGGCCGCTACTCCACCATGAGCACCTCGGACTTGAGGAAGGACGCCCTCAAGGACTTCATCGGCCGGGCCGTCGCCCAGACCAAGCTCCTGGCCGAAGATCCCTTCCGGAGCCTCCCCGACCCGAAGTACTACCAGGGCCGTCAGGAACTCGACCTGGGCCAGGTCGATCCCGACTACAAGACGCTGTCTCCGAGCGAGCGGCATGCCTTCGTCAAGGCCATCGAGGCGGGCTGCCTCGCCGAGGGCGGCGACAAGGTCATCTCGGTCACGGCCGGATCGACCGACGGCTACGGGGAATCGCTCCTGATGACGAGCAACGGCTTCGACGGCTATTCGGAAGTCACTTATTTCGTGGGCAGCGCCGAGATGACGGGCAAGGATGAGGGAGACCGCCGGCCCGCCGAATACGGCGTCGCCGTGACCCTCCGGCGCAAGGACCTGCCCAAGCCCGAGAAAATCGGGGCCGAGGCGGCTCGCCGGACCCTGGCCCTGTTCGGCGCGAAGAAGCTCAAGACGGAAACGCTACCGATCATCATCGAAAACAGGGTCGTGGCCCGATTCGGAGGCGGCTTCCTCCAGGCCATGTTCGGCCGGGGTATCCAGCAGAAGCAGAGCTTCCTGGCCGACAAAAAAGGCCAGAAAGTGGCGAGCGACAAACTCACCCTCATCGACGATCCCTTCATCAAGGGAGCGCTGGGGAGCCGACTGTTCGACGGCGACGGATTCGCCGCCAAGAAACGGGTCATGATCGACGCGGGCGTTCTCGAGGAGTTCTACGTCGATTGGTATTACAGCCGGAAACTGGGCTGGGAGCCGACGACCGGAAGCCCCTCGACCCTGATCATCCCGCCCGGCAAGCGCTCGGTCGCCGAGATCATGAAGGACCTCGGCCGGGGGATTCTGATCACGGGGTTCATCGGCGGGAATTCGAACTCGACGACGGGCGACACTTCGATCGGCATCGTCGGCCACCTCTTCGAAAACGGCGTTCCGACCCAGGCCGTGTCCGAGATGAACATCGCCGACAACCACCTCAAGATCTGGCAGCGGCTCGTCGAGGTCGCCAACGACCCCTATCCCTACTCCAGCCAGAGGTTCCCCAGCCTGGTTTTCAAGGACGTCGTCGTTTCCGGAGCTTAATAAAAGGCGTCGACAACAACCCGCCAATCCCGCGCGGATTTGACGCCGACGAAGGCGTTGCGGACCTTGGCCGGATGCGGGTGCATCCTCGAGTAGCGGATCCCGAAGTAGCGCATGATCCTGAGGGCCCGATCCGGACCGAACGTATCCGAGGCCAGCCGGAAATGGCGCTCGATGAGCTCCCGCTGCTCGGCGAGCGAGGGATGAAAGGGCGCTCGGCCGGCGGCCAAGTCGCGAGCCTGGCGGAAGATCCAGGGATTGCCGATCGCGCCCCGCGCCGCCGTGACCCCGTCGACGCCCGTTTCCTCGAGCATCCGCAACGAGTCTTCTGCGACTAGGATATCCCCCGACCCTATAACCGTCCAGTCCGGGAACTCGCGTTTGACCGCCGCCAGAAAGGTCCAGTCCGCGCGCCCCTGATATTTCTGGTCGACACTCCGGGCATGGACGCAGATGCCGGCCGCTCCGGCCTCGAAGGCGGCCCGGGCGATGATCCAGAAAGCCCGGTTGTCCTTGTCCGTCTCCTTGTAGGACCGCCTGAGCTTGACCGTGACCGGACGGTCGGGAACGGCGGCCAGGACGGCCTCCAGGATCTCGACGGCGAGGTAAGGCTCCCCCATCAGATACCCTCCCCGTTTCCGGCTCAGGACCTTCTTGACCGGGCAGGCGAAGTTAAGGTCGATGACGTCGAAATCCATGTCCCGAAGCGCGGCGGCGGCCTCGGCCACGACCGCGGGATCGCTCCCCATGATCTGGCCGGCCAGGGGCCGGTCGGCCGGGTCGCGCTTGATGAGCCCGCGGCGGAGCCTGGCCTCGATAATGGCCTGCCTGTCCAGCATGGCCTCGGTTGTGCAGAAGGGCGCCCCCGTCGAACGGCAGATCAGGCGGTAGGGCAGGTCGCTGTAACCGGCCAGGCTGGCCAGCATGACCGGAAAATCGATCTCGACCGGTCCGATCCGCAGAGGCTTGAGGGCGGCGGTAATCCTCATGTCGGCCAGTATAGCCGGTTCGCCGGGGTCAGGAAAGAGGAACACACTGCTCATCCGGAAAGGGCGATATTTGCGCGGCCTTGGCACATTCGGGTTTTAAAATTGCATTTTAATAGCAATCTAGCTATTCTGTGATTACTATTCAGCGCAAGGAGTATGATCTGCGTGATGAGACAGTCTATTCGAGACCGCCATGAATAAAACGATCGTTACGCTTGATCATCGGCATCTGCCGGAGGCGCTGGATCTTCATCTGAGCGCCTTTCCCGGATTCTTCCTCAGCTTTCTGGGACCCGCTTTCCTTCGCGAGTTCTATCGTTCCTTTCTCGAGGACGATGCGGGCTTGGGGTTCGTGGCCCTGGACGATCGCGGACGGGTTATCGGCGTCGTAGTCGGTCCCCTCTTTCCGGACGGATACTTCAAACGCCTTCTGAAGAGGCGCTGGGCGGCGTTTAGCGCGGCCAGCGTCCGGGCCCTGCTGAAAAAGCCGTCGATCGCGCCCCGCCTATTTCGGGCCGTCTTTTACCGAGGGGAATCGCCCGACGGCCCGCCGCGGTCTCTCCTCAGCTCCATCGCCGTCGATCCCAAAGCCCAGGGCGGCGGCGTCGGCGCCGCTCTCGTGGGCCGATTCCTCGACGAAGTCCGGGCCCGCGGCGGTCGAGGTTGCTTCCTGACAACGGACGCGGATAACAACGACGCCGTCAACAGGTTTTACGCGAGGCTCGGTTGGACGCTGGAATCTTCATATCGCGCGCGCGAAGGTCGCCGGATGAACCGATACATCATAGATTTTTAAGGTCGGAGTCAGGCCGAGATACGCCATGCTCAAGAGAGGATTTGACGCCGTCGTCTCGATAGCCGGCTTGACCCTGCTGATTCCGCTGATGGCGGTCATCGCCCTGGCTATTCTTCTGACGGATGGCCCCCCGGTCCTCTTCCGACAGCGGCGCATCGGTCTGAAGGGACGGCCATTCCTCCTGAACAAATTTCGGTCAATGCGTTCGGCCCCCAACGCGGAGGCCGGGTCCTTTGACGCCGGCCAGACAGTCCGGGTCACCGCCCTCGGACGGATCCTGCGAAAGATCAAGCTGGATGAACTCCCTCAGTTGTGGAATGTTCTCATCGCGGACATGTCGCTGGTCGGCCCCCGCCCGGAAGTAGAACGCTGGGTGGCAGCCGACCCGGACCGCTGGGCGCGTGTCCTGACCGTTCGGCCCGGCATTACCGACCCGGCCTCGATCCTCTATCGATATGAGGAAGACATTCTAGCCGACACCGTTGATCCGAACGAAGCCTACCGTACGGCCATCCTCCCCCGGAAGCTTGACATCTATATCGACTACGTCAATAATCAAAACTTCTGGAGAGATATAACGATTCTCATTCAGACCATGAGCGCGGTGTTGAGTCCTTCAAAGCCGCCGCGCGTCCCGGTGGATTGAAATGCAAATACCTTACTGTCGTATCCGTTGCGATGGCCGTGAGATGGAGCTTTTCAAAGAAGTCATCGAGAGCGGTTGGCTGACCACGGCCGGGAAGGCGTTTGAATTCGAAAAGCGTTTCGCCGATGCCGTCGGCTCCCGCTTTGCTTGCGCGGTCAACTCCTGTACGGCCGCTCTCCATCTAGCCGCGGAAGCACTCGGCCTGGGGCCCGGCTCGCGCGTTTTCGTTCCCACCATGACGTTCACGGCGACCGCGGAGGTCATTCGCTACCTCGGCGCCGACCCCGTCTTCCTCGACGTTGAGTACGGAACTTGCCTCATTACGCCGGAGATTCTGGAAGCCGCGCTGGCTCGCTATCCTGAGGTTAAAACGCTCATGGTCCTCCATTACGGCGGCCAGGCCGCGCCGCTGGTCGCGAATAAGGGACGGGGAATTCTCGACCTGTGCCGATCCCACGGAATTCGTGTTATCGAAGACGCCGCTCACGCCTTCCCTTCGCGTCTCGGAGGACGCATGATCGGAAGCTTCGGCGACGCCACCTGTTTCAGCTTCTATGCCAACAAGACCATTACGACCGGAGAGGGTGGGATGCTGACGACCGATGACGAAGCAATCGCTCGCCGGGTCAAGGTCATGCGCCTTCACGGCATCGACCGGGATGTCTGGAATCGATTTACGGCCGACAAGCCCTCCTGGGAGTACGACATCATCGCTCCGGGCTACAAGTACAACATGCCGGACACGGCCGCGGCCCTCGGTATCGCCCAACTCGAGCGGGCCGATGAATTTCGTCGAGAGCGTGAACGCTGCGCGCGCTTTTACCTGCGGGAACTCGACGGAATCGGCTGCATGGACCTTCCCCTGCTACGCGTGGACATGGGCGACCACGCCTGGCACCTTTTCGTCATCGTTCTCAAGGAGAACGCCCCCCTCTCCCGCAACCGGTTTATCGAGCTGATGGCCGAACGCGGAATCGGTACGTCCGTCCACTACAAGCCTCTCCATCGCATGAAATACTACCGCGAGCGCTATGCTCTTAGGCCGGAAGACTTCCCGCGCGCCGAGCGGATCTGGCGCGGATGCGTTTCTCTTCCCATTTATCCCTCTCTAACGGAGGACGAACTCGCCTTCATCTGCAATACGATCCGGATTCTCCTGGGCGGATAGATTGGAGGCGACCTCCTTCATTTCTCGCGAAAGGCGATGGGGCCGACGGCGACCCCAAGCTGTCTGGGGTCCGGCCTTCCGTCGAATTTTTGGGGGATCCAGGTCCGATCGACCTTGATGAACAGCAAGGCCGGCCGGCCGACAGCCTCCGTCGGCAATTCGAACCGGTAGGTCTGCCAGATGCTCCCGTCAATCCGGATACGCCCGATTAAAAGCTTATCCCTAAATAGACGCCGGACAAGATAGACGCGGACTTGAACAGGCAGCTTGGCCAAATCGGGGTGGGAGGCCAAAAGCGGAATCTCCAAGACGGCCGTGTTCGGGGTAAAATCGAAGCCCGCGTTTGCGCCGATCCAGCGGTAGGCGCGGCCCTCATTCGTTTTTTCTTCCTGGTAAAAACCAAATTCCTGGCGAAGACCATAGCGCCTGGCCCGACTCTCCAGGGAGAGGGAGTGCGTGGCATTCCAGGCTTGAAGAACGGCAAAAACCGCGACCGCGATCATGGCCAGCGGAACCCGCTTGCGACGGAGATTCGGCCCCTGCCGCTCTTCCCCGTCGGTTGGCCCCAGGGAAAATAGAAGTCCCACCATCAGCCAGAAAGTATACTTTATTTCGTAGCTGCCGATGAAGGTATGGACCATACTCACCAGTGCGAAAGAGCCGATGCTCGCCGTCAATCCCCAAAACAGATATCGATTCTCGCCGGACCTGACCGTCCTCCCGTATTGCCGTCTGATCTGTCGGAGTATCCCCCAGCCGATCCAGAGCGCCGTCAACAGTCCGATCGCTCCCAATTCCGAGCCGATCTGAAGAAAGGCGTTTTCGGCGGACTCCGGAATAACAAGATTGACTCCGACATCCCTGGCGAAGTTCGACGATTCAATTATATAGCTGCCGACGCCCGTGCCCGCCAGAGGATAATCCTTCATGATCCGCCCGGCGATCGGCCAGAGGGCGTCAAGACGCCCCCAGAAAAGGGTTTTCAGCGACAACTGGGACAGACTTTGACGAATCCTGACAACTCCTCGGAAATTCGGGGCCACCTTCCCCATGATGACCAACGTACCCAACCCCAGCCCGGCGAGAATTACGAAGAGCGTCAGAGCCCGGACACGAAGTGAAGGCGGCTTGACTTCGGGCTTGAACGCGTCTCCCGCGGAGGCGATTCCGGTTTTCAGCCAATCGCGACCGAAAACCCCCAGTAATAGGGCGCTCGAGAGGGCCATCGTCACCAGGGCGCTTTTCGATCCCGATAGAAAGACCGTCAGGAACGAAAGGCAAAAACCGCCCAAGCTGAACCATCGAAGGACTCTCGTATATTGAAGGGCGGCGCCCAATAAAAGCGGCGCGATCATGCTCAGGAACGCGCCGAAGGACATCGCGTCCTTGAATGTGCTGTTGATAATCGACAGATAGACGCTAACCGGATTGACGCCGAGCTTGGGGGCGAATAGATATTGAACCAAGCCGAATAGGCAGGACAGCCAGGTGACCGCGGTCATAATCCCGATCGCAGCCCGGATACGGGCGCGGGAGTTGAGGACGATGATCACAAGCCGAAAGAAGGCGAACGCCGTCAGGTAATTCAGCGCCGTGAGGATGACGCTCATGATGGCCGCTCCGGCCGAGACGCCGTGCAGATTCGTCGTCAAATCGTAGATGCGATCGCTGCGGATAGGCCAGAAATTCGTGAAGCGGGAGAAAGTAATAATGGCCGAGATCGCAACAAAGACGGCAAAGATGTTCATGGGTCTGAAAATGAGATAATGCGGTTTGGCTGCCGGTTGAGGGGCTCGCACAGATGACGCCAGCCACCCCAATAGATAGAATAAGCATAGGACCAGC
>Ga0256868_10001584_pt1 | contig 12239 bp, 12 predicted proteins | sample RVTome_13_FD_187341 | JGI IMG/M metagenome (GOLD analysis project Ga0256868, IMG submission 187341) | Soil microbial communities from uranium-contaminated site in the Upper Colorado River Basin, Wyoming, United States - RVT92D227 HiSeq ... | reverse complement strand
GTTGACCTCGGAACCCTCGGCGGGCCATGGAGCGAAGCCAATGTTATCAACAACTCTGGTCAAGTGGTGGGCTATAGTGCAATCGCATCAGATGAGCAACATGCCTTCCGCTGGACTGCTGAAGGAGGAATGGTCGACCTCGGAACCCTCGGAGGACCATGGAGCGGAGCAAGGGACATCAACAATCTAGGGCAGGTAGCGGGTTTTGCTGGAACCGCATCAGATGATGAGCATGCCTTCCGCTGGACTGCTGAAGGGGGGATGGTTGATTTGGGGACCCTCGGCGGATCAGAGAGCTGGGCTGAGGACATCAATGATCTGGGACAGGTAGTAGGCTTTAGTACAACTGCATCAGGTGAGACCCATGCCTTTTTCTGGTCTGCCGAAGGGGGGATGGTTGACTTGGGAACCCTCGGCAACGGGACATATAGCGAAGCAAGGGTCATCAACGACTTAGGCAAAGTGGTCGGTTTGAGTACAACCCAACTAGGCGATCTCAACGTAGATCCTACGTTATGGGATACGGTGCATGCCTTTCTCTGGACCGTTGAAGGGGGGATGGTTGATCTTGGGACCCTCGGCGGGACCCATAGCGACCCCATGACCATCAACAACCTGGGACAGGTAGTGGGGTATAGTTACACAGCGTCGGGAGCAGAACATGGCTTTTTCTGGACTGCAGAAGAGGGAATGGTTGACCTGGGAACACTTGGCGGAACAAAAAGTGGGGCCAACGCCATCAACTCTATGGAACAGGTAGTGGGTTTTGCTGGAACCGCATCAGATGAGAAACACGCCGTGATCTGGGAGTTGGCATCTCTATCTCTCTCCTCCTTTTCAATCTTTGCTACGAATGGCGTGTGTCTTCTCCCTGGCGCTCAGGTGAACAGTGGCAATATCGGGGTCCAGAATAAAAGTTCTGGGCCGTGGTGTGCAGCAAGGGCAGAAGTAATGATCGGCAACAGGGCCTATCTGAAAGATAAGGTCGCCATCTATGGCGATTCTGTCATGATCTTCCCTGGCGCCTCAGTCTATGATGTCTACTATAACGATCTGCGAAACAAGGGGAACATTCGCGGTGATAAATACACCCCCTTGGAACTGCCGCTTGGTGTTGCCTTACCGGACTTCCCTATACCTCATCCAGGAACCAAAGATTACGTGGTGCCGACGGGTAAGGTCCTAATTCTCAAACCGGGGTCTTATGGTAAAATTGAGATTGGATTAAAAGCTACCCTTATCCTGACGGGTGGCACGTACCATGTAGAAGACCTTATAGTAGGTTCAAATCAGTCGAAAGTACTATTTAGAGGGCCAACAGAATTGATTATCAAAAACCACTTGAGGTCAGGTGTAAATGCCTTCATCGGCCCGGAAAAAGGTGCCGATATCAGCGCAAAGGACATCCGAATCTATGTCAAGGGGATACATGGCAAAACTGGAAAATGTGATGCAAACCACAAAACAGCAGTGATCGGTAAACACAACACGGTGACTGCAAATATCTATGTGCCCCATGGCACCCTCTGGATCAAACAGGATAGCTCTATAAAGGGAGCATTCATCGCCAAGGATGTTGAGATAGGAGAAGATGTCCAGGTAACGCTGGATAGCGCCTTTTGAGCATGTCATGATGAAAGGTGCAGGACCGTTGCGGCCCTGCCCCTTTTTATTTTCTGCCCTATAAGTTAAGGACAGCCATCACCTGGGAAGGGATCGTTCGTCCACGAACAGCCGGAAAGGACGTCGGATCTGCCAATAGTTCATACCTGGTTGGTAGTTGCCTATCAGCCAATTTCCCAAGAGCAACTTAAATGCCCTTCCACCCTTGCGACGCAAAGCAACAATGCGCATCCGCTTGTGAAGGGGTATCAGGCGTCTGAGCAGTCCTGATCGAGCTAGCAGGTGGTAGAAAAAGGAGAAACATCTTACCGCCACTACAAACCTCTTTACACCAAAGGACCACAGCTGCCCTATCCTGCCTCCATAAATAGGTCGCCGCTTTCCCCCGTGTGTTGCCCAAACCACCTGGCCGATCACGTCTTGTGGGCGAATAAACCACGGATCTATATGGGTGTTGTTATCACCCTTGGTCCTGATGCCTTCAGCAATCGCCCGAACAACGCGGTGTACCACTGGCTGATCTCCATGAGGGGGTAGAAAAAAAATGGCATCGCCGCATCGTACTGGCCGACTCCCATAAGGCTCTATTTCCAGCAGATCGTGCTCGCTCAGTGTCGGGTTCATACTGTTACCAGTATGGGCACAGAAAAAAACGGCGCCTGATCTTTTATCCTTCAATGCATAAGGTGCCGTTTCTTCCTTAACACGGATCAACCCTGCACCGTTTTGCAGATGTTTGATCTTCGGTGATGACCTGCTGTTCACGATGCTTCCTTCTCTTGCCAAGTGATAACTCCCTCGATCTCTTTCCAGAAGGCCCCTTTGAGACTCAAGTGCAGGTGATAACATATCTTTGACGTGGCGAGAGAGCAGATATTTTCAAAACGCTGCAGGCGCAGGGCACGGGCCATATCTCCCCCTTGACCATGCGCCATGGACCAGGATGCCTGTTCTGCCAACTCAACAAGCAAAGGCACCGAGTGTCCGGTTCCTATGGGCTCGATCATATCGTTTTGTGCCTGAGCCAAAAAGAAGATTGCCTTTAGCTCCACGGCATGCTCCACATCCCACGTGCCGCCCTTGCCGCCTAACATGAAATTGCTCCACGTAGGCCAGGGGTGCGCCCAGTATGTCCCATGTTTGCCGCGCACCACGAGCGTGGCGTCGTCGGACAAAGAGCGCCAGGGTGCTGTAAGCCGGCGGCTGGCAGTGGTCTTGCCTACACCGCCGGGCCCGGCCAGTATCACACCCCAGCTGTCTTTTTCTATCAAGGCCCCATGCAGCAAAAACCCACCCCGGGTCTGGGCCTGCTGGGCGATGATTAGCGATAGCTGCATCAGTTGACTGGCCAGCATATCGTTGTCCTGCGCAGGGGAACAAAGCAAGGTAAAGGTATTGTCATCCTTGGAAGGTAAAAAGGTCCAGGGGACAGTTATCAGACGCTTATGATCCAGAATGGTGGCATGTGCAAAAGCACCATTACCGTCCGTCAAGACAAGAAGCCGAAAGGACGGGTCGTCTTGAGAGCCAAGCTGCATCACCTCTGCAAAACGAGAGCAGATGCCGCTAGCCCCATCATCGCCGGAAACAATACCCCATCTGCTGCCATCTGCCAGATGCAAGCCTGCAACCATGCTTCACCTAATACAGCCCAACGCATTACCTGTTGCTGTCAGAGCAGCCTATCGCTTAACGGCCAAAGCCGGCACTGCACCTCGATGTTGCCCCAATGCCCATGGAACACCTTCCCGGCGTATTTCCCCATTGACAGCGGCTGGCCGCCCTCGATCCGGTGTTGCAGTTATTGGTCGCATTGCTGCCTGTGCTGCAATCGCTGGCAGTACCGCCGCTCCTGCAACTCTGCCCCTCGCCTTTGGCCAGCTCGCCCAATGGCATCACCTTTGGAGCCTGGTACGTCGGCTTGTCCTTTTTATTTTCTGACATAGTACGCCTCCTTAAAACTCATTGAACATTTACTTGAGCGTTTTCTTCCTTCATCATTCTCCCCAGACGCGATGATGGAAAGAGGCCAGCATCATCGGCCTGCTGGCAGAACCAGAACGGCGCCCAGAGGGTGCCTGCATCATAGTAATTCTGGGCAATGCACGAGCCGAGGCATTGATATCTCATCAGACAGCGGGTACAGACGCCGCCCAATCTGCCAGGCATCCCCTCCCGCAGCTCCTGCAGGACCTCTCCCTCCATCCACACCTCCTCTAACTTATCTTCTCCCACCCGGCCGAAGACCAACTCCGGCACGTGCGCGCCGATGCCGCACAATGCATAATGGCCAGTGGGGATGACCCCCAGGATACCGAGGATCCCGCAGATGTCACATCCATCGTCAGAAGCCATGCGGCTCAAGGGACGAAAGGCAAGGGGGTAGTCAAAAAAGAGAGACATCCCCGTGGTCAGAGCCAATTCCATCTCGACGTGCCTGCCCAACTGGATGAGCTCAGCGACGCTCAGGGCCCTGTCGGCTTTATGAATTTTTTCACCCCGGGCAGTGGGCTGCACGATATTGAACTTTACCGAGGAAGCACCTAGTTCCTCTGCCATGTGGACCACGGCATCTACTTGGTCGGCGTTGCCGCGCATAACCGTCATAATGACCTGCGGCCGAGTATCAGCCGTTGCCAGGTGGCGCACCGCCCTTTTTGCCTTCTCGAAGCACCCTGGCACACCCCGAACCCACTCATGGGTGGCTGCATCAGCGCCGTCTATGCTGACGGATACAAACCGATCAGGGGACTTAGCGATCTCCTTCACCATGGCAGGGGTGCAAAGCAGACCGTTGGTCTCGATGGTCAACCTCAGTTCTTCTCGCCTCACGATCTCCAGCAAACGTAGGATTTCGGGGTGGAGGAGGGGTTCGCCACCGGTAAGCTTAACCCCGCTCAGCCCCAAAGGCTTGGCCTCGCGGATTGCTGCCTCGAAGAGCTCCACGGGAAGGGAGGGGTAGTTGGTGCCGTCCACATCAAACCCAGGGGCCAGCCAGCAATGCCGGCAGGCTAGGTTACACCCCGCAGTCAGATAGAAGTAGATCTGGTTGAGGGACCAGTTTTTCTTACCGGTTTGTTTCGTTATAGCGTTGTCGTTCATCGTAGCAATATCGCATTCTAGGAACCCTGACGATAAAGGAGCGCTATGCTCAAGGAGCGTTTCACTTTAGGAGCGCTGCGCTTCACGATCTTTTCCGCAAAGAATTAATAAGACCATGCAGTTTTCGATCAATGGTTTCAGCTCTTACTCTAATCTCGTTTGCCTCTTGTTCCTTCATTATGCCTCTCCGCTTGAATATCTCCACAAGGGTTAGCAGCTCGAAGAGTGAACCTTCGGCAACATAGAGATATTGGATAAATTCCTTCTTGTATTGTCTCCCCTTCCCTTCCGCTATGTTCTGACCAATGCTTGATACCGCTGCCTCGGTCTGTCCGATGAGCCTATAGTATTTATCTTTGGGAAACGATTCCAGTATCTTAAGAATGAAATCAGCCAAGTCAATCGACAGATGCCAGATCTCAAGCTTCTCAAACGGAAATGTAAACGCATCAGACATAATTTTTACCCTTTATCCTCTATCCTCAAGGCCCTTGGCCGCTCCTCTATCGGTAACTTGCCTCCTTCTTTTAGAAAGCTTCTTAAACATGCATCGGGGCTCGGATGGTTTACCTTGCCTGTTATGGTGAAAGCAAGCCCAGGGCAGTTACCCGTACAATAAGGGATATAGGGGCAGCCGGCGCAAAACGCGAATTCGGTCAGCGAGATCGTATGCCGCTGACGCAGTTGGTTCAAGTCAGGGTGATACTGCCAGACCTCTGCGAGGGAATCTCTATTGATGCGGCCCAGCTCCATGTGCGGCAACATGCAGCACGGGGTGATGACCCCATCGGCCCGAACGTTGATCTTACTGTTATGGCAGCCGCAGGCGGTCAGGGATCCCCCATTGGGAAAGGGAAGAGCACCTTTCATACATGCCTCTTCCATCTTACACCACATCTCCCCCTCTGCCAAAGGTCCGGCCTGGGCCGAGATCCGCCCATTATATCTCGCTGTGAGACGCAGTAGTGTCTCCATGGCCTCTTGCCGATCGTGGGTCGTCAGCATCACTTCATTGACATTCTGCCGACACGCACCCAGATAACCGGCAGCATTGGTGCTGAATCCGTCCAAACCAAGATCCTCCAGGAGCAGCCGAGCAATGCCCTCCAGATCATGGACGTTATGGCGGTGGATAGTCACCCGCACCGCAACAGGTATTTTATAGCGTTGCAAGGTGCGGATACCCCGTAAGGCACCATCAAATGACCCTTTGCCCCGGCAGGCATCATGGGTCTCAGAACTAGATCCATCCACTGATATCTGCACAGAGTCGCAGCGATTGGTATCCGCGAGAAAGGCGGCGATATGGTCGTCAATAAGGGTACCGTTGGACAGGAGGGAAAAGCGCATGCGGTTACGCACAATCCCCTCAATCAATTGAGGCAGGTCCTCGCGGATGAAAGGCTCGCCCCCCTGCAGGGTGACATCCATGACGGCGCAGCGACCGAGTTCATCGAAGAACGGCAGCCACTCGTCACTGGGCAGGTCTCTGTACTCAACTTCGGGGTTGTCGAAGTAGTAGCAGTAGCGGCATCTGAGATTACAGCGAGAGGTGATCTCGATATCCGCACTGCGAGGTGTGTGCATAATCTGTACTATCGGCTCCACTCCCTGAAAGGAATTTGCCGTCATTACCCTACCCTTTCAGCTCATGCCCCACGAATCCGCGCTGAGTCAGGTCCTTAATAAAAGCGAGGACGTCCTTGGCAGCGGCGTCAGGCACATCGGCAAACTGATCCTTGATCTCCGCAATAATCTCCTCGATCCCGTGTTTGCCGTCCATGAGCTTCCACACGGCAACACCAACCGGGTTGGTGCCCACGGCGTCGGCTGTATCCGGGTTAAAGAGGATGGCCCAGTCGTCGAACTCCTCTCTCAACACCACCACGGGATTGGCGATCGGCTTTTTTGCTTTTCCTTTCACGCTTTTTTTGCCTTCTCCTTGGCCATTGTCATCCTCGTTTAATCACGCAGAAAAATGGACGCTCACCTGAAGTATACCATGATCGCCATTAAAATCTACTAAACTCCGTGCACCGGGGGCAGACCGGAAAATAGCGCCGCTGCTTGAGCAAGCGGCGGAACTGTACTGCCCGCCCACCGTTCCATATCTCCTTGAAAGAGGCCTCGTGCAAATCACCCATCGCATAGCCCAGGCTCAGGCAGGGCTTGACTGACCCGTCCGGCAAGATATAGGCCACCATCCAGGGGCTCAGACACCTCTGCTTATATGAAGAGGGAAGAAAAGAAAAAGAGCTATAGTACGCCCTGATCTCTTCATCGGTGAGGTTGGGATAGAAAAAGGCCGGTACGGCATTCTTTCCCTGTTCAATCAGGCGCTTCTGCTCGATGATCCGCTCCGGGTTTATCCTCGGTAGCTCATCCATGATGAAACCGGCCCAGTCCGGCGATCCACAGGCCAGGGCTGCCTGCGTGATCCGCTCTGTCTCATCAAAGGCCTTGTGGTCGGCAAAGATCAGGTGATGAAAGGTGATGGTTTGGGCCCCGAAGCGGGCTGCTTGCTTGATGATCTCTTGCAGCATATCCTGGTTCTCCTCCCAGATGACCGTGTTGACGTTCACCGTTGGTCGCTTTTTCCCATACTTCTTTTTCACCCGCTCAAGGTGCTGGAAGCCTTCCAATGCCCGGCGGAACACCCCCTTGCCTCCCCTGATCCTATCGTGCACCTCTGCCGGGCCGTCCAGGGAGAAGATGATCTCATCCAAACCCAATCTCACCGCCTCCTCCGCCCTCCGCTTGAGCAGGATGCCGTTGCTGATCATGTTGCACCTGAGCCCTGCCCCCTTGATCAGCTTGACTACCTCCTCCCACTGGGGATGAAGCAGGGGCTCTCCGCCAAAGAGGGTAATGGTGGGGTGAAAAGACCGCACCTCCTCGATCAGCCTCTCGATGAGGGGGAGCTCCAGATACCTTTTTGTGATTGCGGATGGAAGGCTCTTTAAGCTCCCGTGCTCCCCCCACTGCCCGCACATCTGACAATGCAGATTGCATCGGTAGGTGAGGAGCAGGGAGATGGTCTCAGGCAGGGCACTCCTGCCCTGGCGAAAGCGATAGCTCAAGGCGGACAAGATGCGCATCCTGGCTGCATGCAGCGCATAGCTCGGCTGCTGAGAGGCCTTGGCAATGATCCTCTTAATGTTTTTGAGAGGCAGCATAGGCAAAATTTTACTTTTATCTGTTCAAATCGTCAAGCTTTTTATAACGCTACCCTCCTCACCCTAAACATTGCAATATCTTTGCCATAGACCCTTTGATCTGGTATAACGTAAACTACCCCGCCAAAGGCGGAACTTTAGGGGCCGAGGATTCTAGGATTCAAGGGTTCCAGTGAAAAGCCTTCAAATAACCAAAGGGTCACCTCCGGAATGTTACTAGAACCCCCGACCCCTAGGACCCTTGTAGGACGAAAATCGAATTGATGTCACCGCCTAAAGGCGAAGTTTGCCTCCCTGAATGGAACAATTGCCATGAAGATTACGAGCGCGGAATTCCTCACAAGCGTCTATCCTGGGGATAAGTACCCCCCAGGCCGCTATACGGAGGTGGCCTTTGCCGGTAGGTCCAATGTGGGGAAATCCTCCCTCATCAACACCCTGGTAAACCGCAAGGGCCTCGCCCGGATCAGCTCTACCCCTGGAAAGACCCAATCCATAAATTTCTATCTCGTTAATCGATCCATTTGCCTGGTGGATCTGCCTGGCTACGGATATGCCAAGGTCCCTAAACAGATGCGCAAGCAATGGAGCCCTTTGATCGAGGACTACTGCCGAAATAGAAAAAACCTCCGTGGCGTGGTGATCATCATCGAGGCCCGCATAGGCCCCACACCCTTGGACATCTCCCTCATCCAGTGGCTGAGCGGCCTCTCCCTGCCTGCCCTCATCGTGCTGACCAAGGCGGACAAGCTCTCAAAAAATAAGATGGCCCAAGCCGTGGGGCAGACCGCCGAGGCCCTCTCCCTCGACCCGAAACAGATCGGCACCTTCTCCGCCCACACAGGAGCGGGGAAAAAAGAGTTGTGGCAGGGGATTATGCACCTCCTTAATGTGCCATGATTCTAAAAGAGTGCAACCTCCTTAATGTGCCATGATACCAAAAGAGTGCATCTCATCGGCTCATCGAATCCTTGACAGCAGGGGGAATTTTGTGATAGTTCACACCAAGCAAATAACGCAATGGCCCTTTACCAAATGAGGAGGCGAAGTTGAATAGGATTCAAGGGGTCAAGGATTCTAGTGGCCAAGTGAAATTCTACAAATAATACTCGAACCCTGGAATCCTCCCGCTTTGCGGCCCCCTACCATTTCTGATATTCATATAGATGGGGTGTCGCAAGCGGCAGATCCCGCAGTCCGCAAAATATAAAGTAAGGTGCGGGATCGAATCCTTGGACCCTGGAAAGAACTTTTAGTAAAAGAATCTAAATCATAACAAAAAGGGAGGAAGAACCTTGTTTAAGATCGTGGAAAAAAGGGAAATGGCGGGCAACACCGTCTGCCATTTTAAGATCGAAGCACCCCTGATCGCCAAAAAGGCCCGACCAGGGCAGTTCGTGGTGCTCAGGGCTACGGAGACAGGAGAGAGAATACCCCTGACCATGGCCGGCACCGATCCGGCAAAGGGGACCATCGATATCATCTTCCAGGTGGTGGGAAAGACAACTGCCCTGCTGCGCACCTTTCAGAAGGGAGATGACATCCTCGATATCATCGGCCCCCTGGGAAAACCGACCCATGTGGAGAAGCTGGGCACCGTCATCTGCGTGGGAGGAGGGACAGGGATCGCCGTGCTCTACCCCATCACCAGGGCCTTAAAGCAGATCGGAAACCATGTCATCTCCATCGTCGGGGCCAGGACTAAGGACCTCCTCATCATGGAGGATGAGATGAAGAACGCGAGCGATGAGTTCTTTGTCACCACCGATGACGGCTCATACGGAAGACACGGCTTTGTCACCGATGCCCTCAAAGACCTGCTCGATGCAAAAAAGGACGTCAAGCTGGTAGTAGGCATTGGACCGGTCCCCATGATGAAATTCGTCTGTAAGACCACCAAGCCCTACGGGGTCAAGACCATGGTGAGCCTCAACACCATCATGGTGGACGCCACCGGCATGTGCGGTGCCTGCCGCGCCACGGTGGGGGGAAAGACGCAATTTTGCTGTGTCGACGGACCGGAGTTCGACGGGCATGAGGTCGACTTCGATGAGCTGATGAAGCGCCAGGCCGCTTATCTCAAAGAAGAGCGGCAATCATACGATCGCTTTCAAAAAGAGCAAGGGCGTTAGAAAGGGACATCCATGGCCGAAAAAGAGAAGAAAGAAAAGAAAGAAAAGATACCCAGGCAGCCGATGCCTGAACAAGACCCCAAGAAGAGGAGCAAGAACTTCGACGAGGTCCCCTACGGATACAACCCTGAGCTGGCACAGAAAGAGGCAAGCCGTTGCCTGCAGTGCAAGAAGCCCAAGTGTATCGAGGGCTGTCCCGTCGGGGTAAAGATCCCGGAATTTATCAACCTGATCACCGAAGGGGATTTCATCGCCGCTGCCAAGAAGCTCAAGGAAGACAACAGCCTCCCTGCTGTCTGCGGCAGGGTATGCCCTCAGGAATCGCAGTGCGAATCCTTCTGCGTCCTGGGCAAGAAAGATGAGCCCGTGGCCGTCGGCAGGCTGGAGCGCTTTGCCGCCGACTATGAAAGGAGCAAGGGTACGGTCGAGCTGCCGCATCTCCCCCCTCCCACAGGGAAAAAGGTGGCTGTTGTAGGCTCTGGCCCAGCCGGGCTCACCCTGGCAGGCGACCTCATCAAGCTCGGGCACCAGGTGACCGTCTTTGAGGCCCTGCATAAGCCAGGCGGGGTGTTGGTCTACGGCATCCCGGAATTCAGGCTCCCCAAGGCCATCGTGGATGCCGAGGTGGACTATCTCAAGCGGCTAGGGGTGGAGATCAAGTACGACTACGTCATCGGGAAGATCCTCACCGTGGACGAGCTCTTCGAGATGGGATATCACGCCGTCTTCCTCGGGGTGGGGGCAGGCTTGCCCGTCTTCATGAACATCCCCGGCGAAAACCTCTGCGGGATCTATTCTGCCAATGAGTATCTGACCCGCTCCAACCTCATGAAGGCCTATCTCTTCCCGCAATATGACACCCCCATCGCCATAGGAAAGAATGTGGCGGTGATCGGCGGCGGCAACGTGGCCATGGACTCGGCGCGCACCGCCCTGCGGCTGGGCGCGGACAACGTCCATATCGTCTATCGCCGCTCCAAGACGGAGCTGCCGGCCAGGTCAGAAGAGGTCCACCACGCCGAGCAGGAGGGGGTCCAGTTCAGATTCCTGACCGCCCCTGTACGCTATATCGGCAATGCCGACGGCTGGGTAACCGGCATGGAGTGCATCGAGATGGAGCTGGGTGAGCCCGATTCATCCGGCCGCAGGAGGCCGGTGCCCAAAGAGGGCTCCAACTTCACCCTGGACGTTGATCTGGTAGTCGTCGCCATCGGCACCGGCGCCAACCCCATCATCACCGGCACCGTTCCCAACCTGGAATTGACCAAATGGGGGTATATCGTGGCCGACCCCGAGACAGGCAAGACCTCGCGCGAGGGGGTCTATGCCGGCGGCGATATCGTGACCGGCTCCGCCACCGTGATCCTGGCCATGGGCGCGGGGCGGAACTCCTCCAAGGCGATACATGAGTATTTGATGGGCAAGGGTTAAGAGAAGAGTCGAGGGTTCAAGGATTCGAGGGTTCGAGTGATAATTTAAAAAGCCCCGCTTTCATAGCGGGGCTTTTTATCTTTCCATTCTCGTCTTTATATTTACCATGCTTCAGATAGTGAGAATTTTCAAGAAAGTCCCCCTCATTACTCCCGATGATTCAGGTGCTTTAGTGAATTATCCCTTTTCTCCGCTCATCCACCAGGGGCTCAATATCTTCTTCTCTTAACCCCTGTTCAGCTGCCTTCAATGCCGCCTTCTGGCGCAGAGACTTCCATTTTGCCGCCAGAACATACTGACGCACCGCCTCCCTGACCAACTCGCTGCGAGACCGCATCTCTCGCTTTGCCGCTGAGTCGAGTTCGCGGACTAAGTCGGATGGAAGAGCGATGGATAAAATAGATGATTTTTTGACCATCCCTTCTCCTTCGTTCTGTACTGTATTACATTTTTCAGGACAAGGAAGAGAACATAGATCCGTTAGCTTCATAACACAGACCCATTACCGGACTTAGCTGACCTACGTCCCCTCCTTTCTTCCCTTGTTAGAGTTACGTCCAAGGCAATTTTAGTCTACTAATTTTCTGAATACTAACTCGATCAAACAAAATCCTGACGTCAGAACCAAATCTGCCTATATTATCAGGTTTGTTGTCTAAACCGTCGTATGCAAATACTCTATATTCCCATATACCTTGACCATCTGAAGAAAAACGAAGCTCAAATTCTTGCCATCCACCTTTGGCCAACTCACTTATACGAATAAAACGTCGAG
>Ga0256868_10001583_pt1 | contig 12239 bp, 12 predicted proteins | sample RVTome_13_FD_187341 | JGI IMG/M metagenome (GOLD analysis project Ga0256868, IMG submission 187341) | Soil microbial communities from uranium-contaminated site in the Upper Colorado River Basin, Wyoming, United States - RVT92D227 HiSeq ... | reverse complement strand
CCAGAGAGGAACTGGTTTCTCCGGTCATCCGTCTTAAGTACTGACGGACGGAGAATGACAAACAGGAGTTACTTTTAGTGAACATTAATAACGAAATCGCGTCTCCTTACTTATAGCCGTCTTAGTATGTGTGTTGTTATCAATTCAGAAACAATAAAAATGTTATAATTATTTCATGTTTACAGTTATGAAAAATATACGGTTTAAGGTTTCCTTTTTTGTACTGGTACTGCTCGTTACCACAACTGTTGTCTTCTATTTCATTACATTACAAATAATGAACCAGCGTATCCTGAATGAGGTTATTAATAGAGCAGAATCATTAAGCAGGAGTATTGCTTCCTCAGCAGGATACAGTTTTCTCTCCAAGGATTTACTGGGTCTTGACAATATTGTTTTTAAGATACAGGATTCAAACCCTGATGTGGAATATATCGCAATCATTGATAATGACATGAAAACAATAGTGCATAGTGATATAAGAAAGAATGGAGAGAGCCTAAAACCACGTGAGGGGCAGATATTAAAAACTGCATCGAATGGCACAGTTATAAAAGAAGTATCTGGTTTCAATGGAACCATGTTTGAGATAGTCAGTCCTGTTGTTTTTATGAATAAAGAGCTCGGCTCTGTAATACTCTGCATCAACAAATCGTCTCTTCTAAATGCACAGATTGCAACTCACAAAAGTATAATGGTGGCTTTCACGGTTATCCTCGTCCTGGGTATATCTGGCAGTATTTTCTTATCGTCTTATTTAACAAGACCCATCAAGGAACTATCGTATGGAGTGGATGAACTCAAAAAAGGGAAGAAAAGCAGAACTCTCAGGGTGTATACAAAAGACGAACTCGGGAAATTGACAGAAAGCTTTAACGAAATGACAGCCATGATAATTCAGCAACATGATAAAATTGACAAATATTCCCGCGATCTGGAGGAAGCATATATCGCTACACTCAGAATCCTTGCTGCAGCCATAGATGCGAGGGATCCGTACACCCTCGGTCATTCCACCCGTGTTTCTTTATTATCCATGCAGCTTGCCAAAGAGATCGGTTTCAGTAAAGAGGAACTTGAAGAACTTGAAATTGCATGCCTTTTCCATGACGTCGGGAAGATAAAGATTCCGGATTCGATACTGCTCAAGCAGTACAGACTTGATTCATATGAGTATCTGGAGATGATGCGCCATACCGAATATGGTGCAGATATCCTGAGTAAAGCACCATCCCTTCATAACCTTATTCAGCCTATCAGGCACCACCATGAATGGTACAATGGAACTGGATATCCTGATGGGCTTAGTGGCGATAACATCCCTCTCTCTGCAGCAATTATTTCCATAACTGATGCATTTGACGCAATGACTTCTCACAGACCATACAGAAAAGCGCTTCCACTAGCAGCAGCATTAAAGGAATTACGTAACTTTTCCGGCATACAGTTCAATCCCTACCTTGTGGAGTCCTTCATCAAAATAATGGACGAGGATGATATCCCGTATTTGTACTACGATACACCGAGATTACCATAATGCGGCAACTCCATCAAGATTCACTAATCTTTCTGATGGTACTATTCTTCTTATTGCTTTCTTCATGCATGCATACGAAGAAAGCTGAATTAGATGATTCGATTACCCTGTCACGACAGTATCTCAATATAGGTGATTACCAGAAGGCCTTGGATACTGATAAACTCATCTACACTAAATATCCAAATGATCAGACATTTGTAAGCAGTTATATCAAGACAATTGAAGATATAAGAAGATCATCTGACAGGGCATTCAGCAATGAAGATTTTTCCCTCTCAGGAAGGATTTACGGCATGTTAATCAGAAATTATTCTGATTTTAAGGGATTTGCTTCTCGGCTATCATTCAACAGGGACTATTTAAATACAAGAATTAAAGACTGCAGCGAATTCCTTACCAAGAAAGCTCTCGAAGAGTACAGAAAAGGTAATCTTACTCATGCAATTTCAATATGGAAGGGCATACTCGCCTTCGATCCTGATAACATATACGCCAAAAAATCAATCGAAACAACATCTATCCAGCGAAAACACCTCCATCAAAATAAAAGTGAGAGATAATCGCTGAAAAAAAACATTCCTAAATCTTCTTTCTTCTGTTAATATGAATAAATTCAAGGAGGATTGTACGTGCGTAAGTTTTTTATATTGTTAGTTGCAGCTCTTTTGTTTTTCCCGGTGTCAGATGTGTTTGCCTTTGCTACAAAAGGCCAAAACTGTTCGAAATGTCACACCCTGAAAAAAGAAGAAGCAATTACCATTTTGCAAAACTTGGACCAGAACATCAAAATCCTGAATGTTAATCCTAGCCCCGTTAAATATCTGTGGGAGGTATCGATAGAATCCAGAGGGAAAAAGGGGCTTATCTATATCGATTTTCCCAAAAAACATATATTCTCAGGTTCACTCATTACGGTTCAGGGGAAAAAGAATCTCACACGTGCTCGGCTCTCAGAGCTCAAGCGGGTCAATGTATCGAAAATCCCGTTAAAGGACTCTCTCGTGCTCGGTGAAAAATATGCCAAACACAAGGTTATTGTCTTTGATGATCCCGACTGACCTTTCTGTGCAAAACTTCATCAGGAGATGAAGAAGGTGATAAAGGAAAGAAAAGACGTTGCCTTTTATATTAAGATGGTTCCGCTCAAAATACATCCGCAAGCATATGATAAAGCAAAGGCAATTGTCTGCGAAAATTCATTGGAGCTTCTTGAGAATGCTTTTGAGAAAAAACAAATCCCCGCTCCAAAATGCAAGACATCTGTTGTTGATGACAATATGAAACTAGCCGAGAAACTCGGCATCACCGGCGCTCCGACATTAATAATGCCGGACGGCAGACTGGTTCCAGGGTTTCTTGATGCAAATGCCCTGAAGGAATATATAGATAAAAAATGAACGATTGGATTATAGGTCTGGTGATTTTGCTTGTATGGGTTGTCTTGATGCTCGTTGTGTTTCCGAAAATGGGAATACCTACTTGAACGGTAAACCGTAAGGGGTCGGGTACTCCAAAGAAAAAGTGTTGAAAACGCCCTCCCCTATCCCCTCCTCTACGGGTCATAGACCATCAAAAGAGGGAACCACACACCTGCCCCTCTCAACAGGGTATTTCCCTTCTCCCCTGGTGGGAGAGGTTTAGAGCGAGGGGAATTCTCTTGTGAAAATAATGTCCATTCGCTTTCTCCTGTTTTTGACTCTTGTAGTATCCTTCTTTTCCTGCACCCGTGAACCTGAAATCAAGAAACCTAATGCAATAACAATCGGCTCCCTTGCAGATGCAAAGAGATTGTTACCCCTTCTTGCCTCTGACAGTGCCTCTGGAGATATCAGCGGATGGATATTCAACGGCCTTACAAAATATGACAAGAATATAAAAGTAACAGGTGACCTAGCTGAATCATGGGATGTTTCTTCCAACGGCCTTCAGATAGTCTTTCACCTGAGAAAAGGAGTCTTGTGGCATGACGGAGTAGAGTTCACAGCAGATGATGTTCTCTTTACCTATACTACAGTTATTGATTCCAAAGTTCCAACCCCATACAGCAGCAATTTCGGACCTGTTGAAAAGGTCGAAGTGTTAGATAGATATACAGTAAAAATTGTCTATAAGGAGCCATATGCTCCTGCACTTGAGTCATGGGGAATGGGTATCATACCTAAACATATACTTGAAGGTAAAGATATAACTAGTGAAAACTATAGTAGAAATCCTATAGGTACAGGTCCATATAAATTAAAAGAATGGGTAACGGGTCAGAAGATAGTCCTTGAGGCTTTCGACAGTTATTTTGAAGGAAGATCTAAAACAGACAGGTATATCGCACGGGTTATACCTGATACCGCAACAATGTTCCTTGAACTTAAATTCGGCGGAATAGATTTCATGGGACTTACACCCCCTCAGTATAAGCTTCAGGCAGACACGGAATTCTTCAATAAATATTTCCAGAAATTCAGATACCCTTCTTTCGGATATACCTATTTGGGATATAATCAGCTCGACCCGAAGTTTTCGGATAAAAGAGTCAGGCAGGCGATAACCCACGCTGTAAACAAAAGGGATATCATAGCCGGCGTGCTGCTCGGTTACGGGACACCCTGCACCGGCCCCTTTCCTCCCGAATCATGGGCGTACAATCCTGATGTGAAAGATCTCGAATACAATCCCGAAATATCATTGAAGCTTTTAAAAGAAGCCGGCTGGAAAATAGGGCAGAGCGGTCTGCTTGAAAAGGACGGGAAACCATTTGAATTTACCGTTCTTGTAAATCAGGGAAATGAGGCAAGATTAAAAATAGCGCAGATTATAAAGGAAAACCTAAAAAATATCGGGATTAAGATAAACATAAAGGTGCTTGAATGGCAGGCCATGCTCCATGAGTTTATTGACAAGAAACGGTTTGAGGCTGTGATTATGGGCTGGGCATTGTCAAGGGATCCGGACATGTATGATATTTGGTATTCATCAAAAATAAAAGAGGGCGAATTTAATTTTATCTCATATAAAAATGATGAAGTAGATAGGCTGCTGCTTGAAGGGAGACGCACTTTTGACTTTGAAAAAAGAAAAAAGATTTACCACAGGATTCATGAAATCCTCTCCGATGAGCAGCCTTATACATTCCTCTATGTCCCTGACGCCCTCCCCGTCCTCCATAAAAGGTTCAAGGGTGTCGAAAAAGCTCCTATCGGGATATGGCACGATTTCATCCACTGGCAGGTGCCGCAGAATAAAATCGAGTGGTATCAATAATCCTTCTAGTGGCTGTCATACAATCTGCTGCCCTGATCTTTCTTTAAACAAGCCCCGGATACATGTTAAACTTCATATGTGTCTATTATTAAAGTAGAAAATCTCGTTAAGAAGTTCGGGAATATCCTTGCTGTCAATGATATTTCCTTTGAGGTTGAGGAAGGTTCAATCTTTGGCTTTCTCGGGCCGAATGGAGCCGGCAAGACAACGACAATAAGCATCCTCTGTACACTTCTTTCACCTACTTCCGGCAGGGCCTTCATAGCAGGTCATGACTGCATGAAAGAATCCTCCGAGGTGAGAAAAGCCATAGGGATAGTCTTTCAGGACTCAACCCTTGATAAAGACCTGACCGCTTATGAGAACCTTATCTTTCATGCCTATCTGTATAATGTACCCAAAAGTGAAATGAAGGAGCGTGTCCATGATGTCCTGAAGTTTGTAGATCTATATGACAGAAAAGGTGACCTCGTCAAGAAATTTTCCGGCGGGATGAAACGCAGGCTTGAGGTTGCCAGGGGATTGATACACAGGCCGAGGGTTCTCTTCCTGGATGAACCGACCCTCGGGCTTGACCCTCAGAGCAGGACAAATCTATGGGAATTCATTACCGACCTGCCAAAAAGGAATAATGTTACCATATTCATGACAACTCATTATATGGAAGAAGCGGAAGTCTGTGACAGGATTGCAATCATAGATCATGGCCAGATAATCGCCCTCGACTCACCTGATGAACTGAAAAAAATCATTGGTGGAGATGTTGTTTCAATAACAACGACAGACAATCTGAACGTAAGAAGAGAAATAGAAGCAGTATTCAAAATGAATGTCTCTGAAAAAGAGAACCAACTCTATATGACATGCAGCAAGGGTGATACCTGTATTCCTGAACTTATTAGGACTTTAGGAGAGAAGGTTCTTTCTGTAAGGATTCAGAGGCCGACGCTGAATGATGTCTTTTTGAAACTCACGGGAAAGACAATCAGGGAAGACGAGGCATCCGGAAACGATTCAATCCTTGAATCCATACGCGCATACAGGAGACGGCATACTTAACAATGTCCAATAACCAAACAACATACGAATACATTTATCGAAGTGTCATTGCGAGGAGTGGAGCGACGAAGCAATCTCAAAAAAGATTGCCACGCCCTTCGGGCTCGCAATGACAACAGAAGGTTTGGTGTCGTGATTTGTCTTTTGGTTATTGGAATTTATTTGGTTTTTGGAACTTGATTATTGATTATTGGAGTAAGATTAATGGAATTTAACGCAATCTACGTTATCGTTGCCAGAGAATTTAAAAAGTTCGTAAGGGAGAAAAGCCGCCTCTTTTCAGCAATAGCAAGACCGCTTTTATGGCTTTTCATCGTCGGCGCAGGGATATCAAGACTCGTACCCCGTGATACCGGAGTGCCGTATACCCAGTTCATCTTTCCCGGAATAATCGGAATGACAATCCTTTTCAGTTCAATCTTTTCTTCAATATCCATTATCTGGGACAAAGAATTTGGATTTATGAAGGAAATCCTTGTTGCCCCTGTATCAAGATTATCCATTGTCATCGGAAAGGCATTGAGCGGTACAATTGTATCTACCATACAGGCGGCAATCATTCTTGCCCTGTTCCCGTTTCTCGGATTCAAACTCAGCATGCTGCAGATTATTGAAGTCATTTTTATTTGCGCCTCCCTGTCATTTTGCATTTCTGCTTTCGGTATTGTGATTGCAACCTTCTATGACAGTTATGAAAGCTTCAGCGTGATAATGAATTTCATCATTATGCCGATGTTCTTTCTATCGGGCGCCATGTACCCGGTAAAGCTCCTTCCCGCTATTCTACAGTTAGTAGCTAAATTAAATCCGCTCACATATGGAATTGATGTCATGAAGCATGCTATATTTCCCGAAGCAATTGGGCATATGGGGCCTGACTTCTCTGTTCTTACAAGCGTGGCAGTAATCCTCTTGAGTTCGATTATATTCGTCTTTATCGCCGGCAAGGCGTTCGAGAGAAAAGAATAACCTTTTCTCTAATAGTATTTTATTTTGTAAAGAATAGCCCAGTCTCTTCTATTCTTTGTGTTTTTAATGATAAACTATATGACAAAAATGGGTGAAGGTACTATGCTTCCTTTTTGCTTAGCAGCTAAAACCATATCAGATGCATGGTTCCAGCTTATTTATAACCTCTTTGATAAAGCTTATTCTCAGAATATCCAGAAAGGCTCATTCGAAAACGAGCAGTACCGTCTCCAATATCCGGGCATCGCAGTCTATATCGAACATCCTTACTATGATATAGTTCCGTCGATTCCTCCGGGTTTATGCATTCCGTCACCCACAACCATGGAATATATTGAAGATTATTTTGCCAACTATCTCATGAATCCGGAGTTGGCAGAGAATGAAACATATACATATGCAAGCAGGATACAGCACAGTATGCCGAACGGCGGTACCCAGCTTGAACGCGTGATCGACATTCTCAAAGAGACCCCCCTGACCAATCAGGCTGTTATCGAAATAGCAACCCCTGAAGACCTGGATATCTGCTATGGCAAGGACGGGAAACTCGATCCACCGTGCCTGAGGCTGCTGGACTTCAAGGTCGTGCCGTCAGATGATGATTTAATGCTTACGGTAAGCGCCTATTTCAGGTCATGGGACTTATGGGCTGGATTTCCAACAAACCTGGGCGGCATCGAGCTTTTAAAACAGTTGGTTGCTTCCGAAGCGGGTTTGAAGAATGGACCTATGTATGCCTATAGTGCCGGTGCTCATATCTATGGTTATCAGGAAGAGATAGCACGCATCAGAACCATGAAGACAAAATAATTTCTTTGAATTGAGCTTCGAGGGATGCTTTTAATTAAACTTTTGTCTTTAACAATCATAAATTTTGAATTGACAAGAATCATAGATTCTGATAGCATGAAGCATCCAAATAATTATTTTGACAGGTATACTTTTTTTCACTGCGTTTGAAGGTAATCCCGGGGTTCATAGCCCTGTGTTATATCAAGTTCAAATAATGAGGAGGTAAGCATGGCTGAGTTAGTCAGAATAGAAGATTTTATTGCTTTTGCCAATGAAGGGAAACAAGTCAACGCGTCAATTGAATTAAGGAAACAGCTTGTTTCAGAGAAGGTTCATCCTGGAGCGACCGAAGAAATGAAAGGTGAAGTAGACATGTATCTTCTTTTCGGGGATTATACTTTCACAGTCGGAAAGGATGTTAAGAAAGTTTCAAAAATTTACATGTATGGATCTTCAGAGGAATCTCTGAATGACGCCAAGATCAATAAAAGTATTGCTAACGAGCGTCTCAAAATGGACTATAAGCGTTTACTGGATGCCAAAATTATCCTCGAGGAAAAGTTTTTCTAATATTTCTTCTACCAAGTAACCGACAAAATTAAAAGAGGGCTGGATATCTTACTGGCCCTCTTTTCTTCTCAGCTTAGAATGTTCTCGGGAAAATGAATTCAGTTTGAAATACTGCCATGAGTTGTTTTACACCGTCCAATGCAGATATGTGGAAGTGATTAGGAAGTTTCAGCAGGGAAGATTATCGTGAAAGCTGTTCCTTTGTCAGGTTCACTCTCAACGGAAATAGTTCCCTTATGGTCCTGAATTATCTTCAAAGCAAATGTAAGGCCAAGTCCCGGACCATAGACTTTTGAGGTAACCAGGGGGTCAAAGATGTTCTTGATTTTATCCTTTGAGATTCCTTTGCCTGTATCAGAAAACTGTAACTCAAGACCGCCATCTTTTTTCCTGCTGGTAATCTTTAATGCTTTTGTGCCAGTCTCCATCGCCTCAATTGAATTCTTGATAAGATTGCAGAAGGCACGCTTGAGTAGTTTTTTATCAGCAGTAATCATAGGAAGACCATCCTCTAAGTCAGTTTCAACGTTTATAGCCTTCTGTACAACATCCTGTTCAAAAACTTTCAGGGAATCTTTGATGACATCATTAATATTTAATGGCTCTTTCATTGAGATAGACATCGATTTTAAATCAATCAGCTGTTTGATCATGCTCTCAAGTACTGCAACATCTTCGATAATCATTTGCATATACTTTTTATTTGGATCACCTTCAGGCAGCCTTGAGAACACCTTGCGTGCAAACCCTCCGATAGAGGTGAGAGGATTTCTTATCTCGTGTGCAACCTGATCCATCATCTGTTCCAATGCCCCGGATTTTTCCTCTTCTACCTTTTTCTCATGAGTTGCTTTGATAGAAAGGAGTGATCTGACTCGAGCAGAGAGTTCTTTGTAGTCAAACGGCTTAGACATATAATCATCGGCACCGATATCCAGGCCTTTCACCTTATGCTCAACCTCCCCTTTTGCTGTAAGCATAAGAATGGGAATATATTTGGTACTTTCTTCTGCTTTAAGCCTCTGACAGACTTCATAGCCGTCTATTTTTGGCATCATGACATCGAGTACAATTAAGTCAGGATCATATTCAGGTACTTTATTCAGAGCTTCTTCTCCGTTATAGGCCTCTGAAGTTTCATACCCTTCAGATCGAAACCTCTTTTTGAGGAGTTCCACTGTATCTACAGCGTCATCTACAATCAATATTTTACTCTTCTTCTCCACCCAAGACACTCTCCCACTTACCTCTCAGATAAGATTTAACTTGATCGGGTAATTCACGAACATTAATAGGCTTAGAGATGTATCCTTCAAAGCCTGCAACAATGACCTTTTCTCTATCTCCCTTCATTGCATGAGCAGTTAGAGCAACTATAGGGATATCTCTAAACTCTTCCTGGCTCTTAAGTCTTTTAGCAACCTCATACCCATCTATCTTTGGGATTGATATATCTAACAAGATAAGGTCTGGTTTCTCTGCTGCTACTTTTTCTAAAGCCTCTTCTCCGTCAGCAGCCTCAATCGTCTGATAGCCCTTGTTTTTAAGAACCTTCACAACAAGTTCTCTACTATCCTGATTGTCTTCAACTATTAATATCTTTCTTGGCATTACTCATTAACCTTTTACATCGATCCGCTTATTTATTTTGACAACTTTTATTATAGTGTTTTTCTGACTCCGATATTGGTTTTTGATTCTATTATAGACTCAATATGCTTCTCAAGTATTTGTTTTTTCAAAGGAAGGGTAAAGCAGAATTTACTGCCCTCTCCAAATACACTTGTTACCCAGATATCACCTCTATGCAATTTTACCAATCCTTTGACAATGCTGAGTCCCAGGCCTGCACCCTCGTACTGACGTTTATAAGCAAAGTCTATTTGAACAAACTTATCAAAAATCTTATTGAGATCATCCTCCTTTATCCCTATACCTGTATCCTCCACGCATATCTCTATGAATAGAGGTAATTCTCCAGGTTTGATGCCATGTTCAAATGGCTTCGTTGTTATAGTAATCCCGCCCTTACGGGTAAACTTAACTGCATTGGATAATAAGTTTACCAGAATCTGCTTTATCTTACCTTCATCACCGTAAACTATAGGTAAATTCTTATCCAGGTTTATAGTAAGTGTTAAGCCTTTTTGTTTTATCAATGGCTCAAAAGCAGGGATAAGAATATCAATTAACCACTTCATATTGAGCTCCTTCATTTCCAATTCTACTTTTGCTGATTCTATCCTGGATATGTTAAGGGTATCATCGATCAATTGAAGGAGGTGTTTAGCGCTCTCCTTTACCTTTTTCAGGCTTTTTTCCTGTTCTTCATTGACAGGGCCATCAACCTTATCCAGCAAAACTTCTGTGTAACCAATGATGGTATTCATAGGGGTACGAAGTTCATGAGACATATTCGCAAGGAAAGCAGATTTTAATTTATCAAGCTCCTTGAGTTCCATTTTATCTCTTTCTAATTCTTCTATGAATCTTGTCCTCTCAGCAACAAGGCTCTCTAATTTTCTCTTGTCTTCAGTGATCTCCATATATGATTTGTATATGCGTATAAAAAAGAGACTTACAGAACCTACAAAGAAAAGTGAAAAAGTGTTAAAACTGCCGGTGATCGGCTCAAAGAATTTCCATACATCCTGATTTCCTGTGGGGATAAGGATATGTCTAATAATATGGCCGAAGGATCGTGAAATGGAAAACATGAACCATGCAGTGGCAAGCCAGACCATATAGTTCCATAAAACGTTTTCTTTATCTTTTCTATAAAGCTTGACACTGGTATAAAGACTCATGACTGATAGGATGATAAATATACTATTCCCTGCCATATCAGTAATGATAATTGGGAGAAGTGGTAAAATAACGGTTGTATGAGTTGGAACCTTTTCTTTTTCCTCGCTTAAATGCTCTCTCAGCCCTATATAAAAAAGGAGCATAGCGATATTCAGTAATACAAAATCAAGTCTGCCGATATAATAGAGATATTCTAAGCGTTCAACGTTGATATTCCTTTTGAAATACTCCCATCCTTCTATACCACCTATCGTCTGCGGAATGGAAATAAATTCTGCAATTCGTCCAACAAACACATCAAGGTCCCATATGGTAAAAAATATCAAGGAAAGAAAAAGGTATCTCCAGCCTTTCTGTTTATATAGACGATTTTGAACAATTGCCCACAATACGACAAGAAATGCAATAAAGAGAAATATTCTTCCAAGCTGCTGGGTGTAAATTGCAGGATATTCGTGGGGTACATAACCCCAGGCATTGAGAGGGAATAAAATGAATAAGAGGAGAAGCGGTAAAATTTTCATGGAGTTTTCATTAATCTTTGCTCATCTTGCTGATAGTATCCTTGAGTTCCTTTAAAAGATCCTCCTTGGTAAGAACAACCTTGTTTAATATACCGTGTATTCTGCCGTTCAGATCATCTATTTCTTTTTCTGTGAGATCTTTCTGTGTAAGAACGATGAGAGGGATCTCTTTGCCCCCTTTTTCTGTTTTGAGGTATTCGATCACATCAAACCCGGTCTCAGGCATTGTAAGATTCAATACGACAAGATCTGGCCTGAAATCCTGTACGGATTTGATTGCATCCTCGCTATTATATGCTGTTGTTACCTGATATTCAGCCTCTTCCAGGACATTACCGATCAATCTCACAGTATTTGGATCATTGTCTACAACTAAGACCCGCTTTATCTTTGTTGTCTTTTCAAGGGTCTTCAGTTTTCTTAAGAGAACAGTCTTTTCCACTGGTTTTATGATGTATTCTGTTGCACCAAGGCTGAAGCCTAATCTCTGGTCATCCACGATCGAGAGAACAATCACCGGGATATCCTGTGTCTCAGGATCGCCTTTTAACTCTCGCAATACCTGCCAGCCATCCTTTTTTGGCATCATGATATCCAGGGTTATAGCCATTGGTTTTATCTCTTTTGCCTTCTCTACTGCTTCATCTCCGCTGAGAAGGCCAATTACCCTATACTCATTACCTAAATACTTTCTTATGATATCAATAGCCTCGAGATTA
>Ga0256868_10001582_pt1 | contig 12239 bp, 12 predicted proteins | sample RVTome_13_FD_187341 | JGI IMG/M metagenome (GOLD analysis project Ga0256868, IMG submission 187341) | Soil microbial communities from uranium-contaminated site in the Upper Colorado River Basin, Wyoming, United States - RVT92D227 HiSeq ... | reverse complement strand
GCAGGGAGCTGGCAGCGCGCTACCCCGAGTACCTGCCGAGGGGAGGCAGGGAATGACGAGCTGCCTCGAGGTCCGCCGGCTGACCCCCCGGTTTCTCGCCCTGGAACTCCCGCCCGAGGCGGAGAGTGAGCTGCGGGAGCACCTCCGGTCCTGCGAGGCGTGCCGCGAGGCGATGGCTGAGCGCGAGCCGGCGCTGCGTGTGGCGTGGGCGATGGCCGCCGAACCGAGCCCCGAGGACGACCGGTTCGTGGGCGAGGTGCTGGCCGGGGTCCACCAGCGCGCGCTCGAGCGCCGGCTGTCCGGCCGGCGTTCGCGCCTGCTCGGGGCGGCAGCGACGGTTGCCGCGGTTCTCCTCGGCGGTACCTTCGTGGTCAGAGAGCTCACGAGGCCCGCGCCGCCGGCGGTGGCGCAGGTGCCGCAGCAGCGTCCCCCGGCGGTCGAGCCGGCGTTCGTCGAGGTGGACGGAGCGGGGGTGCGGCTGTACCAGCTCACTCCGACCTCGCAGTCCCCCGGGGGGATCCAGGTGGCGTTCATCGTGGATCCGCACCTGGAGCTCTAGTTGGGCAGGGCGGCGTTCGCGGTGCTGGCCTTGGCCGCCGGGAGCGCCCTGGCGGCCGATCAGGAGCTGCGCGTGTATCAGCTTCACTTCCGGCAGGCGCGCGACGCCGCCGTGCTCGTGGAGCCGCTCCTCTCGCCCGGTGGCAGCGTGCTGCTGCAGCCGAGCCTGAACTCGATCACGGTGCGCGACAACCCCCAGGTGCTGCGGCGGGTGGCCGACGCGCTCGCGAGCTGGGACGTGGCACCGGCCTCCTACCGCGTGCGCGTGCGGGTGCTGCTGGCTTCAACCGAAGCGCAACCGCCTGGAAAACCGGCGCCGCTCATCTCGGGGATCGGCGCCGAGCTCAAGGAGCTGTTCCACTTCACGAGCTACCAGGAGGTCGCGACGGTGCAGGTGACGGCCTCCGACGGCAGCGCAGTGGAGATGGCCGCCGGCGAGCGGTACCACCTGGGGTTCACCGTGCGTGGGCTTTCGCAGGATCCGGAGCGGGTCCAGCTTGCACAGCTTCAACTGGCACGCCGCGACCGCAGCTCTGAGAACGCGGAGGTCCTGCGCCCGCTGATGCGGGCGACCGTGACGCTACTGCTGAAGCAGCCCTCCGTGCTCGGCGGGGCGCGTGCCGAGAACGCAAACCAGGCGCTCTTCCTGGTGCTCTGGGCGGAGCGGGAGGAGAAGCAGTGACCGAGTTCCTGGTGAGGCTTGGCACACCGGACGGAGCGGTGCTCGAGCAACGCCACCGCGCGGTGAGCGAGGAGGCGCTGCGAAGGGAGCTCGAGACCAGGGGGCTCACGGTCTTCCGGGTGCGGACTCGGCGCGGGGCGCTGCGCCTGCCGTTTTTCGGGGCCCGGGAACGCCTCGGCTCGCTGGAGTTCCTTATCTTCAACCAGCAGCTTGCCACCCTCCTGCGGGCCGGCATCCCGATCCTGCAGTCGCTCGAGCTGCTGCAACGCTCACAGACCGGCGCCCATTTCCGGGAGGTGCTCTCGCGCGTGCTCGACGACGTGCGCGGTGGGGTGTCCCTGTCGGACTCGTTCGCGGCGCAGGGCGGCGTCTTCCCGCGGCTGTACTGTGCCACGATTCTGGCCGGGGAGCGCTCCGGTGAGCTGGTCCCCGTCCTCTCACGCTACATCCACCACCAGCAGATGCTCGAGGCGGTGCGGCGAAAGGTGACTTCGGCGCTGACCTACCCGGCGGTGCTGATCACCCTGTCGCTGGGATTGGTCGTGCTGCTGATGACCTACGTGATTCCGCGTTTCGCCAACTTCTACATGGGGTTCTCCGCGGACCTCCCGTTCCTGACTCAGCTCGTCGTCGGAACCGGCACCTTCCTCCAACACAACATCCATTTCATCGTCGGCGGCCTGGTGGTCGCATACCTGCTGGCGCGGCGGTGGCTGCAGAGCGAGGCCGGCCAGATCGCCATTGACCACGCAAAGCTCAGGGTGCCGTTCGTGGGCCCGATCTTCCACCTGTTTGCGCTGTCACAGTTCGTGCGCTCGCTGGGGACACTCCTCTCGGGCGGCACGCCGCTCGTCAACGCGCTCGAGATAGCGAGCACGACGGTCACAAACCACGCGATCGCCTCCCCACTCGCTCGGGTCGCACCGAGGGTGCGGGAGGGACAGCCGCTCTGGTCGTCGCTCGAGGGGACGAAGCTCTTCCCCGCACTGTCGGTGGCGATGGTGCAGGTCGGCGAGGCCACCGGCGCGCTCGAAGGGATGCTCACCAACGTCAGCCAGTTCTACGACGAGAGCATCGAGGTTAAGCTTGCACGGGTCGTCTCGCTCATCGAGCCGGCCGTGCTCCTGCTCATGGGCGGTGTGGTCGCAACCCTGGTGCTCTCGGTGTACCTTCCAATGTTCACGCTTCTGCAGAAAGTTCAGTGAGGTTCGCATGCCGGAAGACATCAACGTCGTAGCGCAGAAGTACCTGCGCGGGCTTCCCAAGGACGAGGAGGACCGCAAGCGCGCGGCCGAGCTTGCGGAGCGCTCGGGCCTGCCGCTCGACGACCTGTCCGAATTCCGGGGCGACCCGGAGCTGTTCCGCCAGATCCCGGTGGAGGTGATGATCCGCTACCAGTTCGTGCCGGTGGAGCGGCAGGGAGATGTCGTGGTTGTCGTGATGGCGGACCCTTCCAACGTGCTCGCGGTGGACGAGGTCGAGCTGGCGATCGGAGCCCCGGTCGAGGTCCGCGTCGGCCCGGCGGGGAAGATCGCCGAGATCCTGGAGAAGTCGGAGTCCACTCAACGCGTGCTGGACGAGGCCACGGAGGACTTCAAGATCCAGCTCGTCCAGGAGCGCGAGAACGGCGAGGAGGCCCTCACCATCGAGTCGATCGCCGCCGATACCTCGCCGGTCATCAAGCTGGTGGACACGATCGTCTTCAACGCCATCCAGCGCCGGGCCTCGGACGTGCACGTTGAGACGCGGGAGAACGAGGTGATCGTGAAGTACCGCGTGGACGGCGTGCTCTACCAGGCCATGGAGCCCATAGACAAGCGGTACCACTCCACGATCATCTCCCGCATCAAGGTCATGTCCGAGCTCGACATCGCCGAGAAGCGGACCCCCCAGGACGGTCGGTTCAAGCTGCGCCTCAAGGGCCGGACCATCGACTTCCGCGTCTCGATAATGCCCACCGTGCACGGTGAGGACTGCGTCATCCGGATCCTGGACAAGGAGTCCGCCAACAAGGAGTTCCGTACCCTGAACCTGGACATCCTGGGTTTCGATGAGGACACCAAGCGCAAGCTTCGCAAGTTTATCCGGGAGCCGTACGGAATGGTGCTGGTGACCGGGCCGACCGGATCCGGGAAGACCACGACCCTGTACGCCTGCCTGTCCGAGATCGTCAGCGTCGAGGACAAGATCATCACAATCGAAGATCCGGTCGAGTACCAGCTCCACGGAATCACACAGATCCCGGTGAACGAGAAGAAGGGGCTTACCTTCGCACGCGGCCTGAGGTCCATCCTGCGCCACGACCCCGACAAGATCATGGTCGGTGAGATTCGCGACGAGGAAACCGCGCAGATCGCGGTACAGTCCGCCCTGACCGGGCACCTGGTTTTCACCACGGTCCACGCCAACAACGTCGTTGACGTGCTCGGACGTTTTCTCAACATGAACGTGGACCTGTACAACTTCGTCTCGGCGCTGAACTGCGTCCTGGCACAGCGGCTTGTCCGCCGCATCTGCCCGCACTGCAAGCGGCCCGCGCAGACATCGGCGCAGTTGCTCGAGGAGTCCGGCCTCACTGCGGACGCTGTGCGCGGGTCCACGTTCTACGAGGGTGTCGGCTGCATCGAGTGCAACGGAACAGGATTCCTGGGCCGCAGCGCGATCTCCGAGTTGCTGGATCTGTCCGACAACATTCGAGCGCTGATCCTCGAGAAGCGCCCGGCTGCGGAGATCAAGCGCGCGGCCCGGGCCGAAGGCATGGTCTTTCTCCGTGAGTCCGCCCTGCAGCGCGTGTTCGCGGGGGCTACGACCCTCAAGGAGATCAACAAGGTGACCTTCGTCGAATGAGAATCCAGGCGCTGCTCCGCACACCCGCTTCCGTACACGCGTTTGCGGCCGGGGAGAACCAGCTTGTGTACGGCCGGTTGAACCGGCGCCGCGACGCCATCCTGCGCGTGGAGCACGCGGCGCTTCCGCCCGAGTGGTTCAGCCTCGGCCCCGTCGGACTCCTCCAGGTCGACCGCCACGCGCTCGCGGGCGGTCTTGCGGCGCTCATCCAGCGGCTCGAAAAGGCCCCGCAGCAGGCAAGCCTGGTTGCCCCCAACTCCTGGGTCCGTAGCGTGGTGGTCGACGCGGGCGCGCTGCCGCGCAAACGCCAGGAGGCGGAGGAGGTCCTGCGCTGGCGGCTCAAGAAGCTCCTCCCGTGCCGACCGGAGGACGTGCGCCTGGACTTCGTCTCCGGCAGTGAGAGCGGGCGTGTTCTGGTGATTCTCGCGCTTGACCGTCCGCTGGCCGTCGTCGAGGAGACCTTCTCGGCGGCGGGCGTCCAGCTCGGGCGGATCGAACCGGCGGTCCTGGCGCTCACGGCACTGCTGCCTGCCGCCTCGACGCCGGTGATGCTTGCAGCCATCGAGGAGCGTGCCCTGGATCTCGTCGTGCTGGCCGCTGGCAAGCCGGTTCTGGTGCGCCACAAGCAGCTCCCGGCGGATGCGGCGCGCGCCGAGGCCTTCATCGGGCGGGAGCTGTCGCGAACGCTCGCGCACGCCCGCGAGCAGGACAAGCTCGGCGGGCCGGTGATGGTGTGGCTGGCCGCCGCCCGCCCCGGCGAGACGGCCGGCAGCGTGGAGCGGTGGGCGGCCGCGGAAAACGGACTCGTGGTGAGGAGGCTGGGAGTCGGCGCCGGTCGGGTACCCGAGTTCACGGCGATTCCGGACGTGCGGCTTTGGTCGCTGCTTGGGACCGCGTGGGGAGGCGAGGCGTGAAGCAGCGGCCCAACCTCGCATCAAGCCCTCTGCTCGATGTGCGCCCGGTCCTGGTCGTGGGCGTGGCTCTCGCGCTCGTGGCGGTCGTACTCACGGGGATCAGCCTGGGCGAGTTCATCAGGGCGCGCGGGACGGAGAAGGCCGCCACGAGCGCGCTTGTCCGCCTCCAGGCGAGACGGAGCGAGCTGGCCACGAAGGTGGGGGCCAACAACCGCAGGCTCGCCAGTGTGGGCTGGAAGGCGCTCCAGGCCGAGACGGTCGCCATGCAGGAGGTGGTGGCGCGTCGCACGCTGGTCTGGAGTCAGCTGCTCGCCGAATTCGAGCGGTTGGTCCCCTGGGACATCCGCCTGGTGAGCATCGCCCCCACCATCGACAAGAACGGCAGCGTCCTGGTCGGCCTGAGCGGCGTGGCCGCCAGCCGGGAAGCCTGGCTCAAGCTGATCGCGTTGCTCTTCGTCGACCGCAAGTTCTCCGAACCGCTGCCGACGGCGGAGGAGTCTCCCTCCGCGACCAACGGGCAAGGGCACCGATTCTCCCTCACCGTGCGGTACTGGCCGGAGGGCCGACCGTGAACGGGCGCGGAGCCTGGCTGAGGCTCTGGTACCTGTGGGTTCCCGCGGGTGTCCTGGTGCTCCTGAACGTCATCTGGCTGACCGGCCTGCGGGGGGCCCTGCTGGGTCGCGGCTCGCTGCTGGCCAAACAGGTGAGCGAAGCGGAGGCGGGGGTGGGCAAGCTCGAGGGTCAGTTGCGCCAGCTCGAGCAAACCGCCCGGGCGCTCGAGGAGCTGCAGGCAAACCTGGATGAGCTCCGGGAGCGGCGACTCGGACCCATGCGCGAGCGGCTGGTGCCGTTCCTCAAGGAAGTCGTGACGCGCACGCAAGAATCGGGGCTCCAGCCCGAGCGTGTGACGTATGCCGTTCGCCGCGAAACGAAGACCGGCCTTGTGTACTTCAGCGCCACGTACGGCGTGAAGGGGAGCTACGACCAGATCAGGCGTTGCGTTTACCTGCTGGAGGACTCGCCGGAGTTCGTGCTGGTGGACGGGTTGGGGCTCCGCGGCGACGAAAGCGCATCGTCCCTGACCGTTGACGTTCAACTGAACGTGGGAACGTACTTCTCCGACGTTGACGAGCGCATTCTCAGGCAGCTCGGTGTCAACGAGGTGACCGGTGGCGAGTAACGCTGATCCCAAGAGGATCGCGATCCTGGTGTTGCTGCTCGTGGCGTTCGCCGCGGTGGCGGTCTACCGGTTGCGGCCAGCCCTCGTCCCGAGCGTGGCCGTCGGTGGCGGCAAGGTGGCGCAGGTAGGCAGCTACACCGTTCCGGTTCTGGGCTGGGAGCGGGCGCACCAGCGGGCGGTGCCGACCCCTCGTTCGGGGAGGAGCCTCTTCACGTTCAGCGCGCCTCCAACCCCGACACCGGACCGGCGCCCCACGACCCCACCGCCCCCGCCGCCCCCTCCACCGCCGACGCCGACCCGGCCGGGGATCTACGTGGATGGAAAGTGGATCCTGCCTCCACCGCCCCCTTTCACCATGAGCTACCTGGGATGGCTCGGCCCGGACCGCCTCCCCGTCGCCGTGTTCCGCGATGGCGACGATGTGCTGGCCGTGCCCGTAGGAGAGACGGTGAAACAGAGATTCGTCGTGCGCGAGGTGGGCCCGACCGGGGTGACGGTTGGGTTTGTCGGTTACCCGAACGATGTGACCAGCAAGGTTCCGCTTGCGAGGTGACTGTGGCCGGAAAGCTATTGCGAATCGCGGGTGTGCTGCTTGTCGTCGTGGGCCTGCTGTCGTCGTGCTCCTCGTATCGGTACACGCGGCGGGCAAATGAGGCGATACGCACCCAGAACTGGGACGCGGCCGTCTACTACTACCTGGAGGCGCTCGCGCAGGATCCTGGAAACATGCGTTACAGGATGGAGCTGCAACGCGTCCGCCTCAAGGCCGCGGAGGAGCACTTTCGGCGCGGCATGAGCTTCAAGGAAGCCGGTGAGCTGCAGCGGGCCCTGACGGAGCTCCAGCTTGCGGTTCAGCTCGACCCGACCAACCAGTACGCGGAAGTGGAGCTGAAGAAGGTCCGGAAGGACGTCGCGGTACTGCTCCAACAGGGGGGCGCCGCAAGGCTCGCCGACATGAAGCGAGCTGCCGCGGAGATGAAGGTCAAGCCACCGGTGCTCAACCCCGCGTCCGCCGAGCCCATGAGCCTTTCCTTCCCGAACCCAACCAACGTCCGCGACATCTACAAGGCCGTTGGGCAGGCGTTCGGGATCAACATCCTCTTCGACCCCAAGCTGCGCGACGCCAGGATGAGCATCGAGCTCAAGAACGTGACCGCTCGCCAGGCGCTCGAGTCCGTGATGCAGGCCGCGGGAAATTTCTACAAGGTGCTCGATGAGAAGACCGTGATCGTGGTCGAGGACACGCCGCAGAACCGCCGCGACTACGAGGACCTGGTCGTGAAGACGTTCTTCCTGTCCAACGCCGACGTGAAGGACGTCAACAACATGCTGCGCGCTCTTATCGACGCCCGCCGCATCGCGACTAACGAACAGCTCAACTCGGTGGTCATCCGCGACACCGCCGACAAGGTGGCGATTGCGGAGCGCCTGATCAACGCCAACGATAAGGCCAAGGCCGAGGTGCTGGTGGACGTCGAGCTGATCCAGGTGGACTCCACCAAGCTGCGCGACATCGGGATGACGCTTTCGGACTACACCCCGACGTTCACCTTGGACCCCACGGACTTAGGCGGTTCCGCCACCGGTGGGGTGCCCCTCAGCCGAGTAGGGGACATCACGCGGTCGATGTGGAACGTGGTGCTCCCCACCGTCACGATCAACCTGATTAAGTCGTCGGGGGAGGCCGAGACGCTGGCGCAGCCGCAGCTGCGCATCACCGAGGGGCAGAAGGGGAGCCTGGTGATCGGCGACCAGGAGCCGATCCCGACCACGACGTTCAACACGTCGCAGACGATAGGCGGCAACATCGTGCCGATCACCGCGTTCCAGTACAAGGACGTGGGCATCAAGATCGAGCTCGAGCCGCGGGTGCATCACAACAACGAGGTGACGCTGAAGCTCAAGGTGGAGGCCTCGGAGAGGACGGGCGACGTCACATTCAACGGCCAGACGATGCCGACGTTCGGAACCCGCAACATCGATTCGGTGATCCGGCTCAAGGATGGGGAGACCTCACTGCTGGCCGGCTTGATCCGCTACCGCAAGAGGGACACCGAGTCCGGGATCCCCTTCCTCTCGGATCTGCCCGTGCTGGGCGCTCTCTTCCGCGGCAACCACCGGGAAGTCAGCAAGACCGATCTCGTGCTCACCCTCACCCCCCACATCGTCCGGAACCCCGACATCACCGAAGAGGATCTCGCGCCGCTGTGGGTCGGGACAGAGAACCGGGTCACGGTCTTCGGAAACTCGCCGCAGGTGCGCTCGGCCGTCACGTCAAACCCCCTGGGTGAGCCTGTCTCGCCCCCGGGCGGTGAGGCGGAACAGCTTCCTCCCGATGCCGACGCCCAGCAGCAGGAGGTCAAGGGTCCGCGGATCGGGGTGCCGCGCAGGCACACTGCGCCGCCTCCAATCTCGCCGATCCAACCCCCTCCAGCCGGAGAACCGCAGGGCTCGGCATCGCAGCAAGGCGTGAGCGCCGGGGCGGCAGAAGCGAATGCCCAGGCGGCGAACGCGAACACAGGCCTTCCGACCCTGACCTTCTACCCCGCCCGGCTCCCGTTGGTCGTGGGCAGGGAGGGTGAGCTCACCGTGGTTCTCGACCCCGGTGCTTTCGGCGTGAGCCCTCCCCTGAACCTCGCCTACGATCCGACCAGGCTCGAGGTGACGCGCGTCGAGGGTGGGGACTTGCCGGGTACGGATGGCCATGCGCGGGTCCAGATCTCGCACACGCCGGCGGCCGGCTGGATCACCGTGAGCTGGACGGGCAAGGCGGTTGGGACGGGGACGCTGGTTCGGATGACCGTCAAGCCCCTGGCACCGGGTGAGATTCAGGTCATCTTCGCGGGCCCGATCGGCGTGGTGGTCCCGAGCGCGGCCACCGTTGTGGCGCTGCCCGCCGCCGAGGGGGAGGCTCCGCAGTGACGAGGGCGTGCCGCGGCTTCACCGTTGCGGAGCTGGTCATGGTGACCGCCCTGCTGGCGGTGCTGGCGGCGGTCGCACTGCCCACGGGTCGGTTCATGCTCCAGCGCGAGCGCGAGTGGGAGCTGCGGCTCGACCTTCGCCTGATGCGCAACGCGATCGACGACCACAAGCGGCTGGCCGATCAGGGGATGATCCAGGTGAACCTCGGAACGGAGGGGTACCCCAAGTCACTCGAAGACCTCGTGGAGGGTATCAACGTGGTCGGGCAGCTGACCAAGCGAAAGTTCTTGCGTCGGATTCCGGTGGACCCGATGACCGGCAAGGCCGAATGGGGCCTGCGCTCGTACCAGGACTCGTCCGACTCGACCTCGTGGGGTGGGCAAAACGTCTACGACGTCTACTCGGTGTCCGAAGGGAAAGCGCTCGACGGCACCAAGTACAAGGACTGGTAGCCATGAAACAGGACATGAGGAGCGCCACACACGGTTCATGGGCTCTGCCGGTTTGCCGCGGGCGCTCCGCGAGCCGGGATTCACTCCCGGCGAGCGGGGGGGGCACGGGGGGTCGAGAGCGTCCGGGTGCGGGGGGGAGCGGACGCGGGACCCCCCGCCAAGGTGGTTTTACCCTCATCGAGCTGATCGTGGTGGTGGCGATCATAGGGATCCTGGCGACGATCGCGGTACCGGCCATGAGGACCGCCCCTCAGCGGGCGCGTGAGGCCGCCCTCAAGGAGGACTTGTTCACGCTCCGCTCGTGCCTCGACCAGTTCCACGCCGACCGAGGACGGTACCCGACCTCGCTCGACGAAGTGGTGAGCCTGGGCTACCTGCGAGGCGTTCCGGTGGACCCGGTGACCAACTCCAGGGAAACATGGGTGGTGGTCTACGAGCAGGTCACGGGCGAGGAGAGCGAGCGTCAGCAGGAGGCCGGCCAGGGCATCATCGACATCCACTCCGGGTCGGAAGAGAACGCCCTCGATGGCACGCGCTACGCCGACTGGTAACGAACGCCCGGCCCACCGCCAGCGCGAGAGCCCCACCTCCGGTGGGGCGAGCGGGGGGGGCACGGGGGGTCAAGAGCGTCCTGGGCGGCGCGAAGCGAGGGTGGATTCACTCCACCCGAGCGGTGGGGGCTCGGGGGGCACTTCTGCGGCGGTCGGTAGGCGGGACGCCGCAGAGCCCCCCGCAACAGATCGTCGCGGGACCCCCCGCCAGCAAGCGAGGCGGGATTCACTCCCGGCGAGCGGGGGGGGCACGGGGGGTCAAGAGCGTCCGGGTGTGAGGTGGAGCGGACGCGGGACCCCCCGCCAGGATGGTTTTACGCTGGCGGCCGTCGTGGTGATCATGGCGGTGATGGCGATCCTCCTCACAGTGGCGATCGAGACGGTGAGCTTTCAACAGCGGCGGGAGAAGGAGGAGGAGCTGATCTTCCGCGGCAACCAGGTCGTGGAAGCGATCCGGCTCTTCAGGTCGCGCAACGGCCGTTTCCCCCTCAACCTCGGCGAGCTGGTCACGGCGAAGCCGCGTGTGCTGCGAAAGACGTGGGCCGACCCGATGACCGGCAAGCCAGACTGGGAGCCGGTGTTCCTCGGCGAGGAGGGCGAGACGCTGGCGGGGGGCTCGGTCGGTCCCCCGGCGACCCCCGGGCCCGAGGGGACACCCGAGGCCGAGCCGACACCCGGGCAGGTCAAGGTTCCGAAAGCGCCCGGCGGCCCAAAGGTCGGAGCGATCATCGGGGTGCACTCGCGGAGCTGCGAGGAGTCGATCAAGCTTTACGAGGGCAGGTCGCGGTACTGTGACTGGAAGTTCTACTTCGACCCCAACAAAAAAGCTGGACCCCAGGCGCCGGGCCCGCCTCCGACCCCGCCCAGATAGGCGCAAAGGCAGCATCAAGCGGCCAACGCCTTCACCGCCAGACGTATACCGGGGCTGGTACACTGGCGCGTCGATGGAAACCGGCCCGACAGTGCTCGTCCAAGCCGTGCCGCACGCTCAAACCGTGGCGGTGGGGGCCTGGGTGCGCACCGGCTCGGCACACGAGACGGGGGAGGTCGCCGGCATCACCCATCTCCTGGAGCACTTGCTGCTGCGCCGGTGCGGTGACAGGACTCCGGAGGCGATCTCGGAGCTGATCGACTCGCTCGGCGGGGACGTCGATGCCTTCACCACACGCGAAGCGTGCGCGGTCACCGCGCACGTCCCGGCGGAGCGCTTCGACGAGGCACTCGAGCTAGTGCTGGACGCAATGTTTCGCCCCGCTCTGAGGGCGGACGAACTCGAGCTGGAGCGGCGGGTGGTGGCCGCAGAGTTCGACCTGATCCAGGACTCCCCGATCGAGGTGGCGGCCGAGCAGGCGCTCGCGGCCTGCTGGGGTGCCCATCCGCTGGCCCGCCCGGTCCTTGGCAGGCGCGAGGTCGTGGAGCGGCTGGGGGCCGCCGACCTGGTCCGCTTCCACCGCGAGCGCTTCACCGCCGACAACCTCCTGCTGGTGGCGGTCGGCCCGGTCGATGAGGGACGGATCCGAGAGCGGCTTGCCTGCCTGCCGAGCCGGGCGGCGAGACCGGTCGCTCTGACGCCCCCGACGTGGAAAAGCGGGGTGCTGGTTGCGGAGCGCGACGGGCTCGAACAGCTCTACGCCGACCTCGTGCTTCCGGCGCTGCCGTCCGGACACCCCGAGGTCCTTACCTTGGCCGTCCTCCACCAGCTGCTGGGCGGGGGCGCCGCGAGCAAGCTGTTCCGCGAGCTGCGCGACCGTCTCGGGCTCGTCTACGACGTGGGCAGCTCCGTGTACACGACCGGTGTGACCGGCGTGCTGGAGATCACCTTCTCCGCCCCCGCCCGTCAGGCCGAAGCGTGCTGGGAAGCCGTCCTGCGCGTGCTGGAACAGGTGGTGGCCGGTGAGATCGCTGACGATGAGGTGATGCTGGCGCGACGTGCCCTGGCTGCCGGTATCGTGCTGGGCTCGGAGGGCACGGACGCGTTAATGGAGGCGCACGCCGGTGAGTTTCTCGCGCGCGGGCGTCGCTTCGACGCCGCCTCCGTGCGGCGCGAGCTCGACCTCGTGAGCCCCGAGCGCGTGCGGGCACTCGCCGCACAGGTCGTGCGTCTCGATGCGATCGCGGGCGCCGTGTGTGGCC
>Ga0256868_10001580_pt1 | contig 12252 bp, 12 predicted proteins | sample RVTome_13_FD_187341 | JGI IMG/M metagenome (GOLD analysis project Ga0256868, IMG submission 187341) | Soil microbial communities from uranium-contaminated site in the Upper Colorado River Basin, Wyoming, United States - RVT92D227 HiSeq ... | reverse complement strand
TCCCAGGCGTTCCTTTCGAAATGGAATATTTAATGGAGAATACCGTCATCCCTTATCTTCGGAAACGATTTGATATCAGACATCAGGTTATTCAGTATAAGGTCTTGCGTGCCTGTGGCCTTGGAGAAAGCGCTATTGGCCTTCAGATCAAAGATCTGATGAAAGGCAATAGAAATCCTTCAGTGGGGACACTCGCTTCAATGGGGGACATCAGGATTAGAATCACAGCCAAAGCCGAAAATCCCGAAGAAGCTTCAAACCTGATACAAAATATGGAACAGGAAATCAGAAATCGACTCGGCATTCTGATCTATGGTGTGGACAACGAAACGCTACATGGCAATGTGGCAAAGGAATTGGAAAGGTTAGACTTCACATTATCTGTGGTTGAAACCTTCACAGGAGGGATCATCTCTCAGAAATTGACGAGTACGGATAGTAATTCTTTTATTCAGGGAACAGTTCTGCCTTCAGAAAATTCACAGAGAGCTTTTCTTGGACTATCTTCCGAGGAATACAACTCTCTCAAGAAGGATTCAAAAAGGTTTGCCGATTCATTCGCCCAACAATCTCGGAATGAGTTTAAAACGGATTTCGGGCTTGCCATATTTGGGAAAATAGCAGAGAAACAAGGGGAGGGAGAATATCGAATAGAAACCTATTATTCCCTTTCAACTTCTGGAGGAATAGAAAACCAAGAATACTCAATGGGCGGTGAACTCTTGATGGTCCGGGAAAGGGCTTCCATCATTGCCCTCGATATGTTGAGAAAGCATCTCTTGAAAATATAGAATAATTACCTCCCCATTCATGGGAAGGCCAAATTTTTCTCCTCCCCCTTGAGAGACTGTGTCGCAATGGGTGGAAGGCGAAAACGGAGCAGGCAAACGGATTCCAAAGCTTTAGAACGCGGATTTTTTGGAGAGAATGGGTAAGTGTTCATGGCGCTTGAATCGGAATGTTATCATTGTGTTGGGGCTTTTGAAGTTCACCTTTTAAAGGTTTCCGCTCTAAAGCTTTCTCACCCGTCTGCCTGCTCCGTTTTTCAGAACTTCAGCCACTTTTCCCTATTACGACACAGCCTCTGATGGGGGAGGGTGCTGGTGAGGGTGGATAGGATGGTAAAAAAAACCATTCAATGCCCAAAATGCAAAAATGAGATCGAGGTTTACCAAAATCCTATTCCTACAGTTGATATTATCATCGAGATCGAATCAAATGGAATTGTGCTGATCAAACGTAAGAACCCACCCTATGGCTGGGCCATCCCAGGAGGTTTTGTAGACTACGGAGAATCTTTGGAAGAGGCTGCCGTAAGGGAAGCAAAAGAAGAAACCAATTTAGATGTAAAATTAATTAAGCAATTTCATACCTATTCAGATCCAAGAAGAGATCCGAGACACCACAGTATTTCAACAATTTACATAGCAAAAGGTAAAGGAATACCTAAAGCCATGAATGATGCATTGGAAATTGGGATATTTGATGATCCGAATCTCCCGGAAGAGATCGCGTTCGACCACCGCTCTATCCTAAAGGATTATTTCAAACGAGTTTTTTGAGGGCCTCCTCAATTCGATCCAATCCTTCCTTAATGTTTTCCATGGAGGTCGCAAAGGAAAGCCTCTCAAAGGGATCGGCTCCGAATTCGACTCCTGGGACAACCGCCACCTTGGCCACATCTAAGAAATAATCAGCCAGGTGTGTTGAATTTTCAATCTTCTTCCCTTGGTAAGACTTCCCATAATAGGACGAAAAATTTGGAAAAACATAGAAGGCACCCATCGGCTTATAACAAGAGACTCCGGTGATCCTGTTTAAACGATCTACGATGTAATTTCGTCTTTGACCAAAGGCATTGACCATCTTCCTAACCTCATCCTGAGGGCCAATGAGGGCCTCTACAGAGGCCTTCTGGGCAATGGAGGTGGGATTAGAGGTGCTTTGGCTCTGGATATTGTTCATCGCCGAGATAATTTCTTCGGACCCTGCAGTATAACCAATTCGCCAACCTGTCATGGCATAGGTTTTGGCGACTCCGTGGACAATGATCGTTCTTTTCTTCATCTCCTCGCCCAGAGAAGCAATGCTTGTAAATTCGAAACCATCATAGACAATCTTTTCATAGATCTCATCCGAGATGACGAAAAAGTTTTTTGAAATCGCAATCTCTGCAATTTTTTCCAATTCCTTTTTGGTATAAGTGCTTCCCGTGGGATTGGACGGGCTATTGATGATCAAAGCTTTGGTCTTTGGGGTAATAGTCTTTTTCAAATCCCCTGGTGTTATCTTAAACCCGTTCTTCTCTGTTGTTTCGGCAATCACTGGCGATCCCCCGGCTAGGGACACCATAGGAGGATAGGAGACCCAGTAGGGAGCAGGGACGATCACTTCATCCCCCTGATCGAAAATAGCCTGGGCCAGATTATAAAAGGAATGTTTGCCCCCACATGAAACTAAAACTTCAGACCTTTTATAGGATAAGCCGCTATCTCTCTGGAATTTCTTGATGATCGCGTCTTTTAATTCATCAATACCTCCAACAGGAGTATATTTGGTAAAACCTTCATCAAGAGCTTTCTTTGCAGCCTGTTTGATGTTTTCGGGGGTATCAAAATCTGGCTCGCCCGCGCCAAAATTGATGACATGGATGCCCTGAGCCAGCATCGACTTTGCCTTGGCATTGATGGCAAGGGTAGGGGAGGGCTTTAAGCTTTTCGCGCGATTGGAAAGAACAGTCATTTCTATACCTCCTTGAATAGGATTTCTGAAATTTTATTGATCCTTTCAACGCCTTTCACCTCTTGAGGCATAAGAGGGAGCTCAATCAATCCAATCCTTTGAGAATATTGATTCTTCAATATCTGAATATAGTTCTGTTGCATTTCCTTCCTAATTTTATGGAAATTGCAGTCTGCCTCTTGAATGATATAGTTAACAATTAAATGGTTCACCTTGAGTTGATATTCATCAAAATCTTTGATGATCCTCTCCGTCTGTCGCACGCCGAGAGCCTCAGGTATGGTCACAATGATGAAGTCAGATTTTTGAGGATCCCGGATAAAATTGACCACTTTTTCTGCCAAATCCTCCCATCCGCTAATAATTTCTAATAGAGATCTCTTACCCTTTTTCAATTTCACACTTTCCTTTAGCTTTTCAAAATAACTATACAGATTCATATAGAATTTTGTAGCTGCTTCAAGGTGTTTAAGAAATATCTGAGGAAGATGAAGAAGCCTCAAGGTATGGCCGGCAGGCGCTGTATCCCAAACGACTAAATCATATTGCGCACCCTCGACCAACTCTAAAATGTAACTGAGCATGTATTCCTCTTCAATACCTGGTGCCCCGCCAATGTAATCAACAAAGTCATAATCGAGTGAGGTAAAGGATGAAATGACCTCATAGATTTCCGGCCCAAATCGTTCTTTCCATTTTTTCAAGACCACATCAGAACTGATCTCAATTCCATATAGGTCTTTTGTATTTTTAATAGGGGTTTCTCGATCACCGATTTCCATCTCAAAAATGTCTGAAAGGGAAGGGGTGGGGTCACTTGAAATGATCAAAGTCCTTTTTCCCTGAAGGGAAAAATGGAGTGCAATCGCAGAGGCGCAGGTGGTCTTTCCCACGCCCCCTTTTCCTCCGATCATAATTAAACGCTTTGGTTCCCTATCCAAGCTTTTTAATGAGGCGTTCATGACAACCTTTGAAAGCATTGATTTTAAAGATATTACACTTTATAATAAATCGCCTATTTGGTCAAGATATTACAAATCCCCCCCAACCCCCCTTTGCTAAAGGGGGGCAGGGGGGATTTTTGGGAGGAAAGTTTTGGCAACAGGAATGATCGAAATCGATTCGGAATTGTGTAAAGAATGTAAATTATGTATTTCTGTCTGCCCCCATCGATTAATAGAATCTTCTGATCGAATGAATCAGAAAGGATATTACTCAGCTTTTTTTATCGAAAAAAATTTGAAAAAGGAAAGCAGAAAATGCACAGGATGCGGCCTCTGCGCCATTTCATGTCCAGAAATTGCCATTGAGGTGTATCGTGCCTAAAGTATTGATGCGCGGGAATCATGCCCTCGCCGAAGCAGCCGTCCGCGCTGGGTGCCGGTTTTATTTTGGATACCCAATCACCCCCCAGAATGAGGTTCCTGAATATATGTCTGAGAGGCTCTCCAAATTGGAGGGAGGGGTGTTTATCCAAGCAGAAAGCGAGGTTGCCTCTATCCATATGGTCATCGGTGCCAGCATGGCTGGAGGGAGAGCGATGACTTCCTCTTCAGGACCTGGAATTAGCCTCAAACAAGAAGGCATTTCTTTCTTATCCGCTTTGGAGTTACCAGCAGTCATCGTCAACATGAGCCGGGGAGGGCCAGGTCTGGGTAATATCGCTCCATCCCAATCTGATTATTTTCAGGCCACGAGGGGAGGAGGACATGGGGATTACCGCACCATTGTCCTGGCTCCCAACTCCTGCCAAGAGCTTTCCAATTTAACTTATGAATCATTCGATCTCGCCGATAAATACAGGAGCCCTGTCGTTATCCTTGGAGATGGGATGCTCGGGCAGATGATGGAGCCTGTTGAACTACCCCCAGAGGTTCAGATAAAGAAGTTGCCCCATAAAGATTGGACCCTGACAGGCGCCAAAGGAAGGCCCAGCCGATTTCTTCGATCACTTATTTTAGACCCGATTGAGGAAGAGGAACTTAATTGGAAATTGATGAGGAAATATGAAAGGATCATCAAAGAAGAGGTGAGATGGGAGACCTCCTTTGCCGATGACGCTAAATTGATGGTGGTTGCCTTTGGGATTGCAGCCAGAATCGCAAAAGGGGCGATCAAGAGGATGCGAGATGAGGGGCTGAAAGTGGGGCTCATCCGACCCATTTCTCTTTGGCCTTTTCCCTATAAGGCTATCAAGGAATTTTCGAAAAAAGTAAGGCACTTTTTTGTATTTGAAATGAATATGGGGCAAATGTTGGAGGACGTCAAGTTAGCGCTCGAAGGAAACGGAGAGGTTCATTTTTATGGCAGACCGGGAGGAATTATTCTTACTCCCTTAGAAATATCAAGGGTCATCTCCAGCTATTACTATCAGAAGAAATTGGGATAATAGTAATGAAAAAGGTTTTTTCAAGGCCTAAATCTCTTAAAAGCACTCCCTTTCACTATTGCCCAGGATGTGGGCATAGTATCCTGCATCGAGTGATTGGAGAGGTCATTGATGAGATGAACCTTCAAGAAAAAATCATCGGTATTCCCCCGGCAGGGTGTGCCGTGTTAGCATACTTTTATTTTGACATTGACATGGGAGAGGCATCCCACGGAAGAGGGGCGGCTTTAGCTACCGGGATGAAAAGGGCACTGCCGGATCGAGTCGTTTTTACCTATCAAGGGGATGGGGATATTGCTGCCATCGGTACGGCCGAGACTATTCATGCTGCTGCCCGAGGAGAGAACTTCTCAACCATCTTTGTTAACAATGGCGTCTATGGAATGACAGGCGGACAGATGGCTCCGACAACGATTTTAGGTCAAAACACCACCACTTCGCCCGGAGGGAGGAAAGAAGGAAGGGATGGGTTCCCTGTCAATCTCAGTGAAATGCTCGCTCTTGCCAAGGGAAGCGCTTATATTGAAAGAACAGCCGTCAATACCCCTGCTAATATTTTAAAGACGAAGAAGGCAATTGCGAAGGCTTTTCGTGTTCAATTAGAAGGATACGGGTTTTCCCTGATCGAGGTCTTATCTCCTTGCCCTACCAACTGGAAGATGGAGCCTGTGGAAGCCTGTAAATGGATCGATGAGGTGATGGCCGTCCATTTCCCTCTTGGAGTTATAAAAGACATCACCGGGGATAGAAAAGATGCTCATTAAGACAGTTTTTTCCGGATTTGGCGGACAAGGGGTGATCATGATGGGGTACCTCCTGGCGATAGCGGGGATGCATGAAGAGAAAAATGTCACCTGTTTACCCTCTTACGGAGCCGAGGTGCGAGGAGGGACCGCCAATTGTACCGTTGTCATCTCTACAGATGAGATTGCCTCGCCAGTTGCTTCGGAGCCTGAATTTGCTGTTTTAATGAATAATCCTTCCTTATTTCGGTTTCAAAACCAGGTCCAATCAGGGGGAACCGTCTTTTTAAATTCTTGCATGATCGAATCAAGGCCCATCCGGGGGGATTTAGAGATTTTCGAAATTCCAGTCAATGACCTTGCCAAAAAATTCCCGGGAGATAAAGTGGCCAACATGATCATGTTAGGAGCCTTCATCAAGAAGTCTGGTCTGGTTTCCCTGGAAACGATGGTTCATGTCCTGAAAGATACTTTTGGGAATCGAAATCCGGGGGTGCTCAAATCAAATAAGTCCGCTCTGCAGTTAGGATACGACTATCTACAGTGATACCATGGACGATGAACAATAAACGACGAACGATATGGCGAAATGTTCATCGTTCATAGTACATCGTTCATTGTTTAAGAAGGAGGAAGCGTGCTATGCCAGTTAAACAAATCTCTGTCAGTCTTGAAAATGTTCCAGGGAAACTTTCTGAGGTGAGTGAATATTTAGGCGAAAACGGCATCAATATCATCGCCTTAAGTGTTGCCGACACTGCGGATATCAGCGCTGTTCGATTTGTGGCGAACGATCCTGAAAAAGCAGCAAATGTGTTAAAGAGCCATGGGCTTTCGATAAAAATAACCGATGTGTTAGCAGTAGAGACGCCTAATCATCCAGGAGGTTTGAACGCTGTTCTAAAACCCCTTAAAGAAGTTTCCATTAATGTCAATTACCTTTATACGTGCCTCGGGACAGGGGAAAAGACGGTTCTCATTGTGGGCGTGGACAAAATGGCCGAAGCCATGCAGGTTTTAAAGAAGAACTGGGTCCATATGTACGATGAGGAACTCTATCGGTTGTAAAGGCTTAAGCATAGCTATGGAGCCCTGAAATAATATAATTGACGCCAAAATAGGTAAATAAGACTGCGGCAAATCCAACAATCGACAGAATGGCTGCCTTTCTTCCTCTCCAATCTCTTGTCAATCGAGCATGCAAAAAAGCAGCATAAACAAACCACGTGATGAGAGACCAGGTCTCTTTGGGATCCCAACTCCAGTAGCTTCCCCAAGCATAATTAGCCCAGGCAGCACCCGTAATGATCCCCAAGCTCAACATGGGGAAACCAATCACAATGGATTTATAATTGATCTCATCCAGGATAGGGTTTGAAGGCAACCATTTTGAGCCTCCCTCCTTAGGCGAACCTTCTCCGTCCCGAATTAAATAGAGGATACTGACTCCAAAGGATACTGCAAAAGAAGCATATCCAAAAAAGCAGGTGGTTACATGAATGGTCAGCCAATTGCTCTGAAGGGCGGGCATCAGAGGGGTGATCTTTGCGTCAATGCCGGGGACGATGGAGGTCAGAGCGATAGCCAAAAAAGCAAAGGGAATGATAAAAACCCCTATGATCTTTTGCCGGTATTTGAACTCGAGAATCAGATAGATCAAGACAATGGTCCAGGAGAAGAAGAGGAGGGATTCATACATATTGGATAAGGGAACATAGCCATAGCCTGTCTGATGTGTTTCCAACCAACGGACGACAAGGCCCCCTGAGTGGATGACGAGTCCGATAATCAGTAGGGAAGTGGAGAGAGGCCCGAGTACTTTATTTCGTGTGGCCGAAAAGATGAGATAACCTAAAAAACACAAGAAATAGATCGCCATTGAAATATTAAAAAATGTCTGGCTTGAAAAGGGTAAAACCATATTTTGTCTCCGCAATAAATCACCCCCACCCTCCCCCTTGAGGGGGAGGGTGGGGGTGGGGGGTATCATGAATTAATTCGTTTATATTAATTCAAAAATAACCGATCCCAATATGAATGTCAATTTTAGTACAACTTTGTTTTTTGGCTCTTCCGGCTTTTGTGTGGGTGGCATCCCCTCTTGTAACTCCCCTCTATTCCCCTCTTAAATTAAGGGGGGGTAAAGGAGTTAGGTCCATCTATTTTATACTTATATTGTCCATCGATGAAGCTTGCGGTAGAGTTGGACGGCGGACAACGCAACATAACCCCTCCACACCTTCCCTTAAGTTAAGGGAAGGGTAACCCACAAAAACCGGAATAACTTATTCATAACTTATTCATGTTAGGAAAAATCTTAAATTCCCATCCTTGAGGAAAAAGGGAGAAAGAAGGATTTAGCACTGTTTCAAGAAGCTAAAGAAAAGAAGGAGGGTAGGTGAAGTGCCTATTTCTTCGCAGCGATTTTCTCTTTTTTTAAAGGAAAGGAGGCTGTAATAGCTTTTTTGCGTGGTTTAGCGATTTCGGTAAGTTTGATTTTATAAGTTGCTTTCAGTAATAACACCCCGTCGTCTTTGTGTCGTTGAATGAATTCCTCTATGGCCGAATATTCTTGTCCTTTAAAAATATTTCGGCAATTCCTCAACAAAAACATTGAATGGATGTCGTCTAACCTATAATAGATTTCGAGAGGATAGTGAGATTCTTCGGGAATTCTTTCCAAATCTTTAATATCGATATCTTCAGCAATTGCACGATACAATTTAAGAAAAGCATCGATTTTGTTTTGAGAAAGGGAAGGGTTCAGTTCTCTTTTTAATTGTTTGGAGATCTCTTCAGATTGGATTTCGATGGCGCTGTATTTTAGGGAATAGTCTCCTGGGATCAACAAGTATTTCAGTGGTTCATCAATTTTTTCCCTAAATTTTTTAATCACAAACTTTTCTTTTCCATTGGTTGCCTTGAAAAAGGAAGCCTTGACAGGTTCGGAGTAGGCCTTTTTGCTGACGAAAGAGTCTTCAATTATATTCAAATTTTCTAATTGATGTCCCTGATGTTGGGTTAAGAAGTCTCGATAATCATCTGTCTCAATGCTTCGAAAATTCTCCAAGGATCGGCCGGGGTCAAATTTGTATTCCGGGCAATGATCAAAGGGCGTTTTCATGAAAATTTCGTCGCAATTTTTACAGCGGATGAGCTGGTTCATTGAAATCTCCCCGGTCATTTTAATATGAGTTAGCAGAGACTCTCATATGATCTTTCACGAGAAAGACCTCTTCCATCTCCTTCAAAACGTCCAAAAAGAGAGAGACTAATTTTGGATCAAATTGTTTTCCGGCGTTCTTCACCAACTCATTCTTAGCATCTCCATTGGCAAGAGGTTTTCGATAGGGGCGATCAGAGGTCATGCTGTCATAGGCATCGGAGATGGTAATAATTCTCGCCCCCAATGGAATTTGTTCACCTGACAATCCGTCCGGATAGCCTGTTCCGTCATAACGTTCATGATGGTGCTGAATATAAGAAAGGATGTTGGAGGAGAGGTTTAAGGGCATTAAAAGTTCAATCGATTTTTTAGTATGCTGCTTAATGATGGCCCAATCCGTTGGAGTCAGAGTTCCTTTCTTATTAATAAACCGATTGCTAATGCCGATTTTTCCGATGTCATGGAGATATGAGGCGATTTGGAGTTCACTCCGCTCTTTGGGTGAAAAGGAGAGGTGTTTGGAAATGAAATCCGAATAGTAACAGACCCGTTCTGAGTGACCGGAGGTATAAGGGTCTTTCTCCTCAAGAGTGTAAGCGAGGACCTTCGCAAATTCCAAACAACTTTGGGTGTCTGAAAGGTTGAGCTCATCCCATTTACCATCGGTGAGTCCATCGCTCTCTTTTTGGAGAGGGAAATCAGAATCGGCGACAGGTTCTTTAAGCAGTTGTTGATTGTAACAGTTGCCAAGAATTTCTTTCACCTTCCGATTCAGTTTTCGGCGTTGAATCGATTTATCAATAATAGATAAGATTTCGGGAACATTGAAAGGCTTAGGGATATAATCAAAGACACCGTAACGAATGCCTTCGATTGCGCTTTTTAAGGTTCCATATCCTGTGATAATGATGACCATCACATCAGGGTCGATCACTCGAATCTCTTTCAGGGCATCGATCCCCGTTAAGCCAGGCATCTTGAGGTCTAATGTCAGAACGTCCATTTCAACTTGTTGAATCATTTGAATAGCCGCGTAACCATTTTCAACGGCATAGACGTTATAGTTTGGTTTTAAAACCATCCTTAAAGATTCTCTTGGGCCAATTTCATCATCTACGATGAGTATGTTCGGTGCGTTGATTTTCGTTTCCATTGGCTCCCCTTCTCGATCCAAAATAGGAATCAGATAAGAGATATAATTAAGCAAAAAGTTTGCCATATTTAGCTAAGAGATATATCATTTCATTAAATAAATAACTAATTGAAATTTAAAAGGAATTGCCAAGTAATTGAGAGGGCAGGCTTTAGACGGGGAGGTCTAAATAAATATTTTTCAAAATTGAACAGAAATTAACAATTTTGTTATGATTTTAATAGTTTTTAAACTTATTCTGATCAATGCCTAATTTGTCCATTTTATATTTTAATATTCGACGGCTAATTCCCAAGATTTCCGCAGCATGAGATTGGACATAACTGGCCCTTTTAAGGGCGTCCAAGATGACTTCCCTTTCAAACTCTTCTTCGGCCTGCAAGAAAGAGACTTTTCCGTCCAAAATAGATTCTTTCAATCCATTGATTTTTGGAATATTTTTAAAAGAGAGAGGTAATTCATTCAATTGAATATATTCATTGGATGTTAAGGCAATCACGCGCTCAATCAGATTTTCCAATTCCCGAATATTCCCAGGCCATTCATATTGCATCATCAGTTCTAAAGCTTCTTTACCGATCCCTTTCACATTTTTATTATTTTCAACATTAAATTTTTTCATAAAATGATCAATCAATAAAGGGATGTCCTCTTTCCTTTCCCTTAGAGGGGGAATCGTGATGGGCACGACGTTGATTCGATAATAGAGATCTTCGCGAAAAGCTCCTTTTTTGATCATTTGGTTCAAATCTTTGTTAGTGGCCGTGATCAGCCTCACATCGACTTTAATCGTTTTCGATCCCCCCACGCGATTGAATTCTCTTTCTTCCAGAAACCTAAGGATTTTTGCCTGAGTGGCTAAACTCAATTCACCGATCTCATCGAGGAAGAGGGTCCCTTGGTGGGCGACCTCGAAGCGACCCAATTTTTTCTCTATGGCATTGGTGAATGCCCCTTTTTCATGCCCAAATAATTCACTCTCAATCAGTGTATCTGGAATGGCGGCGCAGTTAATGGTGACAAAGGGATAATTTATCCGATTGCTATTATAATGGATGGCACGAGAAATCAGTTCTTTTCCTGTCCCGCTCTCTCCCATAATTAATGCGGTCGATCTCGAATTAGCGATTTGTTTGACCACTTTGAAAATTTCTTTCATTAATTTGCTTTTTCCGATGATATTCCCAGAATCGAAGCTTTTTTCCATTTCTTCGCGACGAAATTTGACCTCTCGTTCCAGAGCCTTGGTGGATAAAGACCGGCTGATGATGAGACGCAGTTCATCAATATCGAATGGTTTGGTCACGTAATCATAGGCTCCAAGCTTCATCGCTTCGACGGCCGTCTTGACGGTTTTCGTGGCCGTAATCATGATCACAATTATATCCGCGTCATTCTGTTTTATTCTTTCCAAAACTTTTATACCATCCACATCTGGCAAAATGATATCGAGGAGGATCACGTCCGGGGAGTGCAATTTGACCTGGAGAAATGCTTCTTCCGCGTCTTTAGCTAAAAACACCTCATAATCATTCTTTAAAACCATCTTGAGAGATTCTCTTGCGCCGACCTCATCATCAACGACTAAAACACTTTTCACATTCTTACCCCTTATCGACATTTCTTGGTTGATAATAAATTAACTTTCTTCTTTCAATGGGAAACCTCAAAGAAATAATTGTCCGCGGTTTTTTTTCATTCACTTCGAATTTCATCATTCCTTGGTTCTTTTGAATAATTTCTTTAATGAGTCGTAATTCCAATTCAATGGCCTCTTCTTTGTTAACAGCAGGGATTCCCAATACGGTTTCAAATTGTTCAACGGGCTTTTTGTAGCCTGTGAAAACTATCAATATCTCCATATATCCCCCATTTTCCTGGTGGAATGTTTTACCGTCGGCGGGTTCTTTTTGTAGATCAAAGGATTTGGTTAAAATTCCAATGCTTCCATTGGGATGAATGGAAGGGATGACATATTGAAGGAGAGCATTCAAGATGTATCTCAGCTGTTCGTCGTGAACAATCGTTTCAGGAAGATCCTTTTCAAATTTTTTAAATA
>Ga0256868_10001579_pt1 | contig 12254 bp, 7 predicted proteins | sample RVTome_13_FD_187341 | JGI IMG/M metagenome (GOLD analysis project Ga0256868, IMG submission 187341) | Soil microbial communities from uranium-contaminated site in the Upper Colorado River Basin, Wyoming, United States - RVT92D227 HiSeq ... | reverse complement strand
TAGAACATCTGTTTGATGCCGAAATCTGCTGTGCGAGTTCCGCGGCGCCGAAAAGGGCGGTGAGAGAACGGCGTTAAAAACCTGGATGGGAGCCAGGCCGTTTCCGGATCTTCTCCAATAATCCTTAACCCACACAAAATGGAAGAGAACCAACAAAATAAACGTGCGATAACTAATAAATATAAGGAAATTGGCAAAGAATATGAAAACTCATTTCATTGATGTTTTAGAAGGCTTTTCATATAATGAGGCTGTTTTATAGATAAAAAGCTTATAAGCGCATTAATATCAACAAGATATGATTATTTCAAAGGAAATAAATTGAGTGAGCTTGCCCGAAAATTGGGCCTGGCAGATTCCCTGTTTCTAGTCATAGGGTCCGTGTTCGGTTCCGGTATCTTCCTTACGACAGGGATCATTGCCTCAGGCCTCCCCTCCCCTAGCCTGATCTTGTTGGTTTGGATCATGGGCGGAATTATAACGACCAGCGGCGCATTGATATACGCCGAGCTCGGAACGCTCTATCCAGGCTCGGGTGGGCCCTATGTATATCTCAAAGAGGCCTATGGGTCATCCGTTTCTTTTCTCTATGGCTGGACGTTTTTTTGGATCATCGGGGGGGGCGGGATTGCCGCCTTGGCTATAGGTTTCGCGGAATATTTTGGGTCTTTGGTTCCAGCTTTCTCTTCTGCGCATAAGCTGTCCGCGTTCAACCTAGGCCCGATCCATATTGGCCTGAGCGCAGGCCATGTCACGGCCATTCTGTCGATCATGATCCTTTCCGGCCTCAATTATTTCGGCATCCAGGGCGGAGCTCGTTTCCAGAACTTGATGACGGGCCTCCGGATCGCAGCCCTCCTAGCGTTCGCAGTTCTCGGTCTCATGATCGGCAAGAAACCCGGCCTTCAAAATCTGGTCCCGTTTTTTCCGCAAGGCCGCCTCCCTTCATGGACATATTTCGGGGCCGCTCTCCTGGCCGTCATCTGGACTTATGACGGCTGGTATTCCGTGAGCTGCACGGCTGAGGAAATTCGGAATCCGCGCAAGACGATCCCCCGCTCGCTCGTCCTGGGCACAGCGGCCGTGGCCGGGCTTTATTTGCTGGCGAATATCGTTTATAGTATGGCTCTTCCGGTGAACGAAATGCACGGAGTTCTTCGAATCGGTGAATTGGCCGCGGTCCGTCTCTTCGGGTCCGGGAGCGGCCTGCTTTTTTCAGCCGTCGTCGCCATCGCCGTGCTGGGCTGCCTGAGCGCGAACATCCTTTATTCTCCGCGCGTTTCCTTCGCTATGGCCAGGGACGGGCTTTTCTTCAAAAACCTCTCCTTCGTCCATCCCCGTTTTCGGGTCCCGACAAAGGCCATCCTGGCCCAGATGATCTGGTCGAGCCTCCTCTGCCTCTCCGGAACATATCAGAGCCTGATCGAATATGTGGCGTTCGCCCTGGTCCTCTTTTTCGCCGCCACGGGCTTCTCCGTGCTCATCCTCCGGCGGAAAGTGCCTGACCGCGAACGGCCGTTCCGGGTCTGGGGATATCCCGTCCTGCCGGTTCTTTACGTCGTTTTCAATCTTGTCATTTTTATCGCGGTGATATTTTCCCGGCCGGTCCAATCCCTAGCCGGGGCAGGCCTCATCCTGGCCGGACTGCCCGCCTATTTCTTTTGGACGGCGGGAAAAAATCGTGTCGCCGGCAATAGAGGCCGGATATGAGCTATGCTCTGAAGATCCTGCCTGAAGGCCGGGTTTTAAAAGTCGCATCCGGCAAGATTTTGTCCGACGTCCTCGAAGACGCCGGCCTCCGCCTCAGCCTTTACTGCGGCCGGCGCGGGTTGTGCGGCAAATGTATTGTGGAGATCGTCCGCGGCGCCCTTCCTTCGGCCAGCGATGAAGAGCGTTGTTTATTAGCCCGGAGGAAACTTCCGGAGAACTACCGGCTCGCCTGCCGGGCCAGGGTCGAGGGCGATATGGCCATCCGTATTCCCCTCGAATCCTTGCTTCCCCACATGCCCGTGCTCAGCCATGGCGTCGGCCGTTCTCTAACCCTTGACCCAGCTGTAAAGAAAATCAGCCTATCGGCTCAAAAGCCCGATTTGGCTTCTCCGGATGCCCTTTTGGATTTTATCCGGCGCCGGTTTCCAAACGTCGAGCTTCACCTGTCCTTGGAGACCCTCCGGCGCTTTGCTCAAAATCATCAACTCGCCCCTGCTGCCGCCGAATGGACCGCCGTCCTTTATGCCGACAAGGAGTTGCTCGCGATCGAGCCGGGAGACACGACAGGCCGGAACTTCGGGATCGCCGTCGATCTCGGAACGACGACGGTGATCGTCGAGCTCCTCGATCTCAACACAGGGAAGTCTCTCGATTCGACCGCCGGATTGAACGCCCAAGTGAAATACGGAGCGGATGTGGTCTCCAGGATCACGGCGGCGTATGCCGATCCCAGTAAGCTCGAGGACCTCCGGACGGCCATTGTTGGTGGTCTTAACGAGATGGTCGGGGGCCTGCTCCGCAGGAATCAAGTTTCGTCGGATTCCGTGTATGAAGCTGTCGTGGCCGGGAATACGGCCATGAATCATCTGCTCCTCGGCCTGCCTGTCACGACCCTGGCCGTGTCGCCCTATCAGGCCGTTTTCTCTGTCCTTCCCGCGCTGCCTGCGGTCGAGTCGGGACTTGCGATCTCTCCCTTGGGTCGAGTCTATATCGCCCCGAACATCAAGAGTTTCGTCGGCGGCGACATCTCCGCAGGCCTGTCGGCGGTCGACCTGGAGCATCAAAAGGGGAATTTTCTCTTCGTCGATCTGGGCACGAATGGGGAGATCGTCCTCAAAAGAAGGGCCCGTTTCACGGCGACTTCGACGGCGGCCGGCCCGGCATTCGAAGGGATGACGATCAGTTGCGGGATGCTCGCCCTGCCCGGGGCCGTTTATAAGGCCGGATTCAAAGACAGGCTGGTCGTGAAAACGATCGCCGGCGAGCCGGCCCGCGGCGTGTGCGGCACGGGCCTGATCGACATTATCGCCGTCGCGTTGGAAAAGGGCTTTATTTCTGCCCAGGGTCATATCCTGGGCCCAGCCAAGAAGATTGAGGTGACGAACGATCTCTCCTTGAACCAGCAAGATATTCGTGAAGTCCAGCTCGCCGTTGCGGCCGTAAAGACGGGCATTCGGATATTGCTGGCGAAGAATAAAATGGCAGTCAAAGACCTGGACGGCATATACGTCGCCGGCGCATTCGGCAACTATCTCAACATCCCCCACAGCATGAAACTGGGGCTGCTCCCCTGCATTGACCGAAAAAAGATCTTTTTCGTGGGCAATTCCTCGCTCGCGGGCGCCAAGGCTTTGCTCTTGTCCCGCCCCGAGCGCATTCGCTGTGAGAGGCTTGCGAACAGGGTCCTCCATTTGAGCCTGGCGAAAGACGCCGAATTCCAAACGATGTTCATCGAAGCCTTGGAGTTTAAAGCTTGGAACTCATAGCCCGGAAAGCGCATTCTGGACAAGTTTCAAAGGAGTAACCATGGAGTCTAAAGATCGTCTTTTCAATTCGATGGCAGAGGCCGTCGTCACCGGAAATAAGGAGGCGGCTGAAACTCTGGCCAAAAGAGCCCTCTCCGAAAAATTTGACCCGAATGAGGTCATCGAGAAAGGCTACATCCCCGGCATTCAAAAGGCCGGGATTCTGTGGGAGAAGGGCGAATATTTCCTGCCCGAGCTCATCAGCAGCGCCGAATGCATGAAGGCCGTGATGGCCGTCCTCAAGCCCGCCCTGAAAGCATCCCAGGCAGAACATTTTTCCCGCGGAAAGGTCGTCATCGGAACGATTCAGGGCGATATCCACGATATCGGCAAGAACCTCGTCGCCTCGATGCTCTCGGCCAACGGTTTCGATGTCGTGGATCTGGGGGCCGATGTCAAGCTGGAAAGGTTCATCGACAAGGCCCGGGAGATGGATGCAGATCTCATCTGCCTCTCCGCCCTGCTCACCACGACGATGCTCAACCAGCGCCGGCTGATCGAGATGCTCAAGGAGCGCGGTCTTCGCCAGCAGTTCAAAGTTCTGGTCGGCGGGGCGCCCGTGAACAAGAGATGGGCCTCGGACATCGGCGCGGACGGATACGGAGAGAACGCCCTCGAAGCCGTCAGACTGGCCAAGGAAATCGGGCCGAAGAGGGGGCTCGCATGATCCGGACTACGCGACCTAAAGTCGAACTTCTCAGCCGGTCGTTCATCGAAAAGATCGTCGACGAGGCTTTCCTCCTTTTGGAGCGGCACGGGGTTTTCGTTGAGAACGCGGAAGCCCGCTCGCTCTTCAAAGAAGCGGGCATGCCGGTAGACGAGACGAGCCTCAGGGTTCTAATCAACCGGAAGCTCATCGAAGATTCTCTCGCCTCAACCCCTTTAACGGTCAAGCTCTATGACCGCGCTGGCAGCAAAGAATTCGTTGTCGGGCACGACAACGTCCATTTTGACCCGGGATCGGCGGCCGTGAAGATCCTCGATCACTCCACGCAGCAGGAGCGGAAGCCCGAGACGGCCGACCTTGTCCGGCTGGCCCGCCTGACCGAAAGCTGCGAGCACATCCATTTTCAGAGTACGGCCCTGGTCAGCAGCGATGTTCCCGAGATCATCGCCGACAGCTACCGGCTTTATCTCGGCCTTCAATTCTCGTCCAAACCGGTCGTGACCGGAACGTTCCGGACCGAAGGATTCCGGCCGATGTTCGAAATGCTGGCTGCGGTTCGCGGCGGGGACGAAGAGCTCCGGCGCAAGCCTCTGGCCATTTTCGACGCTTGCCCCTCACCTCCCCTGAAATGGAGCAATCTGACCACGCAGAGCCTCATCGACTGCGCCCGGGCCGGAATTCCCTCGGAGCTCATCTCCATGGGATTGACCGGCGCGACATCGCCCGTGACCATCGCCGGGACCCTCGTCCAGCATGTGGCCGAGAACCTGGCCGGGCTCGTCATCTGCCAGCTCGCTCAACACGGCGCCCCGGTGATCTTCGGAGGCTCCCCGGCGAGCTTCGACATGCGGAAAGGCACGACGCCGATGGGCGCGATCGAGACGATGATGATCGATATGGCTTATACCCAGATCGGCAAATACCTCAAGCTTCCGACGCATGCCTATATGGGTTTGAGCGACGCGAAGATCGACGACGCGCAAGCCGGGCTGGAATCGGGCATGGGCGCGACGCTCGCCGCGCTGGCCGGCATCAATGTCATCTCGGGCGCGGGCATGCTGAATTTCGAAAGCACACAGAGCCTGGAAAAGCTCCTGGTCGATAACGAGATCTGCGGAATGGCCTACAGACTGATTGAAGGGATCGCCCAGAGAGAAGACCCCCTGGCTTTGCGCCTTTTCGAGGGCTTCAAACCCGAGACCCAGTTCATGACCATGCCCCATACGCGGAAATGGTATCGGCTCGAGCATACCTTCCCCCGGCTCGCGGACAGGGACACGTATGATGCCTGGGTATCGCAAGGCCGGAAGTCCATGGATGACCGGGCCCATGACCGGGTCGAGCAGATCCTGGACGAGACCCCGCCAAATCTCGCCGACGAAACCCTTCGGAAAGAACTCGAAAGGATCATGCGGAGGGACGCGAAGAACAATGGATTCGATAGGCTTCCTGACATCCTTTGACAGGCAGCCAAGAGCCGGTCACGATGTTGCCCAAAATGACCGAGCAGATCATCCTCTCTGACTTTGACTTTCGCTGGGACGAAGGAAAAATCCTTGTTCGTCTCGGCAGCAGGAACGGATTGAGATCAGCGGCCCCTTCCCTGCTTGCTCTATTGAAGGACACTGAAAGCCGCCTTCCAGCTCTGTTGGGGCCCAAGGGGGCTTATACGATTATCCGTCACGAAGAAACAAACGGGAACCGCATCTTCGACAAAGCGGTCATGGTCGCCCTCGGCGTCGCGACCATCGGACCGGCGCTTGAGGCCGAGATCGAAACGGCGTTCAAAGAGGACGACATGCTCAAAGGGCTCATCCTGGACGCCTTCGGGACGGACGCGATCATCCAGGTCTTCAAGCAGGCCGAGCGCCGCATTGTGGAAGAAGCGTTGCGCCGAGGACTTTGGCCGAGCAAAAGGTTTTCGCCCGGCTACCGGGGCTGGCCGCTCGAGGAGCAGAAGTTTCTTTTTCAAAAGGTCGATGCAGCGGCCATAGGCGTCAGGCTCAACGACTCCTGCATGATGATCCCGCGGAAATCGAATTCCTTCCGGATCAATTTCTACGCGGATCGGAGCTTGACCACCCGCCGGCTTCCTCCTTCTATTTGATCTCCTGGGGAACCGTCAACAGGGGCACGTTATTCGCTTTCAGCATCTCGTTGAGCTTCGGCAGGTCGGTCGCGATCAATTCGTTCAACCGGCGAACCCACGAAACCACGATCTCTTCGATTTCTCCGACCTGCCGGATCTCGGTGGCGGTCGGAAGGCCGGGAAAGCTCGCCAGTGAGTTCCCTAAAGACATCAGGATCTGGTTGATCGAACCGCCGCGAAGAGCAAGCTGGCGCGAATTCAACGAGAGCAATTCCTTGGGGATGATCTCATCGGCCAAGGCTTCTGCCTTTTCGATGAAGGCTTTTGCCGCCTGGGCCAGAGCGTCGGAAGCCGGGGCCGCTTTCTTCATTCCCTCATCGAGTTTGGGGATCTGGTCACGAAGATTCCGCGCGGCCGTCACGGCCAAGGCCATTTTTTGGGTGACGATCATTGTTTTCGCCACCATTTCGTGTTGGAGGGCCCGATAGTCCTCGTTCATGGCCAGCCGAGGATCGGGGGCGATGGCCGTCTTCGCTTGGGATTTCGTGCCATCGACATCGAGAGTAATCGTGTACTCGCCCGGCGGGGCTAAAGGCAAAAGGAGTCCTATTGCGGCCGACGGCGTGATTTTTTTCCCGTCCTTTTCGGGCCCAAACATCAAGTTCCAGGTGAACCGCTGCAGACCTGCTTTTTTGGGAAATTTAGTCTCGAAAATCGTTCGTCCTTGGGCGTTGGTGGCCATCGCCTTGGGCTGTTCCTTGGGTTCGGCTTTCGTATAGATCGTGATCGACAGTCCGAACGGCCTGTTTTTCCCGGCGAAGCCGGGTTTGCCGAACGGATCCCGGATCGAGGACATATAGAACGCCGTGGCCGGAGAAACTCCGAAGAGATGGCTGTCCTTGGCCAGCACTTCGGGCCTCATTTCCTGGAGGAATGAAATATCATCCATGATCCAGATGCCTCGGCCGTGTGTCCCGATAATGAGGTCGTTTGTCCGGGGATGGATGGCGATGTCATAGACGGTCACGGTCGGAAGGTTGTTCTTCAGCGAAAACCAGCTTGTCCCGCCGTCGAGCGAGGCGAAAATGCCGAACTCCGTTCCGGCAAACAATAGATTCTTATTCTTCAGGTCCTCGCGCACGACGCGGACCCAGCCGAACGGAAGATTAGCCTTGATCGGTTTCCAGGTTTTGCCGAAGTCCGTGGTCTTAAAGACATAGGGGGCGTAATCATCCGTCTGGTGGCCGTCAAAAGAGGCATAGGCGGTCCCGGCATCGAAATGCGACGCCTCGATCCGGGAGCACCAGATATTGGGCGGCAGCCCCTTGATATTTTTGATAACATTCGTCCATGTCTTGCCCTCGTCCTGAGTGACTTGGACGCAGCCGTCGTCGGACCCGCACCAGATCACGCCCTTTCTGACCGGGGATTCCGCGATCGTGGTGATCGTCGCGTGGCTTTCCGCGCCCGAGTTATCGGGCGTGATCGAACCTCCTGAATCCTTCTGCTTGGACGGGTCGTTCGTCGTGAGGTCAGGACTCGCCACCTGCCAGGACTGTCCGCGGTCGGCCGATCTTAAAAGGAATTGGGCGCCGCAATAGACGACGTTCGAGTCATGCGGCGAGATATGGATCGGGGAGTTCCAGTTGAACCTGTACGGCGGCTCGCTCAGGGAGGCCTGCGGCCGCACGGATTTTCCGCCGTTGATCCGGCCGTCGAAGCGCGACATGCCGTTCATTTGGTAGTTGGAATAAACGGTGTTCGGGTCCGTCGGATCGGGCACGGCAAAAAAACCATCGCCGCCGTTGATCACGAACCAGTCCGCGTTCAAAACGCCGGCTGTGTCGAGGCTGCTGCTCGGTCCGCCCCAAGTGTTGTTGTCCTGCAGGCCGCAATAGACGTAATAAGGATCCCTCATGTCATAGCCGACCTGGTAGACTTCCGCCGCGTCGATTGCCTGGATGTCGATCCAGGTCTTTCCGCCGTCCCAAGAAATGTCGATGCCTCCGTCGTTGCCCTCGAGGAGGTGGAGGGAATTTCCGGGATCGATCCAGAGTGCGTGGTGGTCGGAATGGATGCCGCTTCCGATGCCAAAGAAATTTTGTCCTCCGTCGCGCGAAACGGTCAGCCCCATGGCCAGGATGTAAATCGTCTTGTCATTGTTCGGATCGACGCGGACCTGGCTGTAATAGAACGGGCGGTTGGCCACCTGCTTGAACCGGTCCGTCGAGCACATCCTTTTCCAGCTTTCTCCCCAGTCCTCGGACCGGAAGACACTCCCTTCTCTGTGCTCGATCAGGGCATAGACAACGCCCGGATTGCTCCGGGACGTGTCGAGCCCGATCCGTCCGACGACACCTTCAGGGAGGTCCTTGGTCAGCTTTTTCCAGGTCACTCCGCCGTCCGTGGATTTATAGAGCCCGCTCCCCTGCCCTCCGCTCGTGTAGATCCACGGCAGACGGCGATGTTCGTAAGCGCCGGCATAGAGGACCTGGCTGTTGCCATAGTCTATGGCCAGGTCGGAAATCCCCGTGTTCTCATTGATATAGAGGACCTTGTTCCAGGTCTTTCCGCCGTCGATCGTTTTATAGACGCCGCGGTCCTGGTTCGGGCCCCAGAGATGTCCCATGGCCGCGACATAGACGATGTTCGGATCGCCGCGATTGACGAGGATGCGGCTGATGTGGCGCGTGTCTTTGAGCCCCATGTTCGTCCAGGTCTTTCCGTTGTCCGTGGATTTATAGACGCCGTCACCGATGGTGACGCTGTTCCGGCAGGTGGCCTCTCCAGTGCCGGCCCAGATGATGTTCGGACTGGACTGGGCGATGGCGATGTCGCCGACGGAAACCGTATTCTCCTTGAAAAAAACCGGTTCCCAGGTCGTGCCCGCGTTTTCGGACTTCCAGACGCCGCTTGGGCCGATCGCGGCATAGATGATCCAGGGCTGTTTTTCCACGGCTTCGATATCCACGGTCCGGCCGCCCATCAATGCCGGGCCTATGGCCCGCCACAAGAATTTCTCGAAGAGCTTTCCGGTTTGTTCTGCGCTCTGCGACCAGACCTTGGCCGGCAACAATGCCCATAAAAGGAGAATCAACAGTAATTCAAAGACAACGAGATTTTTCTTTTTCATCATTCGACCTCCCATCCCTGAAAGTCTTTCGTTTTTTGAGAAATCAAATAATGATCGGTGGCGAGGACGACGAGGATCGCCGGGGACAGGACCCATCATTGATTTGCTCTCTCCTTACAAACGAGAGGCTTCGAATTATAAAATAGTTATTTGAAAAAAAATAGCATTCAAGGTGCATTCGAAGTAATTCTTTTTCCGGAGCGCCACTCGTCGAGCAGGGGTGGCGCGGCGAAGGGGCTCCCCGCCCGCGCGCAGCGGCCTGGCCGCGAGCACGGCCGGGGAAGAGCCGCGACAGGACCCCGCCCGAAATTGGTCTGACACCGGAAAAAGAATTGCTCACAGGTCCATTTTTGAGAAAACGTCCATGGATCCTGATCTCAGCTCTCCTCTCGGCCGGACACCTATTTTCCTCGACGCGGCAGACATAAAAAGCGCAGCCGCGGAGCTGACGCTGTCCCCACGTTATCGAAAGGTCCTTGAAGGCCATTGGGGATCCGGATGCCCCTCAGCCGTTCTGGTTTGAATCCCGCTTGGACTTAGGATATATTATTTTGAAGGAAAAGTTCCGAAAAATAATGAACAGACGGGATTTTTTCAAGCGGGCTGCCGGGGCCCTGACGGCGGCCCTTCCGGACTTGGCCTGCGCCGTGCGCCGGCAGCGCCGTGATAGCCTTTGGCCATCCAATCTCGATGCCGATCCCGTGACCTTCCCTTACGACGCCGAACTCTTCGAGGCCGCAGAGCGGTTTGTCTTTCTCGGCCAAAGTGAGGCGGTCCTGAACGTCATCCCCAAGCAGGGCAGAATCCTGGATATCCGTCTCTATCGGTCGCCGAGCGAAAATTCGATCGCGGGTGGGTCTGTTCAAGCCTATTCGGGCCTCAAAGACAGCCTCGATATCCCGATCCTCGTTCCTTCCCTGGAACCCGAATTCAGGTATCGGCTGGAGTACAGGGAGAGCGGCACAGGGAGCTGGAAATCGACCCCCGAACGATGGGTGAAGACGCCGGCCTCTTATCTTCGGACCGGCCGGCTGGAAGCCATCTTTATCAGCGACGATCACACGTTTGATGATGCTGACCAGGGAACACGCATCGTCCGTGATCCCCTGCTGTGCCAGCAACGGTTGTCCGGAGAATATGTGAATTTCATCTTGAAGGAATTGGCCAAAAATCCGGATTACTATCCGGCGCCGGATTCCGACCTCCGCAAAACGTTGAACGCTTTCATGATGGCCTCGACACTCCTTACGATTTTGAAATATGAGCATCCGGATTTCATCATCCTCGGCGGCGATTCAACGGGAATTGGGGCCCCATACAAATGGGAGGGTCTCGGCCTTAAAAGCCCGGCATCCGGGCTGTCCGAGCAAGAGGTTGACGACTATGCCAAGCTCTTCTGGCTCCGGATGCGGAGGATCTTTTCGGCTCTGACACCCTCCATTCCCATCTATCTTTGCCAAGGGAACCACGATGGCGAATCCGGATACGACCCGGCTAAGAATCAGGCCAGGAAATACAGGAAAAAATATTTCAAGCAGCCCGGCCTTCGGCAGGGCGGCGCAGCAGAGGAAAATTATTTTCCGCTCTTCTGGGGGGCTGAAACGGTCGGAAAAGGCGCCCCTCTTTTTCTTGTCCTCGACAACGAGAGCTATAATCCCGTCTCTCCAAGCAAAGCGGAAGATTGGACCATCGGCGCCGGGCAAAAGGACTGGCTCAAAAATGCGCTCCGGTATGAGACCGACTGGAAGTTTGTGTTCTTTCACCACGTCCTCGGCGGCTGGCCGCGCGGCTCGAACGAAGAGGAAGTTGAATATGCTTACGGCCGCGGGCCTCTCTATATCGCCCCGGATTACGAAGGCTACGCGGCCGATCCTAATCTGGTCGAACAGGTGGAACTGACAAAGATCATGCGGGACAGGGGGGTGAGCGTCCATTTTTACGGCCATGATCATATTTTTCACGTCCGGGAGATTCCTGCGCTTTCCGGCGGCACAGCGAGGAAAATGTACGGCGTTCGTTTGGGGTCGCCGAAATGGTTCGGGGAGGACTATTGGTACAAAGGCCCTCTCTGGCAGAAACATTATGGAAGTTGCGGCCATTATCAGGCGGACCCGCAACCCGTCTCTCTCCAGACGGATTTCTGGGGTCCGTCCGGCTATACAAAATTGACGCTCGACAAGGACATTGTCCGGGTGAAGTATGTCCGATCCGCCGACAACCATCCATGGACCAACATTCCCCCCGGCATCGGGGTCGGCGCCACCGTCGCCTCGCATATTCTTTCTTTCTGAGATGGTTTAAAGATTTTTTTAGGGCAAATTAAGGCTGCCCAAGCGCCGATTTTTGGAGAATTCTTCGAGAAAGATCCCTTCAAGAGAAACCGAGAAAGGGGCTTTTTTGATCGGTTATTTTCAAAGCTCAATAATTTCTTTGTAGAGCGGAACGGTGACCGGCCAGCGTTTATCCTGCTCGAGGAATGCGGCCAGGCTGAGGGAAGTCTCTTCATCGCCGTGGGTCAAGAAGAGATGCTGAGGCGCGGTTTTGAAAGCCTTCAGCCAGCGGAGCAAGTCGTCTTTTCCGGCATGTCCCGAGATTCCCTCAATTCTAGCGATTCGGGCTTTAACATGATACATTTTGCCGTTGATCCGAACTTGGGATTGGCCTTCAAGGATCTGTCGTCCCAGCGTGTTCTTCGCCTGGTATCCGACGAAAAGGACCGTGGATTCGGGGTTTTCGATATTGTGGGCGAGATGATGCTTGATCCTGCCACCCGTGCACATGCCCGATCCGGCCATGATAATGCACGGGCTCGTGATCCGGTTGATACTCTTTGACTCCTCGATCGATGTC
>Ga0256868_10001578_pt1 | contig 12255 bp, 15 predicted proteins | sample RVTome_13_FD_187341 | JGI IMG/M metagenome (GOLD analysis project Ga0256868, IMG submission 187341) | Soil microbial communities from uranium-contaminated site in the Upper Colorado River Basin, Wyoming, United States - RVT92D227 HiSeq ... | reverse complement strand
CCCAGGCCTTTGAGTTGAGCCAATTTAGCGTATTCGACCCAGCGGATGAGCTCTTCTTTTGGGATAAGGAGCCGCAAAGCCAATTCCTCTCTCTCTTTTTTTTCATACGTTTTCAGGACAAGGTCTTCGAGATTGCCAATCCCAACCTTCGGGAGTAAATCTCGATACTTGGGCTCAATCCAGTAGGCATATTTGAGACGGGGTTCGTAGGAATCAACCGTTTTGAGATCGATCGCTCTAAAGATGAGGACAGAGAAACTTATGATGAATAGAGTCGTGAGAACCGAGGTAAGAGGTCTTGTCTTTTTCTGCAGATCGCGTTGGTATTGGGTCTCTTCCCATCCTCTTTTATGTCGGAACAGGGAGAAGGTGTTATACATCACATAGGCCTGGACAGCGAAGGGAGGGAAGCCCAGAAAGCCGAGAAAGGGCATTTCAAATCCTTTGGCTTTTTCGAATAAGGGGACGGTATAGATCCATTTTGAAAAAGCCCAGAAATTCCAGAATTCCCAGAGCAATCCGCAGATCAGACCGGCAATGAGCAGGAGGTATATCTTCCGCGGGTTTCCCTCCTCTAGGTCCCTAAGAAAAGACCTCCCTCCAAACCGATAATTGATGGGGTCTAGCAAAAGGATGAACCCTACCCAGATGAGAGGGAAGAAGTATTCAGGAATATTAATGGAGGAAAGGAGCCATAGCATGCCTAACAGGGCGAGAATGAATTGTCCTTCCCCGGAGACGATCACTTTTTTCATTTTTGAATTTTTGAACAGTCCTGAAGTTTCCAACAATTCCATTGTTTCAAATATCCCTGGAAGGACAGTCCCATAGGCAATCGCATATCCCAGCCACCGCTCAACCGTGGAGTGGGGAAGGTTGATGTAGTACCAGTTTTCCAGGGAGAGATTGGCCGCTTCGAAGATAAGCCAGATGAAAAGGGACCATGGAATCATCAGGAAGAATTCTTTGGTCCGGGTGAGGATAAGGGAGTTCCCCTTCAGGCGATAGATCACGGCATCGATGATGAGGATATAAGACCACCAAGCAAAGCAGTAAAACCAACGGTAGAAAGGATCGACTTTTTTGAAGAGGAAGATCTCAGAGAGAAATAGGAGAGCAATTCCAATGATCCCGTGGAAGGGGAAGGTCATTTTCATCGAGGTCTAATTTAGCATATCTATTCACTTTGAACAATTGATAAAAAGGATGACTCTCCTCTCGATGGTGGGTATTCCATCCCCCCGGATGCCTTACAAAATAACCTGTATCCCCTTTTTCAAAAGATATGCCTTGACGTCCCGAATTCTTAGAATGCGGAAATGAAAAACGGAAGCAGCCAATAAAATCTGCGCGCCCCCCTTGATAACGCCTTCATAAAAGTGCTCCAGTTTTCCTGCTCCACCAGAGGCGACGACGGGCAAACTTACTGCATCTGAGATCGCCTTTGTGAATTCCAGGTCATACCCAGCCTGGGTTCCATCACCATCCATACTGGTTGGAAGGATCACAGCGGCTCCAAGGTTTTCACACTCTTTAGCCCATGCAACGGCGTCTTTACCAACGGGCCTGGTGCCACCCGAGATGACTAGTTCAAATCCGGAAGGCATTCCCTTATTCCTTCTCGCGTCGATCGCTATCGTCAGCTTCTCTTTGCCGAATGTCTTGGCTGCTTGCCTGACCAAATCCGGGTTTTTCACAGCAGCACTGTTCATTGATATTTTGTTAGCCCCTGCCTTCAGGATGAGCTCGATGTCTTCAAGTGAGGAGATACCACCACCCACCGTCAATGGGATGTGAATGACGGATGAAACATTCCTGACCCATTCGAGTCTTGTTTTCCGATTTTCAACAGTAGCGGCGATATCGAGCATGGCCAGCTCATCAGCCCCTTCCTTTTCATAGAATGCCGCGTTCTCAACGGGATCGCCTGCATCCTTCAGATCGACAAAATGGATTCCTTTTACAACACGACCCTCTTTCATATCAAGGCAGGGCATAATTTTTATCATTCCCATGAATCTCTCCTTTTCGTTATCTACTTCCTCGGATACCCCACTGTTTGTGAAAGGGTAATTCTCTGATCCGGTCCCAATTTCATTGTCTTGCCTAAGGTTGGCCTATCAATGTTTGCGCGGACGATGGTGGCCAGTCCTTCCGAAGCGCAAAAGAGATAAACATTCTGAGCGATGAAACCCGTGTCGGCAGCGGAAAAAAAATCCTTTTCCTCATTGGTTCCTCTGGCTATCCTTGAAAAGTCTGCCACATAGATGAGGTTAAGAGCCGCATCCTTCACAAATGGCTGACGGCCGGTCAAAGCTCGGATGTCTTCAGCCACAACGGGTTTTAATAGATGAGGCTTCGCATCATAGAGGTAAAGCCCTTCCGCCATGGCAAGATAGATATCGATCTCCTGCCAATTTGCTGCTGTGGGAGCAGTTCGTCTTCCTGATTCCGGGCGATTCACCCCAGAAGCTGCCCAGAGAAGATTTGAAAGGACCTGCAGAGGTAGCTTCTCGGAGCTGAATTCGCGAGCCGACTTCCTCTCTTTTAGGACTTGCATGAGTGGTTTTCCACCGTCGAGCTGAGGCTTGGGAAGCTGAATGGATTTGAGTTCCCCTGCAAAAACAACATTGACGTAAATGAGCATGAGGGGCAAGACCAAACAGAATGCTGTAAGCGATATCTTTTTCATAATTGTTCTCCTGTTCCGGTTCATCAACGGTTCTTCAATTCATTCCCAATATTCCATGCCTTGGCGAATCGCTCGCCAAGTTTCCAATAGCTTCGGTCATTCATGACAAAAAGGATGGGTTGAATCTTAGAAAAATCGACAATCTCATCTGTCAGACAGGTCTCATCAACATAGGTTTCCACCACCTCACCCACGAAGACATCGTGATCAGGGAAATCAACGGTCTTAATCAGTTGACATTCCATATTGAGAGGACACTCTTTGATCATTGGAGCTGTGACCAATGTTCCATAGAATGTTTCAAAAAGTTTTGTCTTATCCACTTTTTTCCCGGAGAAGATCCCGCAGTAGTCCGTTTCCTTGACCATCTTCACAGAAGGGAGGTTGATACTGAAAGTTCTATTCTCCCTAATTCCGATATTGGTATAATGACTCTTGTGCATCCCCAAAGATACGGAAGCCAGATCCATAATTCCCACATGGGCTATGGTGATATAGTTCGGTTTTCCGTTCACATTGGCACCCACCAAAGTCGTGGGCAGGGGGTATAAGCAATTTTTAGCTCCAAGTTTAATCTTCATGAATTTCTCCTTTCCTGATTTGCCCTCCTACGCAGAAAGCCAAGGGTCTTTAGACCGTGGATGAATGCGGGGAGGGTACCCTTTGAAGCTCCAAAGGAGCGCAGTAGGGTGTGCTTCGAAGGGTTCCGCCCGCCGAAGCTTGTGGAGGAGCCACGCCTGCGTGCCATAACCCACTTCGGCGTGCAGGCACGGGCTTTAACCCGTGGGGCTCCACAGATGACGTTGTCTTGCTCAGGGCTGAAGGGCATATTCCACAGCGGCTACTGCATGAATCCTTGTTGTATCGAACAATGGAACTCGACACTCTTCCTTTTTAACCAACAAACCAATTTCTGTACAACCCAAAATTATTCCTTCTGCCCCCTCTTTGGCTAAACGTTCCATGATATCCAAATATTTAATTTTCGAAGATGGTTTTATCTCCCCCATGCATAACTCATCGTAAATGATTCTGTGAATCATCTCCCTCTCTTCAGGGGTTGGAATCATGATTTCTAAGTGATGTCTTTGGACCAATCTGCCCTTGTAGAAATCCTCTTCCATCGTAAATTGGGTACCCAGAAGACCGACCTTTTTCAATCCTGCAGCTTTGATGGTTTGAGCGGTCGCATCGGCAATATGCAGGATGGGAATTCGGAGATGTTTTTGAACTTGGCCGGCGACCTTGTGCATTGTATTGGTGCAGAAGAGAACGAAATCTGCCCCGCCTGCTTCCACGCTTCTCGAAGCAGCGATCAGAATCTCAGTAGCTTCGTCCCACTTTCCCTGATGTTGCAGGGGTTCGATTTCAGCAAAATCAACGGAAACCATCATGCATTTGGCAGAATGGAGACCGCCAAGTTTACCCCTGACGGCCTCGTTAATAATTCTGTAGTACTCAATTGAAGATTCCCAACTCATGCCGCCAATCAGACCAATCGTCTTCATCATTTTTTTACCGCATCATCATATTCAAAAAAAGTCTTACTGGATGATCTTTGTATGACCTTACTCGAAATAGTCAACATACTGGAGTGGAAGCTTGGTCTTATCCACCTGAAAGAGTTCAATCAGGATTTCATCTGGGGCCGGAACCATGGTGTACTTCCAGAATTCCAGATCCGTAATATCTTTTTTTAGAACAATACCCTTGGCTTTCAAGTTCCCAACAACCTCTTCAATATTATCGGTTTGGATTCCAAAATGATGGATATTTCCTCTAACAGGATTCTTCGGTGGTTGGTCATAGAGGTGAACCCTGCCATTGCCGATTCTTATAAATACGTTTCTTTCGCCGGCCAGTACGGAGTCGAGGATAACTTTACCCCCAAAGAATTCTTTATAGAACTTGATACTTTTATCAATATCAGAGGCAAAGATATGAACGTGATGAATGTGACAAACCACTCCCGATTCCTCCTGCGTTGTGGAAGTCCACCCTATTCAAAATCTTATTATAAAGACAATCTCAAGGTCAATAAGTTGGTTAACGTCACTATAATGAGCGCCCCCCTTAGGCGTGTCCTTTGTTCATTTGATATTTGATCTATTTTTATTTAAGATAATTCTAGTTTTTCATCAGTTTCATAAAGCGATTGAGGATGGGTTATGAAGTCTTCCAAATCCTCCCATTCCTTCAAGTCCTTCCAAGACCTGGAAGCTCTGGTCAAAAACAAGTCTTTACCCGCCCGCCGTGATGTGGTTCCGAAAAAGGTTGAGATTGTACAGACTCCTGAATTAGATGAAAAATTGTTCAAAGAAGCTATGGAAGGTGTCAGGCCGATTCCCCAAAACAAATACATTGGAAGAAATGTTCAAATCGAACTTCCGGAGACAACCAGAAATAGAGAAGATGCCGAGGTGTTAGAAAAGCTTGCGAATCTCGTAAGATATGGGACGGGTTTCATAGTCTCTGATACCCCCGAATACATCGAGGGTACGGGATATAATGTTCCTCCATCCATTGCGAAGCGTTTGCACCGGGGAGATTTTTCAATACAGGCACATGTTGATCTTCATGGCTTGCGTGTTGATGATGCGAAGGAGACTTTTGAAGAATTCTTGGATTGGGCGGTGACGACAGGGAGAAGAGGCGTTTTAATCGTCCACGGTCGTGGTCTTTCCTCACCTTCGGAGCCTATCCTAAAGAACAAAGTGAAAGAATGGCTCACCCGGGGGCCATGGCGAAAATGGGTGGTCGCCTATTGCAGCGCAAGAAAATGCGATGGGGGTGCTGGAGCAACCTACGTGCTTTTAAGACAGCGACCTGTTTCGAAACGGTTAAAAGTCAGACAAAAGAACAGGCGACCTAAATGATATAGGAGCATAAGGTGAAGTGCAGAGTCCACCCCGATCGAAAGGCTATTGCCATCTGTCAGAAACATGAGGCTGGGTTCTGTAGAGAGTGCTGCGAGTGTCTCAATATCGACCTTTGCTGCGAGTGCATCGATCCAAAACTTTATTGTAAGTTTAGAACTCAGTGCTTGATCTGGGAGATGTCGAGGGATCGGAGGAAAAAAGAAGTGGAGATAGAGGAATAAACCGATAGGGTGATTAGGAGACACGAAGACACGGAGATAAAATCTTTTTATAACTTCTTTTCAAGGAGTGAAGCGAGTTGCTCAAGGTGTTGTTTCTCTTCTGCGGATAGAACCTTAAACACTTTCTTTGCATTTTCGGATTCCATCTTGCGTTCCATTTTCAGATACAGGTCATAAGCATTGGACTCTAAGGAGATGGAGAGTTCAAGAATCTCCTTTAAGGCCTTTTTCTCCGCCCATTGAAATGCTTCTCGTAGGAGCATGCCCCCCTCCATCCTCTCACCTGAAGGTTCCTCACGAATGAGGTTTTTTGGAAACTCCGAATCGAAGGGGCTACCAGAAAGCTCCTTGTAAAGATTGACAAGGGAAGCCTGGTGCTTTTCCTCTGCTTTTGAAAGTTCTCGAAATAAAGCGACAGCCTCCCTGTCCTTCGACAGGGAAGCCATTTCTGCATAGAATTTTCGAGATCCATCTTCCAGTAGCCACGCCAGTCCGAGGAGTTCTTCTGGCTGGGTGGCCGAAGAAAAGTAAGCCATTCCCGCCTCAGGCACGCCTTCTGCGACCTGTCCCTCCCAGGCATTGATTCCGCCTTTCATACTATAGACCTCTTTTAATCCAGCTTCGGAGAGGATGGCTGCAGCGGCACGGCTGCGGACTCCCATACCTCAGTAGGCGATCGTCGGTTTATTGGGGTCAAGTTCCTTGACTCGATTCGCCAATTCTCCCAATGGAATCAATTGTGCGCCGGGGAGATGGCCCTGTTCATATTCTTTAGGCTGTCTCACATCAACGAGATTATACTTCTCTGGTCCCTTCTCGTTTAGAAACGTGCGAACCTCTTCGGCGGACCAGGAAGACACAGGCTTGAAATAATCTGAGATGCCCATTGCTCAACCCTTCTCAAGAACAATTCGAAAGAAAATTATCGCCCGCAACAATAAGGAATCCAGCAGCCTTTCTTCAGGATGACACGCGTGGTATTGTCTTCTGGCCGCGAAGGCCTTCCGTGGTCTACTTTTTCTGGAGTCTCCCCTTTTTGAAATATCCCATACTCGGGATCCCATGGAAAAATGATAAGGGTTTCGTCCTTGATCTTCGTGAGAATGGGGAGGATGGGTTGAATCTCGGCTTTTCCTAAAGCATTAAATACCTCTGCAATATTCTTGAATCGGGAAAGGTCTTCAAGGGTTTTTAAAGTCGGCGGGCTCAGGGCGGCATTGCCATTCAGATTCTCCTCCAGGGCTTGCTTCGGAGTCATCCAGACTCCAACGGTTGTCTCTTTCTGATCATAGCTTGCTTCCTGTCCCTCAGGATGACAGGCCAGAAAGAAACGGGTGTCAAACCTCTCGGATCGGGCCTCAGGGGTGATCCAATGGGCATAGTAGTGGAGTTGGTCCAGAGCAAGAAACACCTTTTCCTCTTGAGCAATCTGGCAAATATTCATTTTCCCTTTGTGGATCGAGTCTCGATAGTGTGAAACTTTTTCTCGTTCTGAGGGATCTTTAAGATGGATAAATTTCCCGGTCTGGTTATAGGCGAGGAGGACTCCGGCCTCCTCAAAAAGTTCCCGGATCGCTGCCACCCAGTGAGCCAAGCTCTCATCCGGAGGGAGCGTTCCTCTGAATAGTTGATGGGCTTTTTCAGGCGAGACTCCTTTGCATTGGGCACAAATCTCCAAAGACCCGTCCTCCCGGTCTACTCTTCCACCAGGATAGACAAAATTTCCTCCCATGAAGCTGCTCTTCTCATGGCGCTTGAGAAGGAATACCTCGAACCCCTCAGGTTTAATTTCCCTGAGAAGAATGACCGTAGCGGCTTTCTTCGGAATGGCTACCATGATTTTTTTTAACATATCGATAGGTTAAAGATCAACTCCAAATAAGGAGGTTTCATAAGTATAATGGGCACACCTCTTTGAGTCGATTCCTGCGATGCCAAAGGGCCTCAATCCACGAAGGGGACAAATGGTTCGTTCACGGCTTGCTACGCGAGGCAATTAGGTATTGCTGCCAAAAATGCGATCGCATTTTTGGCAGCAGTTTGGAATTAGGATATTTGGAACAAATAAACAGGATGGGCCGATTTTGTTTTCATTCGATCCATCTCACAAATTTTTCCAGGCCCTCTCTATAAGATTTGAAGCGATTGATGGGGCTTTCCTGGTCAGGGTAACCCAAGGCGATTCCTATCACTACCATTTTGTTCTCAGGGATATTAAGGGTATCTTTTATCTCGTCTTCATAAGCGGTGATGAGACCAATAGGGCAGGTTGCCAATCCGAATTCATGAGCAGCAAGTACGAAATACGCTAAAGCAATACCTATATCTACAAAGCGAGCCTTTGAAAAAGAGTCATCCAGGCAAATAATGATGGTCATTGGAGCCCCGTAGAAATTGCAACTTCCCTCATTGATAAACTGGTCAGATTGCACTCCCATCTCTTTGAAAAAGGGGTTCATGGCTTCCAACGTTTTGGCTCCTCTCTTACCAATCGTTTTGGGCAGGGGCTTTACAGCATCAGGACCGCAGGAGATCCGCTTTTCCCGATAGGCCTTGATCAGCCTTCTGCTCAGCCTCTCCCTTTCTTCACCTGCGACAACAATAAATTCCCAGGGCTGGAGATTAATGGCAGAAGGAGCATGAAGCGCTAGGTTCAAGACTTCCTCAATTCTTTCCTTTGAAATAGGGTCTGGCTTAAAAGCTCGAATGCTTTTTCTTTCCTGGATCGCTTTGATCAAGTCCATAGAAGACTCCTTCTACTAAAAGAATAGATACTTGACATTAAATGAAGCGATCGTTATTTTCAAGGTAAAAATCTCCCTGATCCCCCCTGCCGGCAGGCAGGCTTTGCCAAAGGGGATTACTTTTCTCCTCCCTTTCCTAAGGGGAGGTAGGGAGGGATTACATGAAGGAGGGCTCTTAAAAATGATTCGAGGAAAATTGTGGTTTCGATGTGCGGCGATGCATGACCCCGTCACTCCTATCGTTGTTCAGCCCGCTCTGATTGGATGGGAAGCAAAACAGAGAAAGGTTGAACTCTTGATTGAGAGGGCATTCAACGGGGACGAACTCATCCGTCGGATGAAAGGATGGATTACAGCCGATCCCGCCAAGGTCATCGAGATCGTCAATCGATTTGGAAAGCTAAAGGTCTTGGATGATAAAGAGCTGGTGATCGAATTTGATAAAATGGAGAATTTTCAGAACCTACAGAAAGCCCTTCAGGAAGCCTTTGGCAACGAGGTGAACGCCGAATTGATTACCAAGAAATAAAGAATTTTTCCCTTATCTCCCCATCTCCCTGACACCGCATCACCGATATGCATTAACGGACGGGAGGCATTGCCCAAGCCGTTCCGTCTACCACGATCTTTCCCTCCTGGTTGATACAGGTCGTCCTAAATTTGACTCGGTTTTTCTCAGGGATGAGTTCCATGACTTCCACTTTCGCGGTAATGGTATCTCCGATTCTCACAGGGGCAAGAAATTTCACTTCTTGGGAGAGGTAGATCGCTCCGTGTCCAGGAAGGATATTCCCCAAGATGGCGGAAATGAACCCGAGGGAAAGGAGGCCATGGGCGATCCTTCCTTTGAAGAACGTCTTTTCAGCATAGGCCTGATCCAGATGGACCGGATTAAAATCGCCGGTGGCTCTGGCAAAATCGGTAATATCTCTTTCAGTAATGGTCTTCGATATCTGGGCAGAATCCCCAATTTTGAGTTCATGAATGGATTTTCCTAGGGTCATGTCAATAAACTCCTCATCCCTCCTTTCCACCTTTAGAAAAAGTGGGAAGCTCAAGAGTTGTTCATATCATTCATTGTCAGGAGTCTTGTCGTGGGTGGGAAGTGGGACTCAAACCATCAGGTATTTCTTCCTGACTTCCTCGTTCTTTTGTAATTCCTCGATGGTTCCTTGATAACGGATCGCTCCTTTATCCATCACGTAACCACGGTCGCTTAGAGCCGTAGCCAGACCGACGTTGTGTTCACAGATGAGCATGGTGACACCGAGCTTCTTGATTTCTCCCAATTGTTCTTTCATGGCTCTGATGACCAAAGGTGCTAACCCTTCTCCGGGCTCATCTAATAGGATCAACCGAGGATTGGTCATCAACGTTCGAGCCACAGTAAGCATTTGTTGTTCGCCACCGCTCAGTTGAGTCCCCATGTGAGTTTCCAATTGTTTCAATTTTGGAAAGAGAGCGTAGATCGTCTCCAGATTCCAGGCTCCTCCCTCTCTTTCTCTTCGGGCAACGAGAATATTTTGCCGGACCGTCAGATCAGGGAAGATCCTTCGAGTGTCAGGGACATAGCCGATTCCCATCTTGGCAATGCGGTAAGGAGGTCTTCCAATAATTTCCTTCCCTTCGAATTTGATGCTCCCCGCTTTAGGTGGGGTTAGGCCAATGATGCTCCTGAAGGTCGTCGTCTTTCCAGCCCCATTCCTTCCAAGGAGACAAACCGCTTCTCCTTGTTTGACATCAAAAGAGATTCCAAAGAGAATATGGCTGGTTCCGTAATAGGTGTGGATTTCTTTTACTTCAAGCATCTTATGCCGTGCCCCCGAGGTAGACCTTTTGGACCTCTTCGCTGGCTCGAACCTCTTCTGGTTTTCCATCTGCGATCAACGTCCCTTGATGAAGGACGGATATCCGTTTGGCGATCCCAAATACGACACTCATGTCATGTTCGGTGAAGAGGATGGTTATTCCTCTCTCTGTAGAGAGTTCATTGATAAGGCCCATGGTACTCTCGGTCTCTTCAGGAGACATGCCACAGGTGGGTTCATCCAGAAGTAACAGTTCCGGTTCAGTTCCGAGGGTGATGGCCAACTCCAGTCGCTTCTTATCACCATGGGAGATAGAATCTCCCAATCGATTTGCCTGATCTGCCAATCCGATATCCTCCAGAATACGCCAGACATCTTCTTTAAAGAATTTTTGGGCTGGGGAGAGAAAGTTGAGCGTCACTTTTCGATGAGAGAGCAACGCCATCAACACACTTTCATAAACCGTGAGTTTAGGGTAGATGCTGGTGATCTGAAAAGATCGTGTGATACCCAGTTTACATCTGCTGTAGGCAGGCAGATGGGTAATCTGTTTCCCTTTAAATAAGACCCTGCCAGAAGTAGCCGTGTGATATCCAGTGACGAGATTAAAATAAGTGCTTTTTCCGGCCCCATTTGGACCGATGATGGCGTGGATATCACCTTTGCGAATTTCGAGACTCACATCATTGACAGCACGAAGTTTCCCAAATTCCTTTGTTATCTTCTCTGTTTGAAGAAACATATCCGAAGTCCGCTCAATTGGAATGGTGGAATATTGGAATACTGGATCAAACATGATTAGGTTGAGGTTTAGGTTGAGGTTGAGAATTTCTCAGCCTTAACCTTAGCCTCAACCTTTTACTTACCCATCATTCCACTATTCCATCGTTCCATTATTCCCTTTTGCTTTCTTTCCTCTGCTGCCACTTCTCGTCTGCAAAACCGAGGATCCCTCCTGGCAGAAAGAAGATAATCACTAGGATTAGCGCTCCCATGACGACAGGCCAGTAGATTGTGAAGCCAAGAACCCATGCGTGGAAGAATGTCATAATGAACATGCCCAAGACCGGTCCGAAGAAAAGAGACGGTCCTCCAAGGATCGCCGCCATCACGGGTTCTCCAGATTTGATCCACATGAGATAAAAGGGAGCGACAGATCGGTAGAAAGGTACCCAGATGGCTCCGGCCAGCCCAGCAAAAGCTGCCGCGATGACAAAGGCGATGAGTTGGTATCTTGCGATATTGATCCCCAAAAACTCGGTTCTTTCAGAATTCTCGCGCATGGACTTGAGGGTCTGCCCAAAGGGCGAACGAATAATCTTCCATAAGACATAGGTCGAGGCGATGAAGACGAAAAGGATGAAATAGTAATAAGCAGTGGGCGATTTAAGGAAATCGGGTGGAAAGACTCCTTGAATGCCATCGTCGCCACCCGTAAAGTTATGCCATTTATAAATGATCACGAAAAGGAGTTGGCCGAAGGCAAGAGTCAGGACAGCAAAATAGATACCTCTCAATCGTACACAAAAATATCCAACAATGAGACCGATGATGCCTGCCATCAAAACCCCGGCCACGATACTCAGCCAGAAATTGAAATGGACTTTGGTGACGAGCATTGCCACGGTGTATCCAGCGAGGCCATAGAACGCTGCCTGGCCGAAAGAGAGCTGGCCCATGTAGCCAAAAAGCAGGTTAAAACTGAGCGCCAACATACTCATGACCAATGCTTCACAGAGAATGGTGAGATAGAATTCGGACATAAAATAAGGAGCGACTAAAAAGAGGATGAGGAGAAGAATCAACCACCACCCTTTTTTAACCATCGACCCTTTTTCTTCCATTTGGTTTGGTACCATCTTTAACCTTAACCTTAACCTTAACCTTAACCTTAACCTTAACCTTAACCTT
>Ga0256868_10001574_pt1 | contig 12281 bp, 5 predicted proteins | sample RVTome_13_FD_187341 | JGI IMG/M metagenome (GOLD analysis project Ga0256868, IMG submission 187341) | Soil microbial communities from uranium-contaminated site in the Upper Colorado River Basin, Wyoming, United States - RVT92D227 HiSeq ... | reverse complement strand
ATGCCATAGTCGCAGTAAAGATGTCTCGCCAGTAGCATGTTGGCTAATACGGTTATACCCGGAAAGAGTTCAATATTCTGGTATGTCCTTCCAATCCCCTTTTTTGTGATCTCATGGGGGTGCATACCTGCTATCTCTTCTCCATTGAATAGGATCTGACCTTTTTGGGGGTGATAATACCCTGTAATACAGTTCAGAAGGCTCGTCTTTCCCGCACCATTGGGACCAATAACACTGACCAACTCTCCTGTGCGCACAGTGAGATCAACATCGTGGAGTGCCATGACACCCCCGAAATTCAGAAAAATTTTTTTCACCTCCAACTCAGCCCGCCGATCGACGGACTGAGTGGAGGCGAACACACTGGGCTGACCTCGAAATGCCTTCATCTATCTCCTCTTCAAAATGAGAACAATTTATTACTTTATTGCAGGAGTTTTTAAAACCTTAACTTCTCCCTTCCCAGGAACGAAGAAACTCGACATGGGTGTATAGGTAGCATCCTCGTTAATCTTAACGATCCTTGCCCTAAATGAGCCCTCATGGTTGGTCTTACTATAGGAAACATAAGGAACAAGCCCTCCAAAATCCTCATTCTGGAATGTCTCCAAAGCCTGATTGATCGTCTCTGCATTGACCTTCCCGAATAATCCACTTGCCCGATGGAAGGACCTTTCCATAATCATAGCAATAACCACACCTTCCCAGTAAGAACAATCAAACTTACTCACCGTCTTATACCTCGTCCACAATTTCTCCATGATCTCGATTCCAGGTGTCTTATCCTGAGGGAGCACCCCACAGAATTGCATGAAGAGTCGGTCTCGAATCACTCCTTTCCCAAGCTTCCAGACATCTGGGTCTGTGGAGGTCCATGTTCCAAAGAAAGGCACGTTGAAATTGACACGATCAGCAGATTTTAGGGCCGTCATAATAGCATCTGGAAGGCACTGCATGAAGACATACTCCGCCCCCTTCCCTTTAAGACGAAGCGCCTCAGTGCTCAGATCGACTGTCCCCATAGGGAACTCTTCTATGCTTACAATGTTGATATTACTTTTTGCGGCATATGCCTTGCTCGGCTCATGGATCGACTTCCCATAGGCATTATTAAAGGTCAACAGACCGACCTTGGGTGCATCTTTCCCCTTATGGATGGCCTTGATATACTCCAGGACAGCCTGGGAATCCAAAATATAACTACCAAACGGCAGATAGACATAATCGATCGGAGGATTGAGAATCCCTTGAAAGGTAGAATAATTGAGTCCAGGAATTTTGTATTCCTGAAGAATTGGCTTTACCTGGATTCCTGACCCCGTATCCCAGTTGGAGATAATATCCATCTTCTCCTCACAAAACTTTTTGGTAAATTTAACTGCCTCAGGGACTTTGTAGGCATGATCAACGATTGTTACCTCAATTTTTTTACCGGCAATTCCTCCCTTTACGTCATTGACATAGCGGAAGTAATCCTGTTCACCTTTAGCATGGTATTGCCCCCAGGAGGAGGATGGACCGGTGAGATTGATAACTGATCCCACTCTAATAGGTTGAGCCCCACCCGTCACTGCCAACCCGAGACAAATTAATCCTGAAACAACTGCAAAAACGAACAATTTTTTCATGATTTTCCCCTCCCAATTTTAGTTGTTGAAAATTGACTCCCATCACCTTTCTCCTAAAAAACCTTACTTAGAAGAATCCTGTCCGTTCATCGTGAGTGGCACCACCCCCTTTCCTATCGGAATGTGTGAGGGGACTCCTCTCCCCGGAGGGTCCCTGCCTGCGCCATGCAGGACAATGGATAGTTAGGTTAAGCTCAGTTGCTGGAAATTGCCGTTTTATAAAAACAGGAAGTTACAGACTTTTCAATAAGATAAATCAAGATCAGCTTTAAACCGCCAGACCTATTTTACGCATCTAAGAAATTATTGCAAGTAAAAAACATCACCAATTAGTCGGAGTCCCCGATTTTTTCTAAAGCTACTGAAATCACAATGGTTCTTGGTACGACGGCTTTTGAATTCACTCTATGAAATAACAGTTGTAATGGATTGAAAGTCTCTGCTCTATCTAATTCAGTCTTACTGAGACGACCTTCGAAACGCCAGGGGTCTCCATCGTGATTCCATAGAGGGTGTTGGCGGTCTCCATCGTCTTTTTGTTGTGCGTGATGATAAGGAATTGAGATCTCTTTGAAAATTCTTTAACCAGTTCGATGAACCGATTGATATTGGCATCATCCAAAGGGGCATCCACCTCGTCGAGCAAGCAGAAGGGCGTGGGTTTAATCATGAAGAGCCCGAAGAGCAGAGCCGTGGCGACCAGAGCCTTTTCTCCACCCGAGAGGAGATCGATATTCTGGAGTTTCTTCCCCGGAGGTTGGGCCACGATCTCGATTCCCGTGGTGGCAGGATCCTGTTCATCCAAGAGAATGAGACTGGCCTGACCTCCTTTAAAAAGCCTCGCGAAGACCTCTTTGAATTTCTCATTCACGAGATGGAAGGTTTCAAGAAACCGTTTGGTCGTCGTCCGATTAATCCGGATAATCGCCTTTCTAAGGGTATCCAGGGCCTGCTGCAGATCGGCCTGCTGTTCGGTGAGAAAGTCGTGCCGTCTTTTGAGCTCCTGATATTCTTCAAGGGCCATCAGGTTGACCTCTCCAAACCCTTCGAGGGCTGTCTTCAACTCTGCCAACCGCTTCGACATCTCCTCTCTTTGGACCTCTGAGAGCTCACCTCCAAGAGAAGTGGAAAGGGTGGTCCCATATCGCTCTCTCATCGAATCCTGGAGATGTTGAAGCTTCAATTGGTACTCAGAAACCCGTATCTCCTCCTCATAGATCTTCTGGCGGAGATCCTCCAGTTCCTGTCGTAGAAATCGGGTGGAAGCCTCTACCTCCTTCCATTCGCCCGAGAGAGCGTCAACCTTTTCCCTCTGAAGGACAAGAGTTTCTTCATTTCCCCGGTGTTTCTCAATCTGCTCTTCTAACTCCCTCTCCCTTTGATCGATTCGCTCGTGAAGGGAGAGGCTTTCTCTTCTGCATTCGCGAATCCCGGTCACTTTCTTAATGATCTGATCATGCAATGTTTTTAGATTCTCACAAACATGAAACAGCTGACCTTCCATCCCCCTCTGTTTTTCCTCTATGGAAGCAAGGAAAACCTTTTTCTCCGTGATCTTTCCTCCCAGTTCTTCTGTGCCTTCCCTCACCTCCTCTACCGTCTTTTTCAAGGACTGAAGTTCCCCTTCCCTCTCCTGTTTTACTGCCTCCTCTCTCTCCATTTGAGCCAAGACCGATGTCTTCGTCTCTTCGATATCCCGTTCTTCCTCCCGGAGTTCCTGTCCCTCAAACTGGAGGACTTCCATCTTCTGCTGAGATTGAGAAAGCTCTTTTCTCAACCCTTCCAGATCCCTTTCCTGATGGAGGAGCTCGATCTCCTTCTCCTGAATCTCTGTCTTCCTTTTTTCTAACAGTCCTTCTTTCTCTGAGATCTCTTTCTGAAGATGTCCCTCCCCTTCATAAGCTTTTTGACAGGCCTCCTCTTCTTCCGCGGTCTTCTTCTCTAATTCCCTGATCACCCTCCTCCGCTCCAGGATGCTCAGCCCCTGATCGAGACTACCCCCAGAAACGACTCCAGACCGCTCTACCACTTCCCCTTCGAGCGTGACCAGAGTTCCGAAGGCCTCTTCCTGCTTGATCCACTCGAAGGCCTCTTCCAAATGGTCTACAACCCCCACCTCCCCGATTAAGAATTGGGCGATGGGAGCAAAGCCCTCCTTCACACGGACAAACTGGAGAAGAGGTAAGGGTTTCCCTTTCTCTCCTGCCTGTGAAGACCGGTGGTGATCTCCATTCCCCTTCACCCCAATGGGGATGAAACTTCCCCGACCCCGAGACTCTCTTTTGAGGAGAGCAATTGCCTCCATGGCCTCCTTTTCATCTTCCACGATCAAGCATTGCAATCGCTGTCCTAATACGGCTTCTAAAGGAACTTCATATTTGGGCTCGGGTTCGAAGAGATCGGCCACTACACCCAAGATCCTTTTCCACTTCTCCTGCTCCTCCCTCTTCTGGAGGAGAATGGACTTCACCCCTTTTTCAAAACCCTCATAATTCTCCTGGAGTTCTTTTAAAGAGAGAAATCGAGATCGGTCCTGCCTTAACATCTCCTCCAGGGCCGATCGCTCTGTCTGTTTCGCACGCAGAACTTCTCTCAACTTTTCGATTTCCCCTTCCCATCTCTCTTTCTCTCCTTGAAGTGTCAATTGAAGAGACCGTGTCAGTTCCCTCTCTTTCTCTGTTCTTGACAAGTCCTCTTTCAGTTGGGCCATGCCGCTCCGCACCTCTTCCGATTCCTTCTCGTGAGATCGAATCCTCTTCTGAAGATCTTCCTTCCTCTCTTCCAGATGGGATTGGCGGTTTTTGAGAGACGTCAGTTGGGTGAGCGTGTCGATCAATTTACTCTTCTCAGCTTCTAACTGCTCTGAAACCTCTTGGTAGGTACCCCTAAACTCATTGAAGAGAATTTCCCATTCCTTCATGATCTCTTCATTCTCATGGCGCTCCTCTTTCAATTCCAATCGGATCTGCTCGGTTCTCCTCCGTTCCCCCTGACCTCCTCTCCAAGTCTTCAGTCCCTCCCTCACCTCTTCAATCAGCTGGGCCTCTTGTTTTTGAAGGCTGCCTGCTTCCCTCCTGAAAAATTCAGCCTCACTCTCCATCTTTTGAATCCTCTGGCCCAGCTCATAGACCTCCTGTTGGAGGGAACGGAGTTTTTCTTCCTCCTCCATGCTTCTCAGCCTCATCCCTTCGACCGAGGCCTCCCTCTCTGCCATCTGTGTAGAGATCTTCATCTCCCTCTCCCGAAGGGCCTTGAGGTAGCCTCTCGCAGCTTCTCCTTTCTCAGAGAGCTCCGCATATTCCTGAAGGCCAAAACGGATTTCGATCTCTTTGACTTCCTTCCGGATGGCCTTGTACTCTTCTGCTCGCTTGACCTGTCGTTCCAGAGTGATGATCTGCCGCTTCACCTCAGCGATGATGTCTTGAATCCGAAGAAGGTTCTGTTGAGTCGCCTCCATCTTCATCAGGGCCAGCCTCTTTCGCTCCTTATATTTGGCAATGCCCGCAGCTTCCTCGATCAAGAAACGCCGATCCTGGGGATTGGCGGCGATGATATGCTCGACCCGGCCCTGTTCTACGATGGAATAACCGTTCACCCCAATACCCGTATCTAAGAAAAGGTCGGTGATGTCCCGTAACCGGCAAGGCACTTTATTGACGAGGAACTCGCTCTCACCAGACCGGTAGAGCCTGCGGGTAATCGTAATTTCACTGCATTGCTCATATCCTTTTGGAGAGGATCCGTCCTCATTGGTGAAGGTCAGGTTGACTTCCGCCATCCCCAACGGTTTCCTGCCGTCTGTCCCGTTAAAGATGACGTCCTCCATCAATTTTCCTCGTAAATGTTTCGCACTTCTTTCGCCAATGGCCCAAAGCACTGCATCGACGATGTTCGACTTGCCGCAACCATTGGGGCCTACGATCGTAGTGATTCCCTCCGGAAAGTGAAGATGGAGGCGGTCCACAAAAGATTTGAACCCGATCACTTCAAGTGCCTTAAGTTTCATGAAAGCCCCTCTACTAAAAATCTAAAATTACAAATGTCAAAGCCCAAATGTCAAATCAATTTCAAATATCTCAATGTCAAAGTATTTCGTCATTTGACCTTTGGATTTCCTTTGAAATTTGAACTTTGGATTTTGACATTTCACTTTAATCCTTGTGCTCAATAAAATCGATCGCCTTTCGGAGCCTTTGAGTAACTGTAGAACTTCCAAGAATCCCCATCACCTCATCAATCGGGGGGCTGACGGTCTTGCCGGTCAGAGCCACTCGAAGGGGTTGGGCAATTTTTACGAGAGGCACTCCTTGGGTTTCGGCCAACTGTTGAATCAGGTGGTGGCACCTTTCCTTATCCAAAACGGCCTCTTTCGATAAAGCATCAACGACCTGCTCAAGAACGGACACGGAATCCCTGTTTAAAAATTTCTCTGAAGCCTTCTGATCATAAGTGATCCCTTGGCAGAAGTAAAATTCTGCAAGGTCAGCCATCTCCACCAAGGTCTTTACCCTCTCTCGCAAAGAGAGGACCACCTTTCTCAGGAGATTGAGATCCGTGGTGGAATAACCCCTGGCTTCGACAAAAGGCCGAAACATCTTTACCAACTCATCCAAATCCGTTCTCTTGATATACTGAGAGTTCAACCAATCCAGTTTTCCGGGATTGATGGCAGCCGCAGATTTTCCCACTGCCTCCAGACTAAACTTCTCGATCAACTCTTCTCGAGTGAACTCTTCCTGGTCCCCATAGGACCATCCCAGGCGGATCAGATAATTGACGACCGCTTGAGGAAGATAACCCATCTTCTTATACTCCATCACCGATTGGGCCCCATGCCTTTTGGAGAGTTTCTTCTTATCCGGCCCTAGGATCATGGAGACATGGCCGAAGGCGGGTAACGGGTAGTCCAATGCTTGATAGATCTGGATTTGGCGGGGGGTGTTGTTCAGATGATCATTTCCCCGGATGACATGGGTGATGTCCATGGTTGCATCATCCACCACGACCGAAAAATTATAGGTGGGGAGCCCATCACTTCTCAAGATGATCAGATCATCCAACTCCGTATTATCAAATTCCACCCGGCCTTGAATGAGATCCTCCACCACAGTCTTCCCTTCATCCGGAGAGAGAAACCGAATCGCAAAGGGAGTGTCTGGATGAGGCACCTTCCTGTGAAGGCAGGTTCGATCATATTTGGGTTTGAGTCCCGCCTTGAGAGCCGTCTCTCGTTTTGCGTCCAGTTCCTCAGGAGTGCAATAGCAACGGTAAGCCCAACCTTTTCCCAGAAGTTTCTCCGCCGCTTCTCGATAGAGATGGATTCGCTCGGTCTGGTAAAAGGGGCCTTCATCCCAATCCATCCCCAGCCAGGTCATGGAATCTAAAATCACCTGGATCGATTCTTGAGTCGAGCGGGCGACATCCGTATCTTCAATGCGAAGAACAAAAACCCCTTTCTGATGGCGGGCCAGTAACCAATTGAAAAGGGCCGTTCGTGCCCCTCCAATATGGAGGTCACCTGTGGGACTGGGCGCGAATCGCGTTCTCACTTTTGTCATTTCTGGGACCCATCCTTCAACGACCACCTCTAGCGATCTTAATCAATAATCCCCCTTTATCCCTCTACCTACCGCAGGCCCTGAACCGTGCTGGCCCTGTACCGTCATGGTGCAGGGCTGGTACAGGGCAGAGTGAGGTCGGGAGGGATGATGGGATCTTTTGAGTAACAAGGTTTGAAAAAGAGGCCTGTCTCCCCTATCCCGCCAGCAGGCAGGATGACAGGAAAGGTAGGAAGATTTAAATGAGATCATCAATGGCCTTGAGTGCCTCGTCCAGTTTCTCAAGGTCGGTTCCCCCGGCTTGGGCAAAATCGGGACGTCCTCCTCCTGTTCCTCCAATGTAGAGGGCAATCTTCTTGATCAAATCGTTGGCCTTAAACCGCTGGGTGAGATCATCAGTCACCCCCAGGATCAAGGATGCCTTCTGTTCGCTTTGCCCTCCCAAGAGGATGATTCCTGAACCCATCTTCACCTTCAACTGGTCCACGAAATCCCTCATTCGCTGTGGGTCCTTTCCATCTACCTTGGCAGAGAGGACCTTCACCCCTTTTACCTCTCTGACGGAAGCAAGAAGGTCCAGAATCTCCTGATGAGATGATTTATCCCTGAAGGAGAGGAGCTCCCTCTCCAACTCCTTCTGTTTTTCAAAGAATCGCTCCAGCCTAGAGGAGAGCTCTCCAGGAGCTGATTTGAGGGCAGAGGCAATCTCCCAGAGCTCTCTTTCCTCTTCTTTGACAAATCGGTAGGCCCCTTCACCGGTCAGGGCTTCGATCCTCCTCACCCCTGCAGCAACTCCGGTCTCATTGACGATTTTGAAAAGACCGATATCCCCTGTTCTCGAAGTATGGGTTCCTCCGCAGAGCTCGATGCTGAAATCAGAAACCATCACCACCCTCACCCTCTCTCCGTATTTTTCCCCGAAGAGGGCCATGGCTCCCGACTGGAGGGCATCTTCCACGGGCATGATCTTCGTCTCGACTTTCAGATTCTCCCGGATCTTCTGATTGACCAAGAATTCCACCTGTTCAAGATCCTTCTTTTCAACCGGAGCAAAGTGGGTGAAGTCGAACCTCAATCGTTCGGGGGCCACCAGGGAGCCTGCTTGATGAACATGAGTCCCCAGCACCTCTCTCAATACGGCCTGAAGCAGATGGGTGCCGGTATGATTCAGGGTGATGGCCCTTCGTCGATCCGGATCGACCTTGAGGCTGGCCCTCATCCCTTCCCTCACCTTCCCCCTCTTCACCTTCCCTTTATGGACGATCAAATCTTCAATGGGTCTGAGGGTCTCCTCCACCTGCAAGGAAAAGTCTTCATGGAAAATCACTCCCTGATCCCCAACCTGACCGCCAGCCTCGCCATAGAACGGGGTCTTCTCCGTCACCACCTCCACTTCATCTCCTTCTGAAGCGAAGGAGACGACTTCATCGCCTTTGAACAATTTCACGATTTTGATTTCGGTCTCAGTCTCCTCATAACCGGTGAAGGTTGTCTTAATTCCCTCTTTCGCCAGACGCCGGTAGATCTCCTTCGTCTTCCCTTCACCGAGCCCCTGCCATGCCTGTTTGCTCTTCTGTCTCTGCTCTTCCATCTGGGCCCTGAACCCGGCTTCATCAAACGTCATGCCTTCGTCTTGAAGAATCTCGGTGGTCAGGTCGAGAGGAAATCCATAGGTGTCATAGAGACGGAAGGCCACCTCTCCAGGAAGGATCTTCTCTCTTTTCTTCTGGAGTCCCTCCAACTCCTCTCGAAGGATCTTCAGACCTGAATCGAGGGTCTCGGAGAAACGCTCCTCTTCATTCCGGATGACTTTCGAGACAAAGGCCTCCGATTCTCTCAGCTCCGGATAGGCTTCCTTCATCAGGTCCACCACTCTCGCGGAGGTGCGATGGAGAAAAGACTCCTTAATCCCAAGAATCTTTCCATGCCGCATCGCCCTTCTCATGATCCGACGAAGAACATATCCCCTTCCTTCATTGGAGGGAAGGACGCCATCATTAATCAGAAAGGTCGCCGCCCGGCTGTGATCTGCGATGACCCGAATGGAGATGTCCGATCGGGGGTCTTTCCCATAGGGGACACGGCTGATGATTTCAATCTCTCTAAAGATGGGCTTGAAGAGATCGGTTTCGTAGTTACTCTGGACACCGTGGAGGATGGCTGAGATCCGTTCCAGACCCATCCCTGTATCAATACAGGGTTTAGCGAGAGGATGCATTTTCCCTTCTCCATCTCGGTTGAACTGCATGAAGACGAGGTTCCAGAGTTCTAAATACCGATCACAATCACATCCGACACGGCAATCGGGACGACCGCAACCCACTCCCTCTCCCTGATCGATGACCAATTCCGAACAGGGACCGCAAGGCCCTGTCTCTCCCATGGCCCAGAAATTATCCTTCTCCCCCATCCGGACAATCCGTTCCGCTGGAATGCCGACCTTTCTCCAGAGATCAAAGGCATCGTCGTCTTCGAGATAGACGGTGATCCACATCTTCTCGGCGGGAAGCCCCCATTGACGGATGAGAAGGTCCCAGGCCATCTCAATGGCCTCTTTCTTGAAATAGTCCCCGAAGGAGAAGTTTCCCAGCATCTCAAAAAAGGTATGGTGCCGGGCTGTTTTTCCTACAATCTCCAGGTCGTTATGTTTTCCTCCTGCACGGACACATTTCTGCGAAGTGACGGCTCGTTGATAGTCCCGAATCTCTTCAGCTAAGAAGACCCCTTTGAACTGGACCATGCCAGCATTGGTGAAGAGCAGTGTCGGATCGTTCTTGGGGACCAGGGACGAGCTCCGAACAATCCGATGGTCCCTCTCCTCAAAATATCTAAGAAAGGCTTTTCGAATCTCAGCGGAGGTCATCGCTTCAAACCCGTTCCTCCTCCCTCACGCATTTTCGGGTCCTCGGGTTTCCCGAATTTTACCTTCCTCTCTTCTACTTTGGCTCCCTCTTTGGCTTCCTCTTTCTGCTTTTCGAAATGCTCAAAATCCTCCCAGCTGACATCGCTTGTAGCAAGAATTCCTTTCACCCTTAAGGCGAAATCATCCGGATTGGTACAATGCTTGAGGGCTTCTTCGTAGGTAATTAAATTCTCCTGCATCAAAAACATGAGCGACTGGTCGAAGGACTGCATCCCGTAACTGGTATATCCTTTCGAAATCGCATCATTGATCTCACTGGTCTTATCCTTCTCGATGATGCACTCTTTCACTCTGGCCGTTGAGACCAGAACCTCCACGGCCGGGACTCGTCCGATGCCGTCTGCTTTCGGCACCAATCGTTGAGAGACGACCCCTTTGAGCACCCCTGCCAGTTGGAGGCGAACCTGCTTTTGGTGGTAGGGAGGGAAGACGGAGATGATACGGTTGATCGTTTCGGTGGCATTCAATGTGTGGAGGGTAGACATGACCAGATGTCCGGTCTCCGAAGCGGTCAGAGCAGTTTCGATCGTTTCGAAGTCCCTCATCTCACCCACCAGGATTACATCCGGATCCTGGCGGAGGGCCACTCGTAAGGCACTGGAAAAGGTGTTCGTATCCGAGCCAATCTCTCTCTGGTCCACGATCGACTTCTTGTCTTCGTGGATGAATTCGATGGGGTCTTCGACGGTGATGATGTGACAATTCCGGTTGTTGTTAACGATATCGATCATTGACGCCAGGGTGGTCGATTTTCCACTCCCCGTCGTTCCGGTCACGAGGATGAGACCTCGATGTTCCAAGGAGATACTTTCGAGCACCTGCGGTAGATGAAGGTCCTTCAGGCCCTTGATTTGATAAGGGACGATCCGGAGGGCAATCCGGATCTTCCCTCTTTGTTGAAAGACATTGACTCGAAACCGGCCGAGGCCATAGACTTCATACCCCATATCGACCTCCCGGTTCTTGATGAATCGTTCCTTCTGCCAGTCGTTCATGAGACCGAAGGCCATCTTCGACACATCATTCGAATCGAAAGGTTTCATCTTATCCCAGGCTCTCAGAGCTCCGTTCACCCTAAAGATGGGAGGAGTCCCCACCTTAATGTGAACGTCGGAAGCTTCCTGAGCAAGGGCTTCTAATAGGATTTGGTTTAAATCCATTTTTTATCCTCCTCTGTCTTACTCCGTTGATCCGCTTTTGAGGGAACGATAGTTCTCAAGAATCTCTTTCTCTATTTCTTCCTGCATCTTGGCATTCTCTTTCAGAAAGACCCTGGCATTCTCTCTTCCCTGGCCAATTCTCTTATCTTTATACGTATACCAGGTCCCGCTCTTCTCAACAATATTCTTCTCTACCGCCAGGTCGAGGACATCGCCTTCTCTAGAAATGCCTTCTCCATAGATCAGATCGAACTCCACCTCTCTGAAGGGAGGTGCAACCTTATTCTTCACCACACGAACCTTGGTTCGGTTTCCGATCACGTCCTGGCCCTGTTTGATGGCGGCGATGCGCCGGATATCGAGCCGGATAGTGGAGTAGAATTTAAGGGCGTTGCCTCCCGTGGTCGTCTCCGGATTTCCAAACATCACTCCGATCTTCATCCGGATCTGGTTGACAAAGATGACGATCGTGTTCGATTTGCTGATGGTGCCGGTCATCTTTCTCAAAGCCTGAGACATGAGCCTGGCCTGAAGTCCCATGTGGGCATCTCCCATGTCCCCTTCGATCTCGGCTTTGGGAACCAGGGCGGCCACCGAATCGATGACAATCACATCGACGGCGCTGCTTCGAACCAGCTCCTCTGCAATATCCAGGGCCTGCTCTCCGGTATCGGGTTGAGAGATGAGAAGTTTATCAACATCGACACCCAATCGTTTCGCATATTTAACATCCAAGGCATGCTCGGCATCGATAAATACGGCCGTCCCTCCCGCTTTCTGAGCCTCCGCTACGGCATGGAGGGCCAGGGTCGTCTTTCCGGAAGCCTCAGGTCCGAAGATCTCTACAACTCTCCCTCTTGGCAGTCCTCCCACCCCCAGAGCAAGATCTAAAGAGAGGGACCCGGTGGAGACAACGGGAATCTCTCCGGGCAGTGTATCCGCCCCCCATCTCATAATAGCTCCCTTGCCGTATTGCCTCTCAATCTGTGAGATTGCCAAACTCAACGCCTTA